>Ga0208188_1000729_pt1 | contig 17493 bp, 14 predicted proteins | sample June2015DPH_8_50_FD_184698 | JGI IMG/M metagenome (GOLD analysis project Ga0208188, IMG submission 184698) | Peatland microbial communities from SPRUCE experiment site at the Marcell Experimental Forest, Minnesota, USA - June2015DPH_8_40... | ecosystem: Environmental > Terrestrial > Soil >...
TCTGCGCTTTCGACCTGCTTGAACTGGACGGCGTCGACCTTCGCCGAGAACCGATTGAGGTTCGCAAACGCACCCTCAAGGGGCTATTGCGGCGCGAGCATCGCGGCATCGCCTTCAACCGGTATTTCGACGGTGACGGGGCAATCATCTACAAACACGCTTGTGCGCTCGGTTGCGAGGGCATCGTATCGAAGCGGCTGGGCTCATCCTATCGACCGGGCCAGCAGGATTGCTGGATCAAGGTCAAAAACCCGGCTGCGCCGGCGGTGCGGCGGGAGGCCGAAGAAGACTGGGCACACTGATGAGCGACGATTACAAAATCTATGTCGACGCTGGGCAACCCGCGACCCTAAACAATGGAGCGGGCGTTTTGACTGATTGCGCCACATTGCAAGAGGCTGTGTTGGCTTGGCACGGGTTGACCCCTGAGCAGAAGATACGAGCGACCGTTAAGGTGATCGGCGGCCGGGTGTACAGGGCGCATGAGATTGAGCGGTTTCATTACGAACCGAAATCCGCGTGACACGCCGCTTCCAGCCGCCCTGGTCGATCGAGGAGTGAATGCGGGAGCGAACGCAGATACAAAATGCGAGTCAGAGATGATGCGCGGGGCTGGGTTGAACGCGCCAAGAAGGAAAGTCTTTCAATATGACCGGTGATGACGACTATGGTGAAGCGTTCAAGAAAGCGAAGCTTGAACACGACCAACAGCGGGAAAGCCCGACTGAGGCTAAGCGTCTGCAGGCAGAAGCCGATGCAGACGCCGCCGTACTGAGCAATGTGGTGCTACCCCAGTTACAAGCCGCTTCTCAGAAGTTGGAGCCGCTGGGCGGCAAAGTGGATATTCGGCAATACGGCCGCACGGGAAAGACGCTGCGGCCCGCGTCGGTTGCCTTTCGCATAACGGACCGGCAGGATCACCAGGATCGTTCGGGGTATGAAAGGGGCCACGTAAGCCGCGTATATTTAATTGTTCCGCATGGGGGATTGGTCACCATCACGAGCGGCGACGGTTTCGACGTGACAAGCCAACCGAAGCAACCCAAGAACGTAGGCGAGGAGGTCGGTATTCAGCGACGCGATGACGTCACAATCGAGAATATCCGAAAGCTAATTATGCGCGCGATCGAGGAATACCGAAACGATTCGTGACACACCGCAAATAAGGGACCTCCCATATAATCTTCAAAGGTGACATGGAAGCGCCAGCATCGCTGATGTCCGCTTTAAGGCAACTCCGGTCATAGGTTGCTTTTCGAGAGAGACGGATCGGTCGCGAATGACCCATCTCGAACGTTTGCTGCGAAACTTGGTGCAACGCAGCACCAGGTTTCGTCGCATGCCTGGATTGCTTCGTCACCTTACTCCTCGCAATGATGGCGGCCTTGGACTAACCTAGCAGCCGGGAAAATGGGGGGCGCCATGTCGGGTTACTTGCAAAACTTCGATCTCACCAATGAATTCAATATCCTGCGATTGATTTGTGGGCTGTTCTTCATCCCGCACATCTACGCGAAATTCTACGTTCCGGAGGCGCTGGGATTCTTCAAGGCTGCAAAGTTCAATCCGCCGAAGACGTGGATGTACATCTCCTGCGTCATCGAAGTTTTCATTACGATCGGACTTATCTTCGCAATCTATCCGTTCATTGCAGGCGTTCTTGGCTTCGTTCATCTTCTCGTCGCGTCCGCGGCGATTTGGAGAGTCACCAAGGGCAAGTGGCTGTGGAACATCGGCGGTTACGAGTATTGCCTTTTCTGGGCGATCTGCTGTTTGATCGTCGCAATGCACTATCGCGCCGACTTCACCTGGATGTGATGGAGTCGAGGCATTCCGCGTTTACAGTGAGCGTAGAAACTGATCAAAGCCGGCATCGTCGGACTTGGCTGGCGGGGCACGCAGTTAAAAGCTTTTTTAGCGCCAGAGATCGAGCGCAGCGGGTGCCTATGACGACTCAGGCAGCCCGCGTCTAAAACTGCTCGTAGAAACCAAGCTTACGCTGCATCGGCGCATCGTCGACCATGAACAAAAAGGACATTTTAGAAGAATTGTTGCGGATTTGAATGTTCGCGTGGGTAGGAACGGCCATGGTGTCCGCTTCGCCCCACGTCATTTCGACGCCGTCGACAATAGTATCGCCGCCGCCTTCAATGACGTGAAACACCGATGATGCGGAGCGCCGGCGGGGGGCGAAAGTTTCACCAGGGCGGAGTGCGAGCGCCGAAACGCCCAATGTCGGGAGGCATTCGCGACCGGTTTCGGGGTTCACATAGGCGAGGTGCGCCGTCTGATCCCGCCCGCAATTGGCGACAACAGCCAACAGAGCCTCGCGGACCTCGGACCACGGGAAGCGTTTCAGCGGATATTTGCTCGATCTGTTTTCTAGAGCGCTGTACGGCAGCAAGCCTGAGCGCCGGTAGGCGGTTTGGGAACGATCCGGTGTGTTGGACGACATTTGCGAAGCACCCTCGATGCAATACGAGGCTTCGACCGAATAAATCAGCGGCAGATCAAGAGCATCGAGCCACACGACCGGCCCCTTGCCAGAGTGACCATGTTCATGCCACCGGCCGGAGGGGGTCAAGATCAGATCGCCCTTATCCATCGGGAGCTTTTCGCCCTCTACCATGGTGAACCCGCCCTCACCTTCCACCACAAACCGGATTGCGCTCGGCGAGTGCTTGTGGTTCGGCGCCGTCTCGCCGGGCTTGATTAATTGCAGGCCAAGATAAATTGTCGGCGTCGCACGAGCTGTGGCGGGATCGAGCGTGGGGTTGGCCAGAATAAGAACGCGCCGCTCGGCTTTTTCGATGGGCGTAAGGTCGCCCGCCTGCAGCAATAAAGGTCGCACTTCATTGTACCGCCAGATGGTAGGAGCGCATTTTCGCTCCGGCATGCCGTAGGGGAGAAAGCTGCGCAACGCCGGCCATAACGGGACAAGGTTGGCCTTAGACAAGGTATCGCGGTAGAGTTTCGGCAGGTCGTCCAATTTCCCGAGCGCAGACGTAGACATATTCAATCTCCTTCGAGGATTCCGATTATATCATCATGCCGATGCCGTGTTTGCCGGGGCCTCGAGACCACGTGATGCTCGCCGTTAGTGCGGTGTTCCGTTGGTGAACCTTGTGCGTTGACGAAGGGTTTCGACCATTTGGGCGCCGCCGGCGTAGATTGGCTCGGGAACGGTGCGCCGATCCATCAGTTCGCCGATCGCTACCGGGCGGCCACTGGCGTAGACTAGCTGTGCTCCCGCTTTCCCGAGCAACAGTGAAGGCAGGGCTAGATCCCACAAATTGACCGTGGGGCCGAAGAAGAATGCTTGTGCCGCTCCCTTTGCCACCAGACAGAGCTGGTAGATTGGGGCGCCGAGACAATAGATCCGGCCGGGGAAATCGACTTTGAACGTCCGGTGGTGATCGGTTGGGCCCAACACGATGGTGTTGGCCTTGGGTACCGTCTCATAGTGTGGGCGCAACGGCTCGTCGTTACAGAAGGCGGGCGTCTCTTCCGCGGCCCAGAACAATTCGCGCGTCAGAGGGTTGAATGCTGCACCGGCGAGCGGTCGGTCGCCACGCAGCACACAAACCGCCGGAGTCCACAACGGCAAGCGCGCCGCGAAGGCACGACTACCGTCTAGCGCGTCCACTATCCAGGAATGGGACTCCCCGGCCGCAGGGGCGCGGGACTCCGCAGTCTCCTCGCCGATATAGCCGTACCCGGGAGCAAGCCCCGTTAGTGCCAGCTTGAGATAGTTCTCGACCGCCGCGTCGGCCTCGGTGACGATGGTCAGATCGGCCTTTACCGAGGCCGAGACTCTTCCGTAATAGATCAATGCCAGTTCGCCCGCGGCTAAGACGATCTGTTTGATCGACTCGATGTCGACAGACATGTCAAGTTCCCATTGGCAGACTGCAAGCCGGTGGCTGGATCACGCGCGACTCAAGATCTCGACGGCACCGGCAGCTCCGTCGATGCGGACAATGTCACCGTTGTGTACCGACGCCGTCGCGTTCCACGTGCCAACGACGGCCGGAATACCATATTCGCGGGCGGCGATGGCGGCGTGAGTGAGCATGCCGCCGGTATCGGTGACGACGCCGGCGATCTTAAGGAACAGAGGCGTCCAGGCTGTGCCGGTATACGGGCAGACCAGAATGTCGCCGGACTGCACCGTGGCAAAATCGTCGAAGTGCATCACCACCCTGGCCGGGCCCTCGACCACGCCAGGCGAGGCGGCGAAGCCCTGCAACTTGAGCCGAACATCCTTTTCGCCCTTGGGGTGGAGAATCTCGTCGATGATGCCGAAGACCTTGATGGCGATGGGGTCGGTCATGATCTCTGGAACGTTGCCGAGGGTAAGCGGCGCATCCAGTTCGGGCACCTTCGATCGTTGCTCCTTGCGCTCCAAGATCAGCGATGGCACCAGCGCCTGGTGATGGTAGATTGCAACCTTCTCGTCGCGTGCCAAATCGGAGAGCACTTCATGCAGCTCAGCATAGGTGAGAAAGAATACATCATCGGCCCGGTCGAGCAGTCCAACCCTTTGCAAGCGCCGACCGCAGGATAAGAGCGTCACATGCAGCGCTGCAGTCGAGCCCTGGTCGATGTAGAAGCCATGGTCTTCCTGATAAGCGTAGACCTTCTGGCCGACCGCCAGCAAACGCCGGAATTCGTCCAAGGTGTCGGCCGGCATCTCTCGCATGACCGCAGCGATGGCCTCTTCGCGCATGCGGTTGACTATCTTGCGCTGCTCGGCATGGTCCCAGCCTTCGTCCATCCGCCGGAAATAGCTGCGGATGGTATCGAACACCGGCGCCGGATCCTCTCGCCACGTCGGGAAAATAACATCCAGGTGGGCGGCGCTGATACGGTTGCCATAAACGATGAGAAACTGATCGAGTCGAGCAAGCCAATCGCGCGCTTCAGGCATCGTTGACAAAACGGCGCGAGCTTCCGACGCGGGCGTCTCGAGAAGCACTCGATCAAGCCCAACTTGGCGGGCCGCTTTGGCCAGCGCCCAAAGCTCCGAATCGGTCCGTGCCGGCATGCTGTCGAAGCCTGATAGCATCGACACCATCCGCTGTTCGTCGAGTCCGTGCTTCCGGCAATAGTCTTCGAACCGCAGGTAAATCGTGTCTGCCGGATACATCAGAATAAAGTGGATCTCCCAGTTCCGCCGATTGATCTCGTCGCTGCGCTCCAGGTAATGCACCAGGTCGGAGGTGGCCAAGCGATCCGGATCCACCGCAGCGAGAGTGGCCAAGCCGGCGCTGACCTCGGCGATGTAGCCCCGATAGAACTCGTCCCAATGATCGATGCAATGCTCGACGAAGGCATCGAATTTTTCGGCCCGAGAAGCCACTTCCTTGGGGTCGTCTATAAGCGCGAAGCCGAGGTACACGCGACCTTTGTGAATTTTAACGTACGCACCTTTGGACGGCGGCAGTTGGGTTTGCTCCGCCGCTACGTGATAGCCCCAGGCATGGTGTTTTTGGATGGTTGTCATGCCCATGGGTGACACGGGGAACGGCTGATGCAGGTCATCGCGGAACCAGAAAATGTCCTTGTCGTGGTTGGGCCTGAGGGTCCGCAGGGCGCTGATGCTAGTATCGACCATGGCAGCCTCGCGATTGATTGGCCTTCGGCGATATGGCCGGAGAATATCTCCGGCCAGCTGCCGAGAGTTCCTACTTCCCTGGCATGGGGGGCAGGTTGAACAATTTCTCTGCATTCTTCCCGAGCATCAGGTCGAGTTGGGCCTGGGGGAGCTTGATCTGCGAGCCGAGATCTTTGATGCACTTGATGGCACCCTCGGGATCACCCACGCGGTGGGCATAATCAGTGCCGATCACCATATGATCCGCACCAACCCATTCAAGGCAGCATTTCATGGCCGGCAGATAGAACGACGCCGTGTCTGGGTAGACCTGCCGCTTGTAGGTTAGGTCCGGCGACTCCGAGAGCTCCAATCCCCATTCCTTCGAATAGCCCTTCCAAGAATCCTGCAGCCGACGAACCAAGTACGGTACCATTCCGCCCATATGGGTGTGGATCATTTTGAGCTTGGGGTTGCGCTCGAAGACGCCGTGAAAGATCAGGCTGATCACAGCCATGGTCGTGTCGAACGTGTAGCCGTAGAGCTGATACGGGATCTTCATCATGTCCAGGATCTTGTCAGTCAGCGGAACGGTGGGATGCATGAGGATCGGCATGTTGTAGTCCGCCGCCATCTGGAATATTGGCGCGAATTTCTCGAGAAACAGTGGTTCTCCCTGGACGTTGGAGAACATCTGGATTCCCTTGAATCCGAGCTCCTTCTGGCAGCGCGTCAGTTCCTTGCAGGACTCGTCGACGTCCTGATACGGAAGGCAGGCGTAGGCGTAGAGGCGATGAGGGTACTTTTGTGTCGCTTCGGCCAAGGCGTCATTGATGCGTTTGGCCCAGTACACGCCCTCGTCTCGTTCCAGCATATCGGGACCCGGTATGGTCTTGCTCACGACCTGCGTGTCCATCCCCGCCTTGTCGAGGTCGGCGATGCGGGCAGCTAGGTCATAATGGCCTGGCCGGTCGATATGCGCGACGATGACGTCGCCGGCCTTCATTACGTACGATTGAGGTCCGGTCTGTACGGCCTTGGTCTTGCCGGTGCGGCCGAGGAGGTGTTTGATGTAGTCGACCGGATAGTAGTGATTGTGGATGTCGACAGTTCTCTGCGCCATTGCGATTTCCTTTCTCAGGCGGGTAGGGCGGATGTTTAGTCCATGTCTCGAATTTTGCGAGCCTGCAAAATGAACAGGCGCCCGCCCTCGTAAGCCCATTCGACATCGACGTTGAAGCCGTAGTGAGCTTCGATCCGACGACCGAATTCGGCGAGCTCAAGCAATTGAGCATCCGAGAGCGTCGTCAGCATGGCGCGCTCCGCCGGCACCGGGAGTTCTATGCGGCCACTACCGCGGCCGTCATCAGCCACGACCATTACAGTCTTGTGAGCGATCTTCTTATCCCGGACCGTCAGAGTGGCCTTGTCGAGCACAAAATAGTCGTTCATCGACTTGCCGGACACGACCGATTCGCCCAGCCCCCAGTTGGACTCGATCATCACCTCGGTCTTGTCCTTGGTTACCGGGTTTGCCGTAAACAGGACGCCAGCGGTGTCAGAATTGACCATCAATTGGACAACCGGTGCGATGATCGCCTTTTGGTGCGGGATCCGCTTGTGATGGCGCATATAGGCTGCACGTGCCGACCACAGCGAAGCCCAGCACTCGCGCACCTTCTCGAGCACCTGATCCTCGCCCAACACGTAATGGTAGGTATCCATCATTCCAGGAAACGACGAAATCGCCGTGTCCTTCACCGCTACTGATGAACGTACGGCGACGAAGCGATTGTTTGGCGTGACGAGTGCAGAGTATTGGTCGCAAATGTCGCGGCTCAGCAGGCTTGGAATACCAACAGAAGCCATGAGGCCACGGATCTCCTTGCAGCCCGCATCGACCTTAGCGAAGTCGCTGAAGTCCAGCTTGCGCGCGAGCCCCTCGATGCGGTCGGTCAGCCCCTCGGTGTCTAGGACGCGTGAAAGGGCTTCGGAGACGATGCAAAATCCCGGCGGCACCCTAGCACCCATGCGCGTGAGTTTTCCCAGGCTGGCAGCCTTGCCGCCGCAGCGTTCGACCTCATCCTCTCGAATGTCCTGAAGGGGCACGATGTAAGTCCCCATAGCGCTCGCTCCCGCCGCCGATCCTGCTAGGTAGGGGTCGCTTGGGCGAGCACGCTGCGGCTGCTGTGGCTCGCCTTCTTGCGACGACGATGACCGATCGATCTTTAGCCTATCTTTAGGAGCTCACTCCCTAGGGTTATGGAGTGAAGTTTCGGCGCAGGGAGCAGCATCGAGTGGAACGGATCGGGGACGCCCAACCAGTGTTGAGATTTTTGCGATGCAGGCGCATTCCGACAGCACAGGTCACAGTGCGTCATTGAAGCCCTACGGCCGTCGCGAGAGGGCCTCCAATTACGATCCACGGGCGGCGTTTAGAGCAATTTCTGGCGAAGTTTGCAGCGGCTCGCGTAGAAAAATGCGAGAAATCGAAAGAAACTAAAGGCATGTCCCGATTCCAATGGATCCGGACATGTTCAATCAGGAGACTAGGCGCTGGAACAGGACCCTGGTGTTAGCCGAAGGGGCCCTATCCTCATGCCGTTTGAGTGCGCCCATACACAGGCGATACTGGCGCTCGATGGCATCGCGCCGTCCCGATTGGTGAAAAATGTGCATCAACTCCTGATGCGCCGGCTCAAAGCAAGGCTCGAGCTTGAGTGCCCTCTCGGCGTAAACGGTAGCGCGTTCCAGGTTCTCAAGACGTCGATAGACGCAACTCATTTGCGTTAACATCTTGACGTGGATCTCCTCGAGCCAATAGCGGCGGCTCCAACACCAATCCCGGTCGATGTTCTCGGCATATTCAACCGGGATATCGCTCAGCAGACTGCCCGTATAGATCCTCTCGGCCGACACATAGCAGGCGAGCGCCTCTTCCAGCTGATCTGCTTTAAGCAGTTTCTCAGCGCGGCGGCAAAACTGCTCGAAGGTCGGCACGTCCACCCACGTTCCCTCGGGAAGCGACAAACGATAGTGGTGATCGTGGCCGATTACGTATGGCGACGTGCGTGAGCACTTCAGGTCAGGACTTAACGCCATGCGCAGACAATGGATGGTGTGATAGAGGCGATTCATGCTCTTGCTCAGGGAATCCGCCTGAGGCCACAGCAAGTCGGCGATTTCATCGGCGCTGGCACCTTTCACACCGCAATGCAGCAGGTACGCGAACAGCGTCTTGGTCTTCGTCGTGGCGCCGTTGGCAACGTTCCACTGCACTAGCGTGCTGTCCTGGCGGTAGATACGCAGGTTGCCGAAGCATCGGATTTTCCAGCGATGCCCTAGACCGTCCGGTTCCGCTTGTGCGGCGCTAGTATTGTTGATGACGGCGAGTCGTGGGGAGGCATTTGATGCCGATGCGGCCACCGTTCGGGATGCTTTCGGCCGAATCGGCTGCGAACGACAGTTCGCCGCCAAACTAAACGGCCGCAGGCTACCCAGCCATGCCCCGAGCTTTTCTGCCGCGTTGCCGCTCAAGAAGGTTCGTGGCAAGAGGAAATGAGGATTCTCAAATTCTCCATCCCTGGTGCGCACTTTTGGATGGGTGCGCATTGCATCCAAAACCATCCACTCAGGAAACATCGTCAAGTGATAGAGGCACACCGCCCGCAATGGTAGGGTTCCTAAAACCAGTTCCTGAAGGGCAGCCTCGAACTCACCATGTTGCGCGATGCCCGAGGGAGTGCGTAACAGCCAAGACATGTCAATTAGCAGCAACAACCCGGCAAACCCCTCGGCGACGGCTGCCTCGCACCGCTCGCGGATCTTGCCAATCACCCGATTGATCGAAAACGGTGTTTCGCTCATCCCGAATGCGCTGGCTGTAGAAATCGATCCGGCCGGAAGCGTCGCTGTGTCCAGCGAATATCCACCAACTGCCCGTCTTTCAGAAATGACAAGCCATTTAAATCCGGCAAGCTCGGCTGCCGCAACAGAATCGGCGCACATTGGCCACGATTCGGCGCCATCGTTGAAGAACACGCAGCTATGGTCATCGAGACACATGCACACGCGATCCTGCTTCTGAGCCCTTACTGCCCGGGAAGCGGCACAGGCATAAACGAGTTTCCCGTTTTGCGTCCCTGGGGGACGCTTGCTGTTCCGTTCCGCACCTCCCGGTACTGGCACGGCGCGCGAAAGTTGATTTTGAGTACTCTTTATCAGGAGGCCTATTAGAAGGCCGTTCATTGATCTAGATCAACCTAAATCGAATGCCCCATGGCGTCCTGGCCAAAATCGACGCCGACATTCGGGGCAGTCGATCTTCCTTCCACCCTCATGGTTTCAACGGTTGTCGCGATAGGCTACAACCTCTCAAAGCGGCTGAGTCGCCACAACGATGCTGGAACGAATTGTCTTGCTTGTTAATTGCGGGAGGGGTCAGATGGAGGTGTCTTTCGACAGATGCGCGTTGCCTGTCTCTAGAGTTCCGCCGGCTGGCAACTGAGCAATTCTTTCGGCAACGGCTGGTTGTCTGTGGCCTTTTTCGTCCTCGAGCCGTCGTGCAATCATGGCGCGCAAGTCGCGCCTCAGTATTTTCCCAGCTGGGCTGATCGGAAACTCGCTGACGAGTTCCATTCTTTCAGGCCGTTTGAACTTCGCAATACCCCTTTTCGATAGGAAATCGATTAGCTCCGGCAGGTCGATGGTTTTCCCCTTGCGGGCAATGATGAAGGCGCAAGCCTTTTCGCCGAAAGTGTCGTCGGGCATGGCTACGACGCAAGCAGCTTCCACTTTTTCATTTGCAAGAATGTGGTTCTCGATCTCCTCGCAACTGATCTTTTCGCCGCCGCGATTGACCAGATCTTTCTTTCGACCCTCCACGTATAGGTAGTTACCGAATTTGCGGACAATATCGCCCATGCGGTAGAAGCCGTCGGTAGTGAATGCCTGCTGGTTGATTTCCGGCGCATTATAGTATCCGCGTATGGTATAGGGGCCGCGGCACAGCAACTCTCCGGCTTCCCCATCCGGCAATTTCTGGCCGTCGTCGTCGACCACGATGATTTCGTCTCCTGACGATACGGGTGCACCAGAACTCTCGAAGCGTTTCGTTTCGTCATCATCGAGACGTGTCATGCTGAGCAGCCCTTCAGCAGTTCCGAAGCTCTCCTGAGTGAGACATCCGAATACTTCCCCCACCCGCCGTCGTAACTCCGGAGCTAGGCGAGCGCCGCCGTTCATTAGCACGTTCAGCGACCTGAGATCATGCCGGCCGAGTTCGGGAGCACTCAGCCACTTCACGAACAATGGCACGCCAGCGCACACCACCGTCACTCGCTCGCGCTCGATGAGGGGAAATACCACATCCGCTGCCGTTCCAGGAGCGATCACGATGCGACCGCCGTAGGCCAGCGTTGCGAGCACACCGGGCGAACCTAACGAATAGTTGTGCGCCATCGGTAGCAAGGCCAAATACACGGTCTCGGCATCAAATCCGGCCACAAGGCCACTTTGCTTGCAATTGTAGACATAGTCGTTGTGAGTGCGCGGGATGAGCTTTGGGAGGGCCGTGGTGCCACCAGAGAGAAGCATCAACGCGACCTCGTCAGGGCTTGGGCGAATACTTGCTAGCTGTGCGGCAGCAATTGTAGATGGCCGCTCCGAACCCATGAGTTTGATCAGGGACAATTGACCGGGCCCAGGTTCCCCCCAAATCAGCACCAGCCTTATCTCCGTGCTATCGCGGATTTCGGCGACAAGCGTCCGGTGGTCGAAGCCGCGAATGATATCAGCGGAGATGTACCCGACGGCGCCCGAGTGGCGTGCGAAGTGACTAACCTCGGTTTTGCGATGCTGCGGCAACGCCATCACCGGGATCACGCCGACTTTCACGAGAGCGAGAAATGTGCAGATGAATTCCGGCCGGTTGTCGAGTTGGAGAATTACCCGGTCGAGAGGTCGAAACCCTGTCTGCATCAACGCGAAGGCAAGTCTTTCCACCCGCTCCCCAAGTTCGGCGTAAGTGATCCTTTGCTCACCGAAAACGACCGCAACCTTTGTAGGATGAAGACGGCTCGAGCTCTCGAACATGTCGCTGAGGGTGATGTTCTCCCAATAACCCTTCTCGCGATACATTCTCGCGAAATCTTCAGGCCAGGGAGTGCAACCGGCGAGCAATCTAGCCTCCTATTGGTGATAGCCTTAGGTGTGCGGCGATCCATGCGATTGCATGCGGCAGAATTCAATATCGGACGCGTTGGGCATCGCGACGCGTGCGTCACGTGCCTGGGGAAAACTCCTTCGAGTTCTTTTCCCGAAAATTGTAATATTCTTGGCGTCTTGTGACATCCTCAATCTAAGTGATGGGCCAAGACTCGTATCGTCAATTTGCCACGGAATCCTCGGCTCGCCTCGTGCTCATCATGTAATCGGGCGGTGGTAGTTCGACGAACACGGTATTTGAAGGGGGGCTGCCTTGCCCGGTGGCTGTATAGGCTCGGACATAATAGCGGTAACGTGTGCCGGCCAGCACATTGCTGTCCTCCCAGCGCGTCACCTTCACAGCGTCCTCTAGACGCACCTGTCCGACCGGATCGGCACGGCACACATCGTAACGCGCAGCGCCCGGCGCCTTGGTCCATTTCAACGTTATCGTCCCCTTGCCGGCGGTCGCAGTCAGGTTCGCTCCCTTCGGGCCCCATTGCGGCGCGTTGACGGCAGGGTCGTCGGCCGGTGCCTGCAACGATCCTTGCGGCCACAGCGAGCAGATGACGCGGCTATGGGTGCCGTCAAGGTGCTTGCAGACATTGCAATAGTCGCACTGGATCACTCGGTCGCGTTCGCCGTTTCGGATCTTCTTCGGCCAGTCCGGATCCGCCAACAGGCCCCGCGCGATACCAACGATATCGACTTGGGCCGACGCGACAAGCCGCTCCGCGTCGTCGGGGTTTGATAGTTTGCCGGCTGTCGCGACAGGCGTGTCGTAGCCATTCGCTTTGATATAGGCCTTTATTTCCGCTGAGAAATGAGCGTGCGTAACCGGAGGATACCAATCGCCAGGCATGGCCCGATCACCGGAGTAGCCGGTGTACGGGTACAGAACCTGTCCCGGAAGGTGGACAGCATCTTCGAATTTGCCTCCGACCGACAGCGATAGATAGTCCACTCCGATTTGCGCGAGCCGTAGGGCGATGACCTTGGCGTCGTTGACCGTATAGCCATCCTTGATGAATTCGTCCGCCACGAAGCGCACGCCCAGCGGGAAATCTTTGCCTACTTTTCCACGAACATTGTGAACAACGCGGCCGATGAGGCGCAGGCGCCCCTCCAAGGTCTGTCCCCCATACTCGTCCTGGCGCTTGTTCGTCCGCGATAGGAAGGAGGCGAGCGTATAGGCATGGGCCGAATGGAGCTCGGCGCCATCGAAGCCGGCCTCGCGAGCGCGCGCGACCGCGTCGCCGAATTCGTCAACGATCCGATCGATGTCCTCCAGCGACAGCATGTCGACCGTCTGCCGCCACCCGGACCTCGCCACCTTCAGGAAGTGGATGATTTGGGGCACCACCTTCGAGGTGGAGGTATCATGGATGCGGTGAGCGAGATCGGCTAGGCCTGGGACGAACGTGTCGTCACTGATCCGCAATAGAGGGCCAGACTTAGAGTGGTGCACTGCCATCGCCTCAACCACAATCAGACCCACCTCACCCTGCGCATACCTGACGTAGCGATCGATGATGTCCTGATTGACCACGCCATCCTCGCCGGATAAGCGCGTCACCATGGCCGGTACCATGATGCGATTCTGAATGACCATGCCGTTGATGTCGAGAGGTTGGAACAATTTCATGGGTTTCCCCCTTGTTTGACGATCTCCGCTAGCATCTTAGTTTATGATGTGCTGCGTGCCATCGATCTACCCCGCGGCTCGAAGATTACTTTGCCACCGTGCTCTCCGTCACATCAGCTCTCCACCGGCGACCAGGATGCTCTGACCCGTGATCGAGGCGGAACTCGGCAGACATAGCCAGCCGACCGTCTCCGCCACTTCGGCTGGCTGGATAAGACGTCCCTGCGGATTATGCGCCACGAGCTCGGCCAAGACCTGCTCGCGCGCGCGACCGGTCTTGACGGAAATGCTTGTCACCGCGGTTTCGACGATGGCAGTATCCGTATAACCTGGACACACGGCATTGACAGTGACTGCCGTGCGTGCCGTCTCGCGTGCTAGCGCCCGCGTCAGCCCAATGAGGCCGTGTTTGGCGGCGCAGTAGGCAGCCACATAGGGGTAGCCGGTTAATCCAGCCGTTGAGGCGATGTTGACGATGCGCCCGTAGCCATTCTTGACCATGTGCTGCAACGTTTGGCGAATACATAGGTAAGCGCCGCTGAGGTCGACTTCGATTACTTCCTGCCACAGAGCGGGATCGGTCTTTGAAAAGGGCGCCGCCTTCGCTACCCCCGCATTGTTCACCAAGATTACCGGATGGCCTAGCCGCTCGCCGGCGATGCGGAAGGCCTCCTCGACAGATTCCTGCCGTGCCACGTCCAAGGCAACCGCCTCAATTTGGGTACAATGACGCCGCGCAAGGGTTGCTGCATGAACCTCGAGGACTGGCATGCGGCGGCCCATGATCGTCAAGTTTGCTCCCAGTCGCGCCAACGTGTCTGCGATTGCGGCACCTATACCGCTGCCGCCGCCGGTCACCACGGCATGACAGCCGGTGAGCGGACAGTCTGCAGATGCGGCGTGCGTGGCGGTCATGCCTTCTACCAGTTGGTCCAGTCTTGAAACATCTGGTCGCTCCCGGGGCGGCTTGCGGATCGCCGCTCTTCGACGGCCGGCCGGTCCTAGGCGATGGGCGTAGGCCAAGTTTGTAGCGCCGCCGAGCCAGCACGCTTAGAGCGAAAGACTAAGCCGCTTTTCTTTAGCCGCCCTTTAGGAGCTTCACAGCCCGCGGAAATAGATGAAATAGATTGAGTTTCGAATGAGCGGGCCCCTTCCAGGGGGCTGCGTATCTTTGCCCTCCAGTTCGTCTGGAAATAGCCAAAGAAGGACTAAAGGTTGCAACATTAAGCATGTCGGTAATAGGCGCTCTAGCGACTTATAATATCAGAGGGAGGACGACAATATGACTTTGAAATCGCGTGATTCCCTATTCAATCGACGCACTTTCCTCAAGGTCTCGGCCGCCACCGGAGCGGCGCTGGCGGCCGGTCCGGTATTCGCGCCGGCCGCCAGCGCCGCCAAGAGCATCAAGCTCGGCTATGTCAGCCCGCAGACCGGACCGCTCGCCGCCTTTGCCGAGGCGGACAAATTCATCATCTCGAACTTTCAAAACGCGGTGAAGGGCGGCCTCAAGGTCGGCAACGCGAACTATGCGGTCGAAGTCGTCGTCAAGGACAGCCAGTCCAATCCTAATCGCGCGGCCGAAGTCGCCAAGGAGCTAATCGTCTCCGACAAGATCGATTTGATGCTGGTGGCCTCGACCCCGGAAACGACCAATCCGGTATCGACGCAATGCGAGAACGAGGAGGTGCCCTGCATCTCGACCGTGGCGCCGTGGCAGCCCTATTTCATCGGCCGGCAGGGCAACCCGGGCGATCCGGCGAGCTGGAAGCCATTCAATTATACGTACCACTTCTTCTGGGGGCTCGAGGACGTCATCGCGGTTTTTACCAACATGTGGGGACAGCTCAAGACCGACAAATCCGTCGGCGGCCTCTTCCCCAATGACGGCGACGGCAACGCCTGGGGCGACAAGCAGGTCGGCTTCCCGCCGGTGCTCGACAAGCTCGGCTACAAGCTCACCGATCCCGGCCGTTATCAGAACCTCACAGACGACTTCTCCGCGCAGATCAACGCGTTCAAGAAGGCAAACTGCGACATCATTACCGGCGTGGTATTGCCTCCGGATTTTACAACGTTTTGGAATCAGGCGCTGCAGCAGGGCCTAAAGCCGAAGGCCGCCTCGATCGGCAAGGCTATCCTGTTCCCAGTAGCGGTTGAAGCGCTGGGTAAGAACGGCAACAATCTTTCATCCGAGGTATGGTGGTCGCCGAGCCATCCGTTCAAGTCTTCACTGAACGGAATGTCGGCCAAGGACCTTGCCGACGCATACCAGAAGGCGTCAGGCAAGCAGTGGACGCAGCCAATTGGGTTTGCGCACGCGCTGTTCGAACTCTCGGTCGATGTCATGAAGCGCTCTGGCGATGTCGGCGACAACAAGGCGATAGTGAAGGCGATCGCCGCGACCAATCTCGACACCGTAGTCGGTCACATCGAATGGGGCCAAAAAAACCTGCCACCCTTCGCCCAGAAGAACATCGCCAAGACGCCGCTAGTCGGCGGTCAGTGGCGGTTGCGCAACGGGAACAAGTACGACATCGTCATCACCGACAACAAGACCGCGCCGGCAATTCCAGTTGGTGGTCAAATGCAGCCAATCGCTTGATTTTTCATGACTGGACGGGGAGCTGACGTGGCCGGCTCCCCTCTAGGCAATCACGTGATCCTGAAACTGGAAAACCTGAGCAAGTCTTTCGACTCGATCACAGCGATCGACGCCGTCGATCTTGAGGTGACGCAGGGCGAAGCGCTCGGCGTCATCGGACCGAACGGCGCCGGAAAAACGACGCTCTTCAACCTCGTCACCGGGCTGCTCAGGCCGGATACCGGCTCGGTCTGGTTCGACGGACGCGACATCACACACGCGCCGCCGCGCGTTCGTTGTATCGCCGGCATCGGGCGCTCGTTCCAGATTCCGCATCCATTCGAGAGCCTGACCGTGTTCGAGAACCTCCTCGTTGCGGCCATCCACGGCCGCAGGCAGCGCGAGGCACAGGCGATCGATGCCTGCGGCGAGATTCTGGAGCGGACGGGCCTCATCGCGTTCGCCAATCGCCGTGCCGGCACACTCAATCTCTTGGGTCGCAAGCGTCTGGAGCTGGCGCGCGCTTTGGCGAGCGCGCCGCGACTGCTCTTGCTCGATGAAATCGCCGGCGGCCTGAGCGAGGCCGAATGTGCCGAGCTCGTCCAGTTGGTGCAGGACATTAAGAACTCGGGCGTGACCATCGTGTGGATCGAGCACGTCGTGCATGCGCTGGTTTCGGTGGTTTCGCGATTGGTGGTGCTGAACTTCGGCCGCAAAATCGTCGAAGGCGAGCCCCGCACGGTGATGGTCTCGGACGAAGTCCGCGAGATCTATATGGGTATTGCGGCGTGAGGCACTCGGACGCGGCCGTGCTGGAGACCCGCGAACTCACCGCCTTTTACGGCGACCTCCAGGCGCTCTACGGCATCACATTTGTGCTCAACGAGGGCGAAACGGTCGCCGTCATCGGCGCCAACGGGGCGGGGAAATCAACCTTCCTGAAGGCGGTCGCGGGCTTGCTGCCACGCCCGGCTTCAGCCGTGCGTCTCGATGGCCGCGATATCGGCGCGCTGCCGGCGTTCGAGATCGTCAAGCTCGGCCTCGCTTTGGTGCCGGAAGGCCGCCGGCTGTTTCCATCGCTCTCGGTCGAGGAAAATCTGCTGGTCGGCGCCTATGGCCGGCACCTTAACGGACCGTGGACCCTCGCCGCGGTGTATCGGCTGTTTCCCATGCTGCGGGAGCGACGTCACGCGCCGAGCACGGCGCTGTCCGGCGGACAGCAACAGATGGTCGCCATCGGCCGCAGCCTGATGTCGAACCCGCGCATCCTGTTGTGCGACGAGCTCAGTCTCGGCCTCGCCCCGATCGTCATTCGCGACATCTACGCCGCGCTTGCGGATATCAAGACGCGCGGGACAAGCGTAGTACTGGTCGAGCAGGACCTCGCCCACGCCATGTCGGTTGCCGACCGGGCCTATTGCTTTCAGGAGGGACGGGTGAGCCTTACCGGCCGACCGCAGGACC
>Ga0208188_1000733_pt1 | contig 17447 bp, 13 predicted proteins | sample June2015DPH_8_50_FD_184698 | JGI IMG/M metagenome (GOLD analysis project Ga0208188, IMG submission 184698) | Peatland microbial communities from SPRUCE experiment site at the Marcell Experimental Forest, Minnesota, USA - June2015DPH_8_40... | ecosystem: Environmental > Terrestrial > Soil >...
TTGTAAGCCAGGGCGATTACCCGGAAGCCCTGACCGTTCAGATCGTCCGCCAACTGCCGGCGTTTGGCGTCGTGCTCGGGCAGAACTTCGATGACCTCTCCTTTGACTTCCACCCGGGTACACAGGCCCAGCACTTCCTCCACCGCGCCCTTGCAGATCAGCGTGTTCAACCCGGCTTCATCTTCCACCACCACCGACATCCGGCGGCGCACGAAGTCGAAAGGGATCTCGTCTATCTTGCGATACTTCTCTTTCGCCTTCAGGCGTTCTTCCATTTCCTGATGGTCGAGGATGGCTTCGTCGAGCAGGTTCTTCAACCCGGTATGGTAGTAGCTGTTCAAGTAGCCATACTGCAGCACCTTCTCGCTGGGATCGCCGTGCGCGTCCAGATGCTTTTCGAGCACGATCTTGCCCTGGGTGAGGGTGCCGGTCTTGTCGGTACACAGCACGTCCATCGCCCCGAAGTTCTGGATGGCGTTCAGGCGTTTGACGATGACTTTCTTGCGCGCCATGTCCAGGGCGCCTTTGGACAGGTTGACGGTCACGATCATGGGCAGCATCTCGGGGGTCAGCCCGACGGCCACGGCCATGGCAAACAGGAAGGCTTCCAGCCAGTTGTGCTTGCTCAGTCCGTTGATCAGAAAGACCAGTGGCACCATCACGGCGATGAAGCGGATCATCAGCCAGGTGAACTTGTTGACGCCCAGATCGAAGCTGGTCAACTGGCGCTGCCCAACGATACTGGCGGCCAGCGATCCAAAGTAGGTCCGGTTCCCGGTGTGGATGACCACGGCGGTCGCGGAGCCGCTTTCCACATTGGAGCCCAGGAAGCAGAGGTTGGGAAGTTCCAGCGGATTTTGAACGTCTGCCGGCGCCGGGGCGGCTTTCTTCTCTACGGGCAGGGCTTCGCCGGTGAGAGCCGCTTGATTCAAGAACAGGTCCTTGGCGGAAAGCACGCGCACGTCCGCCGGCACCATATCGCCGGCGGCCAGCCGGATGATATCGCCCGGCACCAGCATCTTGAGCGGGACTTCTTCTTCCTTGCCGTCTCGCACCAATGTCGCCGTGTTGCTGACCATCGCCTGGAGCTTCGCAGCCGCGTTATCGGCACGCATCTCCTGGAAGAAACGCAACACCACGCCCAAAACCACCATCACGAAAATGACCACCATCGCCCGCAGGTCACCGGTTAGATAGGAAAGCACGCCCAGCGCCATGAGCAGAAGGACCAATGGATTCTTGATGTTGCTCAAGAGGCGCATCAGGACCGATTGACGCTTCTCCCGGGCAATCTCGTTTGTCCCGACCTGCTTCAAGCGGGAATCGGCTTCCGCCGCGCTCAGACCGCCCAGTTGCGATCCAAGCTCCTTCAGGACGGTATCGGTATCGGCACGCGCCTTCTCCAATAGTTCAACAGAATACTGCGCCCCCTTCCCGCCGGGGACGGGCACAGAAGCGATGGCAGGGGGCTTGGCGTCTGCCGGCTTCGTGGGCGCCGGCCCGGCTTCGGATTTAGCCAAATCTCCTGATTGTTGTTCCATGCTCTTAATCCGGTTTTACTTTTCCAATTGCTCGCGAATTTTCCGGAGTTCGCTTCGCCGCGCACGGGTCATCTTGGGATAGCTCATTTTGAGGTCTTTCAGCGCGTCGATGACGACACGCGAAATGATGAGCCGTGCGTTATACTTGTCATCGGCCGGCACCACGTGCCAGGGCGCGGTTTTCGTGCTGGTGGCGCTCAGACAGTCTTCGTAGGCCCTCAGGTATTGATTCCAGAATTTCCGCTCGGCGACGTCGGCCTGGCTGAATTTCCAATTTTTGTCCGGTTCATTGATGCGCTCCAGAAAGCGCTTTCGCTGCTCCTCCTTCGACAGGTGAAGGAAAAATTTGATGACCCGGGTGCCGTTGCGGTGGAGGTGTTTCTCCAAATCCACGATGGACCGGTATCGTTCCTTCCAGACCGTCTTTTTGCCGGCGCGCTCGTCCGGAATCCCCTCACTGCGCAAAATCTCGGGATGCACGCGGACGATCAGCACCTCCTCGTAATAGGAGCGGTTGAAGACGCCGATCCGTCCGCGCGCCGGCAGACGGCACGTCGTGCGCCAGAGAAAATCATGTTCCAGCTCGTCGGAGCTCGGATGCTTGAAACTGTAAACTTCACAGCCCTGCGGGTTGACGCCAGACAGGACGTGGCTGATCGCGCCATCCTTTCCGGCGGCGTCCATGGCCTGAAAAATGAGGAGCACCGAATAACCGTTGGACGCATAAAGGAGGCGCTGCAGCGCGCTCAACTCCTCAACGTGTTCTGCCAGGAGTTTCTGATACCGCTTCTTCGACTTGCAAAAGGGCTTCACGATCGTCGGCCACTCTTTAAGTTTGACCTTTGCTCCGGGCCCCACACGGAAATTCTTTGAATTGATTTTCATCTTCATTCTTTTGGTCATGTCAGCCGCGTTGTTCGCGTCTGTCTATTTATGGGGTTCATCTTTCCGGATTTTTCGCTCCGCCTCAAGCCAGTCCTGAACTGCTCGACCGTCCCGGCGGCCTCGTTGCTCGTAGAGTTCATAGGCCCGTGTGGCGATCTGCGGTGTAAGATCGAGCGGCTTTATGGCCAACAATGAGGCTTTGACGGGATCGAAAATCCGATACGCGAGCAGTTTCACGCGATCATTGATGAGGAAAAACGGCAAAGAGTAGCCCCACACCATGAGGGCCCAACCCCAGCCGATGGGCGGCATGAACAATCCATAAACCGCAATCAGGGTCGCCACGATTTGCGTGCCGAACACCGCCACCAGCAGAATCCGCGCGGGACGAATGGACCAGAACGGCCCGCGCGTACGCGTGATGAAAATTTTCAGATGCCCCCCCACGGAAAGTTTCAAATACATCAGCGTCTGGATGAGCGCCCGATCGAGGTGAAAGACACGCTCACCGATGTAAAACAGGCCAAACGCGTCCATCAGCCCGATGATGCTCACCACGGTGGCGACTCCCAGCACCAGGCGCATGTTCCAAGCCTCGGGCTTGTTCGAATAGTGAACATTGTCATACGCGATGGATAGGATGGCGCCGTCGTTGAGCAACGCCAGCATCACGATCATCACCGCCGTCAATGGATAAAAGTTAAAGACCAGGATCGCCAGCGTCATCAACGACAGCACGCCCAGCGTTTCGGCGATGCGGTAGATCGCGTAGCTTTGCATCCGCTGGAAAATTTTCCGGCTCTCCTTGATCGAGTCAATAATCACCGACAGGCCGGGCGTCATCAGCACGATGGCCGCCGCCGCGCGCGCCGCGTCCGTTGCGCCCGAAACGGCGATGCCGCAGTCAGCTTTCTTCAGCGCGGGGGCGTCATTCACCCCATCACCCGTCATGCCGACGATGTGGCCGCGTTTTTGCAGCACATCCACAATGTGGAACTTGTGTTCGGGGAACACCTGGGCGAATCCGTCGGCCTTCTCGATGGACTCCGCCACCGCCGTCGTCTCCTGATGCTTGACGTCACCCAGTCCGCTGGCATCGAGAATGGCGATGCCCATCCCTAATTTCCTGGCGGTTTCCTGGGCGATGGCCAGTGCGTCGCCCGTAACCATCTTGACCTTCACGCCCATCTGGAGCGCGGTCGCAATGGTGGCCTGGGCATCTTCGCGTGGCGGATCAAACAAGGGCAACACGCCAACGAACTGCCATTGCCCGTCGCCGTCGGCCCGTGCCACACCCAATGAACGAAAGCCGCGCGCCGCGAATTCGTTGACCACCTGTTCGACGGCGGGCTTCACCTGACCGGCGTTGGCCAACAATGCCAAAATCACCTGCGGTGCACCTTTCGTCACTTTGAACGTCCTTCCGTCTTTGGCTTTGACGGTGGCCTCGGTGCGTTTATGCACCGGGTCGAACGGCTGGAAATGAACCACCTCATAAGCCTTTAACAAATCCTTGTCTTTCAGTCCGCCCAAGACGGCCAGATCAATGGTGTCGTTATCGTCCGCGCGCGACGCCAGCGCGGCATTGAGGATGACTTGCTCAGCGGGGACATTGTTCACGCTGAACGGATCGCCCAGCGTCAGCTTGTTCTGGGTCAGGGTGCCGGTCTTGTCCGAGCACAGCACGTCCACGCCCGCCAGTTCCTCGATGGCCGACAACCGGCTTACAATCGCCTGCTTCTTGGCGAGCAGGCGTGCGCCGACCGCCATCGTCACCGACAACACCGTCGGCATCGAAACGGGAATCGCGGCCACCGTCAGCACCAGGGCGAACTGCAGCGTAGTTAGGATCGCGTCGCCGCGGAAGATCGCGACGGTAATAATCAGCGCCACCAAGGCCACCGCGAGGATGATCAGGTAATTGCCGATCTTCAAAACCGCCTTTTGAAAATGGCTGACGGTGTGCGCCTCCTGCACCAGTTGTGCCGTCTTGCCGAAATAGGTGTTCGCGCCCGTGGCATAGACCAGTGCGCCGATTTCACCCTGGCGGATGATCGAACCGGAAAACACCGCCTCGCCGGGTTTGCGCGTGGCGGGCAACGACTCTCCCGTCAGCGCGGACTGATCCACCTCCACCGGATCGCCGTCCAGCAGGCGCGCATCCGCCGGCACAATGTCGCCCAGGCGCACGCGGATGACGTCGCCCGGCACCAGCTCGTGCGCCGCCGGGTTGACCCATTTCCCGTCACGTTTCACCCGGGCCTTGATTGCCAGCTTGGCCTTCAGGGCGGCGATGGCGTTGCCCGCCTCGCGTTCTTCCCAGAATCCGACCACGGCGTTGGCCACCAGCAAGAGGAGGATGATGAAAAAATCCGGCCAGTGCCGGACCACGCCCGACAGAATCACCGCCACTTCAATCATCCATGGGATGGGACCCCAAAAATAGGCGAGGAATTTCAGGAACGGATTGGTTTTCTTTTCTTCAATCTCGTTCGGCCCGTATTGGGTCAGCCGTTTCTGCGCCTCGGCTTGACTGAGCCCGTCCGGCGACGACTCCAATTTTTTCTCCACCTCCGGCAAGGGCAAGGATTTCAAATCGTCCGTTGCATTGGGTTCCATGCTCATGTTCTTTCCATCGCGGCATTGTATTCGCCACGGCGCGCGGCGCGGTTGCATTTGGCGCGATGAACCAGAGCTTGCTGTGCGGCCAACACGTTGGCCTCCTTGCCTTGCCAAATCTCCAAGGCCGGTTGCTGGATGGCGCGGGCAAACGAAAACGCCAACGCCCAAGGCAGTCGCGACTTGAATCTGACATTCATGGCATTCAAACGGGCCGAGGCCAGTTCAGCGGATTGGCCGCCCGACAGGAACGCAATCCCCGGGACGGCAGCGGGGACGGCTCGCAAGAGACATTTCACCGTGGCATCGGCCACCTCGTCCGCTGATTCCTGCTTCGGACAGGTCAATCCCGACAGCACCATGTTGGGCTTCAGGATCATGCCCTCCAGCGTCACCCGTTGTGTGTAAAGCTGGTTGAAAACGGTTCGCAGGACTTCCTCCGTTACCTCGCGGCATCGCTCCAGTGTGTGTCCGCCGTCCATGAGCACTTCCGGCTCGACGACGGGGACCAATCCGGTTTCCTGGCACAACGCGGCATAGCGCGCCAGCGCGTGCGCGTTGGCTTCGATACAACCCCGGCTGGGAATGCCATCGCCCACGGCAATCACCGCGCGCCACTTGGCAAAACGGGCGCCCATTTGAATGTATTCAGCCAGGCGGTCGCGCAATCCGTCCAGACCTTCGGTGATTTTCTCTCCGGGATGACCGGCCATGTCCTTGGCACCGGTGTCAACTTTGATGCCGGGAATGATTCCCGCATCGGTGATAGCTTTAACAAAGGGAGTGCCATCTTTCTTTTGTTGGCGGATCGTCTCGTCGTAGAGGATCGCGCCACTGATGCACTCACCGAGGCCGGGCGTGGTCACAATCAATTCCCGATAGGCGCGCCGGGTTTCCTCGGTCTGGGGAATCCCCAACTTCGCGAATCGCTTGTTGCAGGTCGGATTGCTTTCATCCATCGCCAGCAGTCCTTTGTCGCCGGCGACCAGTGCCTTCGCAGTGTTGATGATATTTGTTTTCATAAATAAATTTTAGGGCTGGCACTCATGGCGTTTCCAATCCCGGGCCTGCGCCTCGATGGGGTCGAGTTGCCCGGCTTTTCTGGCCGGGCGTGGCCTTCAAGGAATGGCCGCTGTCGTTCCATGCGAAACATCCCAGCCGCCACCCAACGCTTTGATCAACTGAACGCTCGCCGTCATCTGTTCCATCCGGAGGTTCATTGCCGTCCGCTGATTGCTCAATAGAGTGGTTTGCGCAGCAATCACATCGAGGTAACTGTCCAGGCCGGATTGGTAGCGGGCATTGGCGAGCGTCAGGTAGCGCTGCGACGATTCGACGGCGGCATTCTGTTGTTGAAGCTCCTGGGACAGGATTCGCAGCGACGACAGGTTGTCTTCGACTTCTTGAAAGGCGGTGAGCACGGTCTGACGGTAGTTCGCAACGGTGCCCTGGTAGATCGCCCGGGCTTGTTCGGTGACGGCTTTGCGTAATCCGGCGTCAAAAAGGGTTTGCGTCATCATCGCGCCGACGGACCAGACAAGACTCGGCCCGGAAAAAAGATTTTCCACGGATGTGCTCTGGTATCCCGCCGAGCCGCTCAAAGTAATCGTCGGAAAATAAGCCGCGCGCGCCACGCCGATTTGCGCGTTCGCCTCCGCGACGCGGCGTTCGGCGGCGGCGACGTCGGGACGGCGTTCGAGCAGTTGCGACGGAACGCCGAAAGGAATCGCGATGGGGGTCGCGGTCAGCGGATTTATCGTGATGGAAAATGATGAAGCCGGTTGGCCGAGGAGCATCGCAATGGCGTGTTCGAGTTGCGCGCGCTGGATGCCGAGGTCGGTGGCCTGCGCGCGTGTGATTTCGAGTTGCGTTTCGGCCTGCTCGATGTCCTGGCCGGACGCCATGCCCGTGTCCTGCTGGACCTGGGTCAGCTTGAGCGACTCCTGATAAGCAAGCACCGTCGCATCCAAAAGCTGCTTCTGCGCATCCAGCACGCGAAGCTGAAAATAATCCACCGCCACTTCCGCCTGAACGGTCAGCCGCACGTTTTCGAGATCGGCCAGCGTGGCTTGCGCTTCAAGCGAGTTTGCCTTCACCGTGTTGCGAATGCGGCCCCAGAAATCCAACTCCCAAGAGGCGTCAAATGGCAGCGAGTATTCGGTGAAGGTGGAAGAAGTCGGCGGACTTGACTGTGATGACTGTCGCGATCTCGTGACCGAAGGACTGGCGGTCACGGTTGGGAAATACTGCGACCGGGCTTGTTTCACCACGGCTCGCGCGGCGAGGAAATTGGCGAGCGCCACGGCAACGGTCTGGTTGGAAACAGCCACCTGGCCTTCGAGAGCATTCAACTCCGGCTCATGGAACACTTCCCACCACCGGCCGCGAATCATGTCGTCCTTTGGCTCGGCGGTTTTCCAGCCGTCAGTTTCTTTGGATTGCGCCGGCGTCAATTCTTTGAAAGCAGCAGGTGTTTGGACGGACGGTTTCGAATACTTTGGCGCGAAGCTGCATCCGGCGAACAGAACCAGGCACGCCAGTGCAACTCGTGTCATTCTGGTTTCCGTTTTGAGCAGTGAGATGATGGATTTCATTGAATGGCTCATTGCTAGCCTCTGAAGATGTCGAATGGTTCGATTTTGAGGACCTTGCGTATTCCGATATAGCTTGAGATTCCGGCGATCAGCAGGACCATGCCGAAGGCCAGCCCCAGGTTCCAGAACGTGATCATCGCTGCGTAGTTGGGCAGCCGGGATTTGGCAATCGCGATCATGAGCGTTACCAGGCCGATGCCCAGGCCATAGCCGATCAGCGCCGTAAAGAAAGCCATGAACAGGATCATATAGACCAGTTCGCGCCCCTTGGCACCGATGGCCTTGAGCGCGCCAAATTTCTCCAGATTTTCGAGGATGAAGGTATAAAAGGTCTGGCCCGAGATTGACAGTCCAACGATAAAGGCGATCACGGTCATCAGCAGGATGTTGGTGCCAATCCCAGTCTGGTAGATGTAGTAGTGGCTGATCTGATTGTTGAATTCATCCTTGGTAAAGGCAACATAGCCAAGCATGGCGACCTGCTGTTTGATACCGGCCACGGCCGCGTCGTTCTTCGGCTGCACCAGAACATAGGACATGGTGAAGCGTGTCGAAGGGAGGTATTCAATCGCGCGGTTGTAGGTGGTATAGAGCGTCGGCACGCCGTTCAGTCCGTTTGAGACGACTTTGGCGATGCCCACAATCGTGCCGCGGTGATCATTAAGCTCAAACGAGGTGCCGATCTTCGGGTTCCCCAGCTTGGAGAATTCAGCGTCGTCCACGACGAAGAATGTGTTGTCAGCATAGATGTCCTGAATATTGCCCTGTTCAAGTTCGGGTCGCCCAAACAGGCTGCTGTCGTCCAAACCGACTACATTGACCCCTTGATAGCTGCCACTGGCGAGCTTGACCAACGCGCCGCCCATAAAGAGCGGCACCGCATAGCTGACCCCGTCCATGCTGCGCGCCGCGTCCAGCACGTAACCCGGCATGGGGATCGGACTGGTGGCCGTATTGACCGCCGGATCCATGATCCACATCGCCGCACCGATATTGGTGACCGGCGAAAAGGCCCGGTTGAGAATGCCAGCGAACATGGCGGTCATTTCCATCATCAGGAACACGGCAAAGGTGATCCCGATCAACAGGGCGAAGAACTTGCCTCGATCATTGACCAGCAGCTTGAAGCCGATTCGCAATATGCCGCTGTATTTCATGGCACCCCGCCTTTTCTCGCCGGGCGCGGCTCGTTCCACCAGCCCGTGCAACCGCCCAGCATCGCCATGATCGCGGCGAGGTCTGCGCCTCGCTGGACTGATGATCGGAAAATTTTCATCGCATTCGCTCTGAATGATGTCTGGTCGGGCGGGGCGCTATTTCTGCCCGATGAAAACATCCACCATCTGGCCCGGATAGACCGGGGCGTCCTTTTTCTCGAACCGGAAAATCACCGGCAGCACCCGCAGGTCCACTTGCTCCTGCTTCTCGTTGGACAGTTCGATCTTGGGCGAAACATAAGGCTGCACCCGGACGAACTCCAGCGGCACCTTGATATCGGTCCCGGTGATCTGCATCTGCGCCTGAATATGCCACTTTGAGGGCAGGCGTGAGACCAGTATCTCGTCCACATAACAGCGCACGTCCAGATAATCTTGAGGCCCGCCCATGACCACGAGCGGGTCGAATAACTCCGTGTAGGTGTCGTAGGCACCCTGTGACGACACATAACTGCCGACCGCTGCGTTGACGGTCAACACGACTCCATCAACCGGCGCTTTGACCGAGTAATATTGCAGCAGCGCGTTGGCTGCCTTCAGTGCGGCTGCCGCCTGAATGACGGCATCTTCCGCAGTATCCAGCACGTCCTTGCTGATTGATTTCGGGTCAATGTCATAGGAGGCGCGGCGTTTGTCGTATTGGTCGCGGGCCGCTTTCAGGTTGGCTTCGGCCAGCTCCACGTTTGCTCTCTGCACGGAATCATCAATGGTGAACAGCAGAGTGCCGGCTGACACCTGTTGGCCCTCAGGCACCAGCACCTGGGTGATCGGGCCGGAAACTTCCGGAAAGATATTGATGTTGGCACCGCTCGACTGGTCGCTCTCAATCATGCCATTGGCATAGATGGCCGACTCGTAAGGGTTGCTGACCGGTTTAAACACCGGGGGCTGGGCTTTCCTCTCCATGCCAAAAATATAGGCGCCGACCAGTCCGGCCAGGATACCTATGATCGCGAGGGCAAAGATGATCTTGTTTCCGACTGTAGTCTTAGGCGCGGCTGCTTTGACTTCGGACTTGGACTCGGCTGCTTTGGCTTCAGGTTTAGACTCGGCTGCTTTGGTTTCAGGTTTAGACTCGGCTGCTTTGGTTTCAGGTTTAGGCTCGGCTGCTTTGGTTTCAGGTTTAGGCTCGGCTGCTTTGGCTTCAGGCTTAGGCTCGGCTGCTTTGGCTTCAGGCTTAGGCTCGGCTGCTTTGGCTTCAGGCTTAGACTCGGCTGCTTTGGCTTCAGGTTTAGGCTCGGTTGCTTTGGCTTCAGGTTTAGGCTCGGTTGCTTTGGCTTCAGGTTTAGGCTCGGTTGCTTTGGCTTCAGGTTTAGGCTCGGTTGCTTTGGCTTCAGGTTTAGGCTCGGTTGCTTTGGCTTCAGGTTTAGGCTCGGTTGCTTTGGCTTCAGGTTTAGGCTCGGTTGCTTTGGCTTCGAACTTAGGTTCGGCTGCTCCGACTTCAGGTTTAGGTTCGTCTGTTTTCATTCGGTACCCTTGTCAAACGCGGTGAGACGTCCATCTTCCATATGCATGATCCGGTCCGCATATTCGTTGATGCGCGCATCATGGGTGACGATCAGGATGCAGCGTTTTTCATTGAGAATTTTCTCTTTTACGAAGGCGATGATCATCCTCCCGGTGTCACCATCCAGGGAGGCGGTCGGTTCATCGAGAATCAGGATTTCTGGACGGCTGATGATTGCCCGGGCAATCGCCACGCGCTGTTGCTCGCCGCCCGAAAGCTTCACGGGCAGAATCCCGCCCCGGCCTTTCAAGCCGACGATCTCGAGGTATTGGGTGGCCTCGGTGATGGATTCGTCCCAGTTGCGCTGTTTCAGGATCAATGGGATCGCGACATTCTCGGCCGTGGTCAGCCGCGGGAACAGATGATAGTCTTGAAAGACAAAGCCAATGGTGTTCAGGCGGAAATCAGCCAACTGGTCATTGTTCAGCGTCCAGATATCGGCCCCTTTGACAACCACCTTGCCGGCGTTGGGACGCAGGATACCGGAGAGCATGCTGAGCATCGTGGTCTTGCCGCTGCCGGAGGGGCCGACGATGAACAGCATCTCGCCAAAGTGAGCGACCAGCGCAACACTATTCACGGCCGTCATTTTGGTATCGCCTTCGCCAAACCATTTGGTCAGATCGGTTGCGATGATCGCCTGATTTTCTGTTGGTTTTGCGCTGTCGGAACTCATAGGCGCAGCCGACATCATTTCTCGGACACCGCGCTCAATACTCCCTCATCCTGCACCAGCGTCCATTCGCTGGCCGGATTGTATTCCTTCATCGCCATCGCAATCCGGGAAGTCTTTTCGCCAAAATTCCGCTGATAAACCTTGCCATCCTGATTGACGATAAAGGTCATGATGCCCGACTGGTCCCAATGCTCCGGATAAGCCACCAGCGCGAATCCCCCCGTCAAGTTGCCGTGGCTCAGGTAATCCATTTCCCCGCCAGGCGCGGCCTTGCCCTGCCGGGTCAGGATTCTGAAATAATAACCGTGAAACGGGTGCGGACCCGTGTCCTTATGCTTGACGTAACCCTCGGCATGAGCTTCCGCCACCAAAGGCCCGAACGGGCTGGCCGGTTCGTTCTCCGCCGACGGCCAGTAGAGGCCATCCTTCATGCCGGGCGTGCTCTTGAATTTCTGCGCGTACTTCACTCCTCCACCCGCGTCCGGGTTCGCGCTGGCGTACTGCCGTTGCGCTGCCACGTAAGCCCGGCAAACGCCGATGGCGTGGAGTTCGTCCTTCCCGATGTGCCGGTTGATGATCTCCTCCTTGCCCGCCGCCGTGTCGAAATGCCATTGCCCGTCCGCTTTCACCAGTGGAATCGGCATCGGCCAGTTGTTCGTGCCAACCTCAAGCGTGATTTTGTCCTCCCCCTCTTTCACCGGGTTGCAGCTCTGCGCCATGGCGGTGGCAAATCGCTGCGCATTGTTCGCATCCTGCACTTTGTCGCCGGTTGAAAGTTCTTGATACACCGGGCCGAAAATTTCGTTCAAGGCCGCTGTGTCCCTGGTTTCGGTGGCCGTCTGCAAGGCTTTTATGGCCTCATCCGGCGATGCGAACAACCGTTGCGCGACCACTGGTTTTTGTGGCGCTGCTTCCGGCTCTGCCGCCTGAAGGTTCGCCGGTAAAATACCCCAGGCACCCGCCAATAGTGCGATGGTCAAAAGTCTGGGAAAACGTGTCAATTGATTTGAAAATTTCATAGATGTAGATTTATCAGGTCGGTTAAGTTGTATGGTTCACCGCTTTTCCCCACCGCCGCCGCCATGCCCGCCGCCGCCACCGCCGCCGCCCGCATGTCCGCCGCCGCTGGGATGCGCTGCTGCACGACTTGCAGCTCCGCGGTCACTATAACCATGCACATCGCGCCCCCGGTCATAGCCGCCGCCACCTCCCCACCACCCGCCGTCACCCCACCACCCACCGCCGCCATAACCTCCGCCGCCGTCCACCCAACCCACACATCCCGTCAAGGTCACCAACAGCGTAATCCCCAGCACAGTCACCAGCCCAATCTTGATCCGGTTAACCGGACCGTTTGTCTGGTTCATACGGATCTTCCCTTCGCGGAAGAAATCAAAAATCAAGTCACCGGACGTTAACTCCTTTTTTGGTATAATTTTCATGCGCGATAAAATAACCTTGGAACCCTTCCCGTCGCTATGGGGTATAACCCTACCGTGCATCATTGGAGGCGCTCCGACTGGCGCGGATGGCGCATCCATCATCGTTTCACCAGTTGCGGGATACTTGTATATGTCCTTTCCATCGCGGCATTATATTCATTTTGGGTTGCCCCACTTCCAGTTCCGGATTTCCGGCAGGTCCTCGCCATATTTGTCAATGTATTGCTTGTGCTCGATCAGCTTGTCCTTGAGCTGCTGCTTCAGGTAGATGCCCTTCTCGCCGGTCTGTGGCAGGCGGTCGATGGTGTCCATCACGAGGTGGAAACGGTCCAGTTCGTTCAGCACCGTCATGTCGAAGGGCGTGGTGATGGTGCCCTCTTCCTTGTAGCCGCGGACGTGGATGTTGTCATGGTTGGTGCGGCGATAGGTCAGCCGGTGGATCAACCATGGGTAGGCATGGTAGGCGAAGATGACCGGCTTGTCCTTGGTGAAGAGCTCGTCGAAATCCATGTCGCTCAACCCGTGCGGGTGCTCGGTTTGCGGCTGCAGCTTCATGAGGTCAACAACGTTGACCACCCGGATTTTCAGGTCGGGCAGATGCTCGCGCATGATGGAGACGGCGGCGAGCGTCTCCAGCGTGGGCACGTCGCCACAGCAGGCCATGACCGCATCAGGCGTAACGCTCTGGTCGTTGCTGGCCCACTGCCAGATGCCGATGCCCTCGGTGCAGTGCTTGACGGCGGCGTCCATCGTCAGCCACTGCGGCGCCGGGTGCTTGCCCGCGATGACGACGTTGACGTAATGTCGGCTGCGCAGGCAGTGGTCCATCACCGACAGCAGGCAGTTGGCATCCGGCGGAAGATAAACCCGCACGATCTCGGCCTTCTTGTTCATGACGTGATCAATGAAACCGGGATCCTGGTGCGTGAAGCCGTTGTGGTCCTGGCGCCAGACGTGCGAGGCCAGCAGATAGTTGAGCGAGGCGATCTTCCGCCGCCACGGCAGGTGCGCCGTGACCTTCAGCCACTTGGCGTGCTGGTTGAACATCGAATCCACAATGTGGATGAAGGCTTCGTAGCAATTGAAGAGTCCATGGCGCCCGGTGAGCAGGTAGCCTTCGAGCCAGCCCTCGCATTGATGTTCACTCAACATTTCCATCACGCGCCCGGTGGGCGCAAGAAATTCGTCGTTCGGCACGGTCGCGGCGTCCCATTGGCGCTTGGTTACTTCAAACAGCGCCTCCAAGCCGTTGGAGAGCGTCTCGTCAGGGCCAAAGACCCGGAAATTTCGCTGCTCACTGTTCAGCTTCGCCACATCGCGCAGGAAAGGCCCGAGCACATGCGTGTCGCCGACGCCGCGTATCCCCGGCGTGGGCACGGCTTCCGCGTAGTCGCGGAAATCCGGCATCCGCAGGTCGCGGAGAAGAATGCCGCCGTTGGCGTGGGGATTCGCGCCCATGCGTCGTTCGCCCCTGGGCGCCAGCTCGGCCAGTTCCGGTTTCAGGCGGCCCTGCTCATCGAAGAGTTCTTCCGGCTGGTAACTCCTCAGCCAGTCTTCCAACAGCTTGAGGTGTTCGGGATGGGTGGCCGGGTCGGAGAGCGGCACCTGGTGCGCGCGGAAGGTGCCTTCAACCGGCAGGCCGTCGATCACCTTCGGCCCCGTCCAACCCTTGGGTGAATTGAGGACGATCACCGGCCAGCGCGGACGCGTCAAGTTGCCGTGGACGCGGGCGTCCTGCTGGATTTTTTTTATCTGCTCCACCGCCGTGTCGAGCGTTGCGGCCATGGCCTCATGCATCAGCGCAGGTTCGTGACCCTCGACGAAATAGGGCGTCCAGCCGTAGCCGCGGAGCAACTGCTCCAATTCCTCGCGGGTGATGCGCGCGAGGACGGTCGGGTTGGAAATCTTGTAGCCGTTGAGATGCAGGATCGGCAACACCGCGCCGTCGGTGGCCGGATTGAGAAACTTGTTGGAATGCCACGCCGTGGCCAGCGGTCCGGTCTCCGCCTCGCCATCGCCGACGACGCAGGCTACGATGAGATCGGGATTGTCGAATACCGCACCGAACGAATGGCTGAGCGAATAACCCAGTTCGCCGCCTTCGTGAATTGAACCCGGCGTCTCCGGCGAGGCGTGGCTGGGAATTCCTCCGGGAAACGAAAACTGAAGAAAGAGCTTCCGCAACCCGGCCTCATCCTGGCTGATGTTGGGATAGATCTCGCTGTAAGTGCCCTCGAGGTAAGTGTTGCCCACGACGGCCGGGCCGCCGTGTCCGGGACCGGAGACGTAAATCATGTTGAGGTCGTATTTCTTGATGACCCGGTTCAAGTGGACGTAAATGAAGTTCTGCCCGGGCGTCGTGCCCCAGTGTCCCAGCAGCATGTGCTTCACATCCGCGAGCGTTAGCGGCCGTTTCAGCAGTGGATTGTCGTAAAGATAAATCTGGCCAACCGACAGATAGTTGGCGGCACGCCAGTAGGCGTCCATCTTGCGCAACAGTTCCGGCGTGAGTGTGTTGGTTTTCATGGTTCAATCCTTTTTGTTCATCGCGCCGGGTCCGAGAATGCGGCACACCGACCTCGCAATCATCAGTTCTTCGTCCGTGCGAATGACGCGAACCGTGGCCCGGCTCGCGTCCGTGGAAATTACTCCCGCAGTCTCCGCATTGCGCGCCTCGTTCAGTTCAATGCCGAGGAAGCTCAGCCCCTCACAGATGCGTGCGCGGACGACTGGCGCATTTTCGCCGATGCCTCCGGCGAAGACGAGCGTGTCCAATCCACCGAGCGCAGCGGCGAAAGAGCCGATCCACTTTTTCGCCTGATAACAAAACAACGCCACGGCTTCCGCCGCCCGAACGTCAGCGGCTTCCCGCGTGAGCAAGTCTCGCATGTCGGAACTGGTTTCTGACACCCCGAGCAGCCCGGACTCGTGGTTGACCATTTCGTAAAACTGTTTGGTGGTGATCTGTTCGGTTCGCGCCAGATACGGCGCCAGGCCGGGATCCAGATCGCCGGAGCGGGTGCTCATCACCAATCCCGCCGTCGGCGTGAAGCCCATGCTGGTGTCAATGCTTTTGCCGTCGCGCACGGCGGCCAGGCTGGCGCCATTGCCGAGATGCGCGAGGATGACACGGCCAGTCGTTGCCGCCGGGTCGCCGAGGCGCACGAGTTCTTCCATCAGATAGGCATAGGACAAACCGTGGAAACCGTAGCGTTGAACTCCCTTGGCGTCGAAGCGTCGCGGAATCGGCAGCAACCTGGCCACACGCGGCATGGTCTGGTGAAACGCCGTGTCAAAGCACGCCACCTGCGGCAGTTTTGGATAGCGCTGGCGGAACGCCTCGATCAGTTCAATCTCGCGGGGCAGATGATCCGGATCGTACGGCCTGATGCGATGCAGTTCATCCAACAAGTCCTGGGTGACAATCTCGGGCTGGATATGTTTCATCCCATGGACCACGCGGTGTCCCACAGCCCGGACCGAAGCGAATCCGTCCTGCTCTTCGAGCCAATCAATCAGAGAATTCGCTGCCGACCTGTGATCGGAAGCTGCGATGCTGCGGCTGTCCTCCTGATTCCCATTGGGGTCCTTGAACGTCAGATTCGTCCCGCTCAGGCCGATGCGGTCAACCTTTCCATAAAGTCCTCGCTTCAGCGGTTCACCAACCTGGTACAGCGCGAACTTGATGCTCGATGAACCACCATTGATGGTCAGGATGGATTGCATAGTGACAGATTTCAGCTCCAAACATCCGGGTTCAGCGCCGCGGCCACGCCCATGCTCTGGTGTTCGAAGGCACTCAGCTCGGAGCGGGTCTGGTGACTCACCCTCTTCTCGTCGGTCCAGACGTGCCAGCAGGACACGGCCGGCTTGGCCGACCCGCGGGCGGTGCCTCCCGGAGAAGGCTGCCTGTGTCTGGTTTTTCTCATCACCTCTGGCCGCTCGCTTTGATCTGTACATCCAGCTTTCGCTGAAGTGCCGTTATGACCACCTCTGCTGCCGCCTCGACGCTGATCGCGGCTGTGTTGATGATCAAGTCGTGGCTCAAAGGGTCAGTCACATCGTGACCAAAATGGCGATGGACCAACTTCACCCGCTCGCGATCGATTCTTTCGACCTCAACCCGGGCAGCCTTCATACTCAAGCGCGCTTTGTCGGCGATCCGCCGGATGCGTACCTCAATCGGCGCAACCATCCGCACACTCAAACCGAACTGACCGGGCAAAATGAACCGTGCTCCGCGGCCGACGATGACCACGTCCCCCTGGTGACCAAGCGTGAGCACAATTTGCTTCAAGTAGCCCAGATAGCCAGATGTGCCGATCTCCTCGGGGTTCAGCAATTGGCCGATGGCGTCCTGGATCGTTGCCCGATCACGTTCATCCAAACTCTCGATTAATTGGCGGCGAATGTGCGCCTTTTGTGCGATTTCATCCACGATTTCGTTGTCGAACACCTGCCAGCCCAATCGTCTTCCGACAAGTCGGGCAACGGTGTTCCCGCCGGCGCCCTTCTCGCGTGAAATCAGCAAGTATGGCCCATAGAACAGGTTGCCTTCCTTGCCCCGCCCGGGTCGCCGCTCACGATTTTCCAGGCGATTTTCCAGGAGTTCGTTTTCCTGAAAAACGGCGATTTGCCTTTTGACAAAATCTTCAACGTTAATCATAACAATTTTCAGAATTCTCAATGTCCGCCCCAATTATTATATCCGGCCGAACGCTCAATCCAACATTAATTCCCGGGCGTATTGGCGCTGACTTTTTTTGGCATGGCAATTATGCTGCCCCTTGAATGGGACTGATTTATGTCGAGAGCAGAGCAACCAAACGAATGAAAGATCCGGTTTATGAAAACTGACCTGGAATTGAAAAAGGACATATTGGCTGAACTCGCATACGAGCCCAGCATCAACGCCGCGGACATTGGTGTCTTAGTGAAGCAAGGGGGTGTATTGCTCAATGGCTCG
>Ga0208188_1000741_pt1 | contig 17372 bp, 18 predicted proteins | sample June2015DPH_8_50_FD_184698 | JGI IMG/M metagenome (GOLD analysis project Ga0208188, IMG submission 184698) | Peatland microbial communities from SPRUCE experiment site at the Marcell Experimental Forest, Minnesota, USA - June2015DPH_8_40... | ecosystem: Environmental > Terrestrial > Soil >...
GCGTCGCCCGATTGCCACGGTGGAATTTTCAAATCGGTTGGTGGCTGGGTGTTTTTCGTGACGCGCTGCGCCGCGCGGTGGGCGCAAACCAGCGCTTCCAAAAGTGAATTGCTCGCCAGCCGGTTCGCGCCGTGCAATCCCGTGCACGCCACCTCGCCGACGGCATACAACCCGGCGATGTCCGTCTCGCCGTCCACGTTCGTCACCACGCCGCCGCATTGATAATGCGCCGCCGGCACAACCGGAATCGGCTCTTTCGTGATGTCAATGCCGTAACGCAGGCAGGTCTGGTAGATGTTGGGAAAGCGCTCGATGATGAACCGCGCCGGTTTGTGCGTGATGTCCAGCCACACGTGTTCCGCACCGCTCTTTTTCATCTCGCTGTCAATCGCGCGGGCCACCACGTCGCGCGGCGCAAGCGATTTCAACGGATGATAGGCATTCATGAATTCGACGCCTTCGAGCGTCTTGAGCACGCCGCCCTCACCGCGCACGGCTTCGCTGATGAGAAACGACTTCGCCTGGGGATGATAAAGGCACGTCGGGTGGAACTGGACGAATTCCATGTCCGCCACCGCTGCACCTGCGCGATACGCCATCGCCACGCCGTCACCGGTCGCAATGTCGGGGTTCGTCGTGTAAAGATAAACCTTGCCGCAGCCGCCCGTGGCCAAAATCGTCACGGGCGCGGCGAACGTCTCGACGCCGCCCGATTTTTTGTCGAACACATACGCACCGAGGCAGCGGTTCGTGCCGACGTAGCCGAGCTTTTGACTGGTGATGAGATCAATTGCCAGGTGGTTTTCAAAAATCTGGATGTTCGGCTGCCGCGCCGCCGCATTCAGCAATGCCCGCTCGATTTCCCGGCCCGTTACATCCTTCGCGTGCAAAATCCGCCGCTTCGAGTGACCGCCTTCCCGGCCGAGGTCGAGTTGTTTGCCGCCGTCCTCGTCCGGCGCGTCGCGCTCGGAAAATTTCATTCCCAGTTCGATCAACTCTGCAATGCGCGCCGGGCCGTCCTCGACGATGGTGCGGACGACGTCTTTCTTGCACAACCCCGCGCCCGCCGTGAGCGTGTCGCGCACGTGCGACTCGAACGAGTCCTCCTTGCTTGTCACTGACGCGATGCCGCCTTGCGCGTAATTCGTGTTCGACTCCGCCCGGTCCTTTTTAGTGACGATGGCCACGCGCCCGCGCGGCGCAACCTTCAACGCGAAGAACAGCCCCGCGAGGCCGCTGCCGAGAACGAGAAAATCAAATTTTTTCATCAACGACAAAAATTTAACGCAAAGACGCAAAGACGCGAAGATAAAATGGCTTGGGCGTAGCGGCGTCTCGGCAGAGCGCCGCCAACCTCCTGTCTTAAACAAAGAATGCGGCGCTCTGCCGAGACGCCGCTACGGGGTTTTGAAAGAACCTCTTAGCCTGCTTTGTTTCTTCGTTACTTTGTTGTTTTCACAATTGTGCATTGTCAATCAACCGCGTCTTGCCGACGAACACCGCCAGCGCCATGTGTGTTCGGAATCTTACTGTTGAGACCGGCGCAAGCGTTTCCGAATTAAAAAACTCAATGTAATCCAACTTGGCGTTTGGCTCGCTTTCAATCAATTGTTTTAATTGAGCCTTCAAACGATGCTGTGGAACTGGAAATTTTCGTATGGCAAACCGCGCCGCTTGAATTGCGCGCCAGAGCACGGTGGCCTGCCGGCGCAAATCGCCTTCGAGATATTTGTTGCGGGAACTCATCGCCAGACCGTCGCGCTCGCGCAGTGTCGGCGCGACGATGATTTTTACCGGAAAATTCAGATCGGCCGCCATGCGCTTGATGATGGCGGCCTGCTGCCAGTCTTTCGCGCCGAACACTGCCACGTCTGGCAGGACGAGGTTGAACAGCTTGGCCACAACCGTTGTCACGCCGCGGAAATGCATCGGTCGCGACGCGCCTTCCATCGTGCGTGACAGGTTTTCCTCTACGACGTAGGTGCTGAATTTGGTAGGGACGGCGCGCCGCGCCGTCCGGTCATCGCGGCGCGATGACCCTACCTGAGGATACATTTCCTTGTCGCTGGGTGTGAACACGACGTCCACGCCCGCTTCACGGCACAGTTTCAGGTCGCGTTTCAGGTCGCGCGGGTATTTTGAGAAATCCTCCTTCGGTCCGAACTGCGTCGGATTCACGTAAATGCTTACGACTACGCCGCCGCTTTTGCCGGCGGCCTGTCGTGCGCGTTTGACAAGACTCATGTGGCCGGCGTGCAAATAACCCATCGTCGGCACAAAGCCGATGCGTTTGCCCGTGCGCTGCCATTGCCTGGCCTGACGCTGCATCGTGGCGATGGAGGTGACGATTCGCATGGTGAAAAAGTGCGGCAGCGGCGGCGGGCAATCAATTCAATTGTCGGTCCGGCGACGCGAGATTTTAAAGGTAGCACCCGCCTCCGGCGGGTTCCATGCGGCGTCCCGCCGCATGGCCTCTGCCGACGCAGGAATTATTTTGTTCGAGTGATAAACCGCAATCGAAGTTTGCCGACGGTTTCGGGCGGGACGCCCGAAACAACCCGCGAGACGCGGGTGCTACCGTAAACAAACAAGCCGCGCAGATGCCTCAGCGCGGCTTTGGTTTGTAGCGGCGGTCTGCGACCGTCGCAAAATTCAACATTTCAAGGAATCACCTGCGATGATGTGCGCCACAGGCTTGGTTGATTGGCACTTCCGGATCGAGATCGTTCGGCTGCACGACCTTGTTCGCCAGTATCCACGCTTCGACTTCCTCGCCGCTGATGTCGGCGAGCATCTGGCCGTTGATCTCGACACACGGACTGAGCATCTGACCGCTCTTTTTAACCATTTCCTGGCGTTGGGCCGGGTCGTTGATGATGTCACGGTCTTCGTAGGGCAGGTCGTATTTCTTGAGCACGGCGCGCACGCCGTTGCTCCAGCCACAGGTCGGTTTCAAATAGGCAATGATTTTTGGTTTTTCCATAGATTTGCAAATATTGGTTTTACTCTGACAACAGAGTGCCATAAGCTGAAGCGAAGGGCAAGTGTTTTAGCCATGGATAAAATAGAGATAAAACACGGATGAAAACGCATCCACAAATCATCGCGTCCTGACAGGGTGCTGAAAAACATCCGCCTGATTCCATCGTCCCTCGCGGGACGAGTTCATTTTATTCGCCGACACCAGCCACTTCGTAGCTGGCTAATCTCCCGCGTCGCTCCGCGACCAGTTTGACACGGATTTAATCAGTGAAAATTTGTGAAATCCGTGTCAAAAATCATCTTTCCGTTTCTTTTTTTCGCGCGGCCAAAATTTTTCGCGACGGCGTATAATTGGCGATGAACTCGCGGTAAAATTCCGCGAAGGTGCCGGCGGCGAGATGCGCGCGCACGTCCGCCATCACTTTCAAAAACAGGTGCGAGTTGTGGACGCTCACCATACGCAGGCCGAGGATTTCGTTCACGTTCAACAAATGCCGCAGATAGGCGCGCGTGAAATGTCGGCAGGCGAAGCAGTCGCAGCCTTCCTCAATCGGGCGAAAATCCGCCTTGTAAGCGCCGCCCTTGATGCCGATCGCGCCTTTGCGCGTGTACGCCGTGCCATTGCGTGCCACCCGCGTCGGCAACACGCAGTCGAACATGTCCACGCCGCGCGCAATCAATTCGACCATCTGCGCGGGCGTGCCGAGACCCATGGCATAACGCGCCTGGTTTACGGGCAAAAACGGCTCGGTCAATTCAATCGCTTTCAGCATCTCCGGCTCCGGTTCGCCCACGCTCACCCCGCCAATGGCGTAGCCGTCGAAATCCATCGCGACCAGCGCCTTGGCGCATTCTTCCCGCAAAGCCGGATTCGCGCCGCCTTGCACGATGCCGAAAACCAGTTGGCCCGGAGCGCGGGGCTGCTCGCGACACTCACGCGCCCAGCGGATGGTGCGTTCAACCGCGAGCTTTTGTTCGCGCGCCGGAGCATCGTGCGGCGGGCATTCGTCGAATGCCATCGCGATGTCCGAGCCAAGCACGCGCTGGATTTCCATTGCTTCCTTCGGGCCGAGGAACAGCGGCGAGCCATCGAGGTGCGAGCGGAATTCGACGCCGTGCGGTTTGATTTTCCGGATTTTGGCGAGGCTGAAAACTTGGAACCCGCCGCTGTCGGTGAGGATCGGCAGTTCCCAATTCATGAACCGATGCAGCCCGCCCGCGGCGCGAATGATGTCGAGACCGGGGCGGATATTGAGGTGATAAGTGTTGCCGAGGATGATTTGCGTGCCCATCTCGATCAACTCGCGGGGGTCGAGCGCCTTCACGCTGGCCTGGGTGCCGACCGGCATGAACACCGGCGTGTCCACGACGCCATGTGCGGTGGTCAACCGGCCAAGCCGTGCCTTGGTGTGCGTGTCCGTTTTCAGCAGTTCAAACATCGCGCGAAGGTTTAATCAAAACCGTGCGGTTGAACATGAAATTTTAAGGCTGGTTCACGCCGGTTTACGAATTACCCGCCACAGCCAACAAATTTCTCGCTTCGACGAGAAGCGTCCACCACCAGCTTAAGAGCACCCCGCCGCGTAGATAGAACGAGACCGACAGAAATCCCATGCCGATTCTGACGGCCAGGAGCGTCGCAAACAACAAGGATGGAATCGGTATTGTGGAGGACCGGCATTTGATCGTCAGTACGAAGGCTCCAAACAAAACGGTCAGCACGGTGGCCACCCGTCGGTTTTGAAACAGCCGGACGAGCCAGGCAAAGGGGGCAAAGATGAGGAACAACTGGTTGAAGGCCATGGAAAACAGCGCCAGGGCGAACCATTGTCTCAGATCGGCCGGATAAACTTCCGGCATTTTGAGCCGGAGCGCCGGGTCCAGGAACAGGTGAAACGCGGTTGCGACGGCGATTCCGGCCAGGGTTACTGTGATGAACGGTGCGTATTCCAGTTTGAGAGTAAAAACCGGCCGATGGGTGTATGGCGTATGCCACGCAAAGACAAAGCCCCACAGGACAATGCCGCAAAAGAAAATGACGGCCTCCAAATACCAGATTGGAGCGGAACGGTTCAGCCAAAGCGACAGGCGGGGATAACACGCCAGGGCAGTGACCAGTGAGGCGATGCCGGCCAGTTTCAAGACCCGGGGTTGGGCGAGGTTGCGCATGTTTTTTCTAACCGGTGTCAGCCTGCAGGCTGGTGTCAAATGTTTCCATGGCAGCCGGACTTCTTACACGATTTCCCGATGATAATCGGCAGCAATTCCAGATGGTAGGGCCGTGCTGCTGCGTGGCCATCATCCCCGGCGGCGCAGCAGCGCCGCCCTACCGATTGCACCGATTGTCTTTGGGAATTGGTATTACTGATTAACGAGTTCCCCAAACGAAATGTCCACCAGCAGATCATCGGCGATTTTTTCCAAATCCGTTTTCAGCGCGGCGAGGTCGCAGCGTTCGGGCAATTGCAATCGGGCGGCGGCCTTGAAGAGCGTTTCGCCGGACATGGGCGCGCTGACACATTCGCTGGAAAATTCCTCGACGTTCACGCTCGCGCGCGCCAGCGCATGGGTGATTTGCCGGACAATGCCCGGACGGTCGTGCCCGACGATTTCGAGTTTGGCCTGCCGGCCTTGCGTCGCGGAGGCCGCTGCTTCGTCGGGGCGGACGACGAGGGCAAGGCCGCGGCCCTGGAGCGCTTGCAAGGCGTCGAGCAGCATCTGGCGTTTTTCGACCGGAAGCTCGATTCGCAGAATACCGGCGAACTCGCCGCCGAGCCGGCACATGCGGCTTTCCAGCCAGTTGCCGCCGTGATCGGCCACCACGCGCGCCACCGATTCAACGAGGCCGGTACGGTCCGGGCCGAGGATCGTCATCACCAAGGGAACTTGCATAATGTCTTGTTAAACCTTCGCGGCGTCGCTGGCAAGTGATTCTCCGGGTTTGCCACCATCAGTCGTGGTCAGCCGGAGAATTCATAGAACTAAATTCGTCCGCGAAATCGCGATTATTCCCATCCGACCTTTTCACGCGGCGGTTTCTGTGCTAAAGAACAGCCGGCAACGAAAGGTTCACTATGATGCTCGAATACGCGCTGGAAAAATTTCCAATCTCAATGAAACTGCATGACAGCACGGAATGTGTTGTGCGTCCGCTGGGCAAACGGGATGAAACCCGCCTGCACAAATTTTTCCTCGTGGTGCCGGAGGAGGAGCGTTTGTTCATCAAGCAGCCGGTTTTCGACCGCGAGATGTTCAAGGAATGGTGCCGGCACGCGGATTTCGAGCGGAACCTGCCGTTGTTGATGTTGCACGGGCAAAAAATCATCGGCGAGGCGACGTTGCACCAGCGTTTCGGCGGATGGAAACGCCACATCGGCCTCATTACCGTGCTGACGCATCCGCAATATCGCGGGCGCGACGTGGCCAAAATTCTCGTGGCCGAACAGGTTGAAATTGCGCGGGTGCTGGGTCTGCGGCGGCTGGAGGCGGAGTTGAACGGCGAACGCAAGGTCGCCATCCGCGCACTGGAACAGATTGGGTTTCAGCACCTGATGAAACTGGAGGATTACGTCCTCGACATGAAGGCCATCATGCACGATTACGTGCTCATGGGCATGGACCTGAAGACGGATGAGGAATACGCCGGCGTCGGCGGCTGAACTTCACGGCTGGCTGGTGATTTTCTGCCAGTTGACGCCCAGGGTCGTGGCGTAAGCGGAGAAGGCCTTTTCGTTTTGAATCAGCACGGCGCGCACCACGCTCGAATCATCCGCGCGCCCCAGTTCAAGGATGCTGTCCGGGATGATGCCCATTTTTTTGTGCGCGTAGAGGAGCGCAAACACCGCCTGCGCAATCGTGCCATAGGGCAAATCTTTGTAAACGCCTTCGATCGTGTCCTCAACGGCGTCGGCGAGAAATTCCAATTGATCCACGAGATGGGGAAATTTCGGCGCGTTGATTTGCGTGAATTCAAGCTTCCACTGCGGCAATTGGCGCAGGACTTTTTCCGCAATGGCCGGGGTGACGTTCGCGGCGGCGCTGTTCACGAATTTCGCAATCTCAGGCATGACGGCGGCAATTTAGGGAAAGTCCCGCGCCAGCGAAAGCAAAAATGTTATGACAAACGCGCTTCCATTTACCGCCGGATTCCTGCTACGAATACGTCCGTGCAAGATTTAATCGCCAAAGCCGAGACGCTGCTGGAAGCGTTGCCGTATATCCAGAAATTCAGCGGTGCGACGTTCGTCGTCAAATATGGGGGCAGTTTCATGGACTCACCCGACGCCAACGTCCGCGACAGTGTCGTCCGCGACGTCGTTTTTCTTGAAGCGGTCGAAATCAATCCCGTCGTCGTTCACGGCGGCGGCAAAGCCATCACCCGCGCGATGGAAGAAGCCGGGTTAAAGGCGGATTTCATCCAGGGCCAGCGCGTTACCGACGCGGCGACGGTGAAAATCGTGGACGACGTGCTGTCGCGCGAAATCAATCCCGAAATTGTCGCCCGCATCAAGTCGTTCGGCGGCCGGGCGAAAGGTTTTGCCGGCACGGAGGTTTTTACGTGCCGCAAACTGTTCGTTGACGGCGCCGGCGGTGAAAAAATTGACCCGGGTTTTGTCGGCGAAGTCATCGGCGTGAACACCCGGCCGCTGCTCGATTGCATTGCCAAAGGCATCACGCCGGTCATCAGCCCGACGGCGCGCGGCGAAGACGGGAAAATTTACAATTGCAACGCCGACGTGGCCGCTGCGAAGGCCGCCATTGCGCTCAAGGCGAAGCGGCTCGTGTTCATGAGCGACGTCCCGGGCTTGCTGCGCGACCCGAAACAGCCCGACTCAATCATTCCCCACCTTCAAACCAGCGAGGTGGATGCGCTCAAAAAATCCGGTGTGATTGACCAGGGCATGATTCCAAAGGCGGACAGCGCCGTGGCGGCCATCCAATCCGGCGTCGAAAAAGTTTCGTTCGTGGATGGCCGCGTGCCGCACGCCGTCCTGCTGGAAATTTTTACCGACGAAGGCGTCGGCACGGAAATTGTTTTGTAAGAAACTGAATTGATGAAGTTGTCAGGAAGTGCAACATTTGCAGCATGACCAATCAGGCCGCATATTTGCTCCGCGAAAACACCGGAACTTCCGGGATTGTGGAGTCCGCCCGCACAGCGGTGTCCACGCTGGCGGAACACGATATTCCGCATCTGATTGTCGGCGGACTGGCGGTGCAGGAGCATGGCTATCCGCGTGTGACCATTGATGTGGACATCGTCGTGCCCGACGTGCTGGAGGCGGTGGAATTTCTCACGGCCAGCCTCACCGGGCCGTTTTATCGCGTGCCGGATGTTGAAAATCGCGTGGAAGACCGGCGGAATGGAGTGCCAATTGATTTGCTGCCGGCGGGGAAGGTTTTGAAACGCGGTTGCAAAGTGCCGTTTCCCCGACCGGGCAATGCCACCGAACACTTGCAAATCGTAAAACTGGAGGAACTCATCGCGCTCAAGCTTGACAGTTGGGCGGGCAGTCCAGCCAGACGTCTCAAGGATAAAGCTGATGTGAATGAACTCATTTTGCGCCGCAAACTTCCGCGCGACCTCGCCGTGAACCCCGCTGTCCGCACGTTCTACCTCGAGACGTGGGACGCCTTGCAGTCCGAGAAATAAATTTCTTGTGTCCTTTGCGTTCTTTTGCGGTTAAAACAATCCGCCGATGAAAGAAATCGTTCCATCACCGCCGCCGCTCGTTCACAACCAGTTCGAGTCCGTGCGGGAATTGTTCAGCCAGAACGTCGTGCCCAGCTATGGCCGCTTCGACCTCGTGTTCAGCCACGGCGCCGGTAGCTGTCTTTTTGATGTCGCGGGCAAACGCTACCTCGACCTCGGCGCCGGCATTGCCGTGTGCTGCCTCGGCCACGCGCACCCGGCCATCACCGAGGCGCTCGTCGAACAATCGGGCAAATTGATTCACGTCTCGAACCTGTATTTCACCGAGCCGCAGGGCCGGCTCGCCGCCGAACTCGTCAAACGCCTCGGCGCGGGCAAATGCTTTTTTGCCAACAGCGGCGCGGAAGCCAATGAAGGCCTGTTCAAGCTCGCCCGCAAATTCGGCCACGACGAAGGCCGGTTTGAAATTCTGACGGCGACGAATTCCTTTCACGGACGCACGCTGGCCGGCATCGCCGCGACCGGCCAGGACAAGGTCAAGAAAGGTTTCGAGCCGGCGACGCCGGGTTTCCGGCACATTCCGTTCAATGATCTGGCCGCCGCGCGCAACGCCATTTCGCCCGCGACCGTCGCCATCCTGATGGAAGGTGTGCAGGGCGAGGGCGGCGTCACGCCGGCCACGCCGGAATATCTGCTCGGCCTGCGCGCGTTATGCGACGAGAAAAAGCTTTTGCTGTTCATGGATGGCGTGCAGTGCGGGCATTATCGCACCGGACGGTTCCAAAGTTTTCAGCGGATTTTGGAAAACGTTCCCGGCGGCGAAAAATTTCTGCCCGACGGCGTTTCGATGGCCAAATCGCTCGGCGGCGGCTTTCCCATCGGCGCGTTCTGGGTGCGCGCGCCGTATGCCGATTTGCTGGGGCCGGGCACGCACGCCACGACGTTTGGCGGCACGCCGCTCGCCTGCGCCGTTGCGCTCAAGGTGCTCGAAGTCATCGAACGCGAACGGCTGGACGAACAAGCCCGCAAACTTGGCGAATGGTTCAAACGGGAATTGGAACGGCTCGCGACAAATTATCCGCAGGTCGTCAAACGCGGGCGCGGCCTTGGTTTCATGCTCGGCCTGGAATTGATTGAAAAAGAGAAAATCCCGGCGTTTGCGGCCAGCAACAAAACGGCGGCGCTGCAATTCGTGAATCGCCTGCATGAAATCGGCGTGCTCACGATTCCGGCGGGCACGCAAATCGTGCGTTTGTTGCCGCCGCTGAATCTCAAACCGCAGGAAGCCGGTGAAGGCATCAGCAAAATCGAGGAAGTCATCAAATCGGTGGCCTGATTGGTTCGTATGATCGCCGAAGTGAACTGTTAAAATGCAGAATCGAACCCCTCACCCGTCCTGCGGACACCCTCTCCCCGTTTGGCGGGGAGAGGGATGGGGCGAGGGGCGCGTCCAGTCTGTCCGGAAACGGGTCTTATTAACCAACTCCGTCCGAAAGTCGTGACCCCTGCCGCGCTCAAACATCTGGCTGCAAGTGATCCCGTGATGCGGCGGCTCATCCGGAATTTTGGACCGTGCGGGCTGGTGCCGGAAACCCGGCGTTCACCGTTCCAGTCGCTCGTGCAGGCGGTCGCGCATCAGCAACTCAATGGCACGGCAGCGGACGCCATTCTCGCGCGCTTCAAAAAATTGTTTCCCGGACGCCGGTTTCCGCGGCCGGAGGATTTGTCGCCGGTTTCCGACGATGAATTGCGCGGCGCCGGTTTTTCATGGGCGAAAATTCTGGCCATTCGCGACCTCGCGGCGAAAACTCTGTCTGGCATTGTGCCGACGTCGAGGCAGATTGTGAAATTGTCCGATGACGAAATCGTTGAGCGGCTCACGGAAGTTCGCGGGGTCGGTCGCTGGACGGTTGAAATGCTGCTGATCTTTCAACTGGGCCGGCCGGATGTTTTGCCGGCGGACGATTTCGGCGTGCGCAACGGTTTCCGCCATGCCTACAAAAAGCGCGACCTGCCGACGCCGAAGGAAGTCCTTGCGCATGGCAGGCGCTGGCGTCCGCACGGCACCACCGCTGCGTGGTATCTCTGGCTGGTGGCGGATGCGGCAAAGAAAAAGTAGGACAGGCTTTCCGCCTGACACTGCCACCGTAGCGCAGACTTCCAAGTCTGCTGTGTCGCGGGTTTCCAAACCCGCAAGCCGTGCGTTTTCCAGCACCCTGCCGACTTGGAAGTCGGCGATACAGCAGGTTTGGAAACCTGCGCTACGAGCCGGCACGTCTTGCCGGATGGTAGTGGTGTCGAGGTGCGCCCGGCTGGAATGCGGCGCGTAAAAAGAAGTGACGTCGGGCCGGACTTGGGTTAATAAATCTACTTTGGGCGAAATACCCGGACTCTTGAAAGATGAAACATCTGTTGTCATTGGAAAAATTGCCGCGCGCGGATTTTGAAAAAATTCTGCACGCCGCCACTGGGTTCAAGCGCGAGCGCGGTCACCACAAAGCACAACCGCTGGCCGGCCAGACCTGGGCGTTGATGTTCTCCAAATCATCCACGCGCACACGGGTTTCGTTCGAGGTCGGCATCCACGAACTCGGCGGGCGGCCGATGTTTCTCAACGCCAATGACATCCAGCTCGGCCGCGGCGAGCCGATCAAGGACACCGCGCGCGTGCTGGGCCGGATGATCCACGGCGCGGTCATCCGCACCTTCGCGCAAAGCGACGTCGAGGAGTTCGCCAGATTTTCCGGCGTTCCGACCATCAACGCGCTGACGGACGACGAGCATCCGTGCCAGATCATCGCGGACATTTTCACGTTCCAGGAAAAGCGGGGGCCGATTGCCGGCAAGACCGTCGCGTTCATCGGCGACGGCGCGTGCAACGTGGCGAACTCATGGATTTGGACGGCGGCAAAATTCGGATTTGAATTGCGCATTGCCGCGCCGAAAAAATTCCAGCCGTCCGCCGCCTTGTTGAAACGCGCCGGCGGAAAAATTTCCGTTTCCACCGACCTCAAGGCAACGGCGAAAGGCGCGGACCTGCTTTACACCGATGTGTGGATTTCGATGGGCAAGGAAGCCGAAGCGAAGGAGCGCATCAAGATTCTGACGGGCTACCAGATCAATCAATCGCTGGTGAAGCTCGCCAAACCCGGCGCCCTGGTGATGCATTGCCTGCCGGCATATCGCGGCAAGGAAATTGACGACGCGACGCTCGAAGCCAACGCGGACACGATTTTCGAGGAAGCCGAAAACCGGCTGCACGTGCAGAAGGCGATTTTAAACTGGGCAGTTTCTTGACCGTCTCGGCTTCCGTCAATGTTCGCAAGCAAATCCTCGATTTCCTCAATGTTCACAAGGATTTAGTCACATTTATGCCGTCGCGTGTGTGCGTTTGCGTGCGTTTGCATGTGACAGTGAAAGTGCAAACAAAATGCAAGCAATCGAAAATGACGCTTACATGATGCCGTCAAGAAAACCAAGAAAGATGGTTCGTGACACGAGGCAATTTCGGGTGGTGCTGCGCGTTGCGCTGCCCACGCGCGCGTTTCCACCGCGGGTACGGGAATCGTGCGTTTCGGCGTTCCAACGCGTTGTAGCGGGTTTTAAGGCGGGGGGTGTTCGGCGATTGATAGCGGGCGAGCGGAAAGATGTTTTGCCGCGGGGTGCGCGGCGACGGCGCTGGAATCCGGCTTGCAAACCAGCGCGGCGGGGACAGAATCGCGTTATGGTTGCCTATATCAAGCAAATCGCTGACGACATCATCGCAGACCCCCCAAGAGGTAACGCGAAATTGATTCTTGAATCCTTGAGTGTGGAACTCGACCGTCTTGACCCACGAGACTTTTTGCCTGCGGGGCGGGCCAACCTCGTAAGAGTAAAAACTTCAATCAAACACCTCCTTTTCACTAGTCCCCCCGCTCAGCACGGTGTGACTATCGTTTTTATTGCTGGCGCTCGGAAATTGGCAAACGACGCACGTAAGATTCTCGACTTGTATGGCGGAGAGAACAGTCGGACGGTGTTTCGTTTTTTCACTTTCATTCAAAACTCCGACTTGAAAAATATAATCGAACGTGATTACCGCGAACTTTCGCTGATTCTCTTTCCATCTGGCGCGTGGAAAAGCACAGTCGTCATGGCTGGCAGTATTCTTGAGGCAATTCTCCATGATTGCCTCACTTCGGACGCCGCGATAAAAAGCAAGGCCCTCGCTGCGAAAAATGCGCCGAAGAAAGATTTGACCAAGGGTGAATGGAGTCTGCACGACCTGATACAAGTGGCCGTCGAATTGAAACTGCTTCCGTCCGACCGCGCCGACGCCATTGACACAATCTTGAGAGACTACCGAAATTTCGTCCACCCCATGAAAGAGGTCAGGGGCGCGCATCCATGCACCGAGGCGGAGGCGTTGATGGCAAAAGGTGCATTAGATTCGGTCTGTAATCATCTGACACTGCCTTAAAAGCCGCTGGCGTTCCGTCAGCGTTGGCGGGTGAGATGCGCTGGGGCTTCGCGGTTTGCCGTCGAAGTGCGGTTTTAGTTTACGGTTCGGAATTGGTTGAAGAAATTGATGAAGCTGCTTCTGAATTGGTTTGGGCTGCTGCAAGAGTGGCGAGTTTGGAGGCGGCCTCAGCATCACCATCAGCGGCAGCCTTTTGCAACCATTGGCGACCAAGAGCTTCATCCTTTGGAACACCTTGCCCTTTCAAATATCTGAAGCCGAGGCTGGTCTCAGCAGATGCGCTGCCATTTGTCGCCTGACTGAATAACCACTGAACTGTTTTATTTTCCTGTTCCGCATGTTTTTTCACTGCTGTTTTTTGCTCTTCAGGGGTGAGCGCGTGGGCTGGCGGATAATAGTCCACGCCCATGTCATAAATACTTACCGAAACGGTATAACTTGAACCAGAACTTGAACCAGAATAGACCGGGCTTGTTGTCCATGTATCGCCACTTCGTGTTATTGATGTTTGTCCAGTACGGATTGCTTTTATTGGCGGAGATATATCGCTTTCAAGAGGTACATTCATCTTCCAATAATTTTTCAGAATCAGCTTTTCACCGTGAATTACTTTAGTAACGAGGTTTGGATTATAACGAGGGTTGGCTAAGTGACTCATCTGCCCCCCAGCGTCATGGGTTTCGGTTTTGTAACTCTCACAAATGATGCCGTCTTCAGAATACCCTATAACTTTTAGATTGTCGTAGAAAACCATCCAAGAATTTGGGTCAATAACGCTATAAGCTTTGCCATTAACGAGTCTGTAGCCGCTTTGTGCAGCGACCGAAAAAACTGTCATTGCTACAATCACACAGAGTAAAATTTTCATGGGTTTCGCTTTCATAACAGCATTAGTTTTAATCCCATCGAACTGAACAAATCAACAACTCATTTCAATGGGCAGGGTTAGAGGTTTTGGACTGCGTTTCATGCTCGACTGCGACCGTCAGGTGCGGGAGCATCGCCAAAACGCAGCAGTCATCTATGCAAAGCTGGTGGTCACTCGGAGAAGGAAGCGGCTATAATGGCCGCGAATTGGCCATGTATCGCATCACATGTCCATTCTGCCTTGAGTCGGGGAACTTCAAGTCGGCGTTTCGCGCCGAGAAACGAAACCCGAGGAGCAAAAAGCAATTAAACTTCGAGACGCTCGAGTGTGGCAATTGCAGGGGGTATGTGATGGTTCTCTGGTCTGCCAACTCTCATCATGCCGACCTTCATGATTTCCTTGTACTGCCGTGGCCCATCAAACTTGAGAAGTTCCCGGAGCATTGGCCTGAGCAGGTCGGGCGCTTCTGGCTACAGGCCAAAAGAAATCTGGGTGACCACAATTGGGATGCCGCAAGCGTCATGGCAAGGAGCGCGCTGCAAATCTCCCTACGGGACAAGGGGGCACAAGGGAACAACCTGAAGCTGGAGATTCAGGATTTAGCACAAAAGGGCGTTCTTCCTCCGATTATGAAGGACTGGTCTGACCAAGTCCGCGAACTCGGTAATGATTCGGCCCACCCGCAGCCTAGCCAGCCAGCGACTGACTCACGAGATGCCGAGGACATCGTCAGGTTCTTGGATTTTCTCCTTCAATACCTTTACACCCTTCCGTACCAGATTGAGCAGTACCGGAAACGGGAACACGAGGACTCAGAGGCATAACAAGACGCTCACACTCGCACGGCATCATCACTGAAAGGGCGGTGTCGTGACAAAAATGTGCCTTTACATTTCCTTGGGGTTTGCTGAAATGATGACTATGGCAAGAAAAGAACGCCTCAATTTCATTACGGAAATTCAGAAGAAGACTGCGTCTCACGTTATTTGCTATGTTACGAGCACACGGAACAATCTTGAAGTCCAGATGGCAATGGATTCTATACGCAAGATTTACGACCACCTACAGGAAATAAAAAAACCGAAGTCGAAGACAAAAATCAGTCTGTTCCTACACAGCAATGGCGGGGACGGAACGGTTCCGTGGCGTCTTGTGACGCTCATTCGTGAATACGCAGAACGATTCACAGTGCTGGTGCCACATAAGGCATTCAGTGCAGCCACTTTGACCGCTCTAGGTGCTGATGAAATAATAATGCATCCAATGGGAATGCTTGGGCCTACTGATCCAACCGTCATGAATCCGTTCAACCCCGCGAACGCAATTGGACAGCCCATTGGAATCAGCGTCGAAGACGTTTCTGCTTACATTGCTCTCATCAAGGAGGATGCTGGAATTCAACACGAGGATGAACTGGTTCAAGCTTTTAATAAACTTGCAGAAAAAGTGCATCCTCTGGCATTAGGAAATGTGAAACGGTCCATTTCGCAGTCTCGCATGATGGCCAAAAAACTTTTGTCGTTACACATGGATGCGAAAAAGGCTGGCCATCAAATTGACGAGATAGTTGACAATTTGACTTCAAAACTTTTTTACCACGGGCATCCGATTAACCGGAAGGAAGCAAAGTCGCATTTAGGCTTGAATGCGGTCGTGTCGCCAAATAAGCATCTTGAAACCTTGATGTGGAAATTGTATTTAGACTACGAAAACGAAATGTTAATTGACGAACCCTTTCAGCCAGCAATGGAATTCAGCGCACAATTTCCAAATCTGGCGGCTGGGGCTACCGAGATTACACCTGCCGTAACCGCCAAGCTTTGCTTTGTGGAAAGTGTTCTTCGAGCAGATGTAAGCATTTGGCAATATGTGATTTCAGGAACGAAGCTGCCAAACGGGTCAATACAGGTCACGCCGATTACAAATCGGCAAGGCTGGATACGAGAACCTTGAAATAAAACCGATTTTCCTTGTCATTAACGCAGAATGGATTTATCATAAATAGAGGTGAAAATGAACACGACCGTCGCCAGCGTGATTGGGGTAAGCGTCATTATTCCTGCGAGCAATGAATCCCAGTGGGGAAATTCTGTCTTGCCGGACCGCTTCCACACAACGACAAAACCGGAGAAATTCCCAATAGTGTCCGGTGAACTTAATTCACGCACGCGCCCAGCCCGACCGCAGGGAGCCGAAAATGTGGATACCAGCAGCCCTGTGGATAAGCAGCCCGAACGAAAGCCTTAAATCTCACCGCTGGCGCGCCCGGAAGATTTTCTTCGTGAGTGCCAGCGTGACGAGTGACGGGTCGGCGATTCAACATTTTTCAAACGAGTATCCGTCCGTGTGGCGACGTTGAGGCGACCCGGAACTCGTCGCGCTCCGGTATCACAACGCGGGAAAAGCTCGCGCCGCCGGTCTGCGCCTTCATCATCGCGCCCAGCACCCCGTCCGCCCGGTCAGGCGAACTCAACCCGCGCGCTCGCATCGCCTGCTTCGATTCCAGTTCCAGCTTGCCCTTGCTGTTCGGCCAGCCGAGCCGCGAAGTCATCTGTGCGACAAGCTCCTTGTCGTTCGGCAGGATGTCCTACTTTGCAAACCGGCGCAGATATTTCACGGCAACTTTCAAATCCTTCGGCCACGGCGCGGTGATCGTCACGGTGGCGCCGGTGACGGGATGCGGGAGGCTCAGTTCTTCCGCGTGCAACGCGACCCGTGAAAGGAGCGGACGTTCTTCATGTCCGGGCTTGAGCCGGTAATTCGGTTTGAGGCGCGAAAGCCAGAGCGGTTTGCCGCCGTACAGGCCGTCGCCGACGATGGGGAAACCGGCGTAACGCAAGTGAACGCGGATCTGGTGCGTGCGGCCGATGAGCGGTTCGCACTTCAGGAGTGCGTAGCCGCAGCGGGGAAATGTTTCCAGCACTTCAAATTGGGTCTTCGATTTCTTGCCGTTTTTCGCGTCCACGCAAATCAATCCGATTTTGACCGGATGCGGCGCGAGTTTGGCGTCCACGGCAAATTGGTTTTCCGGCGGCTCGCCGCTGACGAGGGCGGTGTATTTTTTCACCGGTTTTTCCGAGCCAAAAAGGTTCGCCAGCGCAATGAGCGCGGGTTTGTTTTTGGCGAGCAGAATCACGCCGCTCAGCTCGAAGTCGAGCCGGTGCGCGTTCATCAAGTAATCCAGCCCGCGTTCGCGCGCCCACGGTTTGCCGCCGGCGATGGCGCTGTGGAGCAGCTTCATCAGGCTTGGCCGCTGCGGGTCGTAGCGGTCGGGCGAGGCGGGCAGCCCGGCGGGTTTGTCGAGCGCCAGCAGGTGCTCGTCTTCAAAGAGCACCGGAATTTCCCAAAACTCACGGGTGGCGGGTGATGAGAGTTTGATGGCCGCGCTCACTTTTTCCCAATCGTGA
>Ga0208188_1000749_pt1 | contig 17270 bp, 11 predicted proteins | sample June2015DPH_8_50_FD_184698 | JGI IMG/M metagenome (GOLD analysis project Ga0208188, IMG submission 184698) | Peatland microbial communities from SPRUCE experiment site at the Marcell Experimental Forest, Minnesota, USA - June2015DPH_8_40... | ecosystem: Environmental > Terrestrial > Soil >...
AAATCTTCCGTGGCAGCCGACGTGAGGCGGCTCTGATCAATTTTGGATTTTGGATTTTGGATTTTGGATTTTAGTTTGAGCCTCGTTACCTCGGCTGCTACCAAGTTGAGTGCGACCGGCGCAAGCCGGGCGCGCAGAATGTCACACGCGTTCTTCACCGCCGCGCCGTTCATGTCCGTCCCCGCCGACGCCGCCGTGGCGGACGTGTTCGGCACTTTATCCGTGCTGGTCGGCATTACGCGGATTTGCTCCGGCTTCACGCCCAGTTCCTGCGCGGCGATGGCCATGATGTTGGTGTGAATACCCTGGCCCATCTCGGTGCCGCCGTGGTTCACCTGCACGGAACCGTCCTGGTAAATCAGCACCAAAGCGCCCGCCTGGTTAAGATGCGTGACGGTGAAGCTGATGCCGAACTTCACCGGGGTCATGGCGATGCCGCGTTTGTGGTGCGGGTTTTTCCCGTTCCACTTCGCAATTTCTTTCCGCCGCTGCGCCAGGTGGCTCGTCTGCTTCAACTCGCGCCAGATCGTCTGGATGCGGTTGTCCCCGATTTCCTGGCCGTAAGGCGTCGTGTTCGTTTCGCCTTTTGAGCGATAAAGATTCCGCTCGCGGACAACTTCCGGCGCCAGCCCCAGCCGGCGCGCGATGCGGTCGAGAATTTCTTCCATGACCAGCATTCCTTGCGGCCCGCCGAACCCGCGGAAGGCGGTGTTCGACGACAGATTCGTTTTCGCCACCTGCCCGCGAAATTCGACCGCCGGGATGTAATAGGCGTTGTCGAGATGGAACAATGCCCGGTCGGTAATCGCCTGCGACAAATCCAGCGACCAGCCCCCGTTGGAAAAAAGGTGAATCCTCGCCGCCAACAGCCTGCCCCGTTTGTCAAATCCCGCCTTGAAACGTGCCAGGAACGGATGGCGATGACCGGTCAGGATCATGTCCTGGTCGCGGTTCCAGCGCACGCGCACCGGCTGGCCGGTGTGGCGCGCCGCCAGCGCCGCCAGCGCCGCCGGTGTGGCCGCTTGCGTTTCTTTGCCGCCGAAACCGCCGCCCATGCGCGGGCTTTGGACGACAACTTTGTTGGCGGGAACGTTCAGGACGCGGGCGACGGCGTTTTGCACTTCGCTGGGATGCTGCGTCGAGGAGACGACCAACATCGAACCGTCTTCGCCGCGTTCGGCCCAGGCTGCCTGCGTCTCCAGGTAAAAATGCTCCTGGCCGCCCGATTCAAAACTGCCTTCGAGGGTCATGGGCGCGGCGTTCAACGCCGGATCGCAATCCCCGCGCCGGATGAAGTTCGGCTCGTTGTGAAAACTGCCGGACTCGATGGCCTGTTTTAACGTGAGCACCGGTGGCAGCGGCTCGTAAGCGACTACAACCTTTGCCGCTGCGGTGCGGCAGGCCTCCGGCGATTCGCCGATGACCAGCGCGACGATTTGCCCGTGGAAGACCACTTCTTTGTCGGCGAGCAGGATTTCGTCACGCTTGACCGCGCCGACATCATTGGTGCCCGGCACATCCTCGGCCAGCAGCACGGCTTTGATGCCGGGGACCTGGCGGGCGACGGTCGCGTCGCGCTTGAGAATCCTGGCGCGCGCGTGCGGCGCGCAAACCGGCCAGACTTCGAGAAAGTTTTTTCCGGCGAGCTGGTCGTCGGTGTAAACCGCTTCGCCGGTGACGTGTTTGTGCGCGCTCTCGTGGGGCGTTGGTTTTGTAGCAGCGGACGTGAGTCCGCTCTGACTTTTCAAAGGAGAATTGAGCCGACTCACGTCGGCTGCTACGGAATCGAAATAAAACTTTTCCAGCAAACTCGTGACCAATCCGCTTCGATAATCCGCCGAGCCGCGAACATCGGAGATGGGTGTGAACTCCGTCCGCAAAATCGGCAGCACGTTTTCAATGGTTTCTTTGCTCCAAACTTTTCCGAGCAGCGCCGACTCGGTCTTCTTCGCGCGTGAAGGCATCGCCGCAACGCCACCGTAGGCCAGGCGCGTGTGGCGCACGACGTTCTGTTTGTCCAAATCCACCGTGAAGCAGGCGGCGACCGTGCTGATGTCCATCTCGCGCCGTTTGGAAACCTTGAACCACGAGCATTTGCGCGTGAGGCCCGGTTTTGAAATGCCGCGCGGCACGATGATGGTTTTCAAAATCTCGCCCGTCTGGAGCGTCGTCTTGCGGTAAGCGACGAAGAATTCGCTGATGGGCAGCGTGCGTTCGCGTAGTAGCGCAGGCGTCCCGCCTGCCGCCGGCTTTGATTTTTTCAATGCAGGCGGGACGCCTGCGCTACTTTGAAGTGAAGCAATTACCACCTTCGAATCCAGCGCCAGCAACACGGGCGCACTGTCGCCGATGGGCGAGGCGGTGACGAGGTTGCCGCCCATCGTGGCGCGATTGCGAATCAGCCGCGAACCGAACACGCGCAGCATGTCGCCGAGCACGGGAAATTCTTCGGCCATTTTTTCTTCGATTTGCGTGAGCGTCGCCGCGGCGCCGATGTGCCATTCGGTTTCGGTGGATTTGATGCCATTCAGATCCGGAACGGCTTCGACGGAGATGAGCGTTGGGAACCTCTTGAATCGTTTGGTGATATCGAGGCCGAGTTCCGTCGCGCCGGCAATGAGCCGTCCGTCGGGAAACTGTTGGAGCAGATTCAAAAGCCGGGCCAGCGAGGTTGGCCGGAAGAATTTCTCATTCTCGAATTCGTACTCGACATCGTCCGGCCCGGCGCCGGCGTTTTTCAGCCGTTCGGCGAAAATATCCTGACCGTAGGAGACGACGTAAGGAGTCTCTAATTCATTTTTGCTTTTAGTTTGAGTCTCGTTACCTCGACTCCTACGAAGTAAAAACGCCTCAATGGCTGCGTCGCGAATCGGGCGGTAGCCGGTGCAGCGGCAGAGATTGCCGCTGAGTTGATCGTCCAGTTCGTCGTGCTTATGGATGTCGTCGCGGTAATAACCCTCGAAGAGCGACATGATGAACCCCGGGGTGCAGTAGCCGCATTGGGAACCGTGGCACTCGACCATTTTCCGCTGCACCGGATGCAGGTTTTGGAGTTCGGAGTGCGGCCTGCCCTCCGTAGCCTTCGGGCGAAGGATGGGAGTTCGGAGTGCGGAGTTGGCAACGCCTTCGACGCTGACGACTTCACGCCCCGCCATCAGGCAGAGCGGCACGAGGCAACTGTTGATGGCGCGATAACAAGGCCGCCCTTGCGTGTCGCGGTCAACCATGACGACCGCGCACGCGCCGCAGTCGCCCTCAGCGCAACCTTCCTTCGCGCCGGTCAGGCCGGCGCCGCGCAGGAATTCAAGCAGCGTCGTGTTGGGAGAACAATTTTCGACCCTGACGATCCGGCCGTTCAGGATGAATTGGATGGCGACGGCCATAAATCAACCGCTTTAACTCAGACCTTCTGAAGCACGGTCTTGACCCGGTCCGGCGTCATGGGCAACTGGAACAGCCGGGCGCCGGTGGCATCGTGGATGGCATTGGCAATCAGCGCGCCCATCAGGATGATCGCCGGTTCGCCGCCGCCCTGTGACGGGGTTTCGTTGTCCTTGATGAGCACGGTTTCAATTTTCGGCACCCAGGAGAACCGCGGGATTTCGTAGGTGTCGTAATTCGTGTCCAGCACCTGGCCGCCCTTGAAATGCACCTCTTCCGTGAGTGCATAGCCCAGACCCATCGTGATGCAGCCTTCCATCTGGATCTTCGCGCCTTCGGGATTGATGACCACGCCCATGTCCTGGGCGCAGACGACACGTTTGACCTGCACGGTTCCTTTGGCGGCATCCACGGCGACTTCGGCGATGGCGGCCACATAGGTCCCGGCGTCAATGCCGCACGCCACGCCGTAACCGCGTTTGCTGGGGGCCTTTGCCGGCGTCCAGCCGAAGTGGTCGGCAGCGGACTTGAGGACACGGATCATCCGGGCGTCGCTCAGATTGTTCAGGCGGAATTCCACCGGATCAATTCCCGCGGCGGCCGCCATGATGTCAATTTGCGATTCGCGGGCGAATGTGTTGGTGTTGTTGCCGGGCGCGCGCCAGGCGCCGGTGCCAAACGGATGCGTACCCTTCGCTCCGCCCCAGCCGCCGCCATGCGCGGCGGTGCGGTGATTCGGCACGGTGTAAAATTGCTGGGCGCCCCGGTCGCCGGCAAAAAACACGTCGTAATCCCAAAAGGCCATTTTGCCGGAGGCATCCACCCCGGAATTTATTTTGACGACGGCCGCGGGACGAAAGGTGTCGAAGAAAAATTCTTCCTCGCGGGTCCACATGACCTGCACCGGCTTGCCGGCGGCCTTGGCCAGCTTCGCGGCCTCAACCGCCTGGTTGTTGAACGTCTTTCCGCCGAAACCGCCGCCGACAAATGGGGTGATGACCCGGACCTTTTCCGCGGGAAACCCGATTGCCTGGGCAATCTGGTCGCGGGCGCCGAAGGGGTTTTGGGTTGAAGCCCAGATCGTTGCCTTGTCGCCCTCGATTTGGGCCAGGGCGGCGTGGGTTTCCATCGCCGAATGGGCGACGTAACTGTTGAGATAGGTCGTTTCGAACTTTTTGGCGGCCAGCTTTTTGCCTTCATCCAGGTCGCCCCCTTGCTTCACAACATTCGCCGCGGGCGCGACCTTCAACAGATGATCAAAAATACTTTTGTCATCCACGGTCGCCTCCGGCACATCGAAGGTGGCCTTGATTTTCCCCAGGGCGGTCTCCGCCACGTCGGGGAATTCATGGAGTACCGCCACCAGGTCGCCGTCTTGCACGACCTGCACCCCGGCAATTTCCCGGGCAGGTGCGGTGTCCACACTCTTTAAATTGGTATCGTGGGCGGGTGGCCGCAGAATCCTGGCATAAAGCATGCCCGGCAAACGGATGTCGGCCGCGTATTGGGCCTTGCCGGTCACCTTGTCTTCTCCGTCCCGACGGGTGAGCGGTTGACCCGCGATTTTGTACTGGTTGGGATCTTTCAAAGCGGGTTTGGCCTGTAAATGCCGCTCGATTTTTTGTCCTTTCGCCAGTTGCCCGTAGGTCATACGGCTTTTGGGATTTTGCTGGTCAAAGATGACGCCGTCCTTCGCTACGAGTTGTGTTTGCGGAACTTTGAGCGCTTCGGCGGCCAGTTCCAAAAGGACCACTTTTGCCTCGGCCGCGGCCGCTTGGAGCGCCGGACCGAACATGCGGGTCGTCATCGAGCCGAACGTGCCCATATCCCACGGACACAGGTCGGTGTCGCCCATGATGATGTCCACGGTATCGAGCGGTGTTTCCAGCTCCTCGGCCAGCATCTGGGGCAGCGAGGTGATCGGGCCCTGGCCCATTTCAATTTTGCCGGTCAAACAAGTGACGCGGCCATTCTCGCCGATGCGCAGAAAGGCATTGAAATCCGAAGGCAATCCGGGCCGGCCGCCGCGGGGCCGCCCCGCCTCCTCCTGGCCGAAGAGCACATCATTCAGCGCAACGAAAATGACGATGCCGCCGCCGATGCGCTTGAGAAAATCCCGCCGGTTGCTCGAGAAGAAATCCTCGTAGCTGTGAATGTCCCTGAAATTGGCCTCCAGAAAATCGTTCGCGTTCATCGGGTTCCTTTCATTTCCGCGGCAGCTTGCTGGATGGCCTGGACGATGCGCACCTGGGCGCCGCAGCGGCAGAAATTCTGCTCCAGGCCCTGGTTGATCTGCTGTTCGGTCGGTTGCGGATTGAACTTCAACAGACTGACGGCGGTGAGGATCATGCCCGGCGTGCAATAACCGCATTGCAGGCCGTCGTGCTCCATGAACGCTTTTTGCAACGGATGCAATTTCCCGTCCTTGGCCAGGCCCTCGATGGTGACTACCTCCTTGTCCTTGACATCTCTGACCTTTAACAGGCAGGAGCGGGTTGCCCGCTGGTTGACCAGGACGGTGCAGCAGCCGCAATGACCTTCGCCGCAGCCGTATTTGGTGCCGGTCAGCCCCAGGTCCGTCCGCAACACCCACAGGAGCGGGCGGTCGCCGTCCACTTTCAACCGGACGGATTTGTCGTTGAGCTTGAAGGAAATCGTGTCAGTCATGCTGTCCTCCGGTTTGAGAGCGCTGTTCGCTGATGATGCCTAGCCGTTGGTCGTCCATAGCACCGGTTTTTGTACCCGATTCGGCTGGAATGAAAAGCCGAATTGTTGGCAATTTGTTGGCGAGCTGGATGCGGGCACTGGACGGTCGCTGGGAAGGTCGTGAAATTTCGTTTCGACTTGGCAATGGCTCAAGGTCGGGGTTATTTAGTGCCATCAAGCGAATGTCTTTTTTGCCTGCCAGATCAATTGCTAGTTGAAGCCACTGCAACGCCTCTTTCAAGTTTCCGAGCTGGCAATCTAAGTTGGCTTTTTGGAAACAACAGGCACTAAAAGCGTTTGGAGGTGCTGGAAATTGTAGGTGATTGTTAAGAATTGTTCACTTGATTCAAAGATCCATTGCTGTTAATGTCCTTGCCAGTGCAGCACTTGTAGAAGTTTCCGCTGCCGAACGGTTTAGGCGAGATTTTGGATAGTTGAGAGACCTGCCGGAATCGAACCGACGCTTCATTGAAGTCAAAACCCATCGAAGAGCAAAAAGCCGGAGAAAGTTCAAAACTAGAGACCCAAAGTTGGACCGAGAGTCTTCAGAGGAAGCAAAGATTGACTGTAGGTATGGTTCAGATGGGCTTGGGAATCCGTTGACACTGCAATTTTAGGGACCTAACCTACACGCATGAGAAACTGACCAGTGTGCGAACTCTATGGCTAAGTTACTGGTTTCCAATGAATTTCGGCAGAGGCCGCTTCGCAAAGACCAGGGGTAAGTCAGACTTTGGTCTCCGGCCCAGTCATTCTTTAGGTCCAGTCACACAAGGGCGAAGGCTGCCGCGCCGTGGCACAGCGAAGACGGGCCGTCAGGCACACACGTAAGCAAACGCTGCAAACTACGGCTCGGCAGGCCGGTTTTAAATTTCATTTCGCAACCGCGCGGCGGCGAATTTGTTCCTTTTTCTCTTCCAACTCGGCTTGCAGCGATTTGCGCTCCTTGACCAGTTGCTGCTGGAGCACCTCGACTTTTTCAGAATCTCCCGCCGCGGCCTTCGCGATTTCGTCCTGCAACGCGATTTCGCGCCCGGCAATTCTCGCGGCGTAGGTTGAATCCAACTCCGCGAGCTGTTTTTTCTGTGCGCCGGTGAGTTTGGTGGCAGGAGCGGCTTGGTTGAGCCGTTCCATCGCGAGTTCGTAGGCCGTCTTCATTCGATTTAAAATTTCAGGCTGCGGATTGTGAATTAATCGCGCCGTCGTATGGCTCGTATTGCGTCAGGTGAATCTCTATCCCCGCAACGCTACGCACACAACCTGGTTTGTGCAAGCGGCGATAATGTCAGCCAAAAGAAAATTTTCCCCGGCCGCCGACGTTAATCAGAGTCGCTAATTAAAACTCTAAGGACTCAAAATAGGTTTTGCCTGCGCGATGTAAATTGCTTGTTTGCAACGAGATAAATCTATCATTAGAATTTGACACGTTCGCATCAAGTGACTTACTGTGACATGGCAACGGTGTCGCGCTGATTTGTCTTCAGCAGCCATCTCACCTTGCGTCGTAGAAATATTTAACCGCGGAGTTCCATGAGTGACACAATTACAGCCGCGTCGCCGGGTGGCGCGCCGAAAGTTTCGAGAATCAACGAGGCGGTGATCCGCATCGCCGGCAATTCGCAGGACGGCATCCAGGCCATCGGCGGATTCCTCGCGCGGCTGGCCGGCCGCAGCGAGCAGGAAGTCATGACCTTCATGACGATTCCGCCCACCATTTCCGGTGGCCCCTCGATTTTCCAGGTGCGCATCGGCTCGGGCGAAGTCCTGAGCGCGGGCGACGAGGCCGACGTGCTGCTGGCGCTTTACCAACATTCCTACGAAGACCACATCGGCTCGCTCAAAAAAGGCGGCATCGTGCTTTTTGATGCCGACCACGTCGAACCAAAGCCCGAATGGCAGAAGGATTACCACCACGTCGGTATTCCCATTTCCACGCTGGCCGTTGAGGCCATTGGCGGCACGGCCAAGGACAAGGGCAAAAACATTTACGCGCTCGGCCTCATCGCGCGGACGTTCGATCTCAATGTGCCGAAACTGGAAAAACTGATTGCCGAACGCTTTGGCGGCAGGGATGAAAGCATCGTGAAAAATGCGCTGGTGGCGTTTCACGCGGGTTATTCCTACGACACCGGCAATTTGCTGGAAACTTTCAAATTCACCGAAGGCCCGGGCAAAGGCGGTCATCAGGTCGTCATGAATGGGAACGAAGCACTGGGTTACGGTCTCATTGCCGCGGGAGTGCGGTTCGGCGCGGGTTATCCCATTACGCCATGGACGGACGTCATGGAATTGCTCCGGCGCGAATTGCCCAAATACGGCGGCTCGTTTATCCAGTGCGAAGATGAAATCGCCTCCGTTTCAATGGCAGTGGGCGCGAGTTACGCGGGCCGGGTGGCCGTCACCGGTTCCAGCGGCCCCGGCATTTCCCTGAAGAGTGAAGCGGTGGGTTGGGCGGTCATGGCCGAAGTGCCGCTGGTGATTGTGGACGTCCAGCGCGGCGGGCCGTCCACCGGCTTGCCGACCAGCGTCGAGCAATCCGATCTGAACATTGCCCGCTTCGGCAGCCACGGCGACTCGCCCCGTATCGTGCTGGCGCCGGCCAACGTCGAAGATTGTTTTTACACCGCCATCGAGGCCGTCAACATCGCGCGCAAATACAACGTCCCGGTTTTCATTTTGAGCGACCAGGCCATCGCCACGCGCATTGAGGCGTTTCCCGAGCCGAACCTCGAAAAAGTCTGCCAGGACATTTCGCCCGACCTGACGATGGTTCCCGATTTCACGCCGTATGATTTGTCCACCCCGGACGGGGTTGTCCCGCGGGTCGTGCCCGGCACGCGCATCGCCAGCGGCAAATATCCCATTGCGACCGGCCTCGAGCACGATGAAGCCGGCCACCCGACCAGCGCGCCCAAGGTGCACCAGGCCATGGTCGCCAAGCGGCGCAAGAAACTGCTGGCCCTCCAGGCGACGGTGCCCGTGCCGAAGATTTACGGTCCGCCGGAGGGCAACGTCCTGCTCGTCGGCTGGGGTTCGACGCAAGGCCCGATTCGCGAAGCCGTGGATCGCGCCCGCGCCGCCGGCGACAGCGTCTCGTCGCTGCACATCAAACATCTCAATCCGCTGCCGAACGGTTTGGACAACATTTTCTCCGGCTTCCACCACGTGCTCGTCGTGGAGATGAACGATGAGGGACTTTACGGTTACGGCCAGCTTGCCGGCCTGCTCCGCGCCCGTTATTGCGATCCCCGGATCCGGGGCATCAACAAGACCGACGGCCTGACGTGGAAGGTGAAGGAGATTCTCGCGGCGGTGAAACTTAAGTTGTCATCGAACGGCCAGGCCGCCAAAACCGTCTAATTTTCAAAGTCACAAAGTTTTATGAGCGAAACGATTACTGAAGTTCGCGCCCGTGTCCCGCAAAGCGGGATTCCCGTCGCGGCGCCGTCCCCCGATTCCGAACGCAAGGGGCTGACGAAAAAGGAACTCGCCGCCGATCACCCGACGTGGTGTCCCGGTTGCGGCGATTTCTCGGTGCTCGCGCTGTATTTCAAGCTCATTGAGAAACGGAAGCTGGGACACGAGGATTTCGTCAGCATCGCGGGCATCGGCTGTTCGAGCCGGTTCCCGTATTTCGTGCAGGCGCACGGCGCGCACTACATCCACGGACGCGCGCTGCCGTTTGCCAGCGGCATTTCACTTTCCCGGCCGGATTTGCACGTGTTTGTTTTCGGCGGCGACGGTGATGCGTTTTCGATTGGCGGCAATCATTTCACTCACACCGCGCGCAAAAACGTGAAGCTCACCTATGTCGTCATGGACAACTGGGTTTATGGCCTGACCAAAAAGCAGACGTCGCCCACGTCGCCGCTCGGCTTCAAGAGCAAGACCGACCAATGGGGCGCGGTGGATTATCCCATCAACCCGATGAAACAGGCCATCGCCGCCGGCGCCACGTTCGTCGCGCGCACCACGTCCACGAACCCCAATCACGTGCTGGCGATGATGGAGGCCGCGATGGACCATGACGGCTTCAGCTTCATCGAATGTCTGAGTGAATGCGTGGAATTTTACGAAGGCGCGTTTGACGCCGCCAATCCCCGCAAAGGTGGCATGTTCAAGGAAATTCCGAAGGATCACGACGCGACCGACGAACAGGCCGCCTACCAGCTCGCCGGCACGGATTTCCCCGGCTACTTCGGCATTTTCTACAACATAAACAAGCCCACCAAAAACGCGAAGGAAGCCGAGATCAATCGCGGCATGATGGAAAAAGTCAAAGGCTTGAAAGACTGGCAGATTCTCCAGAAGAATTTCGACCGGATGAGATAGTCCCATTTGGCATATCCGATTTTCGATTTACGAGTCCGACGAATATCGCAGGCTCGTAATTTATTTTCTGGCGCATCAATCGTGAATCGTAAATCGTAAATTCCGATGCCCATTTACGAATTTGCCTGTCCGAAGTGCCGGAGGATTTTCAGCTTCCTGTCGAAGCGCGTGAATCCCGGCCGCCTCCCCGTCTGTCCCAAATGCGGCAGAAAAAAAATGTCCCGGCAAATCAGCCGGTTCGCCCTGACGCGCGGATTGCCGGAACCGGCGGCAAAAGGTGAAATGGCCGGTGGCGAAGCGCCCCTGCCCGATTTCAACGACCCGCGCGTTGAACGCGCCATGGCCGAGATGGAACGCGATATGGAACATCTGGACGAAAACAACCCGCGGCACATGGCGCACATGATGAAAAAAATGAAAGACCTCATGCCTCCGGGTTCAGTGCCGAAGGAACTCGACACGGCCATCAAACGTCTCGAAGCCGGCGAAGACCCGGAAAAAATCGAGGCCGACATGGGCGATTTGCTCGGCGATTTCATGGGCGGTCCGGAGGGCGGTGGCGGCGGCGGTTACACGAAGGACAGTGGGCTTTATGATTATTGAGTGTCGTAGCGGCGCCTCGGCAGAGCGCCGCAAATCATAAAAGAAAGCACGGCGCTCTGCCGAGACGCCGCTACAAACCCATGTCCCACCTCCACGAAAAAATTGACTTCACCGTCGCCATTTTTGTCGTTCACGCCGGCAAAATTTTGCTCATCCACCATCGCAAGCTGGACAAATGGCTGCCGCTGGGCGGACACATCGAACTGGACGAAGACCCGGAGCAGGCAGCGCTGCGTGAGGCGAAGGAGGAAAGCGGTCTCGACGTGGAGTTGCTCGGCGAACGTCCGCCCACGACCGGCCCCGGCACCCGCGCGCTCATCACGCCGCGTTTCCTCGATATCCACCGCATCAACGAAACCCATGAGCACATCGGCATGATTTATTGGGCGCGGCCAAAGGCAGGGTCGGCGCGCTGCGCGACTCCCGATGCATCGGGACAGCGCGGCGTCCGTACCAATCTTACCCTGGCGACAGGCGAGCATCACGACATCCGCTGGTGTTCCGCCGAAGAATTGGATAAGCTGCAACCGCCGATGTCGGATGCGGTCAAATGGTATTGCCGCACCGCCATCCGGGAGATTTCCAAACAGCCATGACTATTAAAAAGGGGCTCCGCTTCAAAACCGCCTGTTACACCATCGAGGGAATGAATTCCTTCGCCACGGTGCTTTTTTTCAACTACCTCTACTTTTTCATGCGGGCACAGTTTGGTTTCAATGACAAGGACAATCTCGCCTTCGCCGCGCTGCTTGGATTGGCTTACACGTTTTCTTCCTGGCAGGCCGGACGGTTCGCGCGGCGCTACGGTTATTTCACCGCACTCAAACTCGGGTTAAGCATCATGCTCGTCTCGCTGGCCGTCGGTTCGCAACTCAACTCCGCGCCGGGCCTGATCCTCACCGCGATCATCGTGACCCTCGGCATGTGTCTCATCTGGCCGACGATTGAAGCCCTCGTCAGCGAAGGCGAAACGCCCGAAGGCGTGCCGCGCGCCGTTGGCATTTACAACATCACCTGGGCGGTGACCAATGCGACGGCGTATTTTATCGGCGGCACGTTCATCCAAACGTTCGGCTTCCGAAGCATCTTCTATTTGCCAATCGGGATTGTGCTCATCCAGCTTGCCCTGACCTTCTGGCTGCAAAATCACGCAGCCGAACTGGCCCGTCTGGCCGTCAACAAACCGCCCACCGCGCCCCCGCCACCCGACCCCCACCGGCCATCGCTGGCCAAGGCGAAGGCCTTTCTGCGCATGGCGTGGCTCGCCAACCCGTTCGCCTACATCGCCGTCAACACGCTCATCGCCGTCATTCCCGGCCTCGCCGCGCGGTTGCATCTCTCGCCGATGCTGGCGGGATTCATCTGCTCGCTCTGGTGCTTTGCGCGGCTCGGCACATTTCTCGTGCTGTGGTCCTGGACCGGCTGGCATTACCGCTTTCGCTGGCTCGTGACGGCGTTCGGCCTCCTCGTCGTTTCGTTCGCGGCGATTCTCACCGTGCCGAGCCTCGCGGTGCTGCTCGCGGCGCAAATTTTCTTCGGCACGGCCATCGGGCTGATTTATTACTCGTCGTTGTTTTACTCGATGGACGCGAGCGAAATCAAAAGCGAACACGGCGGCATTCACGAAGCGGCCATCGGCGTGGGCAACTGCCTCGGTCCGGCGGTCGGCGCGGCATCGCTGCAATTCCTGCCACAATACGCCAACAGCGGCGCGATGGCCGTGAGCGCGCTGCTGCTCTGCGGCTTGGGCGCGCTGCTCACGATTTGGAAGACCGCCCGATGATTTTTATTTTGGAAACCGCTAATCTTCGCTAATCTTCACTAATCAATTTTTATCAGCGCAGATGAGCGCTGATTAGCGGTTAAAATATATGGATAACGAACGCAAGACTCTCGACGACCGCCAGAAAATGACCGAGCTGGAGCGCATCCGGCACTCCGCCGCCCATGTCATGGCCACTGCCATCGTCAAGCTCTGGCCCGACGCCCAGTTCGCCTCCGGTCCCGCGGTGGAAAACGGTTTTTACTACGACGTCGAACTTTCGCACCGCATCTCGCCGGAAGATTTTCCGAAGATCGAGGAGGAAATGAAAAAGGAAATCAAGGCGAACCACGTCTTTGAGAAAATCACCGTCACGCGCGAGCAGGCGATGGCAGACGCCAAATCCGGGCGCCTGGGTGCCCTGTCGGCCAGAGGCGCTGCCTCCAAGTTCAAGATCGGCAACCTGGAAGATATTCCTGAAGGCGAGCCGATCACGTATTACAAGAGCGGCGATTTCATTGACCTGTGCGCCGGGCCGCACGTGATGCGCACCGGCAACATCGGGGCGTTCAAGCTCACCACCGTGGCCAGCGCGTATTACAAGGGTGACGAGCGCAACCCGCAGCTTCAGCGCATCTACGGCACCGCGTTCAAGAACAAGACCCAGCTCGACGAATATTTCAAAATGGTCGAAGAGGCCAAGCGCCGCGACCATCGCAAAATCGGGCAGGAGATGGGATTGTTCGTCATTGACACGGAATACGTCGGCCCCGGCCTGCCCATGTGGCTGCCCAAAGGCGCGGCGATTTGTGAGGAACTGGAAAAGCTGGCGAAGGAAACCGAATTCCAGGCCGGTTACGTGCGCGTCAAAACGCCGCACATCGCCAAGGAAAAAATGTATCTGACCAGCGGGCATCTGCCGCTGCTCTACGCGGACTCGATGTTTCCGCCGATGGAGATGTTGGAAGAAGATGATAGATCTCAGCGTGAGAAGCTGGAGCGGGAACTGGCGAAGGCTAAATCTGATCGAATCCAATTTCAGCCATCACCAGAGATTCAGCACCGGATAAATACAATTGAGAAAGAAATCAGTTCATTAAGCACTCGCTACTACCTCAAAGCGATGAACTGCCCGCATCACCACCGCATTTTTGCGGCAGAACCGCGCAGTTACCGCGATCTCCCGTTGCGCCTGGCGGAATACGGCACCAACTATCGCTACGAACAGTCCGGCGAGCTTTTCGGTCTGATGCGTGTCCGCTCGCTCAACATGAACGACGCGCACATTTATTGCACGCCGGAGCAGTTTGCCGCCGAGTTCAATGCGGTGAACGATTTGTACCTGAAGTATTTCAAGATTTTCGGCATCGAGAAATATGTCATGCGCTTCAGCACGCATGATCCGTCACGCCTGACCGGAGACAACGCCAAATTCGTCAACGAACCGGAGTTATGGAAGCAGACTGAAGACATGGTTCGCAAGACGCTCATTGATTCGAAGATCCCTTACGTTGAAGTGCCGAACGAAGCAGCGTTCTACGGTCCGAAGATTGACGTGCAGGTCTGGAGCGTCATCGGTCGCGAATTCACGCTGGCCACCAACCAGGTGGATTTCGCTATCCCCGCCAAGTTCGACCTCGTCTATCGCGACAAGGACAACACGGACAAGACGCCGTTGTGCATCCATCGCGCGCCGCTCGGCACGCACGAACGCTTCATCGGCTTTTTGATCGAGCATTACGCCGGCAACTTCCCGCTCTGGCTCGCGCCCGACCAGGTGCGCGTGCTGACGTTGAACGATGATGCGGCGTTGCTGGATTACGCCAAGCCCATTGTGAATGAATTGCGCGCGAACTTCGTCCGCGTCAGCGCCGATTTCGGCACCGACCCGATCAAGGCGAAGATTGCCGAGGCCGAGAAGGCGAAAGTCCACACCATGCTCGTCATCGGCGGTCGCGACCTGGAAGCCGGCAACGTCTGCACGGCAAAGGCAACGTCGGCGCGAAACCGAAGGGCGAAGTGGTGGCGGATATTGTGGCGGCGATCAAGGAACGTCGGGCCTGAAAGGGGCCGGCGGCTGACCCATGGGTGATTCCAAAACAGCCGGGAAGTTTTTGATTGGCGGGAGTTACGGGTTGTTTCTGGCGTTCGCCTGCTTTCTCCTTTTTTATCATTTGGACAATCATCTGTTGTGGGGAGACGAAGCGGAGACGGCGGTGCTGGCAAAAAACGTCGCGCAGTTTGGGGTGCCGAGGACTTTTGATGGAACCAATTATATCATCCTTCATGGCACGGTTGATGAGACCCGGGATCATGTCTGGATCTGGTCGCCGTGGTTGCAGGAGTACATTGCGGCGAGTTCATTCATCGTTTTGGGCCCGACCACCTGGGCGGCCCGTGCGCCGTTTGCGTTGATTGGCTGGTGCAGCCTGGTGGCGCTGGCGTTGGTCGCCTACAAAATCTACCGCAGCCATTGGGTGGCGCTGGCCAGCGTGGTGCTGCTGGGCACCTCGGAGGTTTTTCTGCTGCATGCGCGGCAATGCCGTTACTACCCAATTTCGATTTTTGGGGAAATCCTGCTGGTTTGCGGCATCCACCAACTGCTCGGCCAAAACCGGCAGGGGATCTGGCTCGCAGCATTTGCCCTGATTTTGCAGTTTTACAGCAATTACATCATGGTGGTGGCGAATCTTCCGGTATTGTTTGTTCTGGCGTGGATGCTCCGCAAGCAGGGGAAGTCCGCCGTGCTGGGTGTGATCGCGGTCCCCGGCATTTTGTTTGTTGCCGCCCTGCCCTGGCTGGTTTATGCGCATTCGTGGGGACAAACCCACGCGTTCGGCGGGGAAAATTATTTCCGGAAAGCATGGGAATATCTGGTGGAGTTTCATTTTCATTTTATTCCGCTGTGTTTCCTGCTCCTGCCGTTCTTCGGTCTGATCCCGCGGCGCCAAGACCGGCAAACGGTCGGGCCGGAGGTTCCGCGGCGATGGGAGCGGCTTTTGTTGCTCTGGCTGCCGCTGTATTTCGTCACCATCGTGTTCACCCCCGGTTTCTATCTGCGTTATCTGCTGCCCCTTTTGCCGGTCGCGTGTCTGCTGGCCGCCGCCTGGATTTTCCGCTACGTCAAATGGCGCGTGCCGGCGGTCCTGGCGGTTGCCGTCCTGGCCTTGAGCAATGCCTTCTCCCTGGTCACCGCTTATCCGTTTCGCGAGACACACACGCTGCGGTTTCCCCTGGTGGAATACGTGGCCGGCCTAGCAGCGCCTTACACCGACCGGTTTGCCGATGTGCTCGACTTCTTCAAAAGCCAGGCGCATCCGGGTGAAAAGGTCCTGACCTTCGACCCCGATTTCCCGCTGATTTTTTACACGCAACTGGTCATCATTAACGGGCATATCATGGAGCCGCCGGAGGGACAGTTGCCGGATTGGATTCTGCCGAACAGTGCCTCGGGTGTCGTGGCGCAGGAGGCGGTGTCGTTGCCGGATTTCCTGAAGCCTCATTATGAGATGATCACCATCCCGGTGCACGATTCAGTCCAGGCCGGGAGTGTTCCCGAACCGGACATCTATCAGTACCGCAGTGTTCCGGCCCGTGTGCCCTTCACCATCTACAAGTTAAGGCCCGCACCTGACCATAAACCAACGTCACCAACCCCAAACACACCATGAAAATACTCCTCTGTTCGGTCGCGTTCGCCGCTCTCTGTTCCACCCTTTCGGCCCAGGCCCCGGAGGCCGCGCCCGCCACGCCCGCCGGCACGACAAAACGGCCTTCCACCATTCTTGATTGGTAGAAAATGCAGCCCGTCCCGACCACCAACGGTGTCCGCCGGACACTGTTTGACGCCCCCACCGCTATGCTGGACAAGCTGCATTGCCACATTACCACGCTCAATCCCGGTCAAAACAGCGGGGAACCGCGGCGACATCTGCAAGAGGAAGTCATCATCATCAAGGAAGGCACGGTGGAAACGAGTGTGGACGGGCGGACCCAGACTGTTGGGCCGGGTTCCGTCATCTTTTTTGCCGCCAACGCCGTCACCCGGCTGCGCAACGCCGGCAACAGCCCGGCCACCTACACGGTCATCTATTATTACACCCCGCTGACGCCCAAAAGCTGACGGCTCCCGGCCAAAGAGCGAAGTGATGGCGGAAATTTTGCTGGCGGTCAAAGAGTGCAAAGCATAATGGATTGTTGCCGCCTGACGTCCGGTGGCGCGGTCGTAAATGTTTAAGCATTCTGAACCATTCTTTGAAAGTCGTCTGCCGGCCGGGAACCTCCGGGTGATTATATCGCTTCTCTTCATCCTGACGGTGGTAACGGCGATTCGGGTCCGCCTTTTGGACGTGCCCTTGGAACGTGACGAAGGAGAGTACGCCTTTGCAGGGCAGTTGCTGCTCCAGGGAACACCTCCCTACCAGGAGGTTTACAACATGAAATGGCCGGGCGTTTATGCGGCGTATGCGCTCATCATGGCGATGTT
>Ga0208188_1000754_pt1 | contig 17079 bp, 11 predicted proteins | sample June2015DPH_8_50_FD_184698 | JGI IMG/M metagenome (GOLD analysis project Ga0208188, IMG submission 184698) | Peatland microbial communities from SPRUCE experiment site at the Marcell Experimental Forest, Minnesota, USA - June2015DPH_8_40... | ecosystem: Environmental > Terrestrial > Soil >...
GGTGAACCCATGGGAGAAAACGCGCGTCAAGTTTTCCGGGGGAATGCCGATGCCGTTGTCCTCCACCCTCACCATGACGCATTCCCCGTCCGTTTTGGCGATGGTGATGATGAGCCGCTTTTCATCCCGGGTGCATTCATCCAGCGCATACTTGGCGTTGCGGATCAAGTTGATCAGAATCTGGAGGACTTTTTGTTTGTCGAGCATCAGGAGCGGCACTTCTTCAAACCGGCGGATGACCTTGACTCCATGGCGAGTCAGTGCCGCCGAATTGATTTGGAGGGCGTCTTCCACCAGGCTGGCCAAGGACACTTTTTCGATGATGCCGGCAACCCGCGCATAGCTTTGCTGCATGGCGACGATGTCTTTGATGTGATCGACGTTTTTGGCCAATTGCTCCAGTTCGTGCAAAGTGTTTTCCTGCTCTTTTCGAAGTTGTCCGGCGATTTGAATGATGAATTCCGGCATCAATTTCCCCTGGGGATCGGAGGCCAGGAAGGCCCCCGGGTCTCCGTTTTTCTGTTTCAGCAATTCGGCGGCTTGCAGGAGCGCGTGGGTTTCCGATTTGCGAACTTGATCGCGGAGCAAGGTGGCGGAGACGTTGACACTGTTGAGGACGTTGCCGACGTTGTGCAGGACGCCGGTGGCCACTTCGGCCATGCCCGCCTGCCGGGAAGCCAGCATGAGGCTTCGTTGCGCCTGGGCCAGCTCGGTGCGGGCCCGTTCCTTGGCCGTGACCTGATCCTGGAGTTCCTGCGTCCGCTCGGCGACGCGGATTTCGAGTTGGTCGTTGGCCGTTTGTAGTTCTGCCTGCGCCTGATTCAGCAGCGCGTTTTTGCGCGCGATCAGGATGCCCCAGATCAACGCGATCAGGAACACGGCGAGGACCCCGACCAGCACCCGCAACAGCCGCGCCAGCGTCCACCAGGGCGGTCGCTGCAACAATTGCACATCGTTCCAGGAACGGAGGTGGAGCAGGAATGAACGCGGTAGCCCGTATTCATCGCTCTGCACTTCATAAACCCCGGTCAGGGCGAGCCGGCTGCCCAGCGCCAAGGCCGGCAGTTCTTTTTCGGTTTCAGTTGCGGTTAAACTGAGGCCGGCCTCGAAGGCGAAATCTTTGGTCTGGATGAGCAAATGCGTTTCGCCGTCTTTTTCCACCTTGTTTAGCAGGGTCCCCTCGGCTTTCGCCAGGAGCCCCTCCAAATTCACATCAACGGAATTCGTTACTGACAATTGCACAGGTTTTGGTTCTCCGCCGCTGGAGAGGCGACGATAAACCGCTTCACGGAGGAGAAATTTTTGGCCTTCCTCACCGGGAAAACCCACCACCTCGACCCGGTCTCCGGGCTGAAGAGCGTCCGGTTGCTGGCTCAAGGCAAGGACACTGTCCGCGCCGTCCTGCACATAAAGGTAACGACCCGGCACGTGAAGGACGACGGTGCCGGAGGTGCGGATTCGCTGATTGAGCGCGCTTTCCATGTTGAACCGCCGCAGGTTGGCCAGCGGACGGAGCGGCACGGCGAACAGATCATCCGGTGCGGGTTCTTCGGTCTGGATGTACTTTACATCCGGAGTCCAAATCTGAATCCCTGTCAATTGATGCCGCGCATTGGAAATAGCGGAGCACACCCCGCGCACGCGAATGATTGATCCTTTAAGTGAATCGAATGACTGCGAGGCCGGGGTCCACGCCTGAAATTCTCCGCTCGACGTGCTCAGATCGAAACGCACCAGACCATTGGTTTGCATTAGGTCCCGGACAAATCCGCGCAGTTCTATCCAATGGCCTTCCTCCACCCCCGTCAGCGCTTGTTCGAGGGTCACCAGGCGTTGCTCTTCCATGTTCCACCATCCCGCCCGGCGCAGGACGGCGTTGGTGACCACGGGAACAAAATCTCCCTTACTGGTCACGCCTTCCAGAAGCACAATCGTTCCCGGTTTCATGGTGTTGGGTTCATCCCACTTCGGGTTAACCACCCGGATCCCACCGCTGGCGTCCTGCACGTACGCAAAGGGGGTGCTTGAATGCGACCAGGTGACCACTCCGCGAAGATTAACCGGCAAATGGCGGCTGGCTTCTTCGGGATTTAAGTCCCGGATTTGCTCAGCCAGACGCAAGGGCAAGGTATTGGTGATAATCATCAAGGCGGAAGCGGTTGTATTGGTCGAGGCTGCCAGCCGATACAAACCATCGTGCAAACACTGCTGCACGCCCAGCACGTAAGGATAGCCAATGGCTTCGACTCGGTCCCCGAACCGCAGTGGTTGACTTTGTTTGCTCTGGACCATGATTTGTCCCGTGGCATCCCAGAGGGTGACCCACTTGCCCGGTTCGTAGCTACGCACGATGCCCTCGACCCGAACCGCGTTGTCCACGGGCGTGTCCGACTGTATGTCCTTGCTCAAAGTGATTGGTATGGCGAAGCGCGCATCTGTTTTCAACGAACTGATGACTTGGATGTCCGCCGGGCTGTTCACCAACAAGGAAAGATCGCTCAGATTTCCGTTTCTATCGAACTGGGGGGAGTAAACACATTTCATGCGAACGAAATCACCCTCCTTGAAATGAAGCGGCAAACTGTTTGTTCCCTTCAACACATAGGCCCGGGCCAGGGTGCTGCCGGACAGGAAATTGATTGTGCAGTGTGTTGGATCTTCCAGCTCGCTGTCAATCAGGCCTTCCACCGACACCAAATGATCCTTCAATCCCTGGGGGTTGTGGCCCAGGTCGGGCACCGTCTCGGCTTTGAGGTCCACATTCTCTTCGAGGATGCGAATCCGGGTTTTGTCCCAAACAAACCGTTCTCGCAAGGGTATGATCACACCATCAATGGCGACCCGCTGGCCGGCTTTCAAGGGCATGGGTGAGTCGTAGATGGGCAGCCATCTGGGAATTCCCAGGCATTCTCCCGAGGCATTGCCCCACTCGGCATCAAAGTAATAAATCACCACCTCGGTCCGAATCCGATACTCTTCATCCTGATACTCGTGCGGCACGCTCCAAATCTCGGCAAGGTTGGTCAGACCCCTGGTGGCCATGGGCAGTTGGTCCGAAGCCTGGCTCCAAACTGCCGGCACCAGGGCGAAAAACAGGCACCCGACGGTGCCGACCAACCGCCGGCACGGCCTTCCTCGACCGGACAAGGATGAGAAAATCCGCGATCGCATGATGCTTGAATACATGCCATCAACCGATTTTATCTGGGCGTGAGAATTCATATCTTATACCGGTTCGATACCGGGCATTTTCTGCCGCTTTCATCCGGAATAGTCCGTGCGACCTCATGTAAACAACAGCCAATCAACCATTCGGGACGAATACACCTGATTTGAAGCATACGTAATACCACAATATCTGGCTGATTAAGAAAACGATTCGTCTGGTTATTGGCTTTTAATGGCGAAAACCGCCTTTGTGGACTTCCTCATCAACCCAAGAACAAACCGGCGGCAAAATTGGGAATCCTGGATTTTTTGTTCGCCGGGGAACCAACTCATCGGCATATTCGCGCGCCGTGATTGCGCCCACCGAACATCAACCCGCCGGCGCAGACTTGGTTTCCCAGGTCGAAGAGATTTTTTCGCCGAACGGATTGCTTTCCCGGGCGAAAAATTTTGAGTTTCGCCCGCAGCAGCAACAAATGGCGGTGGCCGTGGCGCAGGCATTGCAGAACCGCGAGCATCTCGCCGTGGAGGCGGGCACCGGCGTCGGCAAAAGCCTGGCCTATCTGATTCCGGCCATTTTGTTCGCGGTGGCGCAGAAAAAGAAGGCCATCGTTTCCACGCACACCATCAACTTGCAGGAACAACTCACGGAGAAGGATTTGCCGATGCTCGCGGTCGTGCTGGGTTCGTTGCCTGAACCACTGAAATTTAATTTCACGATGCTCAAGGGCCGCGCGAATTATCTCTGCACGCGCCGTTTGCAAAAGGCGATGCAGCAATCCGTCAATCTGTTCACGTCGTCCGAGGCCGAGGAACTCCAGCGCATTTACGAATGGTCGAAGAAAACCAAGGACGGCAGCCTGTCGGATTTCGACATCGAGCCGGACATGAAAGTATGGGCGCAGGTCTGCTCCGAGCGGGGTTTGTGCTCGCCGAAAATTTGCGGGCATCCGTCCGATTTCGCCAAAGACCACGGGGTTTGTTTTTTCCAGCGGGCGCGCAACCGCATTCTGTCATCGGACGTGCTGGTGTTGAATCACACGCTGTTTTTCACGCTGCTCGGCGGCGTGGACGAGGACATCGAGGGCGGCATTTTGTTCAAGAACGACTTTGTGATTTTCGACGAGGCGCACCAGATGGAACACGTGGCGTCGCGGTACATCGGCCTGAGTGTGTCGAGCGGACAGGTGCGTTACGCGCTGAACCGGCTCTGGAATCCGCGCACGGAAAAAGGGCTGCTCGCGACGCTGCACAAGGGGGCCGCGGTGAAACTCGTGGTTGATATTTTGAGCGAAGCCGACAAGTTTTTCGAAAACGTCGAGGCCGCGTGCGAAGAAATCCAGCAAAACGCCAGGCGCGACAGTTTTGGCGGCGGTGAAGGTGGCGGCCGCCGCCGCGCGTGGACGGAGCTCCGCATCCGCCGCGCGGAACTGGTGAAGGACAACGTCACGCTGCCAATTCAGCGTTTGCGTGAAGCGGTGGGCGACTTGATTAAATTGAGCGCGGACAAGGACATCGGGCAGGAGCTGGTCGAGTGCAACCGCCGGCTGGCCGAGCTTCGCGACGAGGTGAAGGCGTTTCTCGAGCAGAGCGCCGCCGACCACGTCTATTGGGTCGAGCGCAGCGGCAAGGCGCACAAAAATCTCGCGTTGAACGCCGCGCCGATTGATGTTGCGGATTTTTTGCGCCGGCGGTTGTTCGAGAGCGACACCAGCATCATCATGACGAGTGCCACGCTGGGCACCAAAGTAGCGCAGGCGTCCCGCCTGCAGGGAAGGGGGGAAGGAAAAGGCCTGAGCAGTCAGAAAATTAAGACCGGTACAGCCGGGACGGCTGCGCTACTCTTCACACCGTTTGATCCTTCCACGCCTGTTGCCCGTTATGGGCGTTACCTTCCCCATTGGCGGCAGCCTGGTGCGTCCTATTTTGTCACTTTCCGACTGGGCGATTCTGTGCCGTCGGTGAAGCTCAAACAGTGGGAGCACGAATTGAAGGCGTGGCTGGAAAAACATCCGGAGCCCCACTCCGAGGCTGATCGCCTCGAATACCATCAGCAGTTCAGCGAACGGTTTCAGCAATGGCTCGATGCCGGTGAGGGCGAATGTGTGCTGAAGAATCCGGAGGCTTCTGCCATCGTGGAGAATGCATTGCGTCATTTTGACGGCGAACGTTACGTTTTGGGGCATTACGTCATCATGCCCAACCATGTCCACGCGCTGGTGCGACCGTTGGGTGACGCCTTGCCGGCTGAAATCACCCATTCATGGAAATCGTTCACGGCGCACGAGATCAACGGGCTGTTGAACCGTAATGGTTCGCTCTGGCAACCGGAGAGTTTCGACTGCCTTGTTCGTAACGAGGCTCAGTTGGAGAAGTTCTCCGCCTACATTCGGGAAAATCCGGCCAAGGCTGGATTGCCAGAAGGAACATTCAGGCTCGGAGCAGGTTCTTCGGTGAAAGAGGCTGCCGCACCCGTAGCGCAGGCGTCCCGCCTGCAATCCCCAGACAAAACAGACCCGCCAGCAACTTCACCCCGTGCAGCCGGGACGGCTGCGCTACATTATTTCGTCCGCCGCGTCGGCGCGGAATCGGCCACCCAACTTCAGGCCGGCACACCGTTTGATTACGAGCGGCAGATGAAACTGTTCGTCGCCAGCAAAATGCCCGACCCGCGCGAAGCCGGTTACGCCGATGCGCTCGAACATTGGATTGCCCATTTCGTGAAGCAGACCCACGGCAAGGCGTTTGTGTTGTTCACGAATTACAAGCTCATGCAGGAACTCGGCGAGCGGATGGAGCCGTTTTTCAATAAACTGGGCGTCGCGTGTTTTGTGCAAGGCAAGGGCACGCCGCGCTCGACGATGCTCGAAAAATTCAAGGATGACGTGGATTCGGTGCTGTTCGGCACGGACAGCTTCTGGCAGGGCGTGGACGTGCCGGGCGAGGCCTTGAGCAACGTCATCATCACCCGGCTGCCGTTCGCCGTGCCGGACCACCCGCTTATCGAGGCGCGCATCGAGGCGATTGAAGCGCGCGGCGGGAATTCCTTCAGCGAATTTTCATTGCCGGAAGCGATTTTGAAATTCCGCCAGGGCGTGGGCCGATTGATTCGCACCAAAACCGACACCGGCATCATCGTGGTGCTGGACAACCGCGTGCTCACCAAGCAATACGGCCAGGCCTTTCTCGACGCGCTGCCGAAATGTCCGGTGGAAATTGTTTAGCGCTATTTGGAAAAAGGCGATAGCAACTGAAACGCAGTAGGAATGTTTGTGCTAATCGGATTGAAAAATGGATCGTATCGCACCACTTCTTTGAAAGTGCCGTTACTGTCACCGCCTCGCCAAATTTCAGTCAGCACGCCATTTTGAAAAATTTCACGCGTTGTAGTGAATTTTGAGCCGTTGGGCTTCACATCCTCCTGTTGAAGCACGTCGTATTTGTAGATGTAAAACTCATCCGGTATGCCGTTGAAATCTGTATCCAGTTCAACAGTGGCCGTACAGCCACTTGAATATGTCACAAACATATCAGGTTTGCCGTCAAAATTATTATCGTATTCCGAACGCGTCGCGCGACCGTGTTCATAGTAAGTCCAGCTATCCCAAATTCCGTCGAGGTTTCTATCTTGTATGAATTCGATCAGATGCCCGTCGCGATATACCCACGCTTCATCGCGTTTGCCGTCTTTGGTATAATGATAATGCGTTATTGTTCCGAGCTTGTTTGTCCCTTGGTAAAGCAAACAAAGAATCACCCCGATAACGATGCCGAATAGGATTTGACCCCAAGACAGCTTTTTCAGCGGAACAGTTTCTGGTGGAGAAGAAGCAACGGCTTCAGCTTCAATTTGATTAATTTCTGCGGGCGATACTTGTGCATTCAGCAAGGCAACAGCTGCTTCGGCATCCGAAGCGCGAACGAGCAAACGCACACCGCCCGGTGCCGTCAGATTGGGATACATCCCGCCGCAATCATCGGCATTAACCCAACACTCGATTCCGTGAGCTTCAAGATTTGCCGCAGCCAGTTCTGCGGCTTCATGGCTGCTGAACGTGCGAATGGTTACAGTTTTCTCTTCGCCGTGAAGATCACCGTTGGCGGATTTTGAAGCCATGACTTTGCAAAAGAAATAGTCCTGCTTCTCGAAACGTAAAGCCAAAACTCGACACGCATTTTTTGGCCATTAAACTTCGGCCATGACGCGCACGGAAAAACTTCTGGCCGAACTCATCGCGCTGCCGAGCGTGAATCCCGCCTTCGCCCCGCAGAGCGCGGTAGGGACGCGCGGCCCCGTAGCGCAGGCGTCCCGCCTGCAACTGGCAACCGAAGGCGGCAGGCGAGACGCCTGCGCTACTGTCAAATTCGGTGAGAAGAATGTGGCGGATTTTCTCGCCACCGTCGCCGCACGCGTCGGACTCGAAGTCGAATTCCAGAAGGTTTTGCCCGGCCGGTCCAATGTCATCGCGCGATTGCTGCCGCCGGGTAAAATCCGCCAAACCATCCTGCTCGCGCCTCACCTCGACACCGTCGGGGCCGACGATTCGCAATTTGTTCCGCGCCGGAAAAACGGCCGGCTGTACGGGCGCGGGGCCTGCGACACCAAAGGTTCCGTCGCCGCCATGCTCACCGCGCTTTGCGAGCTGGCGAGCACGAAATCGCGTCCGAGTGAAACTGAAATTATCTTTGCCGGTCTGGTGGACGAGGAAAACGCGCAAGCCGGTTCGCGCGCATTGGTAGCGCAGGCGTCCCGCCTGCAGCCCGCGGGACTCAGGCACCCCCAATCTGTCGTGGCCGAACCCGGCAGGCGAGACGCCTGCGCTACGATGAGAGCAGATTTGGCCATCGTTGGCGAGCCGACGCGATTGCAAGTCGTCACGGCGCACAAGGGCAGCTTGTGGCTTCAACTCGAAACGCGGGGCAAGGCGGCGCATGGTGCGACGCCGCAATTCGGTCAAAACGCCGTCCATGAAATGGCGCGCATTGTGGACATGCTCGAAACCGATTACGCCGCGCGATTGCGCCGCCGCCGGCATCCGCTGCTCGGCACGGCGACGGTGAACGTCGGCATGATTTCCGGCGGTGCACAACCGAACATCGTGCCTGACCGTTGCGTCATCACGATTGATCGGCGCACGCTGCCGGGCGAAACGGAAATGAGTGTGCGGCGGGAAATTGCCGCGTTGCTGCGCGCGAAAAGATTGTCGGCGAAAATTTCCAGCACGAAGTTTGCGCCATGCCTGCCGCTGGAAACAAGTCCGGAGCTGCCGTTGGTCCGGCGCTTCTTGCGGAGTGTCGGCCAGGCCCGGCCCGCGGGCGTTGATTTTTTCTGCGATGCGGCGGTGTTATCGGCGGGTGGCATTCCGAGCGTGGTGTTCGGCCCCGGCGACATTGCGCAGGCGCACACGGCGGATGAATGGATTTCGCTGGATTCGCTGGAACGCGGTAAAAACCTGCTTCTGAACTTTCTAAAATCGCTTCCCTGAACGGGGCCGGCAGCGTATTGTCCAACGCTCATGCTTGCAGAGAAAACTCAAACCGCCGCAACGCCGGCGACTTCAGCTTCGCAGCACGGGCATTTTTTCCGGCAAAGCGGCTGGTTGATGATCGCCAACGTCGGAGGTGGCGGACTGATGTGGGCGGTCCATCTGCTCGCCAAAAAAATACCGGCGGCGGAATATGGCGTGTTCGGCGTGTTGCTGGCGGTGGTCATGTGCGTGCCGAACATGCCGTTGCAGATGGTGTTCGCGCAACAGACGGCCAAGGCGCTGGCCACGAACCGGGAACGCGAACTGGCGGGCATGATCCGGCTGGCCTGGCTGGGGACATTTGGACTGTGGCTGGTCGTGGTGTGCGGCGCATGGATCTGGCAAACGGACATTTTGGAGCGCTGGCAAATTACGAATCCTGCCGGATTGTGGATTACGCTGCCGGTCATTTTGCTTTCGCTCTGGCTGCCCCTGTTCTGGGGCGTGATGCAAGGGCAGCAAAGTTTTCTCTGGCTGGGCTGGTCGAACATTTTCAACGGCGTGGGCCGTTTGGGGCTGGCGGCATTTATCGTATTGCTGCTGGGGGGTTATGCGGCGGGAATGATGACGGGTGTTTGCCTGGGACTGGCCGTCGCGGTCGGCATCGGCATCTGGCAAACGCGGTCGTTATGGCAACTGCCGGCGCAGCCCTTTGACTGGCGGAGTTTGCTGGCGCAAATTATTCCGCTGATGTTGGGATTCGGCGCGGTCCAGTTTTTCCTCACGGCGGACACCATGTTCGTAAAGGCATATTTTCCCGGAGAAGTGACGGGGTTTTACGTGGGCGCGGGAACCTTGTCGCGCGCGCTCCTGTGGCTGGTGCTGCCGCTGGCGACGGTGATGTTTCCGAAAATTGTGCACAGTGCGGCGCGGTCGGAAAAAAACAGCCTGCTCGGACCGGTGTTGCTCGGCACGGGAATTTTGGCGGCGGGCGGAGCGGGCGGGTTGTGTATTCTGGGGCCATGGATCATCAAGCAGTTTTACAACGATACCTTTGTGCAGGTCGCTTCGTCCGCGTTGCCGTGGTATGCATGGGCGATGGTGCCGCTGGCACTGGCGAACGTGTTCATCAATAATCTGCTCGCGCGGGCGAATTTTCGCATTGTGCCGGCACTGGCGGCGCTGGCGGCGGCCTACGGCGTGGCGCTGGCGGTGGTTGGCCGGCACGCGGGAAATCTGGCCGACCCGCAAGCTGGGTTGCGAATGATGCTTCAGACGCTCGGCGTTTTCAACCTGTTGCTGCTGGCCGTGTGCGCAGGGTTCACGTGGGGCAAAACCGGAGATCGGAGATAGGAGTTTGGAAATGGGAAGGAATGGCGGTTTTCACATCAACCGGGCCACCCCAACTTGATCGGCTATCTCCCAGCTCCCGAGTCCGGCCCCGGCAACGGTCGCGGCGCGCGGAGTTTGGTGTAAATCCAGCCTTCCAGCGGACGCAACGGACGCAACCATTTGTAAAACGGCGAGTAAATCAGCCGGATGCGCACAACGGAAAGGAACATCGTCAGCGAGGAACGGAACAGCGTGACTTTTGAGCCGGCTTGATCCGTCCATTCGGTCGGCACCTCGCGGATGCGATAACCGGCGCGCTTGATGGCGACGAGCAGGTTGATGTCGAAGGCCATGTCGGCGATGCGAAGGAAGGGATGAACTTTTTCCACGACTTCGCGCTTCATCACTTTTGCCCCGCATTGCGTGTCGTGGATGTTCAACCGGAAGAACAGTTGCACGATGGTGTGAAACACCCGGCTGGCGAATCGCCGGTTGCCGGCCTGCGATTGATGAATGACCGAATCCGGCAGCCAGCGCGAGCCGACGACGCAGTCCGCGTCGCCAATGTGCCGGACCAAATCCAGGAACGCCCGCGGCGGCGTCGCGCCGTCGGCATCCACGTAACCGATCAAATCGCCGAAGGAGGCGAGCTTGAGGCCTTCGATGAGCGCGCCGCCCTTGCCAATCGGCTCTTTAAATTCCAGCGCCCGAAGAACCGCCGGAAATTCCGCCGCGACACGCCGAACCACCCCGAGCGTATTGTCGGTGCAGCCATTGAGCACGACGACGAGTTGAAATTTGCCGGAATAATTTTTTCCAAAAAATTGCGCGTAGTCGCGCAGCACCGGTTCGATGCGGCGCTCCTCGTTGTAAGCCGGAATGAGGAGCAACAGACTGGGATCAGGCACGGCAATCAAGTAACAGAAAACCGGCGAAATGCAATCGCGGGCAAACTTTGGCTTGCGGCAAAAATCACAACCCGTTATGCAAACCGGATGGATTCGCGCGAGGCGCTCATAGCCATCAACCTCATCGAGCATGTCGGCCCGGTGCGCGCGCGGCTGCTGCTGGAACATTTCGGCGACGCGCCCAAAATTCTTCAGGCGTCCCAGGGCGAACTGCGTCGCGTCCGCAACATCGGCGACGAAACTGCCGCGGCGATTGCCGGCTGGGAGAAAACCGTTGACCTCGCCGGTGAATTGAAGCGCATCCAGGAATTCGGCTGCCACGTTTTGATTCAAAGCGACGAGAATTATCCCGAATCGCTCCGGCAAATCTATGACCCGCCGCTGGTGCTTTATGTCAAAGGCGCGCTGAACGCGAAGGACAAAAACGCGGTGGCGATGGTCGGCTCGCGCATGACGACGCATTACGGCCTCGAGACCGCGCGCAAACTGGCCTATCAACTGGCCTATGTCGGCGTGACGGTCGTGAGCGGCGGCGCGCGCGGGATTGACACGGCGTCGCACCAGGGCGCGCTGGCGGCGAAAGGACGGACGGTTTGCGTGCTCGGCACGGGCATCAACATCGTGTTCCCGCCGGAGAACCGGGATTTGTTCGAGCGCATTGCCGAATCCGGCGCGGTCATCACGCAATATCCGTTCAACCGCAACGCCGACAAGCAATCCTTCGCCATCCGCAACCGCATCGTCGCCGGCATGACGCTCGGCACGGTGGTGGTCGAGGCGGATATGAACAGCGGCGCGCTCATCACGTCGAATTTTGCGACGGAATATGGACGGCAGGTTTTCGCCGTGCCCGGACGGATTGATTCGCCGCGCAGCAAGGGCTGCCACGACTTGATCAAAAAAGGCGCGAAGCTGTGCGAAGGCGCGGAGGATGTTTTGAGCGAGTTCGAGTATTTGTTTCCGGGGAGCAATCGTCCGCCGTCGCCGGGCGAGACGGGCGTTCTCCCGGCCCTCACCCTGTCCGAAAACGAAAAACTCGTCTATGACGCGTTGAACAACGAGGAATCGAGCATTGACGAAGTCATCCGGCGCAGCAGTTTGCCGAGTTCAGCGGTCAGCGTGGCGTTGCTGGGTCTGGAAATGAAGCGCGTGGTCAAGCAGCTGCCGGGAAAATTATTCGTGCGCAACACGTGAAATTGTAGCACCACTGTATGAGCGCCGAAAATCAGCGACGGTCATAGGCCGCCGCTACGGCGAAACGGCTTGCGTCGTTGCGTGCGATGAACTAGAAGTCGGCAAGCACGGGACAAAATTATGGCGACCTACACCATCATCGGCGGCGATCAAAAACCATACAGCTCGGTCACGGCGGACGACATACGCCGGTGGATTGCCGATGGCCGGCTCAATGGACAATCTTTGGCGAAGGAGGAAAACGACACCGAATGGCGTCCGCTCTCGGCGTTTCCTGAATTCGCCGCCGCCTTGGCTGGCAGTTCCGCGCCGCCGCCGCCGTTGACTGCGCCCGTGGCGGGTACGGATGCCGGACGCGACGCAGCCTTGCAACTGGTCAAAGGCCCCGCCATCGGACTTAAAGTAACAGCCATTGTTGGTTTGGTCCTGGTTGCGGTGGGTTTGGTGATTCATGTTATGACGTTGAGCGGATTTCATATCGGCCTGCAGCAAATCCAAGATCCGCAGATGCAGAAACTTTTTAGCACGCTGGGCGGCGGTTTGGGAATTGTTCAGGACATTATCACCGGGGTTGTCGGCGTCATCGTTCTCATCGGCGCGGCAAAAATGCAGAAATTGCAGAATTATCAGTTTGCGCTCACCGCCAGCATCGTGGCCATGGTGCCGTGCATTTCACCCTGCTGCGTTTTCGGGCTGCCCTTCGGAATTTGGGCGCTGGTGGTCTTGAACAAGCCGGAAGTGAAATCGCGATTCGGTTGATGAACCATGACCGTCCGGACCGCCCGACCGTTAAGCCGCGCCCGAGCATGGACGTGTGTTTTGACGAATCAATGCGCCACCCCGGGTCTTGGCTCGTTGATGGCGCGGCGGGTTTTTGCCGGAACCGGTCAATTGCTGCTCGCCCTGGCGGGTTTTGTTTTGATCGTTGGCTGGATGTTTGAATTGTTCCGCCGCGTTTTTCTCCAGCAACTCGGCGACCCGGTTCCGCCAGATTCATCCGGCTGGATATGGAAGTGGGGGCTGTTATTTTTCGGCGCAAGCTGGTTGTGGTCGCTGGTCACGAGTTTAAGTTTGTTGCGTCAGGCAAAAGCGGACGGGCAGGTTGAACCAAAACCCATTCCGCCACGGATGGCGGATTTGCCCGGCAAACCGCCAAAGCTTTTGTAACAACAACTGAAACCAGAAAGGCGCGTTATGTATAAAATCGTAGGAGTGGACGGCCAGCAATACGGCCCGGTGAGCGCGGAGGAAATTCGGCACTGGATTGCCGAGAACCGCGTCAAGGCACAAACGCTCGTGCAAATGGAAGGTTCCCAGGAATGGAAACCGCTGGGTTCGTTTTCTGAATTTGCATCCGAACTGAAAGCGGTTCCGCCGCCGATCGCGGCACCTCCATCCACCGTTGCATCGCGGGCGTCAAACAAAATTCCGGCGGGCATTTGCGGGATTCTGCTCGGCTCGCTCGGCATTCACAAATTCATCCTCGGCTACACCGGCGCAGGTTTGGTCATGCTGCTGGTGACGATCCTGACCTGCGGCATTGCCGGGGTGGTGACACACCTCATCGGCCTCATCGAAGGCATCATTTACCTGTGCAAATCCGATGAAGAGTTTGTGCGCACTTACGTGGACGGACGCAAGGAATGGTTCTGATTTGCTTCACTTTCCATCCTCGTCCACGCGCTCGTCCTCGATTTTCCGGGGGGCTTCGAGGATGGGCAGGCATTGGCCATTGACCATCCGGCCAACCTGGGCCATCTGTTACTCATGAAAAAACTCGGCGCTCCTGAGGTCAAAACTGCGCTCGCCACCGTGCCGGATTGGAAAAAGAAAGGCGCGACGATTGCGCGGACGTATCAGTTCAATGATTTCCCCGCCGCGATAAAATTTGTCCATGCCGTCGCCGGACTCGCCGAGAAAGCGCGGCATCATCCGGACATTGACATCCGCTGGAACAAGGTGACGCTCGCGCTGACAACGCACGACGCCGGCGGTTTGACGGAAAAGGATTTTGCGCTGGCCAAAGAATTCGACGCGCTGTCACTTCGCTGAATTCACCGAATTGGTTGAAGTTTCGCGCGTCGCCGTTGCGGGAATGGTCGGTGCGGGCGGCGGCGCGTTGGTGCGCGGCGACCGTCCAATCCAGATACCACTGACCCCATACTCCCACTCCAGTTGCGGGATGTTCGGCGCGTTGCCCCTGCCGCCGCGCAGGACGAGGCGATCTTCCGGGCGCATTTTTTTCACCCACGGTTCGTAGGCTTTGGCGTCGCCGAAATTCCACAGGATTTTGTGATACACCTGGAAATCTTCGTCGGGCATCAGGGCGGGCTCATAGCCAAGAAGGTATCGCCAGTCCGCGTTGGGATTCTTGAAAAATGTCTGATAAAAAATCGTCATGTCCGCGGAATAAAGGATGCCACCTTTTTCCGGCAACCAGCCGTTGAGGTCGGGATTGTCCGGCGTGAGATATTGCTGGGTCAGATTATACGTCCAGCGGCTGTTGTAATCGTTGGTGATGACAAGGAACGTTATTGCCGCAAGTCCGCAGGTCAGCGCCAGGCGCTTGAAAGAGTCCGCCGCGAATCGCGCTTGCAGGAGCAGTTGCAAATCGCAAGTGACCAGAACCATCAGCGCCGGCCAGCCCCAGTCTTCCGTGAAACGCACCGCTTTGAAACTGAGCCCCCACGCGAGACCGGCGAGCCAGAACGCCGGATTGGAGGTCAGTGGCCGCGCCTTCAAACCGGCCAGTTGACGCAGAATCAACAGGCCACCCAGAAGGATCAGTGCGAAAACATCGCCCGACGACGACTGGAATTCGATGACCAGCGTGCGTTGCGTGGTGTGCATGCCAAAGGCCCGGACGGCCATGACGACCGCCTGGTAAGGAGATTCAAACGGATGCCCGGTGAGTGAAGCGCCCAGGAATGCTCCCGCCAACCATCCCGCAATCAGCATCAATCCCCAGCGAAATTGTCCGGCGAGGAAAAACGCCGCCACCGGCAGCATCCAGAGATACCACACTCCATGCACGAAGGTGCAAATGGCGATCAACGGTGCCATCCACAACACCGTCCACCATTTGAGCGGAGATGAACCGTGAACCTGCCAGGCAAAAAGAATGGTCAGCAACCCGGCAATCGTCACCAAAAATGGCCGCCCGATTAAAAACCGCAACGGGACGTCCGACGTGAGCGCCGCCGCCGTCAAGGCAATCAACCAGGCTTCCGGTCGCTTTAACCACGGCAACGCCGACCAGCTCACCAATGCGAACAACGCCACGACGGCAAACAAGACCAACTTTTCGGGGTCGCATTTGCTCCACAGATAAATTTGCCGCAGCAGAAAGTGCCAGCCGAAGTTGTGATCTATCTTGAAAGCGGGACCCATCACCAGAATATCCGGCCAGGGTTTGCCGCTCACCGCCTTGGCCGCGTGACGCAGCGCATCGTCGCCCGGCAAAAAGCCATAGCCGATGATTTTCAGCGGAATGGCAAGAACGACCAGAATGACGATGGCCCAAACCGCGAGTGGCACGTAACGCCGAACCGCGTCGAGGGGCGATGAGTGGGAATTGCCGTTGTCGTCGGTCATATTTGGGCGGCGCAATGTTCAAGATCAAAACACCACCGGCACACCTTCGTCAAGCATTCGCAATTTTTGCGTGAGGTTTTCCTTCGCGGCAATCTCACGGAGCCAGCGCGGCGGTTCGTCCATTGCCTCGAACGACAATTTGAACGTCCCGTAATGCATCGGCACCAGCCAGTGCGCGCGCAAATCTTTGAACGCCTTCATCGCCTCGTCCGGCCCCATGTGAACGCGGCGAAACGATTCCGGGTGATACGTGCCAATCGGCAGCAACGCGATTTCCGGCGCGAGCCGTTTGCTGATTTCCTTGAAACCGTCGAAATACGCGCTGTCGCCCGCGTGGTAAATCCGGCGGCCTTGGTGTTCCAGCACGAAGCCGCCATAACCCCGGTGGCTGTCACGCAACGTGCGCGCCCCCCAATGCTGGCTCGGGGTGAACGTCACCTTCCAATCGCGTTGCGAAAAGCTTTCCCACCAATCCAGCTCGATGATGCGCGCAAAACCGAGGTTTTGCGCCAGATCGCCGACGCCGCGCGGCATCACGCCGATTTTCGGCTGCGGCAGCCGGCGCAACGTCGGTTTGTGAAAATGATCGAAGTGCGCGTGCGTGAGCAGCACCAGATCAATCCGTGGCAGGTCCTGGATTTTCAGGCCGGAGCGTTTGATGCGCTTCAAAAAAAACAGCCAGTTCGCAAAATTCGGATCAATCAAAACATTCAGGTTCGTGAACTGGATCAAAAACGATGCGTGGCCAATCCAGGTAATCGCAACCTGGCCGCGGATGAGTTTCGGGAAAACCGGCCGCCGCGACTGGCCCACCCGCGGCGTGAGCAGCGCTTTCCAGACGAGTTCACGGAAAAACGTGCGCGGATTGAAATGTTTGGACGGGGTTAAATCCTTGAAAGAGCGCGGCAATCTCCGGCGTGGCGGTGCGGGACGATGAGAAACCGGTTTGGTCATAGGACATCTGCATTTTAACCCTTGTGCGCGCCGAGTGAAATGCAAAATACCGATGTCTTTTAATTTAATTTTCTTCGCGCGAAGAGCAGGAACCTTATTAAACTCGCCGCATGAGCAAGGCGGAAAAGCAGCTCGACAAATTTCTGCGGAAGAAACCAAAGCTCGGCCAGGGCGTTTACCTCGCCAAAACCGCCGTCGTCCTCGGCGACGTGACCATCGGTGCGCATTCGAGCGTTTGGTATGGCGCGGTGTTGCGCGGCGACATCAACCGCATCGTCGTCGGCCACCACACCAACATTCAGGATAATGCGGTGTTGCACCTCGCGGACGACTTTGCCTGTATCGTCGGCAACTGGGTCACCGTCGGCCACAGCGCGATTGTCCATGCCTGCAAGGTCGGGGACGAAGTGCTCGTGGGCATGGGCGCGGTGATTTTGGATGGTGCGGTCATCGGCAAACAA
>Ga0208188_1000756_pt1 | contig 17036 bp, 19 predicted proteins | sample June2015DPH_8_50_FD_184698 | JGI IMG/M metagenome (GOLD analysis project Ga0208188, IMG submission 184698) | Peatland microbial communities from SPRUCE experiment site at the Marcell Experimental Forest, Minnesota, USA - June2015DPH_8_40... | ecosystem: Environmental > Terrestrial > Soil >...
ATTGCTCGCCGGCGCTATCGTGGCCGGCGCGGGTTTTGTGGTCACGGCTGGCGCGCCTTGAGGCGCCACAGAAGCATTTACCATTGGCGCGATTTTCGCCCGCCTCCGTCTTTTGCGAGATTTCCCGCCGTCCAGGACGATGCGGCCGTATTCTGCCACACGTGCCCGGCTGGTCTTGACGCCATTTTGTTGCAGGATTTCCGCAATGATAAAATAGGATGCCTTCTTGCCGCGCAATTCCACGATGGAGTCATGGAACGGTTTCAGATTGTTAAACGGAACGCGATGGGGATTAGGCCGGAATTCCTGAACCGCCTTGCGCAGTAATTCAAGATCGGGCGTTGGTGTGGTTGATGTGTTCATAATTTTTGAATGTCATGGTTGAAAGCTGACGATGAGAATCCGACGAGCCTCTTGCAAGATGTTGCGTTGGCCGTTGCGCGAATTGCGGCGCGGCTGTTGCGTGACCATCTTGCGAGTTGTCTCGCAAGTTTCCGGCGCGACCGTTGCGCGTCCAACTCCGGCGTGACGCAAGTTGTCTTGTGAGCCATCTTGACGGACACTCTGCGGCATTGCTGCTGCCACTGACCGGCCGTTGCGCGGACATGACGCGAGACATTTCGCCGGATGTCTTGCCGGATGGTTCGCGTCCATCGCTTGACCGTCTCACGGGACTCCGCGCAACTGTCGGCGAGATATGAGCGAGCCGAAAAACCTTAGCTTGGCTAAGGGGTAAGGCTTGCAGCCTATCAAGGCGGTAGCACATAACCGTGCGACTGCACCGTGACTTGAAAATGGTTGCATCGGCTTTGACACGCTTCGTGTGCATGAGTGCGCAAATTGATGGTGCAATTTGTGTGATGAAATTAACCGTGCCAGCGTTTTCGTTTTTGCGAGCGTGCCGGGCGCAGTCTGGCTGGCTGGAATGAAATGTGATCACGGTTAGTCCATTGTTTCGTTGTCATCATTCCGTGCCGGGTCAGCATCGGTGATGATGATTGGCGGTGGTGATTGATTCGGCGGCCGCGTCGTAAATATGATGCCGGGATTGACCGTGGCGTAGTTGCCTTGTGGCCATTTCCGCCGCAAGCCGCCGCCCAACACCCAGGCAATCGTTCCCAGGGACAACCAGACGAACACGAGGTAAAGATAAACGCCGTAATTTTGGATCAGGGCGTCCAGAGCATTGAACACGGGATTCAGCACCGTAGCCGGATTTAAGTTCATGGCTGGCCCTCCACTGACTTGACGATGGCGAGAATTGCCGCCTTGAGTGGTGCCGGCAATTTATCCCATGCAGTGACTACTTGGGACAGTTCAGGGCTTGACGAGACTGAAATTTGTGAGTCTCTTTGTGAGTCGTCGTGCGGATTCCCGTTATTATTGGCGGGATTTTGTGGGGTTCGAATCCCCCTCTCTCCGCCAAAATTTTTCGAGGAAAAATTTTGGCGAGATCTCGCCTTGGCAAAATTTAATTTTGACAAGGCGGATCCGCCAAGAATGGCATGATGCATCACGTTTATATTCTTCTTAACGAAACCAAAGAAAGCTGAAAAAAATTATTTCGGCGACGCGCCGGCGATGCTCAGGGTGAGTTCAATGATGTCGGAAACCTTGTCCTCAAATTGACCGGGCATGATATTGAAATCGCTGCGCTTGATGGTGAAGTTGGCGCGGATAACCAGCAAATCGCCCTTCTGATTCGGCACGCGCTGGCCAAGCTTGTCCTTCATGTAAGTCAGTTTTACCGGCACGGTGATTTCCTTGGACACTCCCTTGAGCGTGAATGTGCCGGTTACGTCCGCCGTCGTGGTATCACCGGCGGTCTGGACGTTTTTGAATTCCTTCGATTCAAAAGTGATCTCGGGAAACTTTGTTGCATCGAGCCATTTGTCGCTCAGCATGTGCTGTTTTTGCATCGGGTTCGGCAGCATGAGCGACGCGGTGGCCACGATGATTTTGCCTTTCGTCGCTCCGGGATGCTCCAGGTCAAACGTGACCGTGCCGGAGATGCCGCTGGCGCTGCCGTTGATGGCTTCGAGCGGCGCATCGAGCTTGAACCCGGCGTTGTTGATGCCCTTGGGGTCTTTGAAGTCGAACGTCTGTGGCGCGGCGAGAGCAGCGCCCGTCAATGCCATGAAAGCCAGGAGGGTGAGTTTCGTTTTCATTGTTTGGTTTCGATTGGTGGATTATTTGATTTTGCCCGGGACAAAAAGGAAAGGCCGGTCAGGAATCCGGCACCCAACAAAGCTGCGCCCAGAAAATCAACGCCCGGAACAAATTTTTCCTGCCATTGAATCCCTTCCAGACCCGTGGTTTCATCCACGGTTTTCTTTGGGACGCTCGTCTTCGTCCAGCCGCGATTTGCCCCGGTTGCCGCCCAAAAAGCGATTGAGCCAACGATGAGAACTCCGGCAATGATACGAAGGGGCCTTTTCATGGGTTCGTCCTGATGATTTAGTTCAGGTCAAACAAAATGACCTGCGCCGGTCCGGCTGATTCGAGGACCAGTTTGTTCTCGTCCGAGACCGCCGCACCGTCGCCGGCTTTCAACGGCCGCCCGTTCAATTTCACTTCGCTCTCAGCCATTTGCAGCCAGCCGTGACGGCCGGGTTTGAGGGTGTGACTGATCCTGTCACCACCACCAAGTTTGCCGATGAACACGTCCGCGTCTTGATTGATGGGAATGGAACCGTCGCGTCCCGACTTTGACGCAGCGAGATAAAATTGTCCCGGCGCGGCTTTGGCAAATTTTTTTTCGGCGTAAACCGGTTTCGCGCCTTTATGGTCGGGCAAAATCCAGATTTGCAACAGATGCACCGGCTCGGTTGGCGACGGATTGAATTCGCTGTGCGCCACGCCGGTGCCGGCGGCCATGTATTGAACTTCGCCGGGGCGGATGATGCGGCCATTGCCCATCGAATCCTTGTGTTCCAGCGCGCCGCTCAAAACGAAGGTGATGATTTCCATGTCGCGGTGCGAATGCGTGCCAAAGCCACCGCCGCCCGCGATGGTGTCGTCGTTAATCACCCGCAACGCGCGGAAGCCCATGTGCTGTGCGTCGTGGTAATCGGCAAACGAAAACGTGTACCACGTGTCGAGCCAGTCGAAACTGGCGTGCCCGCGTTCCCCGGCTTTCCGAACGGTGATCATTTTTGCTCAAACTTGCTGCACGAGTTCTTGTGCCTCATACCGCACTTTCGGCAGGTCCGCGTATTTGTCGGTGGTGGCGCGATAACCCAGCGCGCAGGCCACCACCGTCGCGTAGCTGCTGCCGTTCAAACCCAGCACGCGGTCATATTCGGCGGGGCTGAGGCCTTCCATCGGACAGGCGTCCACACCCAGCACGGCGGCGCAGGTCATCAAATTACCAAGCGCGATGTAGGTTTGCCGGGTTGCCCATTCGTGGGCGGTTTTGCCGCGCGGACCGTTGACGATATCGCCCAGCATCAGGTCGCGGTAAAAGTTCAGCGATTCGGCGGGAATTTTGCGAATGTCGCTGGTGCGCGTGATGAGTTTGGTCACGTCGGCCCCGGTTATTTTGGTGCGGGCGGTGAACACGACAAAGTGCGAAGCGTCCACGACCTGCTTCTGGTTCCACGAATGCGGCAGCAGTTCGGCGCGTTTGGCCGGGTCGTTGATGACGAGAAAACGATACGGCTGCAAGCCGTAGGAAGTCGGCGTGAGCACGAGCGCACGCTCCAGGGTTTGCCAGACATCGGCGGGGATTTTTTTGGTCGCATCAAAAACTTTCGTGGCATAGCGCCACTGCAGCGCATTCAGCAATTGTCGGGTAACTCCATTATTCATAGTTCAAATTAGATTTCATCCCGCTCAGAATGGCACAAGTTTGGGAAAAAGCAACTGGCCGGCGCTTGCCTCCTTGGTGACTGCGGCAGCGGGGAAAAATCCAGGCTCTTCCATCGGCTCCTGTTGCAATGATACCGGCCCGCTTGGTATAAGACCGGCGATGAGTTCGTCCAATTTTCGCATTCGCCGCGCCACAACGGACGATTTTCAAAGCCTGAAATCGCTTTGGAATTCCATGCGCTTCCCGGCGGGTGAATTGGAAAAGCGGTTGACCGAATTTCAAGTGGTTGAAGCCGCCGATGGACAAATTGTCGGCGCGATCGGCCTGCAAATCACCGGCCATCACGCCCTGCTCCACAGCGAGGGTTACACGGATTTTTCCGTGGCCGATGCCGCGCGGCAATTGTTCTGGGAACGCATCCAGACCATTGCCACTCATCACGGCGTTTTCAGGTTGTGGACGCAGGAAAATTCACCGTTTTGGGTTCGCTGGGGCTTTCAACCCGCCACGATCGGGCTCCTCGAGCGCCTGCCCGCGGAATGGAAACGTTCCGGGGAGAAATGGCTCACCATCCAGCTTAAAAACGAGGAAGCCATCGCCGCTTTCGAAAAAGAGCTTGAGGCATTCCGGGAATCGGAAAAAAAACGCACCGCTGAAACTCTGGATCAAGCCCGTACGATGACGACCACCATTACCGTCATCGCGTTTGTTGTGGGGATCGTCCTCATCGGCATCGCGCTTTACCTGTTCGTGCGCCGCGGTTTATTCGTACCGGGACACTAAGAGCGTGTCCGAAAAATCTCGTTTGGTGTCCACCCTTCAGGGTGCCAAGTCGCTGGAACACGCTAAAGCGTGGACACCAAACGGCTGTAGCCCTGGTTCACGCGATGGCGACACGATTTTTCAGACACGCTCTAAGGGCAGGTTGACCTCATCCGCGTGGTAGGAGCTGCGCACCATCGGGCCGCTGGCGACGTGAACAAAGCCCAGCTCCCCTGCCCGCCTGCCGTATTCTTCAAATTTCGCGGGTGAAACAAATTCCACCACCGGCAAATGTCTCAGCGTGGGCTGGAGATACTGGCCGAGCGTGAGGATGTCACAACCGGCGTGGCGCAAATCCTCCAGCGCTGCCAGCACTTCCGCTTCCGTCTCGCCCAGACCGAGCATCATGCCGGACTTGGTGTAAATCGTGTCCCCGCGCTTGTCCTTCACCCTCCGCAGCACGCTCAACGAACGGTCGTAAGTCGCGCGATGACGCACGGACGGCGTCAGCCGCCGCACAGTTTCGAGATTGTGATTGAAAATGTGGGGGTTGGCCGCAAGCACGGCTTCAATCGAAGCATCGCTCTCATTGAAATCCGGCACGAGCACTTCAATCACAATGTCCGGATTCAACTCGCGCACGGCCTCAACCGTCTTCCGGAAATGCTCCGCGCCGCCATCCGCCAGATCGTCGCGGGCGACGGCGGTGATGACGATGTGTCGCAGCCGCATCCGACGCGTCGCCTCGGCCACGCGCATCGGCTCGTCCGCTTCGAGCGGCAGCGGTTTGGCCGTTGACACCGCGCAAAAGCCGCAGGCGCGGGTGCAGCGGTCGCCGGCAATCATGAACGTCGCCGTGCCCTTCTCCCAGCATTCCCAGTGGTTCGGGCACCTGGCGCTTTCGCAGACCGTGTGCAGCTTCAGCTCGTCCAGCAGGTTGCGGGTGCGCGCGAAACTATCCGACGTGGGCAGCGTGATGCGGAGCCAGTCCGGCAAACGCGGACGCGGTTTCAATTCAGTTGTCGTCACAAATTTATTTTAACCACGGATGCACACGGATAAGAATAAAAATTGAATTGTTCCCCTCACCCGTCGCTCCGCGCCACTCTCTCCCCGCTCAGGCGGGGCGAGGGGCTTGTCGTGTCGAGCCTGTGGCTCGATTCGATTCGGCCACAGGCCGAACGCTACAGCTTTCTCCCTCTCCCCGCCAAACGGGGAGAGGGCCGGGGCGAGGGGCGCATTCAATTTGGTTTGTTTTCAATCCGTGTCTATCCGTGTCCATCCGTGGTTGAAATCTTTTTCCAAAACTTCGCCAGTTGTTCCGGGCCGAAATCGGCCAGCGCTTTTCCATCCGCCTCAATCACCGGCGCGAGTTCCTGGCCGGACAACCGGACCATTTCCTCATAAGCCGCGTCGTCCGCAATGACATCCAGCTTTTCATATTCGATGTCGTGGTCGTCGAGCCAGCGCATCGCCTTGTGGCACCACGGGCAATACGGCTTGATGAAGAGACGAATTTTCATTGGCAGCACGTTATTGTGCGTTTAGAGCCTTAACAACCATGGTGCGATAGTCTTCGTCTTTTTCGTTGATGTAAATTTTATGAGCCGCCAGCTCAATGTTGGTGAAAAGTTCGGCATAACCATCATCGCCGCCGGCTTCATAGAAAAGCTTTATTTTAACCGGCTCTTTCGCAAGGTCGCGCGGATCGCCGCCAAGTGTAATTCCCGTGAAGTGAGTTTCAGCCTTCATCGTTTTGGGATTGAGTTTGGTGCCGTAAAGTTCATCAAGAGTTTTAAGAAACGAATCGCTCTCTGCTCCAATAGAACGGTAAGTCACGACACTTTGATAAGTCACAAGTGGAATGTCTTTGCCGAGCGAAACCGCTTTCCAATTGGCACTCAACACGACATCCAAACCAATTTTTTGGCCTTTATAAATGCCCGCAGCACGGATGGTTTGTGTGCCGTCAGCAAGTTTCTTGTAATCCTGAATGTAAAAAACCAAATCATGGAAACCTTCCCCGGACTCGGACGTAACCTCTGGCGGTTTGTCCAATTGAACTGACGAACTCGATTGAACTTGGGGCTGACTTTGTTGAACTTCTGGTTGCTGTTTGCAGCCGCCGAATAGAAATGACAAAATACTCACAATCGTCAGAAATATTCGAGCGGTTGTCATTGGATTTAATCTAGCCGCCAATCTGCTTTTTGTATTGCTCCGGCGACAGCAGCGCATTCATTTCAGCCGGACTGCTCAATTTGATTTTGAAAAACCAGCCGCTGCCGAAGGGCTCGCTGTTCACCAGCGCCGGGTCGTCCACCACGGATTTGTTCGCCTCCAGAATCTCACCGCTCACCGGCGAATAAATGTCGCTGGCGGTCTTCACGGATTCCACCACCGCGCAGGCTTCGCCGGCCTTGACCTTCCGGCCCTTGTCCGGCAGTTCAACGAAGACAATGTCGGTCAGTTCGTGTTGCGCGTGGTCGGTGATGCCGATGGTGGCGGTGGCGCCGTTGACCCGCACCCATTCGTGAGATTTTGTGTATTTCAAATCCGCAGGAACATTGCTCATAAATTGTGCGGAAAGGTTACGCGGATGGTGGAGATTCTCAAATCCAAATTTGCGTCATCAAAAACATTGAACCATATTTTCAAATTCCTGAAAAGCGCCGGAGGGCCGGCGCAGTCCAAGACGCTTCGCGCCAACTCAAGACAGACAGTCAACGCGCCAGCGTCTTGGACTGCGGTAGTCCTCTACCGCTTTCCCACGGCAAGGCGAAAATCACTTCCAAAAATGAATCCGTTTGCAAACGCTTCCAAATCATCACAAATGCCGCGTCAACAATCCCGGAGCGCAACCGAGGAGAATCACCAGCGCCGCCAGCAGGACCAGCGCAAGCATCGTGACCGGTGGAACCTTGATGGCGGGCGCGTTGGCAGCGGCGTCCAGCACCCAAGCCTGTTTCAACACCTGCAGGTAGTAGTAAAAGGACACGGCACTCATCACGATGGCCAGAATCACCAGCCAGAGCAGGCCGAGATGTTCGGCGTCCGTGCCCACCACCGCGCTGAACAGGAAAAATTTTCCGACGAAACCCGCCAGCGGAGGAATGCCGGCCAGCGAAAGCAGGAACACCAGCAGACACAACGACAATCCCGGGGCGCGCCGGCTGAGCCCGGCAAAATTGGCCAGCGCGTCGCCGCCCGTGGCCGCTTCCACCACCGTCACAACGCCAAATGCGCCGAGCACCGTCAGTGCGTAGGTGATGACATAAAACAGCAGCGCGCTGTGGCTGGACGGCGTATTGGCCAGCACGCCGAGCAGCATGTAACCCGCATGGGCGATGGCCGAGTAAGCCAGCAGCCGTTTCACGCTCGACTGCACGATGGCCGTGAGATTGCCCAGCACCATCGAAAGCGCGGCCACGACGGCAATCACCGGCGTCCAGCCGGACACATAACCGTGCCAGACCGCGCTGCCTTCCACGCCGGCGAAACCCATCGTCAGGATTTTGGCGAGGATGTAAAAGCTGGCGACCTTGGAACCGGAGGCGATAAATGCCGCGCTCGGCGTGGGCGCGCCTTCATAGGCATCGGGCGCCCACAAATGAAACGGCACCGCCGCGACCTTGAAACCGAACCCGATCACGGTCGTAACGATGGCCACCAACAGCAGCGGGTCCAGTCCCCTGCCCGCCAGGCTGGCGGCGATTTGCGGCAGATTCGTCGAGCCGGAAAGTCCGTAGAGCAAACTAAAACCGAACAGCAGGAACGCCGCGGACATGCCGCCAAACAGGAAATATTTCAACGCCGCCTCGCCGGACCGGGAGTTGCGCTTGTTGAACGCCGTCAGGATGTAGAGCGAGAGGCTGGTCAGTTCCAGCGAGATGAAAATCATCAAAAGGTCCTCGGCACTGACCAGGAACATCAGGCCAATCGTCCCCAGTAAAACCAGGGAGAGATATTCGCCGACGTGTTCGGTAAATTTGCCGGACGCGGAAATCAACACCGTAAAAATTGTCAATGTCAGCAGCACGACCTTCAGAAAATTCGTCTGCGGGTCCACGACCAGCATGCCGTTCAGCAGGTTGCCTTGTTCGAAATTGGCGAACGCGAGTATCGCCGCCATCAGGCAGCCAATGATGGAAACCAGCATCCCGGCACGGAAGCGTTGTTCAACCGTTTGTCCGCGCAACGCGATCAAATCCACCGCCAGCACCATCAGCACCGTGATGGCCAGGGCGGTTTCCGGCGCGGCCAGTCTTAGAACTTCAAGATAGTCAACGAGGTTCATCTATTTCTATTCTTGGCACTTAAACCCGCAATCTCTCATTAGCACCGCGCTTCAGCGCGGTGGACGGAATGCCTGACGCATGGGAAACCGTTTCAACGGTTTTATCATCCCGCCACTGCAGCCCATATTTTTCGACCAGCATCCGAAATTCCTCTGCAAAGGGTTTCACGCGATGATGCTCTTCCTGATCCGCGATGTATTTCGCAACATCCGCAACATTGGACTGCGACACCGAAAAACAACCATAGCCGCGCCCCCAAGAGAACTTGCCCGCCACCAATTCTTGTTCGTTGACCCAATGCGACGACGCGCCCTTAAGTAATTGCATGACTTCCTCGACTGACTTGCCCGTCGGCAAATCAATCAAGGCGTGAACATGCTCGGGGTTCACGAAGTTGATTTTCATGTAAATGCTTTTGCCTTCGGCGTACTGGCCAAGAAAACCCGACAGCTTGGCCGCCGCAGGCTTGTTGAGCATTCGCTCCCGGTTCAGCGTCGTCCAAACTAAATGCAACCAGATTCGTGAATAGGCGTGTAGTGACATAGCTAGAGATAAAAAGCCGTTGAAACGGCTGGGTTATTTCGGCATCGCGTAAACACCCCGCTGAAGCGGGGTGCTAATGAAAGGCAATCGGCACCACAAATCCAAAATGACGTGGCTGTCCAAATCATAAACTGCCTCCCTTCAACAGCCGCTCAAACAGCGGCGAGTTCCAGCACGGCTGAATCCAATTCAACAAGAGGCCCGGGAAAAGCCCGATGATGAGTGACGCAGCGATGAGCATCATTGCCCCGATGCGTTCGGGTGTCGTAATGGGTTCCAACGGATGGTCGTGACCGGATTTGTCCGCCGCCGGTGCGTCCGAATAAAACGCCTTCTGCATCGCCCGCAGGATGTAGGCCACACCCACCACGATTCCAACGCCCGCCAGGATGGTTGCCATCGGAAACACCTTCCACGCGCCCATGAGAACCTGGAGTTCGGCGACGAAGCCGCTGAAGCCGGGCAATCCCATCGAAGCCACGCCCGCCAGCACAAACGTCACCCCCGCAAACGGCAGCAACCGGCCGAGTTGCATCGTTTGCAGATCGTTGAAATCGCGTGTGTGCGTCCGGTCATAGACCATGCGGCCCACGACGGCGAACAGCAGCCCGGCGATGATGCCGTGCGAGAACATTTGCAACACCGCCCCACTGAGGCCGATGGTGTTGAGCGTGGCCAGACCCAGCAGCACAAAACCCATGTGACTTACGCTGGAATAACCGATGACAAACTTGAAATCCTTCTGCACCAGCGCCACGCCCGCGCCATAAACGATGCCGATGACCGCCAGCGCGGCGATTTCGTTCTGCCACATGCGGACGCCCTCGGGAAACAGCGTCATCGCCACGCGCAGGCAGCCGTAGGCGCCGAGTTTCATCACCACACCCGCCAGCAACATCGAGCCGGCGGTGGGCGCGGCGACGTGACCGGTGGGCGCCCACGTGTGGAACGGCCACAGGCCCGCCAGAATCGCAAACCCGACGAACACCAGCGGGAACACCCAGTGCTGGAAGCCCAACGGGAACGATACTTTGGACAGTTCCATCAAATCGAGCGATGCGTGGCCGGTCTGCGCGCGGGCCACGACCCACGCGGCGATCAAACCGATGAGTACGAGATGGCTGCCGACGAACGAAAAGAGCGCCAGTTTCATCGCGCCATATTCCTTGCGCGTGCTGCCCCAGCGGGCGATGAGGAAATATTTCGGGATGATGGTCAGTTCGTAAAACACGAACAACAGCAACACGTCAAAGCTGAGGAACACGCCATACACGCCGCCAATCAACGCAAGGTAGAAGGCGAAAAATTCCTTGGTGCGCTTTTCGATGTTCCACGAAAACAAAATACCCGCAATGGCCGCCAAGCCGGTCAAAACCACCAGCACCAGGCTGATGCCGTCGGCGGCCAGGTAATAACTCGCGCCGAGCGATGGAATCCACGGAACTTTGACAATCGTCGTGACGATGCCCGGATTCGGCTGCTGTATCGCACCGGCAAACGCCACCCCACAGCCCGCAATGGCCGTCAGCAACGCGATGATGCGCGCCGCCCGCGCCGCTTCGCGCGGCAGGAGCATCAGCACCAGCACCCCGATGAACGAAATATATATGGTCCAGGCTAACATGGTGAAATATGCGCCATGGCAACACACCGGTGGAAATTGTTTTGCCCTTTCAGGGCAAATAACTCTCTTAACCATTCGACCCGGGACGGCGCTTCGCTCTGCCCCGGGCTTTCTTGTTCCGGCCTTTCAGGCCGCCATTTGCCGCGCCAAAGGTGCAAGATAGGACAGCCCAGGGCAACGCCCTGGCGCGTGTTGTCAAAAATAAATGCCAGGAAAAGAAGCCGCGTGAAACGGATGGCGGCTTTTGGACTGCGCTGGCAGAGCGCAGCGGCGACAGCGCTTTTGTGTGGACAACCAAGACGGCCGGCCTGATCCAAAGCGGTGTCGCGCTCCGCTTGCCGCCGCAGTCCATAATTTTCCACTCCCAGATCCCGTTTTAAAAACACGTCCTGGGCTGTCTTGTTCTGCGCCTTCGGCGCGGAAGACCGGCCGGACATGCAACCTGATGTTGTGTGCTTGTTCACTTCAATTCTGTTTTAATCCGTGTTTATCCGTCCCGCATTGCAGGATCCGTGGTCAGAAATTCAGTTGTTGGACCATCTTCACGACGGTCGCGTCAATCACGCCCAGCACGAATTGCGGCCAGATGCCGAGCACGAACATCAGCGCGATGGCCGGCAGCACCAGCAGGCGCTCGGACAGCGTGAGGTCCGGCATTTGCGCCCAGCGCGCATTCAGCGGCCCGCAAAACACGCGCTGGATGATGGTCAGCAAGAATATCGCCGTCACCAGCAGGCCGAGGGTTGACAACGCTGCCGCCCAGGGCGCCAGCGGAAACACGCCCTTGAAAATCAGGAATTCACCGACAAATCCGTTCAACCCCGGCAGTCCCAGCGATGAAAATAGCGCGACGCCCATCAGGCCGGTGAACACCGGGACCACCTTGCGGATGCCGCCGAAATCCTCCAGCCCGCGCAGACCGCCGCTGCGTTTCTCGATGAGCCACACGAACAGGAACAGCGCCGACGCCGTGAGGCCGTGGTTGAACATCTGCAGCAACACGCCGTTGAGCGCCGCGGCCTTCTGCAGCTCCGGCTGGTTCACGCCCGCCGCCGCGCCGGTCACTGCAAACAGCGCAAGCAAACAGTAACCGAGATGGTTGATGGATGAGTAGGCGAGGATGCGTTTGAGGTCGCGCTGGGCGAATGCCGCGCACGCGGAAAGCACGATGGTCAGCACCGCCAGCCACAGCAGCGGCGTCAGCACCTGCCGCACCTGTTCGGGGAAAATCGGCAACAGGATGCGCAGGAAACCATACACACCCATTTTCGACATGACACCGGTGAGCAGCATCGTCACCGGGCCCGGCGCCTCGGCATACGCCGACGGCAGCCACGTGTGGAATGGCACCATCGGCACCTTCACCGCAAACCCGAGGAACGCGCCGAAGAAAACGAGCAGGCCGATCTGCGATTTCCAGCCGATGACGTCACCGAGTTTGGCCGTGATTTCGCCACGCCTGGCCATGTCGGCAAGTTCGATGAAATCAAAACTGCCCGTCGCCAGCCGGATGGCCAGAAAACTCAGGAGCAACGTCACGCTGCCGACCATCGTGTAAATAAAAAACTGCGTCGCCGCCGGACCGCGCCTGGGTCCGCCCCAAAGTTTTATCAGGAAGAACGCCGGGATCAGCACCAGTTCCCAGAACAGGAACCAGTGAAAGAAATTCAGCGCGGTGAACGTGCCGAACAATCCCGCCTGCAGCCACAACACCAGCGCATAATAGAGCGACGGATTGTTGGTAGGGACGCGCTGCTGCGCGTCCTGGCCGACCGGCAGGTCGGCCCTACCATCAAACATGCTTCCTGACGCCAAGATGGACAGCGTCGTGACAATTGCCGTCAACAGCACCATCAACAGGCCGAGCCCATCCACGCCGAGGAAATATTGGATGCCCAATGACGGCACCCAGACGTGTTTCTCGACGAACTGCAGATTGCCGGAAGCGGCGTCAAAATGTTTCCACAGGCAGAGCGCTCCCGTCAACGCCACGAGGCTGAAAGCCAGCGTCAGCCCGCGGGCGAGCCGCCTTTGTTCCGCGCCCAGGCCGGCAACCACGATGCCGCCGAACAGCGGGACCAGGATCAGAACGGTCAGCCAGGGTAAACCGCTCATGCCTTGCGCCCCCAAATCAGGAAGAGAATCAGCACCACCAGCGCAACACCGATGACGCGGAGATAGGTTTGCACGCGGCCGGTGTGCCATTTCGAAATTTCACCGCCGCCCTCCCGCAGGGTTTCACAGCCGGTGTCGAAACCCAGGTCCACCACGAATTCATCCGTGAACCGGTAGAGCCGCGCCAGCCCCAGCGTCACCCAGGTGACCAGCAGCACCACCCCGCCCCAAATCCAACGATCCAGGAAATCAGAAGCCCGCGCTGCCCAGGCGTTGAACCGGACCACGGTCGCATCGTAAATCTCGTCCACGAAATATTTGTTCTCCAGCAGTGCGAAAGCGCCCGGCTGCATGACCTGCAGCGCATCGGGTTCTTCCGCCGTCTTCCGCTGGCGTTTGCCGTAGAACCACCAACCCAAGCCGAGCCCGGCAAACACAATCACCGCGGACGCCAGCATCAGGCCGAGCGTGCCGCCCTCGGTCAATCTGGCGAAATTGAATCCGGCCGGTTCGCCGTTGAGAAAACCGTCAAACCACGGCCAGGCCGGCGTCCCGATGAAGCCCAATAAAATGGCGAACCCCGCGAGGATGACGAGCGGGACGGTCATGACGGCGGGGCTTTCGTGCGGTTCATCTTTCCCTTCGTAGCCGCCGACGTGAGTCGGCGCTGACTTCTCATGTTTATCAGTCTTCGAGGAAGAATGAGCGGACTGACGTCCGCTGCTACGGTACTCACCAAAAAACACCAGCGCGACCTGGCGCGTCATGTAAAACGCCGTGAGCAACGCCCCGGCGCAACCGAGCAGGAACGGAATATGCGACACCGGCCAGCCATGCGCCGCGTGCAGGATTTCATCCTTGCTCCAGAAGCCGGAGAAGAACAGCGGAAATCCCGCCAGTGCCAGCATGCCGATGGCATAAGTGGCGAACGTCACCGGCATGAATTTTTTCAGTCCGCCCATCTTCCGCACGTCCTGCTCCTCGTGGCAGCCGTGGATGACCGAGCCGGACCCGAGAAACAACAGCGCCTTGAAGAAGGCGTGCGTGATAAGATGGAACATGCCGACCGCCACGCCGCCGACGCCCAGACCCAGCATCATGTAACCGAGTTGCGAAACCGTGGAATAGGCCAGGATGCGTTTGATGTCCGTCTGCGCTACCGCAATGGACGCGGCAAAAATCGCCGTGAGCGCGCCGATCCACGTCACCACCGTCAGCGCCGTGGTCTCGGCCGCAGCGCCATCAAGATGAACACTCATCAACGGGTAAACCCGCGCCACCAGGAACACACCCGCCGCCACCATCGTCGCCGCGTGAATGAGTGCGCTGACCGGCGTGGGGCCTTCCATGGCGTCCGGAAGCCAGACATGCAACGGCAATTGACCGGACTTGCCGACCGCGCCGAGGAAAATCAGCAACCCGATGGCCGTGGACACCGCCATGCCGGCGGCGGTCATGTGCGTCACCATCGCGGTAAGCGCGGATTGTTCGAGGCAGCCGTTGCCGTTCGCGTAAAAGTTCAATGTGCCGGTTTCGGCATAAAGCCAGACCATGCCCAACAGCAGGCCGAGGTCGCCGATGCGCGTGGTGATGAAGGCCTTTTTCGCCGCCGCCGCCGCGCTCGGTTTGTGATACCAGAACCCGATGAGCAGGTAGCTGGTCAGGCCGACGATTTCCCAGCAGACAAAAAACAGGAGCAGGTTGTTGGCGATGACCACGCCGAGCATCGCCGCCGCGAAGAGCGACATGAAACAAAAGAACCGCGTGAAATTTTCGTCGTGCGCCATGTAGCCGACGCTGAAGATGAAAATCAGCAGGCTGACGAATGAAACCATCACCAGCATGATGGCCGTAAGCGGGTCCAGCACCCAGCCGAGCTGCAGCCACTGGCCGCCGAACTGGAGCCAGTTGAAACTCGCGACTTCCCGGAACACGCCGCTCTCGCCGTGGTGGATGAGCGTGGCGCTGAACGCGCACAGCGAAAGCAGGAACGCCATGACCATCGAACCGATGGCCAGCGTCACCGCGAGCTTGCGCTGCGGTTGCTTGTTGACGGCAATCACGCCCGACGCCACCAGCGGCAGCACCGGAATCAGCCAGAGATTTTGAGCAATCCAGGTCATCCCTTCAAATTCTTCATTTCATCCAGGTTGGCGGTCCGGTAATGGCGATAAATTGCAATGATGAGCGCCAGGCCCACCGCCGCTTCCGCCGCCGCGATGGCGATGGAGAAAATCACGACCATCATGCCCGTCAACGCCTCGGGATGTGGGCCGTAACGCCAGAAGGCAATGAAATTCAGGTTCGCCGCGTTCAACATCAGTTCGATGCCGACCAGCGCAAGGATGGCATTGCGCCGCGTGACCGCGCCCGCCAGGCCGATGGCGAACAACAACGCCGAAACGAGAAGGCAACCTTGAAGCGGCGTCATGCGTGACCTCCATTTTCAGCTTCGTAGGAGCCGACGTGAGGAGGCTCTAACTTCTTTGAAGAATGAGCCTCGTTACCTCGGCTCCTACTGGCATCTGAAAGCGGCTCTTCCTTCATCGCGATGATGACCGCGCCGATCAACGCCGCCGTCAGCAGCAGGCCGATGACTTCGAGCGGCAGGACATATCGGGTCATCAGCAGGTCACCGATGTTTTTGACGGTGGCTTCGGGCGTCGGCGGCATTTCCCCTGGCAGCCCCGGACTGTTCAGCGCCGCCCAGCCGAGCGTGGCGAAGACGACAGCAGAAACCAAAATTCCGGCAATCCAGCCAGGCGCAAGAATGGCCTGGTTCGGCGTCGCATCGCTGCGCGTCAGCAACACCGCGAACACGATGAGGATGGCGACCGCGCCGACATAGACGAGGATTTGGGCGAAGCCGACGAACTGCGCGTCGAGTTGCAGGTAAAGCGCCGCCAGCCCGGCCAGCGCCACCACCAGCGACAGCGCGCAATGCACCAGGTTGCGCAGGCTCATCGCCGCCGCCGCGGCCAAGAGCGTCACAATTGCGATGATGAGGAATGCGGGTGACACGGGAGTTTAATCGGCAAAGCGATAAGTGCGTTTGCCGAGTTTTTGATTTTGCATCAATCCCCAACCGAGGATGGCATACGAGCCAAAAATCAGGGCCGAGCAGACCACCCAGCGCAGCCAGCCCGCGCCCAGAAAATGCCAGGTGCCCGCCGCGACGATGTTGACCAGCGACATGGGCAGCATGAATTTCCAGGCGAAATTCATGAGCTGGTCCATGCGGAGGCGGGGCAGCGTGCCGCGGATCCAGATGAACGTGAAAACCAGCGCCAGCAGCTTCGCAAAGAACCAGACATACGACGGCACCCAGGTCAGGAACGAAAACGGCGCGGTCCAGCCGCCCAGAAACAGCGTGATGCCCAGCCCGCTCACGGCAAACATGCCGAGGTATTCACCGAGGAAAAACAGCGCGAATTTGAAGCCGGAATACTCCGTGAAATAGCCCGCAACGATTTCAGATTCCGCCTCCGGCAAATCAAACGGCGTGCGGTTGGATTCGGCCAGCGACGAAATAAAAAACAGGATAAACCCGGCCAGGCCCCACGGCGTGAACACAAACCAGTGCGCCAGGCCAAAGAGGTAATGATTTTGCGCCGCGACGATGTCCACGGTCTTGAGCGAACCGACGATCATGATGACCGGGACGGCGGAAAGGATGAGCGGGATTTCGTAGCTGATCATCTGCGCAATCGCGCGCATGGCGCCCAGCAGCGAGTATTTGTTGTGACTGGACCAGCCGGCCATGAACACGGACAGTTCCACCGCCCCGCCCACGGCGAAGAAAAACAGCACCCCCGCATCAAGATCCACCGCGGTCATGTTGCGACCCATCGGCAGCACCGCATAGGCCAGCAGCACGGGGATG
>Ga0208188_1000765_pt1 | contig 16821 bp, 17 predicted proteins | sample June2015DPH_8_50_FD_184698 | JGI IMG/M metagenome (GOLD analysis project Ga0208188, IMG submission 184698) | Peatland microbial communities from SPRUCE experiment site at the Marcell Experimental Forest, Minnesota, USA - June2015DPH_8_40... | ecosystem: Environmental > Terrestrial > Soil >...
TAGGTTCATTGCTGCCGCCGCTATTTTCATTTTGGGGGCTAGGTCCCCAGATGGTCTGGCGAGTATCAAGCGCACTAGTAGGCGTGTCGCTGCTACTGTTCATCCTGAGTTACCCACGTCGCCGCCGCACAGCGATCCACGAGTCTCTGCCGTGGTACACTAAAATGAACATTGCGATTATTATTTTTATCGACGTTGTTTTTGTTGGGAACGCCAGCGGAATTGTTCAAGAACAGATGCCCGCAGTATATCTGAGCGCTATCACGGCGTTTATGGCTTTTGCCGTCGCAAGTTGGCTCAGAGCGCTCAGCATTATTTTTCTTGAGAAATCCCAATAGACAAATGTCGCTCGGGGTCAGTGGCCTCTGACTTACCGAGCACCATCCGGGGCGAAATAGCTGCAAGCTTCGTTGCAGCTATCGCGATGGACGGTCACCCGCGTCACCACGCCGATCAGCTGCACGCGCTCGAAGATAAAGCGCGCCAGGTTTTCCAGCGTCGAACGGACCAGGCGGAATTCGACCGCTCCGCATCAGCCGCGACGGCGGGCGATATCGGCGAGGAAGGCGAAAGACATCTTCGGCGTGCGCTTGAGGCTCTTGAAATCGACGTGGATGATGCCGAACCGCCGGCTATAGCCCTCGGCCCATTCGAAATTGTCCAGAAGCGACCAGACGAAGTAGCCGCGCAGATTGACGCCCTCGGCGAGCGCGCGGCGCGCGGCGGTAAGATGATCGCGCAGATAGGCGACACGGTCGTCGTCGTGCACGGCGCCATCCGGCGCGATCGGATCGTCGTAGCAGGCGCCGTTCTCGGTCACGTAGATGTCCGGATTGCCGTAACGGTCGCGCAAGCGATGGAGCGCGTCGGTGAGTCCGCTCGGGTCGATCGGCCAGCCGAAGGCGGTAAAGCGCGTCCCCGCCGGCACCGCGCCGAACCACGCCCCGAGCAGGTTTTGCGGCGCCGCGGCGACGTACATCGGCGCATAGTAATTGAGTCCGAAAAAATCGATCGGCTGCTGCATCATTGTCAGATCGCCGGGCGCCACCAGCGGCGCGAAGTCGGCGGCGATGGCGTCGGGGTAAAAGCCTTTGAACAGCGGATCGAGCACCGCGCCGTTCCAGAACGCATCGAACCGCTCGGCGGCGCGGCGATCTTCGTCGTGAGCCGACGACGGCCGCGCCGGCTGCACGTTGATCACGGTGCCGAGGCGCAGTTGCGAATGCTCCGCCCGCAGCGCCTGCAGCGCGCGGCCTTGCGCTAGGTTCTGGTGATGGATCGCGGCCAGCATGTTGGGCAGGCCAGTCAGGCCGGGCGCATGGCTGCCGATGCCATGGCCGAACAGCGCGTGGACATTGGCCTCGTTGAACATCGCCCAGTGCCGCACGCGGTCACCGAGCCGCTTGGCGACGACGCGCGCGTAATCGGCAAATTTGTCCGCGATGTCGCGGTGAAGCCAGCCGCCCTGGTCCTGCAGCGCCTGTGGCAGGTCCCAATGATAGAGACAAAGCCACGGTGCAACACCGCGCGCTAGCAGACCATCGACCAGGCGATCGTAGAAATCGAGCCCGCGCGCTTCGACGGCGCCGGCGCCCGCGGGCATGATGCGCGGCCACGCCATCGAGAAGCGATAGGCGGAAAAGCCGCCGCGCTGGAGCCATTCCACATCCTCGGGCCAGCGGTGATAGTGATCGCAGGCGACGTCGCCGGTGTCGCCGCGCTTCACTTTCCCAGGCGTGTGGCAAAAAATATCCCAGATGCTCTTGCCGCGGCCGTCGGCATCGACCGCGCCCTCGATCTGATAACTCGAGGTCGAAGCGCCCCAGACGAAGTCCGCGGGAAACGCATTGTCCTTGGCCATGGCTGGGCTCGGCGGTAAGGCGCGCGGCAAGCCGATAAGGCCCGCGAGTGTCGGCAATAGTCTACGGCGCGACAGTCTCAGCATTGTGTCAGCGATTCACCAACTTGCGCGGGACCTGTTCGGTGCGGCGTTTGCCTGGCGATCGCGGCGGCCAAAAGCCGCTCGCCGTCAGCCGCGCGCGCCAATATTCCCACGTCCGCGCCACGACGCTCGGCATCGCGTTGACCGCGCCGGCGAGCTTGACCTCGCCCGGGCGCAACGGCGCCGGCGGACCCAGCAGGCAAGCGCGCAGCTGATAGTCGGCGTTCTGGCACAGGAAGATCGCGCGCGAAACAAGTTCCTGCAATCCGCCGCCGACTACCGTCGCGCCGTGGTGCCGCATCAGCACGACCGCGTGTTGCCCCAGCGCGCGGGCGAGCGAATGGCCTTCCTCTTGTTTGGTAACAAGGAGGTTGGTGTCGCCGAATTCGTCATGCTGGTCCCAGAACGGCGTCGCTTCGCCGATGGTGGCGCCGAGATGAAACACCGGCACGATCGGTTTGCCGGCGACGCAGAACGGCAGCACCGCCGCGGCATGATGATGGCAGACCGCCATGACGTCGCGGCGTGCCTGATAGATGCAGCCGTGAATGACGCGCTCGGCATAGAGCGCCGCTTTGGCGGGCTTCACCGGCTCGGAATCGAGCGTGTATTCGAGGATATCACCCGGCTCGACCAAAAGCGGCGAGCGCGAGCGCGAGAGGAGATAACGGCTCGGATCGGCCGGATGGCGCACGCTGACGTGGCCAAAAGCGTCGAGCACGCCTTCATGGGCGAGAATTCGATTGGCCAGCGCAAGCTCTGTGATGAGGTCGGTCGATTTGTCCGGCATGGGCAAGTCCTTGAGATGGCGGCAGCGCCAACGCGGTTGCCAGCGGAACTTATCATGTCACGCTACCTAGAAAATGGTCACTTCGACAGTGACCATCCCTTGACACTCGTCCCCGTTTACGTTACTTAATTGCGAATCTTGCCAGCAAGGACGTCGGCCGGGTGACGCCGGCCGATGGGGCAAGAGCGGTTCCCGCGGGCAGGGGCTCGTCACCTCCGCTCCCGGGCGGCTAACGGGAAAACGCCCGGCCGGCACGATGACCGGTCTGCGACTTTGTCGCTGGACTGGGACAGGGGACGGCGGATAACGCCCGCCGATAATCGCGTCCCAGGAAGCGCGTTCTGGAGCTGAGTTGCGGCGTTGGCTCGCTGCAACAAGTACCGCGGTGGAACGCCGTCAGGCGAGCGCGCTGCGTGGATTTTGTGTGCGCAGACTGCGTACACTTGTCTGCGTTGCGCGAGCCGCATCCGCTGATGCGGACCATCGGAAGACATGCGCCTGGCGGCGTTCTGCTTCCTTTTATTTGTCGAGCGTGATCCGGAAAAGCGGATACCGGTTTTCCGAAAAGATCATGCTCCAATAAAGCGCTTGGCACATCGAGCCAAAAGCCGGTCCCACCGCCGGTTTAGGCGTGACGCGACGGTGCTCAGCGGAGTGGTTTGACGTGTTGTAGGGCATAACTCGGGCGCGCATGCGTCGCGGGAACGGGATACGTTTATCCTGCCCCTCGTTATTGCGCTTGCAGAAATAGGTGTCGCCGAAGTGATAATCACTCCGCGCAGGTTGGCACCAGTCATCGTGCCGGAGATTGGTGGTTGACCGGCGCTCCTTTCCGGTCTGGTTTGTTACCCTCGTCGTCGCAGGCACGACGCAGCGGCGCGGAGGGCTATCATGCATTGGGCTGAATTTTTCACCAGCGGCGCATCGCTGTTCATTGTGGCCACGGCTTCGACCAAGACGATGGTGCCGTTGCGTGTGCTCGCCATCGTCGCGAATTGCTTCCTGCTCACCGTCTTCGCCGTGTCGCACTCATGGTTTCCGATGGCGCTGCAAGCCCTCGCGCTGCCGATGAACGGTTATCGGCTCTATCAAATGATCGTCCTGATCCGGAACGTGCGCGAGGCGATCCGCGGCAAGCCATCGCTGGACTGGCTCAAGCCGTTCATGACGGAGCGTCACTTCAGGAAGGGCGACATTCTGTTCGCCAAAGGCGAGCCTGCGGACGAGATGTTCTGCGCCGTGACCAGCCGCTAGGTTCTCACCGAGATCGGCATCGAGATCTCGAACCCGGCCAGGTGGTCGGGGAACTGGCGATGCTGGCACCCGACAATCGGCGCACGGCGACGCTGGAATGCGTCGAAAACGGCAAAGTCCTGTCGATCACTTACGAGCAGGTCGAGCAGCTCTATTACCAGAATCCAACATTCGGCTTCTACTTCCTGCGGCTGGCGACGGCGCGGCTGTTCGACAATATCAGCCGGCTGGAAACTGAACTGACGCGGCAGCGCGCCGCGCCGGCGTGAGTCCATCAAGATACTGAAATCATTGCTATTTCTATGCGACTCTGCTGGACCTTTGGCGGGTGGGTTTAGCAACTTCGAATCGGCCGGACTAGGATGCCGTTGGCGACCGAGTCGGCACAGCGCACCTACGTTTTTCCCGGAATGCCATGACACAGAAGCAGATTTCACGCGTGGAGCTGGCGAGCTATCTGCTGTCGCCGGCGCTATTCGGGATGCTGGTGCTGATGGTGGCCGAAGCGATGCTCGCCGCGGCGACGACCTGGCTCGTCATCAATGCCGCGCGCAAGGTCGCCGTCGGCGAGTTTCTGCTCACCGATCTCATCTTGATCCTTGCGGCGCAATCGGCCTCCTATGTCGCGGGCGTCATCAGCTGGATGTTCGCCGAACGGGCCGGCTATCGCGGCTTCGGCAAGTTCATGCTGCGCTTCGCGCGCGAGAACCGCGGCAAGGTCAAGCTGTTCGGCGACAAACCGGCGCGCGAGCAGGTCGAGCCGTTCCTCACCGGCGAGACGTTCCAGTGCTTCTTTAATTTGATGTATGAGCTCGAGTTCACGCTGAAGCTGTTGCTCGGGCTGGTTTTCAACGCCGTCGTGCTGGGCGCCGAAATCGACCTCAGCCTGCCGTTCGCCTATATCGGCGCGTTCGCCGCCCTGTTGCTGATGCAATGGGCGCTGCAAGGGCCGATCGCACGCACCTATCTCGAAAACCAGCGCATGAACAACCGTATCACCGCGCAGGGCTATACCGCGTGGGACAACATCTTCAGCGGCAACCGCTACAACCTGCGGCTCTGGCTCGCCGGCTTCAAGAGCCGGCTGCGCCAAGCGTTGACCGCCCAGATCCGCGCCATCGTCGCGCGCGAAGGCATGAGCGCGATGAGCGGCATCGTCAGTCTTGCCATCGTCTTCGTCACCATCACGGTGGTCGCCGTGAACAATGCCGGCGATACCGTATTGCTGATCGCGCTGGCGACCACGCTGCCGCGGCAGATCGAGATGACCTACGAGCTGCATCTGCTGGCCAGCGGCTGGAACGATTTCATCGCCATCTGGACGCGGTTCGGCGGCGTCGCCGCCAACATGCTGCCGCAGCCCGACGAGTCGTTCGACAATCGCATCAAATTCGATCGGCTGGTGCTGCGCGAAGGCGCCGACGCCAACGTCGTTTCCTCGGTGAACGACGCGCTGCGCATCGTGCAGGCGCGGCCGACCGGGCGCATCAATGTCCGCGGCGGCAACGCCACCGGCAAATCCTCGCTGCTGGCGAGCCTGAAGACCGAGATGCGGCGGCGCGCCTTCTATTGGCCGGCGTCGGACCGGCTGGCGTTTCAGTTCGCCGGCGGCGTGGTGCCCGTCGACGTCGAAGGCGAGCACGAGGACGAGGCGATCGCCAGCGAAACGCCGGACAAGAAGCTCGGCTTTTCGACCGGAGAACGGCAGCTCAAATCGCTGGAGGAGATCGTCAACGCGACCGACGCCCAGGTCTATCTGCTCGACGAATGGGATGCCAACCTCGACGCCGCGAACAAGGCCAAGGCCGACGCGCTGGTCGATGCGCTCGCCGCGCGCGCCCGCGTCGTCGAAATCTCCCACCGCGATCGCACCGGGTGATTCGGCGCGGACCTACACCGCCACAGGTCGCCGTTCACGGTTGCGGCGCCGACTTCTAGAGCGCAATCGCTTCAGACTGAATCGATTGGCGCGCTAATATTTTAGTGGAGCATAATCTTTTCGCAAAACCGGCTTCCACTTTTCCGGATCATGCTCTAACACGTCGCGCGGAGTGGCGGAGAATCGGTATGCGCCTTGCAAGCTATCAGTTGCGCGGTCGGTCGAGTTTTGGCGTGATCGCCGGCGAGGGCATCATCGATTTGCGCTTGCGGCTGAGCCGCTTTGCCACCCTGCTGGAAGTCTTTCGCGCCCAGGCCCTGGGCGAGGCGAGAGCCGCCGCCGCCGGTGTGCGTCCCGACGTGCCGCTGGCCGAGGTCGAGCTGCTGCCGCCGCTTCCAGCACCGGAAAAAATCCTCTGCGTCGGCATCAACTACGCCAACCGCGAACGGGATTTCGCTCTCGCCGAGCCGCCGAAATATCCGAGCCTGTTCTTTCGCGCGCCGAATTCGCTGGTCGGTCACGGGCAAATGCTGATACGGCCGAAAATTTCCGCACAGCTCGATTACGAGGGCGAGATCGCCATGGTGATCGGCCGCGAATGCAAACACGTGCCGAAGGACCGCGCCCACGAGATGATCGCCGGCCTGACGCTGTGCAACGACGGCACGATCCGCGACTGGCTGCACCACGGCCAGTTCAACGTGACCCAAGGCAAGAATTTCGATTGGAGCGGCAGCATCGGGCCGTGGATCGAAACCGATGTCGATTTGAGCAAGCCGCTGCGGCTCGTCGTGCGCAAGAATGGCGAGGTGACCCAGGACGACACCACCGCCAGCATGGTGCATTCATTCGCCGCTCTCATTGCCTACATCACGGCGTTCATGACGCTCAAGCCGGGCGACATCATCGTCACCGGCACGCCGGTTAAGAAGACGCCGAAAACCGATCCGCCGATCTGGCTCAAGCCCGGCGATAGCGTCGAGGTCGAGTGCGCCGAGATCGGCGTGCTGCGCAATTCCGTGGCGGCCGAGGCGTGACCCGCACCCTCCGCGCGGCGTGCGTGATCGGCTGGCCGGTCGAGCATTCGCGTTCGCCGCTGATCCACAATTATTGGCTCGAGCAATACGGCATCGCCGGCGCATACCGGCGCGAGGCGGTGCCGCCGGCAGAATTCGCGGCGTTCATCGGATCGCTCGCGGCGCGCGGCTATGTCGGCGCCAACGTCACCTTGCCGCACAAGGAAGCGGCGCTGGCGCTGTCGCAGCCTGACGCCCGCGCGCTCGCGGTCGGCGCCGCCAATACGTTGTGGCTCGACGCCGGCGTGCTGCGCTCGACCAATACCGACGTTGAAGGCTTTTTGGACAATCTCGATGTCTGCGCGCCGCGTTGGGATCGCAGCCCCGGCAAGGCGGTCGTGCTTGGCGCCGGCGGCGCGGCGCGCGCCGTGATCTACGGCCTCGTCACGCGCGGCGTCGAGCAAATCGTGCTCATCAACCGCACGCAAGGCCGCGCCGAGGCTTTGCGCCAACAATTCGGCGCGCGCGTGCAGATCGTCCGCTGGGAGGAGTTGAACGTCGCGGCGCTGGGCGATGCGGCACTCTTGGTCAACGCCACGACGCTCGGCATGCAGGGGCAGCCTGCACTACCGGTCGATCTGGCGCGGCTGCCGGGTCACGCCGTCGTCGCCGATCTGGTCTATGTCCCGGTGCGCACGCCGCTCGTCGCCGCCGCACAGGCTCGTGCTCTGCGCACCGCCGATGGGCTCGGCATGCTGCTGTATCAGGCCGTGGGCGGCTTTGCGCTGTGGTTCGGCACGACGCCCACAGTGACACCGGAACTGCGGGCATTGATCGAAGCCGACCTCGACCCCTTCGCCGCAAAACGTGAGCCTGTCACGTAGTTGTGTTTGCAGCGGCGTAGTTGTGTTCGTGGCCGGCAAATTACATTCGCTATTCTGTCTGCTGGCGGTTGAAGCTATCGGGAGGACGAAATGACAACGATGATCCGCAGGACAGTTGCCGTAAGCGCCTTCGTTCTATTGTTTGCAGCCTCGATGGCGGCAGCGCAAGCGCCCGTGCGCGTGCGCGGCGTAATCGATAACGTGGACGGCAACACCTTGTCCGTGAAAGCGCGCGATGGCGCGATGGTGCAGGTGAAGCTCGCAGACGACGCGCGCGTGCTCACGCTCGACAAAAAGTCGCTCGCCGACGTCAAGCAGGGCGTCTTCGTCGGCATCACGGCCATGCCGCAGCCGGACGGCACCCAGAAGGCCATGGAAATCCACATCTTCCCGGATGCGATGCGCGGAACCGGCGAAGGCCACTACCCCTGGGATCTGATGCCGAACAGCACGATGACCAATGGCAATATCGAGAGCCAGGTTGTCAGCAACGATGGCCAAACATTAGTTATGAAATACAAGGACGGTGAGAAGACGATCATCGTGCCGGCGAATGTCGAGGTCGTCATGTTTGTTCCGGCGACCGTGGCCGACATCAAGGCGGGTGAGAAGTTCTTCGTGCCGAGGGGGAAAAAGCTGCCTGATGGCGCGGTCGAAGCCGGCGTGATCATAATCAACAGCAGGGGTGTCGATCCGCCCATGTGAGCGGCTCGACAGCTGCCATCTCGGCGACCGCGGCGACCGGAGCCCCGGTCGCTTCATGGCACGGCACTTGCTTCTCTCGCTACCGCCGGCAATCAATCAAGCCGCACGTAAGCGAGAGGAGATTGTCCATGACGCGAGCCGAACTTACCGAGAAAATGCTCGGCATCAAGCGCGAGAAGGGCTGGAGCTGGAAACACATCTGCGGCGAGATCGGCGGCATGTCGCCGCTGTTGATCACCGGCGCAGTCCTCGGCCAGATGAAGCTGACGAAGCCGCAGGCGGCGAAGGCTGCCGAACTGTTCGGGCTGAGCAAGAGCGAACAGGCGCTGCTGAACGAGGTGCCGCACCGCGGCACCGCGATGCCGCCGACCGACCCGCTGATCTACCGCTTCTACGAATTGGTGATGGTCAACGGCCCGGCGCTGAAAGCACTGATCGAGGAGGAGTTCGGCGACGGCATCATGTCGGCGATCGATTTCGATCTGCTGATGGAGCGCCAGACCGACCCCAAGGGCGACCGCGTCAAGCTCACCATGTCGGGGAAATTCCTGCCGTACAAATATTACGGCGCGACCGGCAACGCGCAGGCCTATGGCTATAAGGAAGAACAGGACGTTCCCATTTAATCCTCCCCCGCCGCGCATTCGCTCCACAACTTTGACTTACATCTCCACGATCACGCTGCGATCGATTTCGTCGATGCCCTTAACGCCGGTCAGCGCCATGCTGACGCTGAGTTCGTTGCGCATGATCTCGATCGCGCGGGCGACGCCGGCCTGTCCGCCGGCGCCGAGCCCATAGATATAGGCGCGACCGCTCAGGCAGGCGTGCGCACCGAGCGCGATCGCGCGCATCATGTCCTGGCCGGAACGGACGCCGCCGTCGAACAGGATCTCGATCGACGATCCGACCGCATCGACGATCGGCGGCAGCGCCGAGATCGAGGACGGCGCACCGTCGAGCTGGCGACCGCCATGATTCGACACCACTAGCGCCGCCGCGCCGGTCTTCGCCGCGGCCCGCGCATCCTCGACATCGAGGATGCCTTTGAGGATGAGTTTTCCGGGCCAAATGCCGGCGATCCACTCGACATCCTTCCAGCTCAGCGTCTCATCGAACTGGCCGGCGATCCAGTGCGACAACGAGTTGACGTTCTCCACGCCGCGGATATAGCCGGCGAGATTGCCGAAGGTCCTGCGCTTGCCGCGGGCGATGCCGAGCGCCCAGCTCGGTTTACTGGCGATATCGATGAGGTTCCTGATGCGCAGCTCGGGCGGAACGGTCATGCCGTTCTTGATATCGCGATGGCGCTGGCCGAGCACCTGCAGGTCGACCGTGAGCATCAGCGCGCTGCATTTGGCAGCGATCGCGCGTTCGATCAGGGCGCGCACGAAGCCGCGGTCCTTCATGACATAGAGCTGGAACCAGAACGGCTTGTCGACGGCTTGCGCGACATCCTCGATCGAGCAGATCGACATGGTCGAGAGGCAAAAGGGGATGCCGGCCTCCTGCGCGGCGCGGCAGGCCAGAATCTCGCCGTCACCATGCTGCATCCCGCAAAGCCCGATCGGCGCCAGCGCCAGCGGCAAAGAGACCGGCTCGCCGAGGATCGTGGTGTGGGTGCTGCGATTGGACACGTCGACGAGGATGCGCTGGCGCAGCTTGATGGCCTCGAGATCGGCGCGGTTGGCATTGAGCGTTTGCTCGGCGTAGGAGCCGCCTTCAGCATATTCGAAGAACGCGCGCGGCACCCGGCGGCGGGCGGTTTGCCGCAGGTCCTCGATGCAGGTCATGGTTTTCATGGCTGGCAATTCCCGGGTTCAGCACTCCTCGATAGCACAAACTCGCCCGCCGCTCTCAGCCGACATTCTCGACCGCCGCAAGGAACGCTGACCGCTGCGGGAGCGTTACCATGCGCGGCGCCAAAGGGGGACAAACGCGCGTCAGGACCAAGACCATGATGGACAAATCGAACACCACTCGGTCGCAACCACCGGACCACCGCGATTCCGAGCAGGACACGAAAGAGGCCAGCAAGAACCGCGAGCGGACAGAAAGGTGCAAGCAGAAGCTTGACGAGAGCCTCGACCGCGGGCTGGAGGACACATTCCCCGGTTCCGACCCGGTTGCCGTCACCCAACCGCCGCCCAGCGCCCACGATAAACGCAAGCCCTAGGCCGAGGAAAACGCCGATTCCTCGAATCTGCACGCCCGGTGGCCGCGCATGTCCTTGACTCAATGCACGTTTTGACGACGGTGTGGTGGAGAAAGCCTTACTGCGGGCAGTAAGATTACTGAATATTTTTTGAGGCGGATGTCACGCGGAACGGGTTAATATCGCGCTGCAAAGGCAGGGGGCGGCGGGGAACATGGCTCGCAAGTATTTTGGCACCGACGGCATTCGCGGCCGCGCCAATGGCGTGATCACGCCGGAATTGGCGCTCAAGGTGGGACAGGCGACGGGCGTCGTCTTCCGCCGTTCCGGCGAAGATCGCCACCGCGTCGTGATCGGCAAGGATACCCGGCTCTCCGGCTACATGATCGAGACCGCGCTGATCGCCGGTTTCACCTCCGTCGGCATGGACGTGCTGCAGCTTGGGCCGATGCCGACTCCCGCCGTTGCCATGCTCACCCGCTCGATGCGGGCCGATCTCGGCGTCATGATCTCGGCGTCGCACAATCCCTTCGACGATAACGGTATCAAGTTGTTCGGGCCGGACGGCTACAAGCTGTCGGACGAGGTCGAGCACCGGATTGAAAGTCTGATCGACAGCGACATGACCAAGCACCTGGCCAAAAGCCGCGAACTTGGCCGTGCCAAGCGTATCGACGGCGTCCACGACCGCTACATCGAATTCGCCAAGCGCACGCTGCCGCGCAACCTCTCGCTCGAAGGCCTGCGCGTCGTCATCGACTGCGCCCAGGGTGCCGGCTATCGGGTGGCGCCGGCGGCGCTGTGGGAGCTCGGCGCCGACGTCATCGCGATCGGGGTCGAGCCGGACGGCTTCAACATCAACCTCGACTGCGGTTCCACCGCGCCCGAGGCGCTCTGCCGCAAGGTGCGCGAGATGCGCGCCGATATCGGCATCGCGCTCGACGGCGACGGCGACCGCGTCGTCATCGCCGATGAGCAAGGCCACCTGATTGACGGCGACCAGCTGCTGGCGGTGATCGCCGAAAGCTGGCGCGACGACGGGCTATTGACCAAGCCGGGCATCGTCGCCACCGTGATGTCGAATCTCGGTCTCGAGCGGCATCTGCAATCGCTGCAGCTGTCGCTGGTGCGAACGCCGGTCGGCGACCGCTACGTGCTCGAACACATGCGCGAGCACGGTTACAATGTCGGCGGCGAGCCTTCCGGCCATATCATCCTGTCCGATTACACCACGACCGGCGACGGCTTTGTCGCCGCGCTGCAGGTGCTGGCGGTGGTGAAAAAGCAGAACAAGCCGGTGTCGCAGGTCTGTCACCGCTTCACCCCGCTGCCGCAGGTGCTCAAGAACGTGCGCTACCGCAGCGGCAAGCCGCTGGAGAATTCCGAAGTCCGTTCGGCGATCGAGGATGCCGAACAGCGCCTGAACGGGCACGGCCGCTTGGTCATACGGCCGTCGGGAACCGAGCCGGTGATCCGCGTCATGGGTGAAGGCGACGACAAGGCGCTGGTCGAAGAAATCGTCGACCACATCGTCGACGCGCTGACCGACCACGCCGCGTAAAACCCGCTTGCCGCTCACTCCCGCAACTTGAGGAAGTGCGCAAACGCCTTCAGCGTCACTTCCGAGACGTAGTGTTCTATGCCCTCGGCATCCGCCTCGGCCGCCTCGGCCGGAACGCCGAGCGCGCAGAGGACATCTACGACCAGGCGGTGACGCACGCGCACACGGTCGGCGAGCGCCTGGCCCTTCTCGGTCAAAAATACCCCGCGATAAGGGCGTGCGGTCGCCAACCCGGCGCGCTTCAAGCGCGAGATCGTCTTAACGGCGGTGGCGTGGGACACGCCAAGCCGCCGGGCAATATCCGTCGGCCGGGCCTCTCCCGCACTGGTCAGGAGGTCGGCGATCAGCTCGACGTAATCCTCCAGCAACGCGGTCGATTGCGCCGAGCGCGTCTTGCCGAAGCGGCGCGCCTGGGTTCCTTCCGCCGGGAGCTTGCCCATGGCGCGATCCGGCTTTCGCTTCACGGTATGCGACACCACCAATGTCATGGTCTCGAAACTCCTCGACTCGGGCCGATCTTTGCAACCTGAGATCATATTTTTATGACAACGTCAAAGTATAGCATTTGCTACATTGTGTAACCATTGACGCCAAGCTGCGGCGAAGTTATAATGTAACTAGTGCTACACTTTCTGGTTAGTGCTTTATGCACCTCGACATGGCCAATTTGACCGATCGACGGAAGCGGTCGCTATCGGAACGCACCGTGGCCACGGCGCGCCAGGTCCTGGCCGGGCAGCGCGGCGGTTTGCCGGCCTACTGGGCCTTCGCCGGGCCGGCGGTGATCGCCTCGATCGCCTATATGGACCCCGGTAACTTCGCCACCAACATCCAGGCCGGGGCGAAGTACGGTTACGGCCTGCTCTGGGTGGTGTTGCTCGCCAACGTGATCGCGATGCTGTTCCAGGCCCTGTCGGCCAAGCTCGGCATCGTGACCGGCCGCAACCTTGCGGAATTGTGCCGCGATCATTTTCCGCAACCGGTCGTCTGGGCGATGTGGATCGTCAGCGAGATCGCCGCCATGGCAACCGATCTCGCCGAGTTCCTTGGGGGCGCCATCGGACTTTCTCTGCTGTTTCAGATGCCGCTGTTGGCCGGGATGGTCATTACCGCGATCGTGACCTACGGCCTCTTGATGTTCGAAGGCTTCGGCTTCCGGCCACTGGAGCTGATCATCGGCGCCATGGTGAGCGTGATCGGCCTTTGCTACCTCATCGAGATATTCATCGTCCCCGTCGATTGGGCCGCGGCGGCGTTCCACACCTTCACGCCGCAGATCGCCGACGCGGAGGCGCTGCTGCTGGCCGTCGGCATCATCGGCGCCACCGTCATGCCGCATGCGATTTATCTGCATTCCGGCCTGACGCAGGCGCGGATGCCGGTTCGCGACGACAGCGAGCGGCGCAGGGTGCTGCGCTTCTCCAACCAGGAAGTGATCCTCGCGCTCACGGTCGCCGGCCTCGTCAACATGGCCATGGTGATGATGGCATCGGGCGCGTTCCACGCCGGCCATCCCGAGGTCGCGGAGATCGAGACTGCCTATCACACGCTGACGCCGCTCCTTGGCATCGGAGCGGCGGGAGTGTTTCTGCTCTCGCTCATTGTCTCGGGGATATCGGCCTCGACGGTCGGAACCATGGCCGGCCAGATGATCATGCAGGGCTTCATCGGTTTCCGCATCCCGATTTGGGTGCGCCGGCTGGTCACCATGCTGCCGGCCTTCGTCGTCGTCGCGCTCGGCGTCAACGCGACGCAGGCGCTGGTCGTCAGTCAGGTCGTGCTCAGCATCGCGCTGCCGCTGCCGATGATCGCGCTGCTTATCTTCACCGGCCGCCGCGACATCATGGGCGCCTTCACCAATGGCCGGCTCACCCGCGCTGCGGCCCTCGCCGCCACGGTCGTGGTGCTCGGTCTCAATACCTTCCTCATCATACAGATGCTCGGCGTCGCGATTCCCGGCTTGCCGGCGGCGCATTGACCGGCTTGCAGCCTGCGGTAGCGGGTCGATTATTCGGCGAAGAAAGGTTTTATGGCGGCGTAAACGTCGTCGGGAAATTCTTCGTGCACGGAGAGCTTGCCGCGCAGCAATCGCTCGGTGCGGACGCCGGGCAGCGCCGCCAAGGCCTCCATCTCGGCGCGCGACCGCGGCGGCGTCTCGGCGCCATAGACGAGCAAAAGCGGCGAACTGGTCCGCGCGGCAAGCGCCAGGAAATCCTCTCTTGTCGCCACCCGATCCAAGCCGCCGGTCACGAACGCCGCCGAGGCGAAACGCGCTCCCGACGCCGCGACGACCTTTCGCTTGTCCGCCATTCGCGCTCCGCTCAACGACGCCGAATCGCTGTAGACGTGACCGGCAACCATTTTGCGCACCACAAAATCGTTGACGTTGAGGCGATAAAGCAGCGGACCAATCAAAGGCGCCTCGACGGCGCGCCTGATCTTGGCGAAGAACCGACGATTGCCGCCGGCCATGGTCGGCAGCGGCCCGCGCCAAGTCGGAGCGATGAGAACGATACGATCCAGCGCACCGGGATGACGAGCCGCGTGGTGCAGCACATAAGTGGCGGCGTGCCCGGCGGCGACGACGCGCGGCGCGGGCTCGGTAATGAGCGATTGAAAGAGATACTGCACGAACGCCGACAAGGCATCGGGCGTCCAGTGCATTGGCGGTCGCGGCTGCGTGCCGAAGCCGGGCCAATCGACGGCGACGACGCGAAAATCACGCGCCAGCCGCTCCATCAGCGGGCGCATCTCGCCGCGGCTTGAAATCGAGCTTAAGGCCGGCAACAGCACAACGAGCGGCCCCTCGCCGGCCTCGTCGAGCCCGAGCCCGACCTCGCGGCCTTGCCATGACCAAGAAAAATGGCGGGCGGTGATCACAATTTATCTTACTCCGGGACAGCGGTTGCGCACCAGCGCGGCGCGATCCTGGACTTCCGGGACCAGCGGCATTCGGCTATAAGTTGCGAGCCAACTGCCCTTTCAGAGGCGGTGCATCACAGGGGAAACGTCATGAGCAGGAACTTGTTTGCGTCCGCATTAGCGGCGTTGACATTGTTATGGAGCGTTAGCTTCGCCGGCGCTCAGCAATCCGGCACGGCGGCGGAAGCCAAAGCCATGCTCGAGCGCGCGGTTGCCGCGATCAAGGCCAATGAAGCCACGGCGCTCGCCGAATTCAACGACAAGACCAACAAGCAATTCCACGACCGCGACCTCTACGTCTTCTGCACCAACATGGCCGACGGCAAATTCACGGCGACCCCGAATCCGGCCCTGATGGGCACGGACGCCCGCGCCTTGAAGCTCAAGGACGACCCGTTCGGACAGAGAGTCTTCGATGCAATCAAGAACTCGGCGCCGGGAAGCGTCGTCACGGTGCAATATAGCTACCCGAGGCCCGGAACGACCGAGCCCGTGCCAAAGGAATCCTTTGTGACGCGAATCGGCGACCAAGGCTGCGGCGTCGGCTATTACAAATAGCCGGCCGGACTGCCATAAGAGGCGAGATCGAACGTGTAGCGAGACCGCCGCTGCGGTCTCGCCTTTTCGTCAGACGGTCTTCAGATTCTCGGCGGCCGATTTGCCGGTCTTGCGGTCCACCACGACCTCGAACGCGACTTTCTGGCCTTCTCTCAGCTCGCGCAACCCGGCGCGCTCAACGGCGCTAATGTGGACGAAGACATCCTTGCCGCCACCGTCGGGCTGGATGAACCCGTAACCCTTCTGCGCGTTGAACCACTTCACTGTTCCGTTGCTCACGGGACACTCCTGCTTAGGAATCAAGATATGAGCCGCGCAAGATGCACGGCCCGGTTCGCTCGAGATTTTGGTGAAAGATCGTCAGTCAGGCGCGTTGTCGCTGCGTGGCCTAGTCGTTCGGCCCGAAAACTCGATCATGCCTATTTAGCGGTATCTGGGATAATCCGCAAGAGCGGGAAAACGGTTCCCCGCGGCCGTGCCAGGTTGCGCTTAATTGCGGGTTTCGGTGAATTCGCGCGGTCGGCGGCGGATGATCTCCCCGATCGAGTCGGTAACGTCGCCCCGAAACAGCCGGCGGTTTGACCGCCTTTTGAGCGTGATCGGCCGCGAAATCAAACGATTGCATCAAGCGCAAACTACCGTACGCTAAACGAAGGAGCGGCGCGTAAAGTCGCCCGCAACGGCTCATCATGCCGTGGGGAGGAGCTAGTCGTGCAGATCATCGATCTTTCGAGCGCGCTGAAGACTGGAATTGTTTCGGATCCTCCGAACATGATGCCAAGCATCGAGTATCGGGACGCGCGGCGTGGCGTTGCTCGATAGCTGACTGATGAAGCCTGCGTCCTTCGACTATATCGCCGCCGACAGCCTCGACATGGCGGTTGCGGCATTGGCCGCGGCCGGCGCCGACGCCAAGATCATCGCCGGCGGGCAGAGCCTCGTTCCGATGCTCAATTTCCGCCTGTTGCGGCCGTCGATTCTCGTCGACATCAATCGCATCCCGGGCCTGGCCTTCATCGCCGAGACCGAGAACGACATTCGCGTCGGCGCGCTGACGCGCCACCATCAGCTCGAGACATCGCCGGTCATTTCCCGGCACTTGCCGATCCTGTCCTGCGCCATGACCCATGTGGCCCATTTGGCGATCCGCAACCG
>Ga0208188_1000770_pt1 | contig 16738 bp, 13 predicted proteins | sample June2015DPH_8_50_FD_184698 | JGI IMG/M metagenome (GOLD analysis project Ga0208188, IMG submission 184698) | Peatland microbial communities from SPRUCE experiment site at the Marcell Experimental Forest, Minnesota, USA - June2015DPH_8_40... | ecosystem: Environmental > Terrestrial > Soil >...
CGCGCCCGCACGCATCTTCGGCCTGTATCCGAAGAAGGGAGAGATTGCGCCCGCGAGCGACGCCGATGTGGTCGTCTGGGACCCTAATGCCGCTCACACCATCAGCGCCGGGACGCATCACATGCGCGTGGATTACTCCCTGTTCGAAGGCTTCGAGGTCCGGGGCAATGCGCGCACCGTGCTTTCGCGCGGCGAGGTGATTGTGGATGGCGGCAAGTTCTTGGGGAAGGCCGGGCGCGGCAATTATTTGAAGCGCACTGCACGCGGTGGGGCCTGGGAATAGGGGGAAGAATGATCGCTACTATTCCGGCGCGTGAAGGGAGGCGGCCGCCGGCGCCCAACAGTTCTTCGGGTCGCTTCCCGGAATACCGGCGAGCAGGATGCGCCGGTTCCCGGCTGCGCTTGGTATCAGAAAGAAACCGTCTTCACCGCCTGCATCCGGGCCCCTATCGAACCCCTGAAAGAAGCGGTGCATCGCTTCCCACGTAAGGGGAGGGTGGTCTCCCTCCACCCACCACCAATGTCGGACAGGCCGATCGGATAAGACTCTTTTCGTGACCCAGACCTCTCCTTGATTGCGCCAGGCCGCCAACGCCGAGCACGCAAAGTCGGCTCGCCAAAGCGGCGCCCGCTCTCGAATCGCCGGCGCAATCAAGACGACCTCCGCGGTCGGCCGCCGGTTGACGGGGTCAAACGGAGCAGAATAACGCAAGCCCAGCAATTCATCCTGGTAATTCAGCACATAGACCCGGCTGACCGGCGGCCAGGCGGCGAACGCAGCTATCCGATTCGCATCTTCCCGAGTCGCGTGGTTCGCATCGGTCAGCACCAGGTTTGCAGGGACGTGCGCGCAAAACAGGGCCGCCATCAGAATCCGTATTCTGCCGCTGAATTCCGCGCTTCCAATGGCGTATCCAAATCCAAGGGAGACGGCCGGCAGAGCAGCCACATAACGCTCGGGGGAGCCGCTCTCAAAAGCCATGGCCATGCCGATATGAGGAAGTGCGGCCACCGCGATGAACAGCAGGAGCCTTCTGCCAGTACGGGAACTCCAAAGCACAACTGCCAGGCTGGCCAGCGCGACGTAAAACAGGGCCAGCTTGACCAGCACGGCCCGCATCAGGTCCGCCAGGCCCACGTTGGCGTACGGATCGCGAAAGACGAACCACTTGAACCACACGGCGTCGTTTCCTAGCTGGTAGAAGCCGCGCGCCATGCCAGTGGCCATGCGCAGCAGCTTTCGATCTCGAGAGTACTGGCCGGAGGCGTGAATCCATGCCAGCAATCCCGACCAACTGGATATGTGCGCGGCCGCCATTGCCACGAAATAGAACGCAGCCACGGTGATACCGGCCGCAAGACCAATGACCATGGCAAAGCGAAGATCGACCCTTGGCTTCTTTCCGAAGATGTCGAGGATGGGACGGGCCAGCAGCACGGCCGGCAACGAGACCAGGTTAGGAACCCAGAACAGCACTGCGAGTCCCGCCACCGCCCCGGAGAACACAGCCAGCCTCAAGGAGGACTTAGGACAAAATGCGGCCAGATAGAACGCCCATGTGCTACAGGCCAGCCCACAAAGATAGGGAGTGCCGTTGCGTGAGTGGTTCAATATGGGGTTAAGGCACAGGAAAGCACAGGTGACAAACGTTGCCACCCAGGGTTTCCCAGTCATTCGCCATACCGCGGCATGGACGATGAAACAGCACACCAATGCGCCAATGACACTCAGGCACACCAACAGAAAGGTGATGGACGTCTGCGGGTCGCCATCGAAGTGCGGGGACACTACAGAGAGGAAAAGTTGCGAAACCATCTTCCCCAATGGGCGCCAGAGAACATGCGCGAATTCCCAGATTTGGCTGGAATCTGTCCAACGGCGACCCAGCGTTGCCCTGATATCGAGTACGTACCAATACGTATCTGCTCCAATGGCCGCCGATTTTGTGAGAATCATCAACAGGAGAAAGACGACGCCAAGCACCAGCCGCGCCGGATGTGCCCAATCTTTTGAAGTCCAGAGCCTGAAGGGGACCGGGGACGCCGGCAGAGCAGACATAGCCTAACAGTATACAACCCCCGCAACTGTTCAGGCTTGCTGCTGCCGGGTGGGCTCGCCAACCGTGGTATATTGGCAGGGAAGTGGGACAGCCAACTGCCACTCTCGTAATTACTACCATCTACGAGGCAGAGGTCTTAGAAGCGTATCATCATAACCTCGAGAAGTTCGGCCACCTAGAACACATAGAAGTGGTGGCTATTCCGGATCGTAAGACGCCGCGAGCCGTTTTTGAGCGTGCGCGATCTCTCTGTGACCGACGTTTGAAGGTCCACTGCCCTACGCTTGAGGAGCAAGAAGTTTTCCTTCGAAGCGTCGGGCTCCCTCCAGAGTTAGTGCCGTTCGACAGCGATAACCGCCGTAACGTCGGCTACCTGTTGGCCCTTGCCTCCGGCACGGACTTTCTGATTTCGATCGACGACGACAATTACTGCACGGAAGAAGAAGATATCTTCGGACAGCATGCCGTAGTCTGTGGGGGGGCGGCTGAGCACACTGTGACGGCATCCGCTACCGGCTTTTTTAACATTTGCTCGCTGCTTGAGTTCGATAAGCCAGCGCCGGTCTACCCTCGCGGGTTTCCGTATTTCGCGCGGCACAAGGAGGAGAATCCCCTGCTGGCGCGGGAGTCTGTAGCGGTGCACATGAACGCCGGCTTGTGGACTCTTGATCCCGATATCGACGGCATAACCTGGCTGGTCGCACTGCCGCATATCAAGTCGTTTAAGGGCGCCTCCATCGTCCTGGCGCGGGATACCTGGTCGCCGATCAACACGCAGAACACAGCGCTCGCTCGCGACGCGATCCCGGCCTATTACTTCATCAAGATGGGGTATCCTATTGCCGGAATGCCGATTGACCGCTACGGGGATATCTTCTCCGGGTATTTCGCGCAGGCCTGTATCAAGCATTTGGGTGGCGCCGTTCGGGTGGGTACTCCCGTCGCGGAGCACCGGCGAAACAGCCACAACTATCTAAAGGACGCCGCCAACGAACTGGCCTGCATTCTGCTTCTGGAAGAGCTGTTGCCTTGGCTTCGAGAATTGCGTTTGTCAGGCGCCACGTTTATGGACGCCTACGCGTCGCTCAGCTTCGAGATTGAAGCCGCAGTGGAGCGCTTTCACGGCGGTTTGTGGACGGATCCGACCCGCGGCTATTTCCACCAGGTGGCTTACTATATGCGGTCCTGGCTGAGTGCCTGCCGGCGGATTCTCGGCAGCTAGGACGGCGGAATCTGTAAAGGAAACCGGTATCACGGCCGATAAGAACCACGGTGTGGTGCGCGACCTTCCGGCCGGGTGTGGTCCGGACCAGCGGCGTACTCCGCCGGAAAGAGTACTACGCCATGACTTTTTTGCTCTTCTTGATCTCCCTGGCTGTCCTGGACTACATTGTCCGCCGCCCCGAGGAGACCTCCGAAACAGGCTGGCAACCCCTTGCCACACGGCGGGTTGAACACCGGCCCGTGGATTCCGCGCCGGCCCTTGCCCCGGGACTGCTGGCTCTCGGCCAGGCTCTTGATCGGTACGGACTGGGGCAAACTGCTGGTACTGCGGTGATGACCCCGGAAGTACCCAATCCTCAAGCGGATAGAGTATGATACTTGTGTGCCCGAGCGGCCCAGAGTCAAGCTGCGCTGTTTGCCTGATGGCGACTTTCAGGAGGGGGCGGAAGTCGGTTGGGAGGGGCGGGTTCTAGAGGTCGATCTACTGGGCGGAAGAGAGGGCTTTTCACCGGGGGCGCCGCTCGAAATCGAGTGTGGATCGATGCTGTACCTGGGTGAGTTGCAGCATGGGAGCGGATCAACCGCCAGGATCCTGGTGGAACATTTTGTGGACCGCGCCAAGCTGGCTTCAATGCAGGATGCCTGGGGGTAAATCCCTCAGAAGGCTGCGCGCATGGGTGAACTGCTGTGGCTGGCCGGCAAGGCCTTCTTGATCGCTCTGATCCTCACCCCCATCATTCGGGATGTTTTCCGCTCTTATGACGTGGTCGACCGTCCGGGGCAGCGGAAAGTTCACGCCCATCCCATGCCGCGGGTCGGGGGAATCTCAATCGCCATTGCCTACGGGGTTTCCCTGCTCTCGATCGCCGGATCGGGCGACCCCCTGGCGGCCTCCATTCCGCCGGCGTGGAAGCTCATCCCCGGGGCCTTTCTGGTCTTTTTTACCGGTCTAGTCGATGATTTCCTTTCTCTGAAACCCGTCATCAAAGTTCTCGGCGTGATGGCGGCCGCCTCCCTCGTGTTCTGGAGTGGGGTGAGCATCGGAGGTGTGGCTCAAAAGTCGCTTCCGGTGTGGCTCGACTACCCGCTCACGGTGTTGTGGCTGCTGCTGACCAGCAATGCCCTCAACCTGATTGACGGACTGGACGGGCTTTGCGCCGGAATGGGCCTGGTGGCCACTCTGACGCTGTTTTTGGCGGCTCTGCTGCACCACAACCTTCCTCTGGCGTATGCGACCTTTCCGCTGGCCGGCGCGCTGCTGGGTTTCTTGTGTTATAACCTCAACCCCGCGACGGTCTTCCTGGGCGATTCCGGCGCGCTGCTGATCGGATTCCTGCTGGGTTGTTACGGGATGATCTGGACCCAAAAAGCCTCCACTCTTTTGAGCTTTCTGGTGCCGCTCCTGGCGCTCTCCATTCCCCTGATGGATGTGTCCCTGTCGGTTTTGAGGCGCTTCCTTCGCAATCAGCCCATCTTTTCGCCCGACAAGGGCCACATTCACCACCGGCTGCTGGATCTCGGGTTGTCCCCGCGGCAGGCTGTTGGGGTGCTTCTTCTGGTGGCCGCGCTGGTGGCGGCATTCGCTCTGCTGGCCAGCTCGTCGATCAGCGGCAATTATCAGGGATTCGTCATCCTTCTGTTCTGCGTCGCGGCTTGGTTCGGAGTCCGCCGGTTGCGATACGCCGAGTTCGATATCGTCGGGCGGCTGCTGTTTCGTGGGGAGTACCATCGGGCCATGGTCGCCAGGCTGCAACTCGAGCGCGTGACTACCGCGCTCGAACACGCCACTGACGATGAGGACTGGTGGAACGCGCTGGCCCGGGAAGGGAGAGCATTGGGCTTGGTGGGGATGCGTTGGACCGGCGCTGGCAGCCTGCGCTACGAACTGCTGATACCGGACGCCGCGCCCGCCTGGTCATTCCGTGTCCCGCTCTCGGAAACGGACTCGATGGAGCTGGAGGGCGCATTCGACGCGGCCATGGCATCCAGTGAACTCATTGATTTTGCGGACATGATCCGCTGCACTTTTTCCGCAAAACGGGGCCGGCAGCGGGCGGTGGGTGGGAAGACGGCGGATGTCCTACGATGAGCGCGCCTGTTCACAATCGCGTCCCATACCGGCTTGCGCTGCTCGATCTGCTGGCATGCGCCGCCGGCTTTGGATTGGTCTCCTGGCCGTATCAAGCCCTGGCTGGCGGAACCGGCGGGATTCTGGCCATACCGGTTTCGGCGGCGACGTGCTGGCTGGCGATAGCCTTTTCTTCCAACCTGCCGAGCGAAGGATTCAGTCCGCGGATCGAACAACTCTTCTCCGCGGCCGGCCTCAACCTGATGGTGCAGTATGGGCTTGCCTACGTCTTTCCGATCACTCCCGCTCCTTTGTGGGTGATTCTCTTCGGCACCATCATCGCCATTATGCTGATTGTGCCGCTTGAACGGCGGCTCGACCGCGCGCTGAGGCGCGAGCCAGCCGGGATTCTGCTGGTCGGTTTCGATTCCATGACACGCGCGCTGGTGCCGCCTCTGGGGCGGCGGATCATTGGCGTTCTCAGCGGCGATGCGGCAGATTTCCCGCCGGAATTGCCTCTCTTGGGCGATTCCCCCAGGCTGCCTGAAGCCGTGCAGGCCAGGTGCCCGGGCCGCATTGTGGTAAGCGAAAGGAACGGGCGCTCCCGAGTGCCGCCCAGGGTGCTTCTGAATCTGCGGCACTCCGGAATTGCCATCGACCAGGGGGCGGCTCTGTACGCAGACACGTTGTGCCGCGTGCGTTGGGACCGCCTGCAACCTTTCGACCTGTTGTTCTCATCGTCCATGAGCGCCAATCGTTCGGCGATGGCCATTCAGGCCGTTTACACAAACCTGATCGGCCTGGGCCTGCTGATAGGGTTATCCCCCGTTCTGGTTGCGATCGCGGTTCTGACGACTCTGTTTTCGGGCCGCGGCCCGGTTCTGGAGCGCATCGAGTGCATGGGATTCCAGGGGATACCGTTTCGCGCGCGGCGCTTTCGCACGCGCCGGCCGGACGGCGAATTTTCCTGGATTGGCAAGGCCCTATCCATGCTCCACCTGGTGAATCTCCCGCAGCTCATCAACGTCGTGCGGGGGGAAATGGCCTTGTTTGGGCCGCCACCGGCGCGGAGAGAGTTTGCGGACCGGCTCAGCCAGATCATCCCGGTCTATTCCCACCGTTTCACAGTGAAGCCCGGCATCCTCGGCTGGTCCCAGACGAACCTGCGCGGTGCGGGCGCGACGCCGGACGAGGCCGTCCGTCTCGAGTACGACCTCTATTACGTGAAGGAGGAGAGCCCTTCGCTCGATTTGGAAATCGCTATCCGAACGATATTCCGGATCCCATCCTCTTTCGGAGGGGCGCCGAAGCCCGGGGAGGCCGTGGTAAGTTGCTGATGCTGGCCGCGGTACTACTTGTCGTCGCTTCCGCCATGGTTTTCTACGTGATTGCGGTCTATCCCATTCTCCTGGCGGTTTTTGCGCGGCGCACGGCTCCCCCGGTGCAGAAGGACATGGGTTTTCGCACCACGGTTTCGGTGTTGGTAGCGGTTCACAATGGAGAGGAGTTCATCCGTGGGAAGCTGGAGTGTCTCCTGGGTCTCGATTACCCGGCGCATCTGATGGAGATTCTGGTGGTATCGGATGGCTCGACCGATGCCACCGAGGCGATCGTCGAATCGTTCGCCGATCGCGGTGTGCGCCTGATCCGCACGTCTCACGCCGGCAAGGCGGCGGCGGTCAATGCGGCGCTGTGCCACGCTTCCGGGGAGGTTTTGTTCTTGACGGATGTCCGGCAAGCGCTCGATGCGTACGCCCTTTCCCACCTGGTGGCGAATTTCGCCGATCCGTCCATCGGCGCCGTGACTGGCGAGCTCCGCTTTCTCGGTCCGGACAGGACGGGCGAAGAGGCGGACATGGAACTGTACTGGCGGTATGAACTCCTGGCGCGCCGCCGTCATTCCCGCATCGACTCGATCTTCAACACCACCGGCTGCATCTACGCGATTCGCCGCAGCCTGGCCGCGCCGATCCCCCCGGACACGCTGGCGGATGACGCCGTGATTCCCCTCAAGGCCTTTTTTCGCGGTTATCGCGTGATCTGCGATCCGGAAGCCATTGCGTTCGATCACCCCACGTCTGAAGGCGAGGAGTTCCAGCGCAAGCTGAGGACCCTGGCGGGCCTTTGGCAGGTGTACGTTCGCCTGCCCGAGCTGTTCACCACCGCCAATCGGATGCGGCTGCATTTCCTGTCGCACAAGTTCGCCCGGCTGGCGCTTCCTTGGGCTATTCTGCTGATGTGCGCCGCCACTATGGCGCTTCCCGCATCGCAGTTCCGCAGCCTCCTGTTGACCGACGAGCTGGCCCTGGTGGCCCTGGCGGTCTTGGATCACTTCGTGCCTAAGGGCTTTTTCCTCAAGCGTGTTTCCTCTCCGGCCAGAAGTTTCCTCACCATGAACCTGGCGTCGCTGCTTGCCATCGGGGTGTTCGTGGTTCCACCCGAGACTTTGTGGCGGCCCACCCGGGTGAAAGTGCGGCACTGAATGATCCGCATTCTCTGCATCTTCGGAACGCGCCCGGAGGGCATCAAGCTTTGTCCGTTGATTCACCGGTTGCGCGCGCGACCGGATGAATTCGCGGTGAAAGTCTGCGTGACGGCGCAGCACCGCGACATGCTGGACCAGGTTCTCGCGGCCTTTTCCGTCACCCCCGACTACGATCTCGATCTGATGGAGTCGGGCCAGTCGCTGGCCGGCCTTACGGCGCGCATTCTGGCCGCGATCGAACCCGTCATGGAAACCGAGCATCCGGACCTGGTCCTGGTTCAAGGCGACACCACCACCACGCTGGCGGTCGCGATCGCGGCTTTTTATAACCGGATTGCGGTGGCGCATGTCGAGGCTGGGTTGCGAACCGGCGACATGATGCAGCCATTCCCGGAAGAAATGAATCGCGTCCTGACTTCGCGAATCGCGACGTGGCACTTTGCTCCCACGGCCCGGGCCGAGGCGGCGCTTGCCGGCGAAGGTGTCGCCCGTGAGAGAATCTTCGTCACGGGGAATACCGGCATCGATGCCGTCCTGTATGTTCGCGATGCGCTGGACCGCGGCGCCCTGCGCGCGCCTCTATGGCCCTGGATGGATCCGGGCAAGCGGCTGTTGCTGGTCACCAGCCATCGGCGCGAGAATTTCGGGCCGGGCTTCGAGCGGGTCCTGCGTGCGCTATCGCTGGTGGCCTCGCGCCCCGACGTGCAGATCGTCTACCCTGTCCACCGTAATCCCAACATCCTCGGCCCCGCGCACCGAATACTCTCCGGCCTTTCCAACGTGGTGCTGCTCGATCCCTTGCCCTACACGGCGTTTGTGGATCTGATGCGCCGTTGCTGGCTGATCGTTACGGACTCCGGCGGCATCCAGGAAGAAGCGCCCTCGCTGGGCAAGCCGGTGCTGGTCTTACGTGAAAAGACCGAACGCCCCGAAGCGGTGGAGGCCGGCACAGTGAAGCTGGTGGGCACCGGCGTGGACCGCATCGTGGCGGAAGCCACCCGCCTTCTCGAGGACCAGGACGAATACACACGCATGACGCGTATTCACAACCCTTACGGCGACGGCCATGCCTGCGAGCGCATTGCGCGCGCGCTCGCAGATCCGGGGACCGGCACTCGCGGGGTGAAAGGAACAGGATGCGCACCATTGACAGCTTGACAGACCTGAGAATATCGCGTCAGACTTTGAGTTACGGCCTGCGGCAGGCTATTGGCGCAGGCAGAGGGAGGAAAACTCTTTGAATCTGGGACGAGTGCTCGCAGTATTGGCCTGGGCAATGCCCGTATTTGCGCAATTCGCAGGCCCCGCCATTCTCTCGCGCGGCGAGGCACCCGCGGCCATGGCGTCGCCAGAGATCGATTTTCGTCCGTTCGTCGATTTGAACACGGTCTATGACACCGGACTTTCCGGTGTGGCGGTGAATTCGCAGGGCCAGTTGGGGGACGAGGCGTATTACGGCTTGGAAGTCACGGCCGGCATCAGCGGGGTGCATAGCTGGAAGCACACCAGGATTGGCTTGAATTACCGCGGCTCCATTCGGCGTTACGCCCACAACACAAGCTTCGATGCGACCGATCAAACCCTGATGCTGGGGATTACGCAGCAGTTCTCGCGTCATATGTCCTTGACGCTGAGCGAAAGCGCCGGCTTGTTCGAGCGCAATTACGGTCTTCCCGGTCTCCCGCAGACCGTGCCCTTCGATCCGTCCACGACTTATGTCCCCACCACCGACTTTTTCGATAACCGCACGGAGTATCTCAGCACGCAGGCCAATTTGATCTATCAGAAGAGCGCGCGGCTTTCCTTCAGTTTGGGCGGCGACGGTTTTCTGGTCCGCCCAAGCTCGTCTGCGCTTTACGGGACTACGGGCGCCAGCGCTCGCGCGGATGTGCAATACCGTTTGACGCGCCGATCCACCATCGGCGTCAATTACTCATTTACCCACTACGACTATATCGGCGTACTCAGCAGCTCGGACATGCATGGAGTGTTCGGCGAATACTCCATGCGTCTCAGCCGCTGGCTGGAGTTCTCCGGGTATGGCGGAATCATCAGAATCGAAACAAGATTCATCCAAAACGTGCCCATTGATCCGGCGATTGCGGCCCTGATCGGAACGCCGGAGGGAACCGTGTTGCTCGACAATATCAACCATAGCATGAGCTTTAGCGGCCGGCTGTCGCGGACGTTTCCCAAGGGGGTCGTGTTCATTTCCGGAGGGCGGGGTGTGACGCCCGGCAATGGTCTGTTTCTGACCTCCATCATGAACAGGGCAATGGCGGGGTACAGCTACACCGGGGTCCGCCGATGGAGCCTCGGCCTCTCCGCGTCGTACCAGTCTAGCACCTCGATTGGGAATGTCGTCGGCAATTACGGCAACACCAGCGGAACATTGACGGCCAGTCGCCAAATCGTGCGTACCTTGCATGGGATCTTTAGCTTCAGCGCCCGTCAGTACAGCAGCGGCACCTTCAGTCTCTACAACCGGTTCATATACGATGTGCGGGTGGGCGTGGGGTACGCGCCTGGCGACGTCCCTCTTCGCATCTGGTAGCGGTCGGCTTTCAGCTTGCAGCGCCGCTGAGCGCGATTTCGACAGCCTGAGTGATGTCGTGGGCCGTAAAGTCGGGGTGGGAATCCTGTTCCGCTCCGTAGCCGGTCAGGACCAGGATGGTACGCGTGCCGGCGCGCTGGCCGCATTCGATGTCGGCGCTCTTGTCGCCGATGAAATACGACCGCGCCAGGTCGATGTCATAGTCTGCCGCTGCTTCCAACACCATGCCCGGCTCGGGCTTGCGCCGGGTGGAGGGCGCCGCCGGCGGGTCGGCGCAGAAGTAAGCCGCATCGATCAGGCCTGCTCCGGCCTGGCGCAACAGTTCCTCCTGAACGGCGTGGTATTGCGCTTCCGTAATCAGGCCGCGCCCGATGCCGCTCTGGTTGGTAATGACGAACGTGCGGAAGCCCGCCTCCTTCAGCTTCCGCAACGCCTCTGGAACGCCCGGGAAGACCCGGACTTTGGCGGGATCGCCGCAATAATGGACCTCTTCCATGAGGGTGCCGTCGCGGTCGAAGAATACCGCCCTTGCCCCGCTCATACCTGGGCACAGCCCGCCTGCAGCTCCGCCGCTGTCACGGTAGCAGTACCAAGCTTGCCTACCACGATGCCGCTGGCGCGGTTGGCTAGTTCGGCGGCTTCGGCGGGAGTGGCTCCAGCGGCCAGACCCAGGGTGAGAACCGCAAGGGCCGTATCGCCGGCGCCGGAAACGTCAAATACGTCCTTGGCGCGGGTAGGAATGGGGTACGGCTGAGAACCGCTTTGGAACAGCAACATGCCGTGCTCTCCCAGGGTAATCAAGACGCTCCCGGCTTTCCAAAGCTGAAGCAGCCGGTTCCCAGCCTCGAGCAGTGGCTGGTCCGAAAGCACTGGCACCACGGGATCGGAGGGCGGCAGGCCCGCCGCCATGAACGCCTCCGCCCGGTTCGGCTTGATGGCGGTGGCGCCTTGCCAGGAAAGCGAAGTGTGCGGATGCGGGTCCACAGTCAGGATTTTGCCGTGCGCATGCGCCGTCCGGCAGATATAATCCGCCAGCGGCTGGGTCAGCAGGCCTTTGCCGTAGTCGGCGACGATGATCCCATCCAGGCCCCCGGCCATGCCGTCCAGGTGCTTCATGGCACGCTCCGTCTGTTGGGGAGTCAGCACCGTCCTGCGTTCACGGTCCACCCGCACCACTTGCTGGTTCCGGGCGATGATCCGGGTCTTCACAGTGGTAGAAAAGGAGGCGTCCGGCTGAATCCCGGACGTATCGATACCGGAACCTTCCAACAGATCCAGCAACTGCCGCCCATGAGAGTCCGCCCCCGCGACACCCATGACGGCGACCCGATCGGTGAACTCCCGGACGTTGCGCGCCACATTAGCGGCGCCTCCCGGATAGTACGATTCTCCCGTGACGTTGACCACGGGAACGGGCGCCTCGGGCGAAATGCGCGACACCCTTCCCCAAATAAACTCGTCGAGCATGAGATCGCCGATTACCAGGATCCGTTTGCCGGCGAACCCCGTCAACAACCGGTTGAAGCGCATGATTTCGGATTCAGCTTGCATTCCCAGTTTCGCCGCCGCGCTTGCGCGCCACCACTACGAGAGAGAGCCCCGGCCACGGCATCAGCCCGTCGAGCCGCCTCCAGACCCATACAGTCTTGTCGAAAACCTTCAGCACCAGCTTGTTGATCTTCCTGGAGCCGAACAGCCGGCTATACGCCCACCATGGCGGCGCACCGACTTTATTGAAACTGTAAGCGGTTTCCACCGCGAAGCCATGGGATTCGAGCAACTGGCGCGCTTCCGGCGAGCGGTAGCGGCGCTTGTGTCCCAAGCTTCGATCGAGCGTCCCGAACAAACGCGGGCCGCAAGGCACAAGCACCACCAGCACGCCATTCGGCTTCAGGGTGGAGCGCAGAGAATCCAGCACGCGGCCGGGGTCGTCCAGGTACTCGAGCACATTCAGGCAAAGCACCGTATCGAAGCGGCCTTTCAGGCCGGCCAGGTCCGCCGGAACTTCGGGGTCGATGCGCTCGACCGCCACGTTCGGCGTGCGCAGAAAGCGATTGCGCAGCGCGTGGAGATGCAACGGATCTTTCTCCGCGGCCATGTAGAGAATCCGTCTCGCCATGAGCCTTCCGGCGATGTTCCCGATTCCCGCGCCCACCTCCAGGACTTCGTCGCCAATATGCGGCCGGAGTTTTCGCGCTAACCAGCTCAGATACTGCGGCGTGCCCGTGAGATTGTTGAGAACGCCGCGGCCATATGGGGCGGCATAGAGGTCATCGATAAGCCAGAACTTAAGTATGACGGCGAACGCCTTTAATCCGTCCTTCCAGCCGACCTTTTTGCCTTCTTCATAAGTGCGGCCGTGATAGCTGATGGGCACTTCGTAGATGCGCAGCTTCCGCTTGGCGCTCTTCATGACGATTTCCGGCTCGAAGCCGAACCGGTTGGAGCGAATGGGGATGCTTTTGAGGAGGTCCGTGCGGAAGACCTTGTAGCAGGTTTCCATGTCCGTGAGGTTGAGGTTGCAGAACATGTTGGAAACCAGCGTGAGGCCCTTATTCATCATGGAATGCCAGAACAGCAGGACGCGGGTCTGCTCGCCAGCCATGTAGCGCGACCCGAAGACGGCGTCCGCGTGGCCGTCCAGCAGCGGCCGCAGCAGGCGCGAGTATTCGGAGGGATCGTACTCCAGATCGGCATCCTGAATCAGGGAGAAATCGCCCGACGCTTCTTGGATTGCGGTGCGCACGGCGGCGCCCTTCCCCCGGTTCCGCTCATGTCGGAAGAGGCGGATTTCGGGGTATCCCGCAGCCAGACGCTGGAGAATATCGTAGGTGCCGTCGGTCGAGCAGTCGTCGACGATCACCAGTTCCCGCTCCATGTTCTCGGGCAACGGAGCAGTCAGAACCAGCGAGATACAAAGTTCCACCACGGCGCGCTCGTTATAGACCGGCATCAGGATCGACAGCTTCATGAAACTAAGAAGTTTAGCAGATCGGGCGAGGATTCCACCCCAGGCGTCCATTGTATCGGCAGCCCACCAGCGCCTCGCATATTGGGCTATCATTCGGACATGCAACGCAACCGGCTTCGCTTTCCGATGGGCATTCTGGCCAGCATCGCTTTGCTGGCCATTCCAGCAGCGGCGCAACTGCCCTCGAACGCCTCGCTTCGGGGCGCGTACTATGTCCGCTATCTGGGGGTCCTCACCGACCCGGCGGACAGCGCCGTGAGTTTTTCGGGAACCATCACGTTCGATGGCAACGGAGGTTTCACCGTAACGGGACAGGGTGCTTCCGCCGCCGCTTCCAACCAGAGTCTCACCTTCCTGACTTCCGGCACTTATGACGTACTGAGCAGCGGATCGCTCAACATGAGCAACCCGTTCGACCCGGCCACGAGCGACCAGACCCACTTGTACGGCGGTCTCGGAAGCAATGGCGCGATCGTGGCCAGCAGCACCGACACGCTCTACTGCGACCTGTTTGTGGCCATCCCGGCGGCGACCGGCGCTTCCAGCGCCACGTTAAGCGGAACCTACCAGGTGGCCAGCCTGGAGTTCCTGAACGCGGACTTTACGCAGACCCGCGACACCTTCTTTTCCATGTCGGCCGACGGCAAGGGCAGTTTGGGCAACGTCACGGTGAAGGGCACGGCCCAGAATCTCGGTAGCGCGGCCGCGGTTCAGACCAGCACTAGCGCCAGCTACACGGTCACCGCGAATGGCACCGGCACCCTGACCCTGCCCGCGCCCAGCGGACAGTCCGCGGCCAACACGCTGCTGTCCGGGAACAAGGTGCTGTATGTCTCCTCCGACGGGAGTTTCTTCATCGCCGGCTCGACTTCGGGGTACGACATGATCATCGGGGCGAAGGCCGCCCCGGGTGGCGCGCTCAGCGGAATTTACTTTACGGCTTACCTGCAAAATTACGCTGCCGGCACCTCCTATGACGGCATCTACAGCACCCAGGGCGCGGTCAACGAACTGAGCCCGCAGAACACCGAATTCGCCCATCAGCGCACCAACCCCGATGGATACGCGTCCTACGATTTCACCTTCAGCGACACGTTCAGTTTCGCCGCTGACGGCACCGCCTCGTACTCCGATTCATTTTACGCGGTGTGCGCCGGCGGCAACATTGCAATCGGCGCGGGCAACAGCACCACCTACCAGCTTGTGCTGTATCTGAAAGCGCCGGCGATGAGCGGCAGCGGCGTGTTTCTGAGCCCGCAGGGGATTGTCAACGCCGCCAACAACGCGCCCTTCACGGCCCAGGTGGCGCCGGGCGAAATGGTCACGCTGTATGGAACCGGACTGACCACGCAAACCACCACGGCATCTTACCTGCCCTTCCCCACAACTCTGGGAGGCGTGCAGGTGACCATGGCGCCGGGGACGTCGGCAGCGGTCGCTGTTCCCATCTGCGCCGTGAGCCCCACGCAGATCTCCGTCGTCGTGCCGTTCAACGTGCCGACCGACGGCACCTTCCTGACGTTCCAGGTGAACGACAACGGCGCCACCTCCAACCAAGCCCTGGTCTATAGCGGCAACACCTCGCCGGGCGTGTTCACGGAGCCTCCAGGAGGTGTCGGCAACGGCGCCATCCTGCACGCCGACTACAGCCCGGTTTCCTCCGCGAGCCCGGCCAAGGCGGGCGAGACGGTGCAGATCTTCCTCACCGGGCTGGGAGTGGTGAACTCCACGGTCGCGGCTGGGGCGGCTGGGCCGTCGAGCCCGCTGGCGACCGTGGTCAACCCGGTGGATGCGTACATCGACGGCACCGCCGCCACGGTCGCGTACCAGGGTCTGGCGCCCACTCTAGGCGGGCTCTACCAGTTGAATGTAACTATCCCCTCGGGCCTGAGCACCGGTAATCAGCCGCTGGAGATTTCGACTTACGACGGCGATAACATTCAGGCCACGATTCCGATCGGGAAATGAGCCGGCATAATACCCCGGCCCCTGAAACCTCCGCTTCCCGCGGAACATCTATGTTAGCGGAGGGAGCAGAGGCCTACACCGCCTCGGCGTACTGAGGGTACGGTGCCGGCCCTGCAATCGTATTTCGTTCATCGCGCACGAGTGTCTTCGTCGCGCGTGGAGGCAGTCCGAATGAAAAATCGACGAACTCTCAGCCTCCGCGGCTTGGCCATCCTATTACTGGCTGGCACAGCGGCGGCTCAACCATTCACAAACGGTCCCCCGGCCGTCGGGCTGTCGGTGTCTCTCGCCGCCTCGGTGACATCTCCGGCGCCCGTGGGCACCATCGTCACCTGGACCGCAGGTGTCGCCGGCACCGCGTCTACCAATCTGTGGTATCGATTTCAGGCGCGCGAGATCGCAACCACCCTGGGACCTTGCCACGCCGTTCGAGGCTTAGTGGCGCTGCACGGCTGCGCCACGGACTTCTCGATGGTCCAGGACTTTGGGCCGGTCAACGCCCTGAGTTGGACGGCGAGCGACCACGAAGGCGGGTACGAGGTCCAGGTCACGGCCACGGACAACGATTCCGGCGCCACCGCCGTGGCCAGTGCCGTATTCCAGTTCACGCCTCGCGTCACCGGTTCGACGCCGGTAGTCAGCACGACGGCCAATCCCCTGGTGTTTCTCTACAGCGCCCCGTCCTGCCCGGCCGGCAGGACCATGAGTGTGCAATTCCAGGCGCCGGATGGTTTCCTTCAGAACACGAATTCGAAGCCCTGCGACGGCCGGACGACGATGAACTTCTATCTTGCGGGTATGCGGGCGCAGACGCTGTATTCCATCCAGCACACCATCCACAACGGATCGCAAGCGGTGACCGGCCCGGTTTTGACGCAGGCAACCCCCAACGCGTCGACGACCGATGGGCCGTACACCGTCGTGGTGCTGCCGCCCGCCACGGCGCCGAATCCGGTCGTTCTTCAGGCCCGGTTCGGGTGGCCTGTTGCGACTGACCTCATGGGGAACCTGCTCTGGTATTCCGCGCAGAGCATCTCCATTATGTCGCGCCCGGAACAGGGGGGTCTGTTTCTGGGGTGGTTCGAAGGCTCGACTTACGATACCGCGCACCAGATCCTTGAAGAGTTCGATCTGGCCGGGACGGTCCTTCGCGAAACCAACGCGGCTCGCGTGAACCAGCAACTGGCGGCCATCGGGATGCACCCCATCACCTCGTTTCATCACGAGGTCCGAGCCCTGCCGGACGGAAGCCTCCTGGTGCTCGGGGCGACGGAACGGATATTGACCGACGTCCAGGGCCCGGGACCGGTGGATGTGCTCGGCGACATCATCCTGGTGCTTGATCCTAACCTGCAAGTCAGTTGGGCGTGGGACACGTTCGATCACCTGGATCCGCACCGGCTCGCCA
>Ga0208188_1000773_pt1 | contig 16651 bp, 13 predicted proteins | sample June2015DPH_8_50_FD_184698 | JGI IMG/M metagenome (GOLD analysis project Ga0208188, IMG submission 184698) | Peatland microbial communities from SPRUCE experiment site at the Marcell Experimental Forest, Minnesota, USA - June2015DPH_8_40... | ecosystem: Environmental > Terrestrial > Soil >...
GGCGCGAGCATCTGGTCATGCTCGACCATCTGCGCCAGGTGGTGGGGCTGCGCGGCTACGGCCAGCGCGACCCGCTCAACGAATATAAGTCGGAGGCTTTCAGCCTGTTCGAGGCGATGAGTCAGAGTCTGCGCGAAGCGGTAACGGCGCAGCTCATGCGCGTCGAGATCATGGCATCGCCGCCGCCGGAGCAGCCAATGGCGCCGCTGCCGTCCATGGAGGCGCACAAGATCGATCCGGCGACCGGCGAGGACGAGATGGCCCTGGCGCTGGCCGGCGCCGAAACGCTGGCGCGGCACGGCATCGGCGGCGGCGCGGCGCTAGCGGCGGCGCGCGAGGCCCAGGCGCCGGCGCGCAATCCGAAAGATCCGACGAGTTGGGGCAAAGTCGGCCGCAACGAGCCCTGCCCGTGCGGCTCAGGCAAAAAATTCAAGCATTGCCACGGAAGATACGCGTAACAGACGACAGAGGACGGATGACAGACGACGGACGAACATGTTCTGTCCTCCGTCGTCCGACTTCCGTCGACTGATTATTGGAGTCCGCCCCAGCGGCTATCGAAGCTGCCGGCCGGCACGACCGGCTGCGCGCCGTTGAGGAGCGGTTTTGCCGGCGGCGCTGCGGCGTTGGCTTCCTGTTGCGGAGCCGGTTTCGGCTTCGCCGCAACAGTCTCCTCGCCCTTGCGCAGCTCGCCGTTGAGCGGCGCGTTGGTCGTCGGTTTGGCGGCCGCGGCGGCCGTCTGACTATGCGCGGCGCTTTGGGTTCGGTGTGCCGTGCCGGTCGAGGCCGGCTCCGAACCGCGCGATCCGGACTCGGTCGAGGCGACTTTCGTCTGCTCGGCGGGCTTCGATCCGAACAGGCCTCCGAACAAGCGGCCGGCGAACGTCGACCCGCCATTGTCGGCCGTCACGGGCAGGGGCTGGGCCGGCAATCCAGTCGGCGGGGGCACCCGCGCCGGGGGTATGTTGCCGTTGGTTTGGGCGAGGAAGACCCTGTTCATGCCGCCGTCGAGGCCGGTCCTGATCGGTGCGGGCGGCATGATTTTGGACAACCGGGCATACTGGACTTCGTCGTTTTGCTGCTTGGCCTGCACCGGTTCGACGATGTCTTGGGCGACAACGTAAGCCGGGCAGCGGCCGGTCGGCGTGAAAACAAGCGGCTTGGCGGATTTAGCCGGCGGCGGCTGGGCGTCGAACACGTAGCGGTGATCGCATACGTCGACCTTGGGCTCCAGATGCGTCACCTCGAAATGGTCGTTGCCTTCCTTGATCATCTTCCAGAACGGCATATTCGGATTGGTGCGGTGGTGCGCGAAATTCGCCGGCGTCATGCGGAACGGATAGGCCTGAATCTGGAACGACTGCTGGCCGCCGAGGAAGGATTCGCGGGCGAGCGAATAGATCTCTCCGATCTGCTCGTCGGTCATGGCATAACAGCCGCGCGAAGAGCAGTCGCCATGGATCATCAGGAAGGCGCCGCTGCGGCCGTTGGCCTTGTCGTAGGCGTTGGGGAAGCCGATGTTGATCGCGAGATAGTAGTTGGAATTGGGATTCATCAGCCCGGGTGTGATCTGATAGAAGCCCTCGGGCGCCTGGCGGTCGCCCTCATGGACCTTCGGTCCGAGGTCGCCCGACCAGCGGCAGATCGGATAGACCTTGAGCAACTCGTAACGACCGGTGGTGTCCTGCTTCCAGACTTCGAGCTCCGACTCCTCCTTGAAAACGCGAACGAGGATCGGCGAGTCCTTCGGCATGTTCTTTTGTTCGAGCAGCGCCACCATCTCCGGCGATAGCGCCTTCATCGCTTTGGTGGGCAGCTGATAGACGCCATCGGTATCGCAGCCGGCAAGCGCCAACGCACCGGCGAGAACCGCCGACGCCAAAAGGGCACGGCAAATTTGCGCGCGGACCGGGCTGGCGCGGATCAATACGATACTCCCCGACTGATGGACCATCCCCGTGCCATCATGACCCCATCGTTATCCTTCTGGGGTGGCTTTCGCAAGCCAGCCAAGGCGTCGCCCTCAGCTGGAGCATGGCGGTGCTAACGAATGGTTAATTTTACGCAAATTTGACGGAAAAACCAATGCCTTATCCCGTCCCGATCGACCGCGACGGGTTTTCGCTCGTCCCCGCAGCATCATCCGCTCGGGGACAAATCCGGGCGCGATTGTGGCGAAGCAATCGCGGGCGGTCGGCCGGGCCGCGAGATCAGCCCAGCATCCGCCCGATCGCCATGAACTTGTCGCGCCGCAGCCGAACGATACCGGCGCGGCCGAGGCCGTGCAGTTCGGCTAGCGCGGCGGCGATCGCTGTGCCGACCGCCGCGATGGCCGCGGCGGGATTGCGATGCGCACCGCCGGTCGGCTCCGGCACAACCGTGTCGACAACGCCGAACCGCAGCAGATCCTGCGCGGTGATCTTCATGCTGGCGGCGGCCTCCTGCGCCTTCGTGGTATCGCGCCAGAGGATCGAAGCCGCGCCTTCGGGCGAAATCACGCTGTAGATGGCGTGCTCCAGCATGATCACACGGTTGGCGGTGGCCAGCGCGATCGCGCCACCGGAACCGCCCTCGCCGATAATGGCCGCGACATTGGGCACGCCGATCCGCAAACAGGCTTCGGTCGAGCGCGCGATGGCCTCGGCTTGGCCGCGCTCTTCCGCGCCGATCCCGGGATAGGCGCCCGCGGTGTCGATCAGCGCAATGACCGGGATGTCGAAATGATCGGCCATGTCCATCAGCCGCACCGCCTTGCGGTAGCCTTCCGGCCGCGCCATGCCGAAATTGTGCTGGAGACGGCTGTCGGTGTCGGTGCCTTTTTCGTGGCCGATGACGCAGACGCTCTCGCCGCGGAAGCGGCCGAAGCCGCCGACGATCGCCGCGTCCTCGCCGTATTTACGATCGCCGGCCAGCGGAACGAAATCGCCGATGAGCTGGGCAATGTAATCGAGGCAATGCGGCCGTTGCGGATGCCGCGCGACTTGCGTCTTCTGCCAGGGCGTCAGCGCGCCATAGAGTTCCTTGAGCGCTTGATCGGCCTTGACTTCGATCCGGTTGATCTCGTCGCCGATGGCAATAGCGTCGCCGGCGGCTTGCAGCGCGCGCATTTCTTCGATCTTGGCCTCGAGCTCGGCCACCGGTTTTTCGAAGTCGAGATATGAACGCATCACGCAAACATTTGTCAGCAGGCTGAGCGGTGGACGCCGCACGCGCGGCAAAGTCGCCTGTCGTGCACGCTTAAGTCAAGGAATGGTCTCGGCTTGATTCTGTTTCCCATTCATTCCTGCGCCAACGGATGCAAATCGCGCACCAAGCTTTTCAGGCGCTCCTCCAATATATGGGTATAAATCTGTGTAGTTGAAATATCCGCGTGCCCGAGGAGCGTCTGCACCACCCGCAGATCGGCCCCATTGTGCAGGAGATGACTGGCGAAGGCATGGCGCAGCACGTGCGGGCTCAGCTGTGCGGCACGCAATCCGGCGGCGGCGGCGAGCGCCTTGAGTTCGCGGGCGAAGTGCTGGCGGGTGAGATGGCCGCTGTCGCCGAAGGACGGGAACAGCCATTTCGATCCGGCATCCCGCCCGGTGCGGTGCGCGGCGGCGCTCTCCGCCAATAGCGCGAGATAGTCGGCCATCGCCCGCTTGGCGGCCTCGTTGAGCGGCACCAGCCGCTCCTTGTTGCCTTTGCCGTGCACGATGATGACGCGGGCGTCGCGGCGGGCCGCCGTTGCCGGCAACGCCACGAGTTCGGAGACGCGCAATCCGGTCGCATAGAGGAGTTCGATCAGACAGGCGAGCCGCGCCGCGCGCAGGCGCACCGGCAGCGGCGCTGCCGGGTCGGAGCGTCCCGCCGCCGTCAGCAGGCGATCGACTTCGCCGATGGTAAGCGTTTTCGGGAGCGCGCGGACCCGCTTGGGGCCTTCGAGCACGGCAGCGGGATCGTCCTTGCGCTGCCGCTCGGCATAGAGAAACCGATAGAGCTGCCGGATCGCCGAGAGCCGGCGCGCCACGGTCGCCGGCCGCAGTCCGCGCCGCGCCAGCGTGCCGAGATAGGCACGCAGATCGTCGGTCGCAGCCGTCGCCACCGAGCGCCCGGCGCCGGCGAGATAAGCGGTGAAATCGGCAAGGTCGCGGCCATAAGCGGCAAGCGTGTTTTTCTCCGCCCCGCGCTCGGCCGCCAGCATGTCGAGAAAGAGCGCAGTGAGCCGCGCGTCGGCGGGCTTGGCCGCGCGAGCCGTTCCAGGACGCCTGCTGCGAATCCTGCCGCGCGCCATCATAAGAGCCATGGCCGAGGCCTCAGCGGTTCTTGAAGAATTTGTCGGGCGGGATCGTTACGCTGATCTCGCGCGGTTTCGGTTGCACGAAATGCGCCAGCGCATATAGACCGCCATAGACAGCGACGCACAATATAGCGATGACGGCGAGAAACCGGAGCAGGCTCGGCATCGTCTAGTGTCCACCACCGCACTCGTGCGCGCGCTCATCCCATTGGTGCCGGCGAACGGGACCGAGTACGATCATGTTCGGCCCGGCCTGGCAAGTCATTCGGCCCGCTCTGCGGGTATTTTAGTCACGGGCAGCAGGTGCTGGCGATGCTATTGCGGACTCGAACGGCAGATGACTGAAATCGCCTTACAAAACGACGCCGACACCCGGGCCTTGGCGGCCGCAATCCTGGCCCGCCTGGGACGCCGCTCGATCGTCCTCATCGGCATGATGGGGGCGGGCAAGTCGTCCGTCGGCCGCCGGCTCGCCGCTCGACTGAACATCCCTTTTGTCGACGCCGACGCCGAGATCGAGAAGGCTGCCGGTATGAGGATTGCCGATATTTTCGCGCGCCACGGCGAAGCTGATTTCCGCAGCGGCGAGGCGCGCGTCATTGCCCGCCTGCTCGACGGCGGTCCGCAAGTCCTGGCTACCGGCGGCGGTGCATTCATGAATCCGGCTACGCGCGGCGTCATCCAGGCGAAAGGCATTTCCATTTGGCTCAGCGCCGATGTCGAGGTGCTGATGCGGCGGATTTCCAAGCGCAGGAACGAGCGGCCGCTGTTGCAAACCGCCGATCCGGCGGAGACGCTGCGCCGCCTGCTGGCGGAACGCGAGCCGACATATGCGCAAGCCGATCTGACCGTGCAATCGCGCGACCTGCCACATGACACCATCGTCGCCGACATCATGAAGGCGCTGGCGGCATTCCTGACGCCCGCCGCGGTGCCGGAAGCAAGGGCCGACCCATGACGGCACCGCTTCGCGCCGATCCCACAACCGTCAAGGTCGCGCTCGGCGCCCGCAGCTATGACATCGTCATCGGGCGCGGCCTTATGGCTTCGCTCGGCGCGCGTATCGCGGCGCTGCGCCCGGGCGCCAACGCCGCCATCGTCACCGACGAGAGCGTGGCGCGTTACCATCTTGCCGGCGCCGAATCCGCGCTGGCCGATTCCGGCGTGGCGACGACCCGCGTCATCGTTACGGCCGGAGAGGGCTCGAAGAGCTTTCGCGTCTTCGAGCAAGTCTGCGAGGCGATCATCGACGCGCGCATCGAGCGCGGCGATATCGTCGTCGCGCTCGGCGGCGGTGTCATCGGCGATCTCGCCGGCTTCGCGGCGTCGGTGGTGCGGCGCGGGCTCGATTACGTGCAGGTCCCGACCACGCTCTTGGCTCAGGTCGATTCCTCGGTCGGCGGCAAGACCGCGATCAATTCCGCGCATGGCAAGAATCTGGTCGGCGCTTTTCATCAGCCGATCCTGGTACTGGCCGATACCGCCGTGCTCGACACGTTGCCGGCACGCGAATTCCGCGCCGGTTATGCCGAAGTCGCCAAATACGCCCTGCTCGGCGATACCGCCTTTTTCTCCTGGCTGGAAGCGAACTGGCGCGACGTCTTTGCCGGGGGGCCGGCCCGCGAACACGCCATCGCCGTGAGCTGCCGCGCCAAGGCGGCGATCGTCGCCCGCGACGAGCGCGAGACCGGCGAGCGGGCGCTGCTCAATCTCGGCCATACGTTCGGGCATGCGCTGGAAGCGGCCTGCGGCTTCTCCGACCGGCTCTTGCATGGCGAGGCGGTCGCGGCCGGGATGGCGCTGGCTTTCGCCTTTTCGGCGCGGCAGGGGCTTCTGCCTGCCGCCGAAGCCGAGCGCGCCATCCGCCACCTGGCGGCGGTCGGATTGCCGACGCGCCCCAGCGACGTTCCGGGCGGATTGCCGCCCGTCCATCGGCTGATGGATTTGATGGCGCAGGACAAGAAAGTGAAGCGGGGAATGCCTACATTCATCCTGGCGCGCGGGATCGGCGCCGCTTTTGTGGAGACTGGCGTCGATCAGGAAGACGTGCGCGCATTCCTCGACGAGAAGCTTGCGGAGCGATGAATATCCTTGATTGGTTGACCGTCGCGGCGATTGTCATCTGCCTTTTGGTCTCGGCGTTCTTTTCCGCCGGCGAGACGGCACTGACGGCGTCGTCGCGCGCCGCCATGTTGCGGCTGGAAAAGCAGGGCAACCGCGACGCCAGCATCGTCAACCGGCTGTTGGCGACGCGCGAGCGGCTGCTGGGCGCGATCTTGTTCGCCAACAACGTGACCAATATCGCCGCCTCGACGCTGGCGACCGGCCTGTTGCTCGCGTTCTTCGGCCACGCTGGCGTCATCTACGCCACGCTGGTGATGACCGTGGTCATCTTCGTGGTCGCCGAAGTGCTGCCGAAGACCGCAGCCTTCAACATGCCCGATCGCATCGCACTCGTCGTCGCCCGGCCGGTCGATCGGATGGTGCGCTGGTTCTCCCCGGTCCTGAAGGCGGTCGAATGGCTGGTGCGGTTCATTCTCCGCGGCTTCGGCATGCCGGTCGGCAAAATCCAGTCGATCCTATCGCCGCGCGAGGAGTTGCGCGGCGCCGTCGATCTCATGCACCGCGCCGGCGTCGTGGAAAAGCTCGACCGCGACATGATGGGCGGCCTGCTCGACCTGCGCGAATTGGTGGTCTCCGACGTGATGGTCCACCGCACCAAGATGGTGATGCTCGATGCCGACGAGAAACCGCGGGAGATCGTCGATGCCGTCCTTGCCGCGGCGGTGACCCGGCTGCCACTATGGCGCGGGTCGCCGGACAACGTTGTCGGCGTGTTGCACGTCAAGGACCTGTTGCGCGCCCTGCACGCCGCCGGCGGCGATGCCAACAAGATCGACATCCTGTCGCTGGCGACGCCGCCGTGGTTCGTGCCGGACACGACCCCGCTCTACGACCAGCTCAAGGCGTTCCTGCACCGCAAGACGGCGTTGGCGCTGGTCGTCGACGAATACGGCGAGCTCGAGGGGCTGGTGACGCTGGAAGACATCATGGAGGAGATCGTCGGCGACATCACCGACGAGCATGACATCGCAGTTCCCGGCGTGCGCGCGCTGCCGGACGGCTCGGTCAATGTCGATGGCGCGGTGTCGGTGCGCGATCTCAACCGGGCGATGGATTGGAACATCCCCGACGACGAAGCGACCACGATCGCCGGCGTGGTCATCCACGAGGCGCGCTCGATCCCCGAGCCCGGACAGAACTTCACCTTTCACGGCTTCCGCTTCCATGTCTTGCGCAAGACGCGCAACCGCATCACGGCGCTGCGCGTCACGCCGCTCGCCCGTAAGGTCACGGCGAAAGCGAGCTAGCCAGAGCCGCGACAGCCCATCTTGCGCCTAGGTTTTGACAGCTACATCTAGTGCGGTGGATGTGCTTGGAGCATGCGCGATGGCCATAGAGACGAAAGCCGCTGAACGTGAGGCGGTCACCGCACCGATCGAGGCCGGGGTGCGCATCGGCCACGTGCATCTGAAGGTCGCCGATCTCGATCGGGCGCTTAAGTTCTATTGCGGCGTGCTCGGATTTCAGTTGATGCAGAAGCTGGGACCACAGGCGGCGTTTATTTCCGCCGGCGGCTATCATCATCACATCGGGCTCAACACCTGGGAGAGCCGCGGCGCACCACCGCCGCCGCAAGGCACGACCGGCCTCTATCATCTCGCGATACTCTATCCGACGCGCGCCGCCTTGGCCGACGCGCTGCGCCGGTTGATCGAAGCGAAAATTCCGCTCGACGGCGCCGCCGATCACGGCGTCAGCGAAGCGCTCTATTTGCGCGATCCCGACGACAACGGCGTTGAGCTTTACTGGGATCGGCCGCAGGAGCAGTGGCCGCGCACGCCCGACGGCAAGCTCGCGATGTTCACCCGCCACCTCGATCTGATGGGGCTTCTTGCCGCCGCCGGCGAACCGCCGAAAGCGCAAGTGGCGGACGCGGCCGAGGAAACGGTGCGCGACCTGTAATCAGCCAAGGTTCTCCCCCGGCGCCGCGGCATGGATGGCGAGCGCGTGGACGCTGCCGGCAAGCTCGCTCGCCAGGGCGACGTTAATCATCCGGTGGCGTTCGATCCGGCTCTTCCCGCGAAAGGCTTCCGACACGATATAAAGCCTGAAATGGGTCTCGCCGCCCGGCCGATGCCCGGCATGGCCTTCATGCCGATGCGATTCATCCTCAACATGCAGGCTCTCGGGCGCGAAAGCCTTACGCAACTTTTCCGTGATCAGATCCTGGGTTCGCATGGACGCAAGGCTTAGGGCATGACCCCGAAAAGTGGAAGCCGGTTTTCGGATAAGGTCATGCCCAAACGAAAGAGGCATGACCCCGAAAAGTGGAAGCCGGTTTTCGGATAGGGGCACGGGTAAACCAAGGCGAAGGCGGCGTGGCGGGTCAATCCCGCGACGCGCGCTTTTGCCGTCTGTCAAGTCTTGAAGGTGCCATCGTCGCGCCCGCATAATTGGAATCATGAGCATCAATTCGCCGCTGTTTGATCGAATCCGAGTCAAGCCGGACCAGGACCGCCGGCTGCGCGCCGAGCTTCCGCCCTGCCAGTGGCCGCGCTGCGACGCGCCGGCGACCCACCGCGCGCCGAAAGGGCGGCTGCGCGCCAGCGAATATTGGCGGTTCTGCCTCGAACACGTCCGCGAATACAATAATGCCTACAATTTCTTCGCCGGCATGAGCGACGACGCCATCGCGAAGTATCAGAAGGACGACATCACCGGCCACCGCCCGACCTGGAAGATGGGCTCGATCGGCAGCGTCGGCGGCCGGCATCGCGACGGCCGACGCGGTCCCGGCGGCCCGCGCGCCTCAGGGTGGGCAGCCGACGACCCGTTCGCGCTGTTCGGCGAGACGGGGGCGAGCCGTCCCGGTCATGCGCGGCCGGCTGCCGAGAGCCGCAAAATCCTCAATGCCCAGCGTCGCGCCCTCGACGTGCTTGGCCTTGAAGCCGACGCCAAGCGCGCCGATATCAAGGCCAGGTTCAAGGTCCTGGTGAAGCGGCATCACCCTGACGCCAACGGCGGCGACCGCACTTCCGAGGATCGGCTGCGGGAGATTATCCAGGCCTATAATTACCTGAAATCCGCCGGTTTCTGCTGATCTTTCAAGTGGCTTTTGCGGTGCCGGGCGCTTCTGCTAATTTGGCGCGATATTCGACCGCCGGTGAGGGCCGATTCAGCGCCTCGGAGAATTCTGGGGTCATGGAGGTGCAATGACTCTCGCAACCGAAACGGAATCCGGCTTGCCGGACATGAAGGTTTCGATCCGGCAATTGTTCGGCATCGACAGCGACCTGCAAGTGCCGGCCTACTCCGAGCCGGACGAGCACGTGCCGGACATCGATGCCGACTACCGGTTCGACAAGCCGACCACGCTTGCCATCCTCGCCGGCTTTGCCAGGAACCGCCGGGTCATCGTCACCGGGTATCACGGCACCGGCAAGTCGACTCATATCGAGCAGGTGGCGGCGCGGCTCAACTGGCCGTGCGTGCGCGTCAACCTCGACAGCCATATCAGCCGCGTCGATCTCATCGGCAAGGATGCGATCGTCATTCGCGACGGCATGCAGGTTACCGAGTTCCGCGACGGCATCCTGCCGTGGGCGCTGCAGCACAATATCGCCCTCTGTTTCGACGAGTACGACGCCGGTCGCCCCGACGTGATGTTCGTGATCCAGCGCGTCCTGGAATCATCCGGCCGGCTGACGCTGCTCGACCAGAACAAGGTGATCAAGCCGCATCCCTCGTTCCGCCTGTTCGCCACCGCCAACACGGTCGGGCTCGGCGACACGTCCGGCCTTTATCACGGCACCCAGCAGATCAACCAGGGTCAGATGGACCGCTGGTCGATCGTCACCACGCTGAACTACCTGCCGCACGACAACGAGGTCGAGATCGTGCTCGCCAAGGCCAAGCACTATCGCACGGCCGAAGGCCGCGACATCGTCTCGAAGATGGTGCGGATCGCCGACCTCACGCGCAACGCATTCATGAACGGTGACATCTCCACGGTCATGAGCCCGCGCACGGTCATCACCTGGGCGGAGAATGCCGAAATCTTCGGCGACATCGGCTTCGCCTTCCGGCTGACCTTCGTCAACAAATGCGACGAACTGGAGCGTCCGCTGGTGGCGGAATTCTATCAGCGCTGCTTCGGGCAGGAATTGCCGGAATCCGCGGTCAACGTGGCGCTGTCGTAACAATCACCTCTCCCCGCCTGCGGGGAGAGGTCGGCGAGCGAAGCGAGCCGGGTGAGGGGCTTCGCGGTTGGTGCCTGAAACCTTAACGCCCCCTCACCCCAACCCTCTCCCCGCTCGCGGGGAGAGGGAGCAGAGCGATGACCTCCAACATCAAGCCCAAAAGTCCCGCGAAGGACGCGCCGACCGAACCGTTCAAGCGGGCGGTCGGCGTCTGCCTACGCGCGATCGCCGGCAAGGGCGACATCGAGGTCGCCTTCGCCGCCGAGCGCCCCGGGCTGGCCGGCGGCAAGGCGCGGCTGCCGGAGCCGCCGCGCCGGCTCAATGAGGGAGAGGCGGCCATCGTGCGCGGTCACGCCGACTCGATCGCGCTGCGGCTCGCCTGCCATGACCCCGCCGTGCATCGCAAACTCGTGCCCGGCGGCCAGCAGGCGCGCGCGGTGTTTGAGGCGGTCGAGCAGGCCCGCGTCGAGGCGATCGGCTCTCGCCGCATGGGCGGCGTGGCGAAGAACCTTACCGCCATGCTCGATGACCGTTTTCATCGCGGCAAATACGACGAGATCACCGACCGGGCCGATGCGCCGATCGAAGACGCCGTCGCCATGATCGTCCGCGAACGGCTCACCGGCCAGACGCCGCCGGCGACGGCGCGCAAACTCGTCGAGCTGTGGCGCCCGCTAATCGAGGAGCGTGCCGGCCGCAATCTCGATCGCCTCGAGCGCGTGCTCAACGATCAGCGGCGCTTTGGCGACGTGGTGCACGACCTGCTCGACAGCCTGGACATGGGCGAGGATCGCTCAAGCGAATCCGAGGAGGAGGGCGAAGACGGCGAGGAAGAGAACCGCAATGACGAATCCGGCCGCGACGGCGAGGCCTCCGATTCCGCCGACTCCGAGCGCATGAGTCTCGAAGAAGCGGAAGCCTCGGCCGAGGAATTGCCCGACAGCGCCTCGGAAGCGATCGACGCGCCGGCCGCCGACATGGCCGACGATGCCGAGATGGGCGATTCGGAGACCGCGGCCGAGCCGTGGCGCCCGCGGCACAATCGCAACGAGCCGCGCGGTCCGGATTACCGGCCCTTCACCACCAAATTCGATGAGATCGTCGGCGCCGAGAATCTCTGCGATCCGGAGGAGCTCGAACGGTTGCGCGGCTATCTCGACAAGCAGCTTTCGCATCTACAGGGCGTGGTCGCGCGGCTCGCCAACCGCTTGCAGCGGCTTCTCCTGGCGCAGCAGAACAGAGCCTGGGAATTCGATCTCGAGGAAGGGCTGCTCGATCCGGCGCGGCTTGCCCGCGTCATTGTCGATCCGCTGCATCCGCTGTCGTTCAAGCGCGAGAAGGACACCGACTTCCGCGACACGGTGGTGACGCTGCTGTTGGACAATTCCGGCTCGATGCGCGGCCGCCCGATCACGGTGGCGGCGACCTGCGCCGACATCCTGGCGCGCACGCTGGAGCGCTGCGGCGTCAAGGTGGAGATTTTGGGCTTTACCACGCGGGCCTGGAAGGGCGGGCAGTCGCGCGAAGCCTGGCTCGCCCAGGGCAAGCCGGCCAATCCGGGACGCCTCAACGATTTGCGCCACATCATCTACAAGGCGGCGGATGCGCCGTGGCGGCGCGCGCGCAAGAATCTCGGATTGATGATGCGCGAGGGCCTGCTCAAGGAGAACATCGACGGCGAAGCGCTCGATTGGGCGCACAAGCGCCTGCTCGCGCGCGCCGAGACGCGAAAGATCCTGATGATGATCTCCGACGGCGCGCCGGTCGACGATTCCACGCTCTCGGTCAATCCCGGCAATTACCTCGAGCGGCACCTGCGCTGGGTGATCGAGGACATCGAAACCCGCTCGCCGGTCGAGCTCGTCGCCATCGGCATCGGCCACGACGTCACGCGCTACTACCGGCGCGCGGTGACTATCGTCGACGCCGAGGAGCTCGGCGGCGTCATGACCGAGAAGCTGGCGGAGCTGTTCGCGGAGCACTCCGGCGAGGAGCGAGAGCGTCCCGCTCGGCCGCGCCGCCTGCACGCGTAAGGCATCTGTAGGCCAGATCGCGCCCTGTCCATCCTTAAGATCGAACCGTTCGGTCAAAGCCAATTGCTGCAAAGCCGCCTAATTACCATCTTAAGAAGGACCGCTCGTTAGGCGATTCGATCCAGGAGGTGTGCCTGTGGTGCTCTTTCTACAAGGTTTTGCTTGAACAAACCCGAACTTGATCTTGGAGAATTTATCGCGGCTGCAGCTGCTTTTGGCTTCGGCAATGCGTCCTTGCGCTCGATCGCTAGCGAAATCCCCGGCCTTGCGGAGGCCTTTGATCCGCTGGATCCGATTAGGCTTGCCGCAAGCTTCGGTGGATTGCTTGCGGCGCCCCAATTGCAAAGCAACTGCATCCGCCTCGAAGTCTTAGCGCATCTAGCTGTGGCCTATAGCTGCGGACGGAAGAAGCCGAGCTCCGACGACATCTCGCGCTGGTTCTGGCGACTCGGCGACGGCATGGCCGGGCGGCTGGAGGACCCTGCCGAGGATATGTTCGTGTCAAACATCGCGACGCCGCGCGGCAATTTTCGCGTTCTTGAAGGTGTCTGGGAATCCGCAGGATTCTATTTGCAACGACTCGTAAATGTTGTCGAAGGCATGCCGGCAGGTGGCGGGTATGCACTTATACGGAACCGCATCTACGCGATGTTAAAATTATCCGATCTGCTTTGCGAACGCGCACAGCTTTCGCGGTATGAGTTCGGCAATCCTTCTCCGGAATCATCGCTTTCGGCAAAACTTGCGAACTCGATCAGTTCGTTACGCCGGAAAGTGCGCTTTTCCCGCGACAATCTCACCGCTTGCGGAATCACAATGGAGGACCTGAACCCGTTTATATTCGATCCAAGAGATCGTGAGCGTTTGTTGGACGAGAATATCGGCAATTCAATGCTAGAGCGCCGCCCTCTCATTGCCTCGAATGGCGAGGTCATATTCGTTATCCCGACTGCGGTAAGCGCGGCGATACGACGATTTACTATCGAGCAAATGACTTCTGGCGGAATGACCGACACGCTGGCGAGCGCGCTGGCGCACGAGTACAGCGTGGTCTTGGGCGCCACGCCTTTACTAGGCGGACGGATAGGCGCGCCGATTGCCTTTCGGCGGACCAAGGGTGCGCTGTTGGCCGGGGTCATGACCGAGGTCGATACGGGCCGCTATCTCCAATTGGTATTCTTCGCCGACAACTTGACGAATTTCGAGGAGTCCGGCCTTGTCGGCTTCAACGCTGACGCACCCGGCGCTGCGGCTGAAATCGACCAACTCATTGACGCGGCCTGTGACGCTGCGAACAAGAAGGCCGATTTTAAGGACGGTCTTACCTTGCTGGTGGGCTGCGGCATCGGCCGGGCCTCGGCTAATTTTCTGACCGAGAAGGCGCGACCGAATTGGCGCGCGGAGGTGGTTAGCGCGCCGGACCTCTACACATTGAGCTGGCTGCCGAACTTTAAGCCGTTGTCCTTATGGCGGCTGTTGGATGCCCAAGAGCGGGTGCAAAGGCTTGGTGTTGCGCTACATAACGTCAACGGCCTACTGAACATGGTTGCATGGGCGCGTTCATTGGATGGGCATCTCGTGCCGCACGGGCAACTCCCCGAAGACTTTGCAACGGGCGAGGGCCATCAAGCGATCTTTATCGAGCAGAACAGCCTGCGCACGGTTCGGCAAGAGGTCACAGCGTATTGGGACCCGCATGTTGTGCAAGACGTGCGAGGTCGGTGGGTACGGGTGCGCAAACATGGTGACTCGATTTTTGAAGAGGATAGGCAACGCCCTCTGTACGGCAGCGAGGAGCGTTCGGATGGGCACTGGTTTCCGGGTGTCTATCTAACGCAAGTGCGACCTTGGTGGGCTGTAATCGACGTGCCCGAGCACACCTCAGGTCACTGGGCTTATGAAGTACGGGAAATGCTGATGGTCTGGCTTTCAAAGGCCGCGCCTGTTCTTGAGGAAGCCTTGCCTGATTTGCCGCCAGGCCCACTTTGCTGGCGCACAAAATTTGAGAGCGTGCCTGGGCAGTACGATAACGACCCAGAGACGGTGGGCTTTGAGCAGGCGAAAGAGGAAATCGTTACGGAAGTAGACGCTGCAAGCCGCACGATCACGCTAGTGCTAAGCGAGCGGTTTGAAGCCGCGCGTTTCAACGCGGAAAACATCGCCGAACGTGCGTTCGTGTGGCAAGCTGTAGGGGCATTCGCAAAGCTCGCCGTGCACGAGCTTACCATCACTGAAACCGAAACTCTTGTAAGGAGGATTGTGCCGGACGCTGCCGCGAGACAATTACATTCGTTTCGATCGCAGCAATTCCGAGACCATGTCCGTGAATCGATTCCAAGTACGCCCCTCACAATTGATGGCGACGATGGTGCGGCCTTTCGCCTTGGGCTCGGCTGGCGCGTGCGCAGACGCGACGAGGGAGGTGACATCCGAAGCAAGGGCGAGTGCACCGCCTACCTGAATGCGCTCGTTCGCGCGGTTGAAGATGAAATATGTGAGGATGTCCGCCTATTTGATCGGCGGGCACTCATTGAATTTGCACTCAGGAACCACGAATCCACCGCCGCAGACCGCGACCGATGGCACCGGACAGCTGCCGCCGTGCTCTCCCTGCATAAGGATAAGGAAGCCACGTTAAAGGGAATAGCCGATCACGACTTCGAGTTGAACGGCGCTTTCCAGGCGTCGCGTCTTCTGATCGAATTCGCGTTGAGCGAATCTCCGCTGACAGGCGCGCGGAAGCCGGGCGCTCTCGATTTCGGTCGCCTCATGGCTAAGGGGGCATTCATCCAGCACGTTGGTGGCTGGTCCGACGCCATTCGGTGGGACGTAATGGAGCCGCGCATCAAAGTTGCGCCGCTGGGCGATATTTTCGTCAATCACGATTTCGTTGATTCAGTGATGGTCCCGTTTGGAAGAGCGGGCAGTAATTTACGGATCGACGAGTCGATCAGAAATTACGCTAAAAATCTCGAGGAGCCGAAGGTCGTTGCAACCGCCGAAGCAACGTTTGAGCCTCCATTTCTTTCTGCCTGGAAGGAACAATTCGGCGCCTCCTTCGACGAGACACGGAAGTTTGTCGACTTAGTGGAAAATCTCGGAACTCAAGCTGAGCAGGCTGTCTTTACATTACCGCGGAGCAATCTCCTGGGCAGCAAGATGGAAGGGATCGAGCCTAGGTCCCTAGCGGCTCTTGTTGAAACCTTCACTTTCAAGACATCGTCGTCGTGGCGCGAGGTGCCGCCAGGTTACGACGAGAAGGACCGTTACCCATGGCGTTTTCGTAGACGGTTGGCTGTGTTGCGAAAGCCCCTCATCCAAATCAATGATACTGACGATCCGACTATTATTGTTGCACCGGGGCTGTTGCGTGACGCATTCGCTTACATGCTGCGGAATTATTACCGCGGCGATTTTCCACTTTGGCAGCTAACGCCACTAATGCGTTCTTGGGCGGGAGCGTCCCGAGACAAGTACGGTCGAGAATTCAGCAATGCGGTCGCCACTCGGCTTCATGAACTTGGCTGGAAAGCGGAGACCGAGGTGAAGATCACAAAACTACTGCGCAGGGGATTCGACCGGGACTATGGGGATGTGGATGTCCTCGCGTGGAATGCGGAGAGCGGGCGTGTTCTCATCATCGAGTGCAAAGATGTGCAGTATAGAAAAACGTTCGGCGAGATCGCCGAGCAGCTTTCGGACTTTCGAGGAGAGTTAGGTCGTGATGGAAAGCCTGACCTTCTTCTTCGTCATCTCAACCGCGTCGAACTTATCACCAAGCATGTGCCGGAATTGCAACGGTATGTCGGCCTCGATCGCGAGGTAAGGATCGAGAGCCACTTGGTATTTAAGAATCCCGTGCCGATGCAATTCGCATGGAAGCGAATGGCTGAACGTGTTAGCCTTAACCTATTCGACGATTTGAACGCTATATAATCCCGTCGGTAGCTCGACATCGGAACCGTCAGCCGCTGCTGGCTTGGCGATTCTCGCGCCAGTGCCACCAGACTACGGCGCCAATTCCGACCACCGCCAAAACGATCAACATCACGATTAACGCCGATTGCTCAACCCAT
>Ga0208188_1000775_pt1 | contig 16637 bp, 9 predicted proteins | sample June2015DPH_8_50_FD_184698 | JGI IMG/M metagenome (GOLD analysis project Ga0208188, IMG submission 184698) | Peatland microbial communities from SPRUCE experiment site at the Marcell Experimental Forest, Minnesota, USA - June2015DPH_8_40... | ecosystem: Environmental > Terrestrial > Soil >...
ATCGGGTTTGTGTTCCGCCGGCAATGATTGTTGATCGTGTCCCATAGACGCCCAACAACGTGATGCCATTGGTCAATGCCACGCGGTTGGTTTCCGAGCCGTAAACCACCGTGCCGCCCGCGTTGTAACTCCCATCGCCGGCAACCACGTATTCCCCGGCCTGTGCCGAAGCAACCGCGTCTTGGATGTTTGTCGCCGCCGTAGCCCAGTTGGTATAAGGCGTCACGGGATTCGTGCTGATCAAACTCACATAATGCACCGGGTTCGTGTTTTGGTTTTCGTAAGCGCCCATGTCCACGGTGCCGCCGACAATACGCGGATTCCCGTCCAAATCCGTTCCGCTGGTGACAAACGCATTGTTGCCGGCGTCTATGCAAGGAGAGCCGATTTGCAGGTGAAAATCTCCGCCGCTCAAATTTATAAAGCCCGGCGGGTTGGTGATGTTGCCGCTTCCGCCTGGCAGCGGCATTGGGAGTGTGCAACAGTTGTTCAAGGTTGAGCTTAAGGCATTCGTTCCGATGGTCCCGCCGCCAGTGGCAGCGTTGTAATAAGTGATGCAATTGTTCAAGGGGACGCCATACACACCGCCACCTCCGCCGGATCCAGCAGCGTTGCCGACGATGGTGCAATTATCCATGCTGCCCGCGTAGTAAGCCCCGCCGCCGGTGGAATGCGCGGAATTGCCGGCCAGGACACAGTTGGTCAGATTACCGTATGCCGCGCCGCCGCCGTTGCTGGCCGAGTTGGTGGTGAGCAGGCAATTGTTCAACTGACTGTTGTAGCTGCCGCCGCCATCGTAGGCCGCGACGTTTTGGGAAAGGGTGCAATTGTTCAATGTGCCAGAGTAAACGCCGCCGGCATACGAAGCCGAGGCATTGCCAATCACCACGCAGTTTGTGACGACCGCGCTGCTGGATGCACAGAAGATTCCACCCGCGTAACTGTTGTCACTGACCGTGGCGCCGCCGGTCACGGTGAAGCCGGAGAGAGTTGCGCCGCTGGCCAGAAAAACGCCGCGTACTGCGCCGACGCCGTTGGTTGTGCCGGGCAACTGGTAACCTTTGATTACCGTCACGGCCGGACCGTTGACACTTTGCACCGTCAGATTCGCAACGCTGACATAGACGCGGTTCGATCCCATAATGGACCAGCCACCGGTTTGGTAAATGCCGTTGGTGACGAGAACGGTGTCCCCGGAGTTGGCTTGAAAAATGGCGTCCTGAATGGTCGCCGCCGCAGTACTCCAATCGGTGTAAGGCGGGACCGGATTCGTGCAGTTCAAGTCCACGTAATGCACCGCCGCCGTGGCATTGATGGCCAAAAACGCGAAGCAGGCGATTGCCAGTTGGAAAAGACGCGTTTTCATCAGTTACCTGTTCAGAAGCAACCCATGTTTATCACCAACCCTCATGCGGTTCAAGCTAAATGCAGCCGCGTTTAACGCAGGCGCGACTTCAAGTCGCAACCATCTCTCTGAGCAGGTTGTTGTGCGGCGGTCTGCCGACCGCCGCTACGGCTCACTGCTGCACCCCGACGCGGTAGAAATACGGCCCATTGCCCGTGGCATCGGTGTCCGTATAACTGGTCGTGCCGGCCTGACCGGCGATGTCGGTTTGGATGGTGGAGAACGCCGGCTGCGCTCCCAGGTCGGTGCTGCGTTGGAGATAATACGTTCGCGTGTTCACGCTTTGCCAGCTCACGACCAAACCTGATGGATTATTGGTTGAAGCAGGAGTCAGCATTTTCAACACCGACGAAGCATCGGTGGGATCCGTCCCGGCAACCCACTCCTGGTAGTTGTTCATGCCGTCACCATCGGTATCCGCGTAATCCGCCGAGCCATCGTTGGTCAGGCCATATTGCTGGAGCCAGGCGTAGGAAATGACGGAGGTCGGAGTCTGGTATTCATAGGCGCCAATGTCCACCGTGCCGCCTTGGATGCGCGGGTTGCCATCGAGGTCGTTGGTCAGGGTGACAAAAGAATTGTTTCCGGCATTGATGCAAGGAGAGTTGGGTTGGAGGTGGAAGTCGTCGCCAGCCAAATCCACAAAAGCGGGTTCGTTCGTGATGTTGCCGGTGCCGTTGTCAGGCAATTGCGCGGTGCAACAGTAATTCAATGTGCTGTTGTCGTAGTCGCCGCCGTTGGTATTGTAATAGACAATGCAATTGTTCAGGGTGCTGTCCTCCGCCCCGCCGAAATTGTTGTAAGCCGAGTTGCCAGCCACGGTGCAATTGTTCAGCGTGCTGTTCTCGGCCCCGCCGCCAAAATCAGCGTTGTTGCCTGTGATAATGCAATTGTTCAGGGCGCTGGAATCGGCCCCTCCTCCGCCACCCGCTGCGTTGCCAATGAGCGTGCAATTGTTCAGCGTGCTGTTCTCGGCTCCACCACCAAAATTGGAAATCACAAACAAGGGAACTGGCCCGGGTTGTTTTGATCGCTTAATTGTTGAGGCCGGAGCATTGAAGCCACCGGCCAAGTTGCCCGTGAGCTTACAGTTGTTCAAGACGCTGGAATCGGCCCCCCCGCCGTCGTTCGCCGCTGAATTGCCGGTCAATGTGCAATTGTTCAATGTGCCTTGTTCCGTCCCACCGCCGGCATTATTTGCTGAATTGGCCATGAGCACGCAATTGTTCAGCACGGCTCCGTATGCCGCGCCGCCGCTGTCGCCGGTGAAGTTGCCAGCCAAGATGCAGTTGTTTGCGGTGCCATAGCATATCCCGCCGCCAACGCCGCTGGCGAAGTTGCCGGACAGCACGCAGTTGGTGAGCGCACTGTTGTAGGCCGCACCACCGTAGTAAGCAGCCGAATTGTTGGAGAATGTGCAGTTGTTCAGTGTGTTTTGATAGACGCCGCCGCCATAGGAAGCTGAGTTGCCGATGAATGTACAATTATTCAGCGTGCCGCCAGATGCCCCGCCGCCAGCCCAGGCGGCAGAGTTGCCCGTGAGGACGCAGTTGGACGCGACCACGCTCGTGGAATCACACCACAGCCCGCCGCCAGCCTGTTCCGTACCCCCATCCCCATCATTCCGGGTGGCACCTCCGTTCAGGGTGAACCCCACCAACTGGGAGCCATTGCCCAGAAACACACACCGCACCGCATCGTCGCCGTTGGTTGTGACCGGATCTTGATAGCCTTGAATCACCGTTACCGCCGGGCCGTTGACGCTTTCCACTGTCACAGTCGTCAACCGGTTGATCACCACGCGGTTCGTCAGCGTCCCATAGACCACACGCCCGCTGTTGCCATAGACACCATTGGTTACCAGAATCGTGCCGCCGGGAAATGCCGCGTCCACTGCATCCTGAATGTTGGTCGCAGCGGTGGCCCAGGAAATAAACGGCGACACCGGGCTGGCATTGGCGGGAACGACATAATGAATCGCTTCGAGTACATGAACCATCTGGGTTGCCGAGACACCCCCCGGATTGCTCTCGTTATATGCCCGCAAAATCACCGGGTAGTTGCCGAACGCCGCCCAATCATGCGAGGTGTACGGCTGATTGCTCGCTCCTGTTCCGTCACCGAAATCCCAGGTATTCGAGCTGGCATGCCCGCTGATCTGCCCGGTAAAATTTACGATGAACCCTCTGGCGACGTTGGTATAGGAAACCTGAATGGCAACCGTCACCGGCCCGGTGATATTGCCCGGATGAAATTCATCGCAACCCATGGACGGCGGGCTGGCCCAAGCCTCGTGGTCAATGTCCACGCCGGTTGAATAGTTGGTGCTGCCAGCGGAGCGGCAGGGTGATCCGGCGGTGATATGGGAGAAATCAGCCAGTTGCGGGTCGGCCGTGATGTTATTGGTGCCGTTGTCAGGCAGCGGCGTGGTGCAGGAGTAGTTGAACATGCATGGCACGTAATAACCGTCCTGATAATTCCCGGCGGAATTGAAATAGACGATGCAATTGTTCTGCACACCGGCAATCACGCCCACACCGGAGTTGCCCGTCACAGTGCAATTGTTCAACGTGCTGTATCCAGCGCCGCAACCGGAGTTGCCGGTGAACATGCAATTGTTCGCCGTGCCGCTGTCCACGCCGTCCGTCTCGTTGCCGATAAACTGGCAGTTGTAAAAAGTCCCGCCTTCAGCGCCGCCGCCGGAATCGCCCGCCGAGTTGTTGATGATGATGCAATTGGTCATGACGACGTTGCCGGACGGGCAATTCAAACCGCCGCCCCAGGACTCCCAGACGGCGTCGCTGCCGCCCGGCCCGGTCGCGCCATTGGTAATCGTGAAGCCGCTCAAGGTTGCGCCACCAGCCAGATAAACGCATCGCACCGCGCCATAATCATTGATGGTTCCGGGAACCTGATTGCCCACAATAAATGTCACCGCCGGCCCGTTGACGCTCTGCAATTTCAGCGGAAACATCACCACCACGCGGTTGGTGACGATGGGCCCGAAGTCCGGTATGCTGACCGGCCTGCCGCCGGCCTGATAAACCCCATTGCTGACCAGCACCGTCGCCCCGATCGCAGCCGCATCCACTGCGTCCTGGATGTTCGTCGCCGCTGTGTCCCACGAAAGGTAAGGCGACACCGGATTGGTGCTATCGAGGGAAACATAATTGGTTCCTGCGGCCACATAAACCGTCACCGCTGCACTCACGCCACCCGGATTATCGTCGTTGTAAACAGTCAACACGACCGGGTAATCCCCCGGCGATGCCCAGCTATGCGAGGTGTACAACTGATTGCTCACCACTGTTCCGTCTCCGAAATCCCAGGTGTTCAAGCTGACATGTCCGCTGATCTGTCCGGTAAAATTCACCATAAAACCCGGCGCCACATTCGTGTAGTCCGCTTGAATGGCGACGCTCAATGCTCCGGTGATTGCGCCGGAATAATATTCGTCGCAACCGATAGACGGTGGATTGGCCCACGGTTCGCCATCAATGTCCACACCCGTTGTGTAATTGGTGCTGCCTGCGCCAATACAGGGCGAGCCGGCGCTGATATGCGCGGTGTCGGCCAATTGCGGCTCGGCGGTGATGTTGTTCGTGCCGTTGTCGGGCAGGGGTGTCGTGCAACTAAAGTTCAAAGTGCTGCCGGAATAGTTGCTCCCGCCGGGCGCGTTGTTGTAATAAACGATACAATTGTTCAGCGTGCTGGAATCGGCGCCGCCACCATTCACCGCCGAGTTGCCGGTCAACGTGCAGTTGTTCAGTGTGCTGGAACCCGCGCCACCGCCGTTTCCCCCGGATGTATTTCCGGACAACGCGCAGTTGTTCAGCGTGCAATTCTGCACGCCGCCACCGTAACCGGATGAATTGCCTGTCAGGGTGCAATTATCCAACGTGCTGTTGTCCGCGCCACCGCCGCCCCCTTGAAAAAGAATCGTGTTTCCAGAAAGGGTGCAATGGCTCAGGACACAGGACTCCGCGCCGCCCCCGCCTTCGTAGGAGCCATTGGCGGTGAGGACACAGTGATTCAGGGTGGAGGAATAGGCGCCGCCGCCCTGGCCAAAAATACTCGCTACATTACCGGTCAGGGTGCAGTTGTTCAAGACGGCCCCGATTGCACCGCCCCCACTGCCGTAGCTTTCCCAGGAAACCTGATTTCCAACCAGTGTACAGTCATCCAACGTCCCTTGGAACGATCCTCCCCCGTCGCCGGATGTCGAGTTGCCAAGGAAGAAGCAATTAGAGACGACGACACTCGTGGATTCACAATACGCTCCCCCGCCACTTGCCCCGGAGTTTCCATTGGTCAGGGTGAACCCGATCAGCGAGCTGGTGTCGGCCAGATACACGCATCGCATCGCTTGGGCACCGTCAATGACCGTTACCGCCGGGCCATTGACGCTTTGAACCGTTACCGCCTTGTTTACCGCAACCCGGTTTGGCCCGTTCAGCTCCCGGCTGCCACTCCCGTAAACTCCATCCTTGACCAGAATCTGATCGCCATCATTCGCGGCATCGACGGCGTCCTGAATGGTCGTCGCGGCGGTGCTCCAGTCGGCGTAAGGCGGGGTGGGGCTGGTGCCATTCTCGTCCACGTAAAGGACGGCGGCGGAAGTTTTAAATGCAAGAAGCGCCAGACAAGCCGCGACCCATCGCCGGTGGTAAAATTTCATAGCTGTATTTTTTCTGAGCCTGCTTATTCTCGGCACTAAATTAATTAAATTTCAAGCCAAAAAATGGCGCTTCCGGGTGACGATGGGGAAACAAAAATCTCCTCTACTTTTTGAACAGCCACAGCAACAACGTCAGAATCGCGCTCAACAGCAGGCAGGTGATAATCGGAAAATGGAAACTGAAATCGCCTTTGGAATAATTGATGTCGCCGGGCAGACGGCCCAGCCAGCCTTGGCCAACCCCGGACCAAAGCAACGCGCCAACCGCCGCTATCATCAGGCCGGCAATCACCAGAAATTTGCCCATTTCGTTCATGTTTTCAAAATGGTGCGTGAAGCCCGCGAAGGCAATGAAGGATTTTTTGTTTCCGGCATTGTTGTTAGCTTCGGGCGAAACTTTTTACGTTTTTTCCTTTTGCCTTTTGCCTTTTGTATCTTGAATGGCGCCCCATGTCGCGCGATTACGTGATTGAACCGTTCCGGCCCGAAATCAATTTGCAGATTGATTACCCGCGCGAACTGAATCCGCAGCAACTGGCCGCCGTCACCGCGCCGCCCGGCCCCGCCCTTGTCATCGCCGGCGCCGGTTCCGGCAAGACCCGCACGCTCACCTACCGCGTCGCCTATCTGCTCGAACAGGGCGTTCCCGCCGACCGCATCCTGCTGCTCACGTTCACCAACAAGGCCGCCGGTGAAATGATGCGCCGCGTCGCCGGCTTGCTGGGCCGGCAGCTTCCGTCGCTCTGGGGCGGCACGTTCCATTCCATCGGCGCGCGGATTTTGCGTTCGCACGCCGATTTGCTCGGTTACCGGCGCGATTTCACCATTCTCGACCGCGACGACGCGAAGGACCTGATCAAAATCTGCATCGCCGAAGCGGGCATCGAAACCAAGGGCACGCATTTTCCGAAGCCCGAGGTGCTGTGCGAAATTTTTTCGCTCGCGGTGAACACGCACAAGAGCACCGCCGAAATCCTTGAGGAACAATTCGATTACTTCGAGCAAATCACCCGGCTGGTTGCCGACGTGCAGAAACGTTACACCGCCCGCAAACGCGCGACGAACGCGATGGATTTCGACGACCTGCTCGCGCTCTGGCTCAGGCTGTTGCAGGAACACGCCGACGTGCGCGAACATTACCAGCGCCGTTTCCAGTTCATTCTCGTGGACGAATACCAGGACACCAACAAGCTCCAGAGCGACCTGATTGACCTGCTCGCCGAACGGCATCACAACGTCACCGTCGTGGGCGATGACGCGCAGAGCATTTACGGCTGGCGCGGCGCGAACTTTCAGAACATCTTCAAATTCCCCAAACGCCATCCCGACACGAAAGTTTTCAAGATCGAAACCAACTATCGCAGCACGCCGGAAATTCTCCGCGTCGCTAACGCCGCCATCGCCGCCAACACGCAGCAATTCACCAAGGAACTCGCGCCCGCACGGAAGTCCGGCCTGAAACCCGCGCTCGTCACATGTGCCGATGCCGCGCAGCAGGCGGCGTTCATCGCGCAGCGCGTGGCGGAACTGCCCGAGGAAGGCGTGGACCTAAACCGGGTCGCCGTGCTTTACCGCTCGCATTTTCACGCGCTCGAACTGCAGCTCGAGCTGACAAAGCGCAACATCCCCTTCTCCATCACCAGCGGCATCCGGTTTTTCGAGCAGGCGCACATCAAGGACGCCACCGCGTATCTCAAACTGGTCGCCAACCCGCAGGACGAACTCGCCTTCAAACGTATCGCGCTGTTGTTGCCGGGAATCGGCGCGAAAGGAGCGGGAAAAATCTGGAAGATTTTTTCAGCGAAGATGGATGATGGAAGATTGAAGATGGAAAACCAGCCATCAAAGACTGACAAATCCCAACTCCCATCTGCCAACTCCCATCTCCTGCTGCGCATCGCACCGGCACTTCAAAAATGTTCAAGCTCCGTCCCCGCCAAGGCCGCGACTGCATGGAAACAATTCGTTGAGACCATTTCCCAACTCGAAGACGAAACCGTCCGCCAGAGCGCCGCGAAGATGCTGCGGCTGGTGATGGACGCCGGCTACGACGATTATCTCAAGGAAAATTTCGCCAATTACCGCAACCGGCTGGAAGACCTCGAACAGCTTGCCGTGTTCGCGTATCAATTCGGCTCGGTCGAGGATTTCCTTACCCAGCTCGCCCTGCTTACGAACGTCGAGGCCGAGGACGGCGATCCCGCGAACCGCGACGCCGAACAAATCCGGCTCTCAACGATTCATCAGGCGAAGGGCCTGGAATTCGACGTTGTGTTCGTAATCATGCTCTGCGACGGCTTGTTTCCATCGGCGCGTTCGATGGAAAGTCCCGAAGGCGAGGAGGAGGAACGCCGGCTGTTTTACGTGGCCATCACGCGGGCCAAGAACGAGCTTTATTTAAGTTACCCGCTGGAGCGCGCCACTTTCAGCAAGTCCGGCGGTGACGGGATGCAGCGGCCCTCGCGGTTTTTATCGGAAATCCCCAAGAGCCTTCTGAACGAGTGGAACCTGCGCTCGCGCTATGCGTGAAATTTGGTAGAGCTGCGGTGCCCCGCAGCCCATTCTTCTCGTGGGTCTGAAGGCAAGGAATCAAGGCGGCGCGGCAGCACCGCCCTACCAAATTCGTGAAACGACAGGAGTTTCAAGGAGTCGCAAGCCGATAGAAAACATTGCTGCCAGGGTGAAATTATTTCAGATTTCAGAGACAGGCGGGACGCCTGTCCTACGCGGCTACTTGCTGATGCCGCGCTCGCTGGTGCGGACAAATTGAATCAAGTGCTTGACCTCCGGCAGCGGCGGCAGTTCCTTTTCGACTTTCGCCAGCGCGTTGGGAACCGTCAGGCCTTCGCGGAAAAGAATTTTGTAAGCATGGCGCATGGCCGCTTGCGCTTCCTCGGAAACGCCGTTGCGTTCCATGCCGATTTTGTTGATGGTGCGCGTCTCCGCCGGATTGCCGTCGGCAATCATGAATGGCGGCACGTCCTGCACGATTTTCGAGCAGCCGCCAATCATGGACATTTTCCCGACGCGACAAAATTGATGCACCGCCGCCAGCCCGCCGATCACCGCGTAATCCTCAACGGTCACGTGGCCCGCCAGCGTCGCGACGTTGGACATGATGACGTGGTCGCCCAGTGTGCAATTGTGCGCAATGTGGCAGTAGGCAAGGATGCTGTTGTGCGAACCGACACGCGTGACTTCGCCGTCGCCGGTCGCGCTGTGAATGGTGACATATTCGCGAAACGTGTTGCCATCGCCGATTTCCGTGCGCGTGACGCCGCCCTTCCACTTCAAGTCCTGCGTTTTCAACCCGATGCTCGCGAACGGGAAAATTTCGTTTTCCCGGCCCAGCTTCGTGTGGCCGTCAATGACGACGTGCGGCTGCAGTTTGCAGCCGTCACCGAGCGTCACATGTTCGCCGATGACGCAGTAAGGGCCAATTTCACAGCCGGAACCGATTTGCGCCTTCGGATGAATGATTGCTGTGTGATGAACCATGCAATTCTATTTTTTACGATCTATACCATTTCCGATAATAATCGGCACCTATTCCAAACGGTAGGGCCGCGCTGCTGTGCGGCCATCATACCCGGCGGCGCAGCAGCCCAGGCTTCGCCGAGGCGAGCGCCGCCCTACCCTTTGCACCGATTGTCTCCGGGAATTGGTATTACAAAGTCGTTCCACTTTCACCGCAGATATCACAACGGCCGCGTAAATCGCAAATCGTAAATCTTAAATTCATTCGGCGTCGAGGAGCATGAACGTGACTTCCGCCTCGCTGACGACCTCCCCGCGCACCTTGCAGACGCCTTTGGATTTGCAGATTTTTCCGCGCGTTTTCATCAGTTCGATTTCGATGAGGAGCACGTCGCCGGGCACGACCGGCTTGCGCCACTTCACATTTTCGGCGGACATGAAATAAGCGAGCTGGCGTCCGGTCTCGGCGTGTTTCATCATCAAAAGACCGGCGACCTGCGCGATGGCCTCCAACTGAAGCACGCCTGGCATGATGGGATGGCCGGGAAAATGTCCCTGAAAATACGGCTCGTTCGCCGTGACGTTTTTGAGGCCGACAATTTTATTGCCGTCAATTTTCAGAATCCGGTCCACCATCAAAAACGGATAGCGATGCGGCAATAACTTCATGATTTCTTCAATGCCCATTGCGCCACCCTGGGCTTCAATCGCCTCGGCTGCCGCGTCGCCGGCGGTTTTGGCGGGCGGCGGCGCGAACGTCTGCGCGGCGCGCAACGGCTTTTGCATTTGCGCGACGATGTGCCGGACCATTTCACAATTTGCCGTGTGACTCGGCTTCACGGCAATCAGATGCCCGTGAATCGGCCGGCCGAGCAGCGACAGGTCGCCCACGATGTCGAGCATCTTGTGCCGCACGAATTCTTCGGGATATCGCAACGGCTCGGTCGTGAGCACCGCGTCGTCGCGGATGACCACGGCATTCTCCAGGCTGCCGCCCTTGATGAGGCCGTTTTTGATGAGGTATTCGATTTCCTCGAAAAAACAAAATGTCCGGGCGTGCGCCAGTTCCTTTTCCCACGTTTTGGGCGTGATTTCCGTGCTGTAAAATTGTGTGAACCGTCCGTGCTTGTCCGCGCTGGTGCAGGTGATTTTGAAAGTCTCGTCGGGAAACAACGTCATCGTCGTCTCGCCCACCTGCAACTCAATCGGCGCGGCGGGCGTGTAAGGCTCGCGATTTTCCGCCAGCGGCACGATGCCGGCTTCCTGGATGATTTTGCAAAACTCGCGCGAGCTGCCGTCGGCAATGGGCGGCTCGTTCGCGTCCAGTTCGACAATCGCATTGTCAATGCCGTAACCCGCCAGCGCCGCGAGTACGTGCTCGACGGTGTGAATTTTCACATTGCCCTTGGCCAATGTCGTGGAGCGGTTCGTCTCGCTGACATTTTCCACGCGCGCCTCGATTTCCGGCCTGCCTTCGAGGTCCACGCGGCGGAACCGCACGCCGCTGTTCGCGGGCGCGGGGAGGAGGGTCATGTTCACCCGGTTGCCGCTGTGCAAGCCGACGCCGGAAAAACTCGCGGGCCGATTCAGAGTCTGCTGGTTGAGCACAGGCAGATTAGACAAAACCTGTGCGAGCTTGGCAAGATTGTGTTTGGTGAAGGAAACCAGGTAGGGCGCGTCACTCCGTGCGCGCCGTCGTGCGGCAGCTTGATGTGCGAACATCTCACCAAATTCACGGCGGGCAGCGGAGTGCCCGCCCTACCAGACCCTCAAATCATATCCACCGCCACCACCCGGATGATTTCTTCCAGCGTCGTTTCGCCGGTGACGGCGCGTTGCAGCCCGTTTTGCCACAGCGTGCGCATTCCCTGCTGGATGGCAATCTGTTCCAGCGCAGACGTCTGCAGTTTCTTCAGCACCGCTTCCCGGAAAGGCTCGGTGACCGCCAGTAATTCAGTCACCGGCATGCGATTGGCGTAACCGGTGTGATTGCATTGGTCGCAGCCCGCGCCCCGGCGGAATTGGGCTTCGGGCATCAACTCTTCCGGCACAATCTTCAACCGGCTCGGCTCCGGTTCGTAGGGCTGCGTGCAATCCGGGCAGTTGCCCCGCACCAGCCGCAACCCCATCACACCCAGCACACTCGACGCCAGCATGAACGGCTCGATCTCCATATTGATCAACCGCGTGAACGCGCCCGCCGAAACGCCGGAGTGGATGGTGCTCAGGACCAGGTGCCCCGTCAGGCCGGCCTGCACGGCGATGGCGGCGGTTTCCGCGTCGCGTATTTCGCCCACCATGACAACTTGCGGGTCCTGCCGCAGGATGCTTTTCAGCGCCACGGCGTAGGTGAAATCCTGCGCGGGATTGACCTGCGTCTGGCTGACCATCGGCAGATTGAATTCCACCGGGTCTTCCACCGTGCTGATGCTCATGTTGATGCCGTCGCGTTGTATGATGTAACAAAGCGCCGAATACATCGTGCTCGTTTTGCCCGAGCCGGTGGGGCCGGTGAACAGGAGCAGGCCGCCCGTCCGTTTGAGCAGGCGCAACAGTCCTTGCAACGTCGAATCCTCAAAGCCGAGCGTGTTCAAATCAAATCGCCGGTCTTTTGGATCGAACAGCCGCACGACAATTTTCTCGCCGCGCGTCGTGGGGAAAATGGAAACGCGCAACTGCACGCCGTCGAGTTCCGGACCGCCGATGGCCGTGCCGTCCTGCGGCATCCCAGCCTGGTAGGTGACCAGGTTGGACATCACCTTGAAACGCGTCGAGATTTTGTCCAGCAACTCCAGCGGCAGCTGCGCCACTTCGGTCAGCACGCCGTTGACGCGGGCGCGCACTTCGATGGCTTTTTCCCACGGCTCGATATGCAGATCGCTGGCGCTGAGTTTGATGGCGTCCTGCACCATGCAGTTGACCAGCACGATGATTTCGGGTCCCTGCGCGGCGACCGATTCGGATTGGAGATAATTGGTGGTATAGCTCATGGCGATGGGGAGAAACTTACGGGACGATTAAGCGTCTGCTGATTGAGCATGGGTGGATTAGAACAAAACCCGAAGCTGGTTGGCAAGCGGCAGATTCGGAGGGCCGGTCTACACGAATTCAGCGTTCGGTGCCTGCCGCGTCGAAGCAGCAGAGCGAAGGCTGGTCCCGGCTTCAGCCGGCCCTCATTCAATGTTGAATGTGTAATGTTTCCCTTCCTCCTCGTTCTCGTCCTCGTCCTCGAATTCCCCTGATTATTCAACGCTGAACGTTGGAAATTGGACGGCCATCCAAGAGCCTTTTGGGTTGGCCGATGAATCGCGAGGCAGGCCCCGATAAACTTCGATCAACTCCGTTTCCGCGAGCACGCGACAAAGCCGGTGGCGCGAGCAGGCGGCATCGGGACTGGTGCTTGGGCTTGTTGTTTGTTCGATCTCATGTTTACTTTTGATACAACTCAACCATCATCCACCAAACAAGGAGACATCCCATGCGCAGACTGATTCAGATACTAAGCTTGCTGGCAATCATCAGCCCGGCGGCGGCCCAGCCGGTCCGCACCGAGGTGACCAACGCCACCACCACCGCCGTGGATACCAAACCGAACAGCGACACGGTGCCGGATGTTTATGCGCTCAGCGGGCAATTCGAGCGGGTCCTGGTATTGCGCTTCAAAAATCAAGCCGACCTGCTGGCCGGCCTGGAGCGCATGGCCAAGGAGCACAAGATCCGGAACGCCGTGATCCTGTCCGGCATCGGGTCGGTCCGGAGCTATCATTACCACACGGTCAGCAACGGCACCTTTCCCTCCAGGAACATCTTTGTGAAGAACCCCACTGGCCCGGCCGACATCGTGAGCATGAATGGCTATGTGATTGATGGCCGCGTCCACGCCCACATCACCCTGGCCGATCCCGACAAGTCGTTCGGCGGGCATCTGGAGTCCGGGACCAGCGTGTTCACCTTCGCGGTCGTGACGGTTGGAGTCTTCAAGGACGGAATTGACCTCAGCCGGGTGGACGACAAGAACTATCGGTAGGCGACCGCATCAGTACCGGATTTTGTCCGGCTTGTTTTTCCATTCAGCAAAAACTTTCAGCGCTTCGCTGCGGAACAGTTGTTTCATAGGAATTTTGCGGCGGGCAACCGGCCGGGCGGCTTCGCGGTAAAGAAAATCGTCGTCAAAACCAATGGCCGCCGCGTCGTGCCGGGTGTTGGCGTAATAAATCCTCCGCAGCCGCGCCCAATAACCCGCCGCCAGACACATCGGACACGGCTCGCAACTGGTGTAAAGCTCGCAGTCGTCCAGCCGGAACGTCTTGAGACGGCGGCACGCTTCGCGGATGGCAGTGACTTCCGCGTGCGCCGTCGGGTCGTTGGCCGAAGTGACCTGATTCCACCCGCGCCCGACGATTTTGCCACGGCGCACCACGACTGCGCCAAACGGCCCGCCGTGATTGCCGCGCATTTTTTGGAGCGAGAGACGGATTGCCTCGCGCATGAATTTTGTTTTCATGGAAAAAGTTTAACCACAGATGGACACGGCGTAAAGCCGCGTGGCGGCCACGCCGCTATATGCTGATGAACACGGATAAATCACCACGCTGTTTACGCCAACGTGGGACAGGCTTCCAGCCGGTCTTGCTTTTACGTTCCAAAAATTTGAGACAGGCAGGATGCCTGTCCCACTTAAAACAAATTCGCGGCGTTTTCCCGGCCCGACAAAAATTTTCCATTTTTCAGCACATTTGTCAGCCGGCCACGCGTCCATTGGCGGAGCCTGTAAAGGGTGGCGAATGTAAAATCCGGCGCCGCCCCGCCCGGCCTGCCGACAAGTTCCGCGCCGCGGCGCACGTTGTCCATCATCCACGCCGGCAACCGCGCGTGATACGGATTGCGCCGGACTTCGCCGACGTGACACGCCAGCGCCGCCATGAGGTCGCCCACATCCTCCACGCTCGATTCGACGAGCAGATTGGGATCGGTCATTTGCCCCCAAAATTCCGTTTCGACGACGTGGCACTCGAAACCGGCGGGCAACGTTTCAAGCGCATCCAGAACCAAAAAATGGGTGCCGATGTGCGTCGGGTGCCGGTCGTTTTCGTGCGGAACAAAAATCGCGCGCGGCTGCTGTTCCGCCAGGATTTCGGCAACGATTTCCACCGCCGCCCGCCACGACGGGCAATTCCCCCGGCGCGCAACCGGATTGATATCTTCCCAATCCGCCACCGCCAGACCAAAGCCGAGGAAATCGCACGCGCCCCGCAATTCACGCAACCGCTCCGTGCGCCGCGCGATTTTGCCGCCCAACGTCACGGCAATGTTGATGACGTTCCACTGCGCTTCACGCAACAGCCGCAACGCCAGTCCGCCGACGATGCACTCGTCATCCGGATGCGGCGAGAAAATCAACGCTTTCGGCGCGCGCTCCGGCGCCTTCCGATGCCGTGGGAATTTTTGCAGACGACCCGGCGGCAACTTTTTTCCGCTTTGGAAAAGCCGCTCGTGTTCAGAAACAAATTTTCGAAACGGGTTCACAAATTCAACTGGCGCTGATTAAACACGGTCAAAACACAGATGAACAGAAAAGATTCCCCCACACCCGCCTGCGTGGACGGAGCCACTTCGGCGCGGCGAAGGCCCGTCGCTGCGCGACACCCTCTCCCTGAACCTCGTAGCCGCGGACGTGAGTCCGCGCACTTTGAGTCCAATAAAAGTCAGCGCCGACTCACGTCGGCGGCTACGGTTCAGGGGTTCAAAGCGCGAAATTTCTTTTTGGGGAATTCTCTCCCCACCAAACGGGCGGATGGCCGAGAAAGGCGCGATTATTTTTATTCGTTTCAACCTCAGTTTCATCTGCAGTTGAACTATTTCTGCCTCGTCGTCGTGCCGCCGAAAAGCAATCGCAAACTGTTCATCACCACGACCACGGTGCTGCCTTCGTGGCCGACCACGCCAATCGTCAGCGGAATTTTTCCGAGCAGCGCGAATAAAACCAGCACCACCACCGTGCCGAGCGAAAGGACAAGATTTTGGCGAATGATGAGGCGCGCACGCTGGCTCAGGCGAAACGCGGCCAGAAAATTCTCCAGCCGGTCGTGCATCAGCACCACGTCCGCCTGCTCCAAAGCCGCGTCCGACCCGCGCGCGCCCATCGCCACGCCAATGTGGGCGGCGGCCAGACTCGGCGCGTCGTTCACGCCGTCGCCGATCATGGCAACCTTCCTCCCATGCCCGCTCAACTCACGAACCACCTCGACTTTTTGCTCCGGTTTCAATTCGGCGCGCACGTCATCCAACTTCAATTTGTCGCGCAAATACCCGGCGGTCGCCTGGCGGTCACCGGTCAAAACCACGGTGCGCAAGCCTTCACGGCGCAACTCTTCCACGACCGATGCGGCTTGGGGACGGATGTCATCGCGCAAAATGACGCGGCCCAGAAGATCGCCGAGCGCGAGCCAGATTTCGGAAAAGGCCGCCTCCGTTGGAGCGCCGGCCCCTGCCGCGCCGAAGCTTCCGAGCGAAGGCTGGTCCGGCCCGGCGTATTGTCCGACTGGATTTGAAACGGCATCCCGCCGTGCTGGAAGCCGGCGTTCCAACACCCATTCGCGACGTCCCAGCAAACATTCAACGCCATCTCGTTTCGCGCGCAACCCTTCACCGGTCACCGATTCAAACTGCTCGAAGGCGACCGGTTCCAGTTGCTGCTGTTTGCCATGGCGCGTAATGGCGCGGGCGAGCGGGTGCGTGGAGAGTTTTTCCAGCGAGTAAGCCAGCCGCGCAATTTCGGCTTCGCGGCCGGCTGGAAAACTTTCGACTTTTTCGACGCGCAATTCACCGGTCGTGAGCGTGCCGGTTTTGTCGAGCGCGACGACGTTGACCCCGGCAAGTTTTTCCACCGCCGCGCCGCCGCGGAACAGGATGCCGTGGCGCGCGCCCCAGGCGATGGCCGCGAGCACGGCGGATGGAATGGAAAGGACCAGCGCGCACGGCGACGCGACCACGAGCAGCGTCATGGTCCGGTAAAACGCGCTTTGCGATTCGATGGCGGACTCAAACGGCGCGAGCCGGAAGCCAAGCCACCAGACA
>Ga0208188_1000778_pt1 | contig 16581 bp, 15 predicted proteins | sample June2015DPH_8_50_FD_184698 | JGI IMG/M metagenome (GOLD analysis project Ga0208188, IMG submission 184698) | Peatland microbial communities from SPRUCE experiment site at the Marcell Experimental Forest, Minnesota, USA - June2015DPH_8_40... | ecosystem: Environmental > Terrestrial > Soil >...
GAGCTGGGCAGACCGGCTCCTCCAGTCGGCGGAGTCGAGCGGAGCGGCCGCTCGGATTCTCGAGGAGGCGGCGAACTATTTCGGAGTAGCCGCCGCCAACCTCGCCAACCTGTTCAATCCTGAGCTCATTGTGATCGGTGGCTGGCTCGGACTGAAGCTCGGTCCCACCCTGCTCGCCCGCATTCGGGAAGTGATGCGGGAACAAGCCCTCGACTACCCAGCCAACTGCGTCAACATCGAGCTCGGACAGCTCGGCGAGGACGCTGTTGCACTCGGGGCATCCGCCCTGGTCGTTGACGAGCTATTTTCCAACGGTGGCGTCCCGCTGTTGGCGGGAAAAGACAGGTTGCAACGAGTGCAGCTGCTCTAACCGACGGGTAATTGCCCGCTTCGGGCGAGCTCGCCATACCAGTGCCCGCTGTCTTTGATGACGCGCTCTTGTGTGTCGAAGTCGACATAGACGATGCCGAAGCGCTTGGAGTACCCAAGAGCCCACTCGAAGTTGTCGAGCAGCGACCACACGAAGTAGCCCTGCACGGGCACACCCTTCTTTCTCGCCTGGAGTACCTCGTCGACATGGGCCTCGAGGTAGGCGATCCGCTCCGGATCGTGTACTACCTGACTGTCGCGGTGGTCGTCGAACGAGGCCCCGTTCTCGGTGACAAAGAGGCTGGGCAGCTTGTAACGCTCGTGCACCTGCTCGAGGATGAAGCCGAGCCCCTCGGGACGGATGATCCAATCCATCGTCGTCCGTGGTGCCCCGGGCTCCTTGAACTCGGCGAATCCCGTCCACTTGGTGGCGTCGTGGCGGACCCGGTAACCGGCGTAGTAGTTGATCCCGGCAAAGTCAGGAGGCACGAGCAATGCCGCCATGTCGTCCTCGTATCCACTCGGCAGGTAGGGACGCAGACGCTGCTCGAGCTCAGGGGGGTACCTCCCGTACACGAGGGGCTCCAAAAAGAGTGGGAAGTTGTGCCAAGCGTGTGCCACTTCGGTGGCGGTTATGTCTGCTTCCGATTCGCTTGCCGGCCAAACCGCAGCGTTGTGCAGCGCGATTCCGACCGACGATCTTGGGTTGGCGGCTTTAAGCGCGGCCCAGCCAGCCACATGAGCCCGCAACTGATTGTGGATCGCATGGCCAGCGGCGTAGATGTTGCGGAGGCCAGGGGCGTGCGCTCCGACCAAGTGCCCTTGTTCCGCGACCACGAACGGCTCGTTCAAGGTAGTCCACCATCTGACCCGGTCGCCGAGGGCGGCCGCGACTACCGAGGCGTACTCGCCGAACCAGTCCGCCACGTCGCGGTTGGACCATCCGCCACGTTGCTGCAGGATGGACGGGAAGTCCCAATGGAAAAGCGTCACGAAGGGCTCGAGACCGGCGGCCAACACCGTGTCGAGGAGGCGGTCGTAAAAGGCAAGCCCGGCCGGATTCGTCTTGCCAACCCCGCCGGGCAGGATCCGAGGCCATCTGATGGAGAAGCGGTATGCGCCGAGACCGAGGTTCCGCATGAGCTCGATGTCTTCCGCGAAGCGGCGGTAGTGGTCGCAGGCAAGGTCGCCTGTCTGGCCGTTGTAGGTGGTGCCCGGAGTATGCGAGAACTCGTGCCAGATGCACCGTCCGGCTCCGTCGGCCATTGGTGAGCCTTCGATCTGGTAGGCGGCGGTGGCGGCACCCCAGTAGAAGCGACTGCTGGGTTTTGAGTCAGGAATCGTCATGTGAACCTCGTCATTGTCTTGTCTTCCCGGGCCACCGCCGGATATCCGTGGTGGCGAACAGGGTTGAAGTCCATCGCGGCCTCAGTCGTACAAGACGCATCGGACACGGTGGGCGGCTCCCACCTGGCGCAGTTCGGGAAGCGTTTCTCGGCACCGACTCTTGACAAAAGGACAGCGCGGGGCGAAGGGACAACCCGGCGGGAGCTCGGTCAGGTCTGGGGGGTCACCTCTGGCCTCGAATTGCGTTCCCTGTTGGCGCTCGTTCTCGGGGCTCGGCGCGGCTCGGCGCAGGAGCTGGGTGTAGGGATGCTTGGGCTCACCCATGACCTCCGAGGCGGGACCGATCTCTTGGATGCGGCCTGCGTACATGATGGCGATGCGGTCGCTCATGTAGTAGGCCGCGCCGAGGTCGTGGGTGATGAACACGAGGGAGAGCGACCGGCTGCGCTGCAGGTCCAAGAGCAGGTTCATCATGGTGAGCCGGATCGAAACATCGAGCATGGATGTCGGCTCGTCGGCGAGGATGAGGCTGGGTTGTGCCGCCAGCGCCCGGGCGATGCCGACCCGCTGGCGCTGGCCGCCGGAGAGCTCATAGGGGTACCGGAAAAGGAAATCCTCGGCCGGCACGAGGTCGACCTGGTCGAGCAGCTCTACCACCGCTTCGCGCTCGGCGTGGCGCGGAACGAGACCGAACGAGCGCAGGGGGCGCGCGACGCTGTAATGGACCGAGTGGAGCGGGTCGAGGGACGAGTAGGGGTCCTGGAAGATCATCTGCACCTGTCGGCGGTGATCGCGCAGCCGGTGCCTGCTAGGCCGCCGCGGCAGTGCCCGCCCTCCAACGAAGATCTCCCCCTCTGTCGGCCGCTCGAGGAAAGCGACTGCTCGCGCGAATGTGGTCTTGCCCGAGCCGGACTCACCCACCAACGAGAGAACCTCGCCCTTCTCAACAGAAAGGCTCACCTCACTGAGCGCACGCACGACCTTCTTGCGTCCGATCCGGCCGACGGAGTAGTTCTTGGTGAGTCCGCGCACCTCGAGTGCGGGGCTGGAGCCCTCGTTCGTCTCCGCTGGCAGGCCGGGGGTGCTAACCATGGTCGGCCGCCCTCTCGCCGTAGAGGTGGCAGACCACCCTGTGGTCGGCACCACGCCGCACGGTGGGTGGATCGACCGTCTCGCAGGTCCCCGCGATCATCTCAGGACAACGAGGCGCGAAGGAGCACCCTGTGGGCGGGTTTCGCAGGTCGGGTGGCTGGCCTGGTATGCCCTCGAGCCGCTGGTGTGGACCGCCGAGCGGGGGGAAACAGTTCATCAGAGCGCTCGTGTAGGGATGGCACGGCTTGTCGTACAGCGCTCGGGCGGATGCTTCCTCCACCACCGCGCCGGCGTACATGATCGCGATGCGGTCGGCGATCTCGACGAGGAGCGAGAGGTCGTGGGTGATGAACACGATCCCAAAGCCGAGCTCGTGGCGCAGCTCGTCGAGGGACTGCAGGATCGAGCGCTGCACCACGACGTCCAAGGCCGTCGTGGGCTCGTCGAGAAAGAGCAGCTTCGGCCGTAGCACGATCGCGAGAGCGATCACGGCGCGCTGACGCATTCCGCCGCTCAGCTGGTGGGGATAGGCGTCGAAGAACCGGCGGGGGATCTTGACGAGGTCGAAGGTCTCCTCGGCCTGCTCGCGCGCCTCCTCCGACCAGTGGACCCCGTGGGCAGCCATGGCGTCGTGGAATTGGTCCCGGATTCGCATGATCGGGTTCAAGACGTTCATCGAGGCCTGGAAGACCATCGAGATCTCCGTCAGGTGCAGCTGTCGTAGCTCCTCTGCTGAGAGGGAGGCGAGGTCGGTCCCCTGGTAGCTCACCGAACCCGAGAGCACCCGCCCAGGTGGGTCAAGGAGCCCGCCGGCGGCGAGGGCGAGAGTGGTCTTGCCACACCCCGACTCTCCGGCGATCCCGACGATCTCGCCGCCGGCGACGGTCAGGCTCACCCCTCGAACTGCGACGACCGAGGGTGGCAGCTGCCACCCGTAGCCGATCGTGAGGTCGGAGATCTCGAGGAGAGGCGGCATGTCAGTCCCTCCTCAAGCGGGGGTTGGCGATCTCGTCCACGGCGAAGTTGAGCAGCCCCAAAGATGTGCCCAATAGAGCAACGCAGAACCCCGGCGCAAGGAGCCACACCCACGCCCCAAGCAGGATGGCGCTACCCTGCTGGGCCCAATAGAGCATGGTCCCCCAGGTGATGTCGTTGATATTGCCGAGGCCGATGAACTCGAGACCAGCCTCTGCCAAAATGGCGTACAGGGCCGCCCCGAAGAAGTTCGAGACCATGATGCCGAGCATGTTCGGCACGACGTGGGCGAAGACGATGTGCGAGCGGCTCTCACCGCTGACCCGGGCCGCCTGGACGAAGGGCCGCTCGCGCAGGGCAACCGCCTGTGACCGGAGCACTTTGGCCCCCCATGCCCAGCCGGTGATCGTGATCACCGCGATGAGCATGACGAGGCCCCCGCCTTGCAGGTACGCGGCCAAGATGATGAGCAGCGGGATCGAGGGCAACACGAGGAAGACGTTCGTCACCGCCACCGCCATCATGTCGAACCCGCCGCCCACGTAGCCGGCGAAAACCCCCAGCACTAGCTGCACCAAGCTGATCAGGACACCGGAGACCAGCCCGACGAACAGGCTCGCCCGCGCCCCCCAGATCAGCTGAGAGAGGATGTCCTCGCCGTTTTCTGTGGTTCCAAGAAGGTGGCTCGCGCTCGGGTGGAGCAACGGGGTGAAGTTGATGTCGCTCGGCGAATAGGGAACGATCACCGGCGCCAGCAGGGCAACCAGGCAGAACAAGGCGAAGATGAGCGCGCCGGCGACGGCGCGGCGGTTGTGCCGGAGGGCTCGCCAGTTCACTTGGCCGATTCCATGCGTATGCGGGGGTCGAGGAACATGTACAAGACGTCGGCGAGGAAGCTCGCCACCAGCACGGTGAGCGTGATGATGAGGAAGATCCCCTGCATCAGGGGGTAGTCCTCGTTCTCCACCGCATTGAGCAGCATGAACCCGATCCCTGGGTAGGAGAAGACAATCTCAATGAAGACTTGACCGCCGACGACGACGCCGAGGGCCAAGGCGAGCTGGTTGAAGACCGGCAGGACGGCGTTGCGGGCTGCGTAGTGGTAAGCGACCGTGCGATCGCGCAAGCCTTTGGCCCGCGCGAACTTGACGTAGTCGTCGCCGAGCACGGTGAGCATGTTGTTGCGCATGAGGAGGATCCACATGCCCATCGATATGAACGCCAAGGTGATCGCGGGAAGGGCGGCGTGGTCGATCAGGGAGACGAACCCGGACCACGTGGCGATTCCCGCGCCGGGGTTTAGGCCATAGCCGATCGGAAACCAGCCGAGTTTGAAGGCGATGAGGTAAAGCAGCATGAGGGCGATCCAAAAAGACGGCAAGGCGCCGAGCATCAGGCCGAAGGGGACGAGGGCGGAGTCGACGAGCGATGCCCGGCGCCACCCTGCCATCCCACGCCGCCAAGCCGCCACCATCCCGAGTGTCGTCCCGAGGAGGAAAGCGACGATGGTGGCGAAGCCGACCAGCCCGAGAGTCCACGGGAGGGCTTCACCAATCAGCGTGCTCACATGCGCCGGGAAGAACGAGAAGGAGGTGCCGAGGTTGCCGCTGAGGGTGTGCCCGAGATAGTCGAAGTACTGGCCGAGCTCGCCCGTCTTGGTGTTCAGGCCGAAGTTGAGCTCCATGATGCGGATCGCCGCTGGGCTCACCGTGCCTTGGTAACGGGCGAACATCGTTTCCGCTGGGTTGCCAGGCATGAGCCGGGGCAGGGCGAAGTTCACCGTCAGCGCTACCCAGCAGGTCAGCACCAGGGTGCAAAAGCGCCGAACCAGGTATCGCACGGGTGACCTCTCCTATTCCTATCGCCGCCCCGACAGCCAGGGAGCGACTCACCGTGACGGCGAGCCGCTCCCTGGCAGCCTTCTTGCCAACCTCCCGGTCCGTAGTTCGAGAGCTGGCCTTCTCACCCTCTTACTTCAGGTGCACGGTTACGTACGTGAGCATCGAACCTTCCGCGTCCGACGCGCTCCCGTCGTTGTAGGGGTTAGAAGCGCTTGGGAACCCGGTGAACGTGCGGGTCTGGTAGACGAGCCAGTTCCCCCGGCCGCTGATCGCCACTACCGGCACGTTGGTCAGAACTTCCGATTCGATCGTCGCGATGTCAGCCTTCTGAACCGACGCGCTGCTGGTCGAGGCATAGCTCGCCAGAGCGTTCGTGATACCCGGAGAAGTGAATCGCTCATAGTCGCCGTTGGCGACCTTGCCAATCGGCGCATTCTCTGACGGTGAGAACAGGTAGAAGTACTGGCCGTACGGCGTCGGCCCATTCCCATTGCCCCAACAAAGGAGGAAGGTGTAGTTGCCTAGGCTGAAGTCGTTGAAGTACGTCGACCATACCTCTTGCTGCACCGTCGCGCTGATGCCGATGGCCTTCAGCTCGCTGGCGATGTTCTCAGCCTGCGAGATGTAGTCCGTCCAACCCGGCCCTCCGATGAGGACCTTGTAGGTCGGGTAGACCACTCCCTTCGGCGATTCGAGCCGACCGCTCGACGACCACTTGTACCCTGCAGCCTTCAGAATTGCCCTCGCCGTTTTTACGCTGTGGGTCCATTCCAGGCTCTTAAGCGTCGGATCGAACCACGCCTTCACCTGACCCGGAACGAGCGCCGCCTCCATTCCACCAATCCCTCCCGGAAGCGCCCCGAAATACGCACGCTGAGCGAGGAACGTGGGGTTCATGTCGTAGGCGACCGCCTTGCGGAAGTTCACGTCGCTGAACGGCCCCTTCGCCAAGGTGTTTATGTAGAGGTAGTTCATGTCAGCGATCGGCCAGAAGATGTGGTTTTCCGGGCTCTGGGCGAGGAATGTCGCCTTGGGGTCGGTGATGGCATCGTACGACATATCGACGCTACCATTTTCCAGTCCGAGCTCAGCGGTCGTGTTCGAATCGGCCGAGCTAAATACCACCTCGTTGATGTACGGCTTCATCCAGGAATGCGGGTTCTTGGTGAAGACGACCGAGGTCGTCGAGAAGGACGAGACCGTAAACGGGCCCGTGACGACCGGAGTGGCGTTTGTGTAAGTCGCAGGGCTCGTGACGCTCGCCCAGATGTGCTGGGGCAGGATATCCGTCTGGGCCCCGTCCGTGCCGTACAAGATGGCGACTTGTTCGGGCGTGTCTGGCGTGGAGAATCTGAACACCACGGTGTTCGCCGACGCCGCCCTTACCGACTTGAGGCTACTCTTCCAGATCCCGTTGAGGTCGAGGGTCGGGTTAGCCTTCAAGTAGTTGAACGTGAATGCCACGTCCGCGGCTGTGAACGGCGTTCCGTCACTCCACTGCACCCCTGAGCGGGTTGTGACGTCCAACTCCAAGGGGTTCTTCCACTTGTAACTCGTCGCAAGCATAGGGGTATACCCGCCACTATACCCATTGATATAAAAGAGCGACTGGTAGAGGCAACTATGTGTCCCAGGCGCGGCCGAGGCCGAGGCCACATAGGGGTTGAAGTTGTCGGCAAGCGTTCCCCACGCTTGCGAGGAGTAGAACGTCCCACCTGGAGTGATCGTTGTCGCTGGCCTCGTAGCGGCCGCTCCCATGCTGGCTCCCAGGGAAGGCAGGAAAACCAGCATCAACGAGATCCCGGCACTGGCGAGGATCACCCCGAACCATTTTCCGTTTCTGTGTAGTTTCATCTTGTCGCAGTTCCTCCGTTTCAGCCGTCTTGTCGCAAAGCGACACCCGTGACGACGTAGGAGTCTCCTATTTCTCGCACCTTAGCTATTAGCGCGAGAAAAGTCTAGGGCCGAGAGGAAGCCCGCGTCCCGTGAGTGTGATCAGGCGGCTTCTAACGATCAACTCGCGGACGGGCGGCTGAAGCGCGCCGCTCTCGGTAACGTGCCCGTGGCGAACGGACTCGTCCGGCTCGTCGGTATGGCGCTCGCCGCAACGCTCGTGGGCTGGCTGGTCGCCGGGCGCGAACCACGCGCCATCGCGAGCCAGCCGATCGAGTGAGACGACGAGACTGCGTGGCGGAGGAAAGCGCGGACAACGCCCATAAGGGTGTCGCAGGCCGGACCGGAAGAGAGGAACGAGGCTACTAGTGGTCCGTCGCGGGATTGATCTGGTGGAGCTTTAGCGTTCCGCGGCGCACCTTGTCGATGATGTCGTCGGCAGCCTTGTGGCAGATGAATGGCTTAGGGTCGTCGTTCCAGTGCTGGGCCCAGATCTCCGTCGTGCCTTCGAAGCTCTTCCGGTGTTCCCTTACCCGTGCATTTCCGCGTCCAGCCTCGTCTCTGCCCCGCTTAAAGCGCTTCGCACTCTCGGTGGGTGAGTATGACTCTGGCGCGCGCGACTTACACCGAGTCAAGAGGAGTGGAAGCTGGTCCGCCAACTACACGCCAACTACGGGCGCTATCAGTCATCCTGTACCACACGGTATCGCCCAGGAGGAAACGGCCACGGAGCTGGTGCGTTCCGACACAGGGCGGCAGACCACGACACGGCGAACATGACTGGGGGTCAAGAGGTCCCGGGTTCAAATCCCGGCAGCCTGACAAGAAAACAGGCAGGTCATAGACTTGCAGACCTCGCCGGCAAGGGGTCGAGGGTTCGGGATTGCAGCCATTTTGCAGCCCAAGTGCGGAGATCATATGGGGCGGGTGTACGTCTTCGCTGATGAGGCCGGGAACTTTGACTTTCGCCGAGCTGACGGCGCGACGCGCTATTTCATTCTCGGAACGATCACGACGCGAGATGCAGCCGCAGGTGAGGCACTCCTGGGTTTGCGGAGAGAACTTGCCTGGAATCTCGAGGACCTGACCTGGTACGGGCCGCATCTCCCCGACTGTTATTCGTCCGGCACGCGCCTACGGGCAACGCACCTGTTCACGACCAGCGACCTGTTCGGGTACTACGCCTAGCAGCTCGACACCGCCGGTCGGTCGGTTATGACCCCGACTCTTGACTGCGAGCCGTTCTCGACGCTTCCCGCGCAGGGCGACCCGAAGGCCGAGGGCAGGACGGGCCATGCCATGCCGGGCGGGGTCGCCTGGTTCTGCGACGACAATATCCCGCCGAGCGGGTCAAATACGCGGCTCATCGTCGCCCGTCAGCGCGGCCTCAGGCCATTGCCGAAACGGTCGTCGACCTGAGGATCTTGCCGATTTCGGTTCCCAATTTGCCGTTCGAGGGCGACGAGGCGGTTTCGATCAGGAAGCTCCGTCGTCCAGCTGAGCCAATCGTGATCGTATGCAAGACGCCCTGTTTCGTCCTCAGGTAGCTGGTGAACAGTGCCTTCCCCGGCTCGAGTCTGATGACCTTCGCGAGAATCAGTTTGCAGTCCGCGTACCGCTTCGCAAGTTCAGTGCTTATCAACTTCGCGCTGATCTCGCTCAGCACGGGCGGTTTGCCACCCGGCAGCACGAAAACGAGGCCAGTCTTGCCCGTGTGCTCGAGCACAATGATGGCGTCGGACGGAACGCCGCTCACGCTCTTGGCTGGCACGGTTTCCCAGTCCCTCGGGTAGGTGAGGTGGATCACCTCCACGAAGGCCGACGGTTTCCGTGAGATTGAAGGTGTCGTTGAGCGCAAGGCGAAGTGCCACATCATGAATCCCACTGCCGCGATGACCACGACGGCAGCGGCGATCGTGAGGAATCGGAACGGGATCGTGACGCACCGAGGGGACGTGCGCCCCTCATCCTCGTTGCTCATCGGCACAGTTGCCAGTCACGTGTGACGACCGGGGGCGAAACCTTGAAACGGCCCCGCCCCCGGCTTTGAATGTCGAACTGCAAATGCTTTCAATGTCGAACTACAAATTCAGTTACAGCTGAACAACCGTCGTGTTAGTGATCGTGGCGCTTCCGCCGACCGTCACCTCTATGTACCAAAGGCTCGGGACCGTGACGTTCACAATGGTCCCCGTTCCGGCCACTAGCTGAACGGCCGAAGCGATGACGTCGCTCGCCGAACTGGTCGCGCCGATTGCGACAGTGAACGTGCCCGACGCACCGCCTGTGAGCGTGACCATGTACGACGAGTCGGGACCGGTGTTCTGCACCGCCGTGCCCGACGTCAGGGTCGGAGTGGTCACGCTGTTGGTGGGATTGGCGAAACCACCTTTAAGGGTGGCAAGGCCGTTGACGCCGAGTGTCCCGGAGTCCGTGATGGCAACCGCCGAAAGCGTTCCTGAGTCGGCGACGCCAACCGCCGACAGCGGTCCCAAGTCCACGACGTTCGCGAGGTTCGTTGTTCCCGTGTCGGTAATTCCCTTCGCCGACAGGGCACCCGAGTCAGCAAATCCGGTCGCTGACAGGCTTCCCGAGTCAGCAATTCCGGTTGCGCTCACACTGGCCAACGTCGAAGCGCCGGTTACGACAAGTGGGCCGGCGACCGTCAGTCCAGTGTTGTTTGAGAGTGTGCCGCTAGCTCCGGTGGCCCCCCTCGCTCCGGCTGGTCCGGCAGCACCGTTGGCTCCGGCAGCACCGTTGGCTCCGGGCGCGCCCTTCGCTCCGAGTTTCACCAGGACGGTACCTGCCGGGCACTTCCCGTGTACCTCGACAGACAGCACCTTCTTCGCGTTCGAGCATGCCTTGTAGGGTGCCGCCGGGGAGTGTCTGCTGGTTACGGCGGCTGCTGTGCCGACGAGGCCGAGGGTCAAGCCAGCGGCCGCGACTATAGACAGCAAACGCATCCTTTTCGTCAGAGGTCTCATGTCCCCACCTTCACGCACTCGATGGGCCATCTGTCCGGTGAGTGCCGCGCAGAATGCTAGAAGTTTTCTCGCGCGCTCACCCTGTTATCCGACGCCGGTGCGCTCACCGATGCCCGATCATCGTCAACCCGCGCCAACTCTAGGTGCGACGGAGGATAAGGAGCCGTTGGTGCCACGGGACCGCGCCCGGGCCGCCAGCCCGACACAGATCCCCCGACCCGCCGGGTAAAAAAGATTTAGCGTGGTGCGTGCGGTGTTCTGTGCCCTGCTGGCAAGAAAAGGACAGGCGGCCATGGATACGACGGACGTGCAGAACGGTAGCCATAGCGCGCGGCAGATGATGCCTCGCCCCAGCCTCGGCGTGGCGGGTTTTCTCATCTTCCTGCTTGGTGTCTGGGGCGGGATCGTGCCCTTCATCGGCCCGACCTTCGGATACAGCGCCGACGGCGCGGGATCTTGGCACTGGGACCTCGCGCACGCCCTGTTGTCGGTTGTTCCCGGGGCGGCGGCGTGCGTGGTGGGACTGCTCATCATGATGGGTGTCACGAAGATGTCCCATCTCGCGGTAACGGGCTCGGCGGGCCTCCTCGCGGTGATCGCGGGCGCCTGGTTCGTCATTGGCGCGGTAGCTTGGCCGGTCCTATACACCGTCCCGAGTTTCTTCGCCCCCGGCACGGCGTTGACCGAACTCGAGTACTTCATCGGGTACTTCGGCGGCGCCGGTTGTCTTCTTATCGCGCTGGGCGCATTCGTCCTCGGCAGATCGGCCGCCGCCCGATAACGGCCTAGCCGGGCAGATCCCCAGCTTCAGAAGGGGGCCGAGTTCGGCGAGGCTTGGCGAATCGGTGGCGGCTTTGCCAGTAGCTGGCGACCGCGCATCAAATCCCCAGAGCGCTCGGGCATCGATCACGATGTGTGCCCGGGTTCGGTTGGTCGCGCGCCTGCGAAGCGGTTCTCACCCGGTACCGCCCTGCGTGGCCAGCCGGGGGAGGTGAGCGGACTCGAACCGCCGACTTCCACGTTGCGAAAATGGATCGCCGCAATCCTGTGAACAGGACTTACGCGAATTCACCTCTTCTCGCTTGCGGCAGCACGCGGCACCACGCGGCAGCACGCGGCACCACGCGGCAGTTCAGGCGCCCGTTCGCGCCCGTGACGCAGACGCCGTGATGGTCCTCGGCCCAATCCATCCGACCGTAATGGGACCCGGACTGTCACGAGTTCGTGATCGGAACGCCGCAGTAGCACCGTGTGGGAGGCATTATGTTCGTTTTGAAGGGGCTGGAGGAGGGATTATTGTGCGTCCTCTCCGGCTAGTGTTTCCTTCGCTCGGGTGTGCGTATGGCCACTGACCTTCGGCAACGGCGGCACAGCCCTCAGGCTGCAGCGTCGGAAACCCTCTACCTGTGCCTACTCGGTGAGTTCGCGCTGCGGTTCAAGCGCGAGCGCGTGCCGCTGGCCCAGGATGCCCAGCGGCTGGTGGCGTTTCTGGCCCTGCAGGGCAGGTGGATTCGCAGGAGCTATGTCGCCGGAACCCTCTGGGGCGACGCGTCCGAGGAGCACTCCAACGGCAGCCTGCGCTCGGCGCTGTGGCGGCTACGGAGGACGGCCCTGGAGATCGTTGAAGCCGCTCATGACGAGCTCCGGCTTGCCCCGGGAGTCGACGTCGACGTCCAGCACGCGTCTTCCGCAGCACGAAGCATCCTGGCGGGGCATTTCGACGCAGCCAGTATCGAGATGATCAACTCGAGGCTGTTGCAGGAGCTGCTGCCCGGTTGGTACGACGATTGGGTAATTCTCGAGCGCGAGAGCCATCGCGAATTGGTCGTGCTAGCCCTCGAGGCGCTCTCTGAGCATTGCTCGGACATCGGTCGCGTCGACACGGCCATCCTGGCGGCGCTTGCTGCGATCCAGCGCGAGCCGCTCTGCGAGAGCGCGTACCGCGCAATGATCCGAGCGCACCTCGCCAACGGCAATGTCGCGGAGGCGTTGCACCAGTTCCAGATGTACGAGCTGGCGCTGCACAACCTCGGCGTCCACCCTTCTCCGAAAATGATGGCGCTGCTCAGCGGCCTTGACGTGATCTGAGCGCCGCGTCCCAGCGACGACGTCGTGACGTCACGGTTCAACGTTCTGGAGATATGCCGCGCTTGGCCGCGCTCATGTGGCGTGTCTTTGTACACGAGATGAGTGGCGCGCCCCGGGCGCGCGGGCTACGACTCTTACACCACCAATTCAGGGCGCGATCGAGGTCGATCCCCTGACGAGCGCAGAGGACGTGCTGGAGGTGGTCCGTTCTTCAGACAGATGAGGCGACGCAGCGCGATTGACATTCCCGTGACGCGGAGATGACGTGGTCGTGAGGAACCCGTGACGAGCGTTCCCTACCATGGATTTGCATTCACCCAATAGCGAGAAGAACAAGGAAAGGAATGCAGATGTTCCGCATGATCCACAGCGACCGGGGGAAGTTACGCCTCGGCGCGATCCTGGTCACCGCCGCTGCCGCGGTCGGACTGCTCGTCGCCTTCATCCCGGGCCCGACCGGCGCTAGCGTTCAACAACTGAAGCCTGACCACCAGAAAGGCACCAACTGGTCGAAGGGTGGCGCGCTGAAGGTCACGTCAGCGTACGCCGGCACCGTGAACGGGCAGACGGTGAACCTCTATACGCTGCGCAACGGCCATGGCATGGCCGTAAACATCTTCAACTACGGCGGCATCATCCAATCGATTGACTTCCCTGACGCGCACGGCAATGTGGCCGACGTCGTGCTCGGCTACCCGACACTGGCGGATTACGTCAGCTACAACTCTGACGCCAACTACAATGACCCGAACGGGCTTGGCACCTACTTCGGGGCCATCATCGGTCGGTACGCCAACCGGATCGCCAATGGGCAGTTCACGCTGGGAGGCGTCACCTACAACGTCCCGCTCAACAACGACCTGACGGACGCCAATTCGACACCCATTGGCGGTGCCAGCCTGCACGGTGGGTATGTTGGCTTTGACCAGCAGGTCTGGACGCCGAAAGTGCTGACGGGTGGCAGCGGTGCCAATGCGTGGGTCGGGCTGCAGCTGTTCTACCTGAGCCCGAATGCCTCGGAGGGCTACCCGGGCAACCTCAGTACGACCGCCACCTACTACCTCAACAACCAGAACCAGCTGACGCTCACCTTCAACGCCACGACGGACATGCCGACGGTCGTCAACCTGACGAACCACACTTACTGGAACCTCGCCGGTGAGGCCTCGGGCCCCGTCTACAACCAGACTCTGTACATCAACGCCCAGGACTACATGCCTGTCAACTCCATCCAGGTCCCCATTTGTCCGTCGGGCATGACGTGCCCGTCGGGACCGATGGCACCCGTGGCGGGCACGCCGTTCAACTTCACTACCGCGAAGCCAATTGGCCAGGACATCTCCGACCCCAACGCGCAGCTGGAGAGCGGGCATGGCTTTGACAACAACTGGGTGCTGAACCAGACCTCGCCCCCGTCGCTGATCGAGGCGGCCCAAGCGGTTGACCCCGCGAGCGGGCGCACGCTGACGGTCTCCACGACCCAGCCGGGCCTGCAGTTCTACTCGGGCAACTACCTCGTCGGCCAGGGCGCGGGCTGCGACACCGCCTTAGCGGCGACGCCACTCCCAGGGCCGTCCGGTCACTGCTACCGCCAGGGCGAAGGGTTCGCGCTGGAGACCCAGCATTACCCGGACTCGCCGAACGAGCCGCTCTACCCGACAACCGAGCTCGACCCCGGCCAGACGTACTCCCAGACCACCATCTTTCAGCTCTCTAATTAGAGAGCTATCCGACTAGAAGACCGAACGGCGCCGGCATGACCGGCGAACAGTCGCAGCGAGCCCGGCGTTCCCGCTTGAGTGAGTGGGTGCCGGGCTCGCTGCTCACATTTCCTGCCTACATGCCCCGCTATCACAGGTGGACAACTATCCGGCCGAGAGCGATGTAGTAACCCATTTCACCGCCATGCACGGGAGAGAGTCGGGTCTCAGCGCGAGCGACCCACTCAGACGAGCGCGTGCGGAGCTCGCTCCAGGACGATCCCTAAATCGAATGATCGAGTGGCTGACTCGCGGCTCACCCCGTCGCCGGTCGGTCGCCCAATCCGGCCGCCGCCGTCGTGCTCCCATCGCAACTCCTCACTGTCGAGGTGTTGCCACGACCAGTTGAATCCGCACACTCTGCATTCCACGCATTGAGCTCAAAAGGGCCATCTCATGGCCCAAAAGGCCCTCATTTCGCGCGCCCGTCGCGCGCCCGAGCCATTTTTCGAGGGTGCCACAGGCTTCCCGAATAGCCTCTGACGTGGGGTTCTTTGGTGGAGGTGAGCGGACAGCATACGAACCGTTTCTTGCTAATCGAGGGAGCGATCTTCGGTCTGGCCCACGGCCACGATCGGTAGCGGTGCGGACGCGAAAGTTGGCCAGGCGGTGCGGTTGCGGCGTCAGTGCTCGTACGGCGGAGACATCACGAACTCCGCCGTGCTCGCAAGTCCTACTTCTTCTTTCCCTTCTTTCCCTTCTTTCCCTTCTTTCCTTTTTTCCCCTTTTTCTTCGGAGCTTGAGCAAGGTCGCTCGCGGCGACCTGTCGCTGAGCAGGTGTTCCCTTACCGCCTCCGAGCAGGCTCCCTGCTTCGGATGCTGGCTCATTTCCCGTTGGCATGTCGGGTCCTCCTTCCACGACGCTTCCGACCACAATGAGCTTCCCCCAGTTCTCCGGACAGGTTGGCTGAGTTGATCATGCCGCAACTGCGGTATCGGTGTGACGTGCTTCGAACTCGACCGGGCTGAGGTTGCCGATTGAGGAGTGTCGCCTCCTCGGGTTGTAGAAGGCCTCGATGTACTCGAAGATCGCCGAGGCGAGCTCGTCGTTCCAGCCGGGCGCTTCGGCACGTCGCATCACTTCTGCGTAGTGTCCGAACATCTCGTGGAGGGGCAACGGAGCTCCGCCGGGGATGGCCGTGACGCTCATTGCCGGACCTTCTTCCGAAACCGTCTGGACGAACTACCCGAAAGGGGACTCGATGAATAAGAGCAACATCAGGAACCAAGAGCCGATGCAAAAAGGGTTGCCCACCGTTGGCGTGCTCGGCATCGGACACATGGGGAGGCCGATGACCGCGAGACTGATCTCAGCCGGGTTCAGCGTCAGGGTCTGGAACCGTTCGCCCGCCAATGTCGTCTCGTTGGTCGAGGCCGGGGCGACGGCGGCAGCCTCTCCCGGAGAAGCGGCGGTGGGCGCCGATGTCCTTCTCACGATGCTGTCCGACGGCTCAACGGTGCACGCCGTGATGAGCGATCCGGACGGGCCCCTCGCCCGTGCCGAGAGCGACTTGGTCTGGCTGCAGATGAGCACGGTGGGCATCGACTGGACCGACCGGTTCGCGGCACTTGCTGAGGCGCATGGTGTGGGCTTCGTCGATGCCCCGGTCTCGGGAAGCGTGGCTCCGGCCGAGGCCGGCACCTTGCTTGTGCTCGCAAGCGGCCCTGTCGAAGTCCACGAGATCGTGGCGCCCGTGCTGGATGCGATCGGCCGGCGGACGATCTGGCTCGGCCCTGCCGGTGCTGGCAGCAGAGCGAAGCTGGTGCTCAACAACTGGGTAGTCGATCTCGTCGAGTCCACGGCTGAAACGCTTCGCTTTGCCGCCGCCCTAGGCGTCGACCCGGAGTTGATAGTCGACCTCCTCGACGCTCCGATCGGCTCGCCGTATGCCGTCGTCAAGGCCCGGCAGATGCTGAAAGGCGATTTCACACCGAGCTTCGCGCTCAAGCACGCTGTCAAGGACGCCGATCTTGCCCTGGCTGGCGCCAGCTCGGCTGGCGTCGAGCTTCCATTGACCCAAAGCCTCATCGAGTCGTGGCACCGCATGGTGAGAAACGGATGGGGGGACAAGGATCTCTCGGTCGTCTACGCCGATGTCGCCGTCCGACCATGAGTACCTTCCTCGCTGAGGTGCGCGAGACACTTATTCCAGAACGCAACAGCAAGCATGGTCCGTTGCCGCAGCTGCTCTTGGCCATGACACTTCTCACCGGCCTGGTCGATGCGTTCAG
>Ga0208188_1000781_pt1 | contig 16503 bp, 11 predicted proteins | sample June2015DPH_8_50_FD_184698 | JGI IMG/M metagenome (GOLD analysis project Ga0208188, IMG submission 184698) | Peatland microbial communities from SPRUCE experiment site at the Marcell Experimental Forest, Minnesota, USA - June2015DPH_8_40... | ecosystem: Environmental > Terrestrial > Soil >...
TCGGACTGCGCCTTCGTTTTATCGAGATAATACTGGTAGCCGCCGGGGTAGCGCGTGAGCTGGCCGGCGTTCACGTGCACGACGTGGTTCGCCAGCGCACGAATGAAATACACGTCGTGACTGATGAAGATGAGCGTGCCCTGGAACTGGTCGAGCGCATAGGCGAGCGCGTCAATGCTCGCCAGGTCGAGGTGTGTGGTCGGCTCGTCCATCAGGAGCAGGTTCGGCGGGTCGAGCAGCAGCTTCACGAGCGCAAGGCGGCTCTTTTCACCGCCGCTCAACACGCTGACCTTTTTGAACACGTCATCGCCCTGGAAAAGAAAACAGCCGAGCAGCGTGCGGATGAACTGCTCGGTGACGCGTTGCGGCGTGTCGAGCGCCTCCTCGAACACCGTGTGCGCGGGGTTCAACATCTCGACGCGGTTCTGCGAATAGTACCCGGCCTTGACGTTGTGACCCAGCGTGCGCGTGCCGCTTTGCGGGACGACGACCCCGGCCAGAATTTTCAGGAGGGTGGATTTGCCCGCGCCGTTCGGCCCGACGAGCACGATGCGCTGTCCGCGCTCGGCCTTGAAATCCAGGCCGCGATAAACCACGTTGTCGCCGTAAGCCTGGTGAATGTTTTCGAGCGTGACGGCTTTCTGGCCGCCGCGGTGCGGCTGGGGAAATTTGAAATCAATCTTCCGCTCGTCATTCACCGGCGCTTCCACCTTCTCCATCCGGTCAATCTGCTTCAGCTTGGCCTGGGCCTGGGTCGCCTTGGTGTTCTTGGCGCGAAAACGGTTGACGAACTCCATCAGCCGCCCGATTTCGCGTTCCTGATTCTTGAACGCGGCGAGGAGTTGTTCTTCGTGGGCCTCGCGCTGTTCGAGGTAATCGTCGTAGCTGCCGCGGTAACGGATGAGCTTGCGCTGGCGGATTTCCAAGATGCTGCCGACCAGGCGGTTGAGAAATTCGCGGTCGTGCGAGATGACGACAATCGCGCCGGGGTAATTCTGCAAATAATCCTGAAGCCAGAGCAGCGCCTCGAGGTCGAGATGATTCGTCGGTTCGTCGAGCATCAACAGGTCCGGCTCCTGCACGAGCAACCGCGCGAGGCGTGCGCGCATCACCCAGCCGCCGCTCATTTCGCGCGCGGGCCGCTCGAAGTCGCTCTCGCGGAAACTCAGGCCGGCGAGAATTTGCCTGGCCTTCGCCTCGAGCCGGTAGCCGCCCAGTTGGTTGAAGCGGTCATGCACGTTGTCGTGAATTTCCTCCGCCTGCAGCGCCTCAACCGGGTGGTCCGCTTCCCACGCCTTGATGATGCGGCGCAGCTTCACGAAATCCGGCGTGATGGACGTGGCGAGTTCAATCACGGTTTCGTCGCCGACCACCGCGGTTTCCTGCGGCAGGTAACCGAGCGTGACGCCGCGTTCACGGCTCATCTTGCCCTCATCCGGCGATTCCGTGCCGAGGATGATGGAAAAGAGCGTGGTCTTCCCCGCGCCGTTCGGACCCACCAACCCGATGCGGTCCTGGCGATTCACCTGCAGCGCGGCCTCGGCGAACAAAACCTGCCCGCCGTACGCCTTGCTGATGCCGGAAAGAGTCAACATGAAGGGGCAGAATCTACGAGGTAACGCGGGGAACTCAAGGATTCGCTGCGTGGATTTGGGTTGCCGGTAAATCCGCCTTGCGCGCCCAGCGAAGCTTGGCGGGCGAGGAACGCGGGTTGTCGTGGCGTTCCCCGGGTGTCGGACGAATGATGTCCCGCGCGATATCCGCATAATGTCCATCGCGGAAGCCCGCCTCAAATGCCCTTTTCACGCGCCGATCCTCGCCGGAATGAAACGTGAGAATCGCAACCCGCCCGCCCGGATTCAGGCACGCGGGCAAATGGCGCAGCAACATGTCGAGCGCGGAGAATTCGTCGTTCACCGCGATGCGCAACGCTTGAAACACGCGGCGCACGGTGAGGTCGGCGTCGTCTTTTTTCAAGTGCGGCAGCGCGGCGCGAATGGCGGTGGCGAGCGATTGGGTGGTTGTAAATTTTTCCCCGGCCAGTGCGTCGGCCAGTTTGCCGGCTTGTGGCTCGTCGGCATTTTCCTGAAGCAGCCTCGCCAGCGCTGCGGGCGGCGTTTTTTCCAGCAAGGCCGACGCGGGAAAACCACGCTGCGGATTCATGCGCATATCGAGCGGGCCATCGGTCTTCACGGAGAAGCCGCGCGCCGGATCATCCAGTTGCATGGATGAAACGCCGAGGTCGGCGAGGATGCAGTCCGCACCGGTGAGTTTTCCCTCCCTCGCCCCGCCCAAGCGGGGAGAGGGCTGGGGCGAGGGGATTTGAATTTGTGAACCAACGGCGTCCTCGCCCTGACCCTCTTCTCCATTCGGGGAGGAGAGGGAATAAAACGAGGCCAGCGCCTGGGGCAGGCCGGCGAAGTTGCTGCGGATGGCCGTGAAAACTTCCGGCCCGAAACCAGCGGCGCGCAGGCGGGCTTCCGTCTTCGGCAATTCAACCGGGTCGGCATCCAGTCCGAGCAGGCGTCCGCCGGGCTGAAGCCGGGCAAGGATTTCCCGCGCATGGCCGCCGTAGCCGAGTGTGCAATCCACAGCCAGCTCGCCGGCCTTGGGCGCGAGCGTTTCCAGAATTTCCGCGACCATGATGGGCCGATGCGTGCCGGCGGGCGTTTTGCCGGACGCGAGGACTTTCGCGACGGTGTCGGCGTAACGCTGCGGATCGCGCTCCTTGTATTTCTCCTCGAATCGGCGCGGATGTTTGCCGGAATAACGCAGGCGCCGGCGATGCGGTGTCGCGGGCCGGGAACTGTCCGGGGATGGCAAGGTGGCGTCGCTCACAGTGCGTTGGATTGTTTATTCAAGCCGGACATCGGGTAACGATTGTCCCGGAATTTTTCCGTCCCGGCGAGAAAACATGGCAGGGACGGAGTGGAAAATTTGGGAACGCTTGCTCACCCTGCCCGCGCCGCCGACCGCGCTCAAACCGAGATGGACGTGATGCCAGTCGTTCCCCACGCCATCCTCCGTCGAATACTGGCCTGTCGGCGACACCCGGTTGCGGTCGCGCCTGCCTACTTGGAAGGTTTGGCGTTCCAAATCGCCAGCGTGTCCGCCGAACCTTGCGAGCGGACGCCGTTGTCGGTCAGGATTTCATCGGTGGCGGCGAGCATCTGCGCCCGCGGGAAAATCATCGTTTCGCCGTAACGGGTATTGCATTCGATGGTGATGAACTCGTCTTTCGCATCCCGTAAAATCTCCACGAGATGATTGAGGTTTTTGACCGGGATGCCGTTGACCGCTTTCACCACTTGTGACCTCGGATTGTCGTAGCCCTTGGCCAGCTTGTGCGGAAAAAAGGGTGAAGAGATGATTACCAAACCTTCGCCCGGAAACGCGGGTTGGTCCGACATGCGCGTGACCAGCGGATTGGCCAGGTTGCTCAAACGCGACATGACGGCCGCGCCGTATTTTGTCCGCAGAAGACCATCCAGATATTCATCCGTGGCAGCGGAAAAGACCAAAGGCCCGCAGATAAAATACGAGGGATAAGTGCTGTTCAGCCCGGGAATCAATCGCGGATAATTTGCTGAAACGGGCAGATTGATCTTCAGCTCTTTGCCGGCACGGACAATTGTCAGCGGCACGGTGCCATTGGTGGCGATATGCTGGATTTGATATTTGAATTTCACCCGCAGGTCGTCTCCCAGCTTGATCATGCCCTGGTCATCCACTGGAGTGTCGCCGATTTTGGTGATGACATCCCATTCCTTCAGCGGATAAGCCGGATCATCCTTGTAGGGTTTGTGAACCACTATGCCCTCGATGGTCGGGGGCAGCTTGAGAAACGAACGTAAAGCAGGATTTTCCAGCGTCTGTAGCTCATCATACATGGCCGGCTTGCCGTCATAATGACCATCGGCGATGTCCTGAAGGAACAAGTCTATCTCCTCGCTGGGAATGATGTAGCCAATGTTCTCGGCCTCATTCAGGCGGCTGAACGTCAGCCCGATCATTTTGTCGCCCACCACCGCCGGACCGCCGCTGTTGCCGGGATTGATGGCTGCGTCAATCTGGATGCGCAGACCGAAAACCGGAAAGTTATACGGGGAGAACTCTACCCGCGAAACGATTCCCTTCGTGATTGAAAGACTGTTGCCTCCTTCCGGAAATCCGTAGGTCAGGACCGTATCCTTGATGCCTGGCAATGTCTTGGCCCGCGCCAGCGGCGGATGCGAGTCGAAAAATTTTTCATCATCCAGTTTGAGCACTGCCAGATCAATTCCCACAGCGATGGCTTCAACCGTCGCGGATATTTTATCTCCGGCCTGATTCGCCTGGATTTGCACCTGGCTGGCATAATCCACGACATGGGCGTTGGTCAGTATGCGCCTGCCTTCAATCACCACGCCACTGCCGGTTTGATCTTCCGGAGACTGTTTTGTCCACGGCGTGTAAGGATCGGGGTAACGCACCGTGGCGAAAATCTTCACCACCGAATTTTCAATGGTGCCGGAACCGGCGCCGGTGGCGGCAACATTGGTGGTGGTAACCGGCGATGCGGGTTCGGCGGCGTGGAAACTGAGACATGAGGCGAACAAAGCGGCAACCATGAGCCGGGTTGCCTTGGAGCCGGCGGAAAATGAATCAAATCCCATAGATGAAACGATGCTAGATAATGGGCGGGATGCATGCAAAGAAAATGTCGTCCGGGCGCGGGAAAACGGGAGGCGGTGGGAAAGGTTGAGCGCGGCCTGCGAGTGCTGTTGGCGTTCGTCAAGATCGCCGGTGCAACAGCGAACGACAGCGCCGCGAACGGACTATGCGTCAGCGGATGGTTTCCCTTGAAACCGGACTAAGGGGCTGGCGATTTTGGCCGGGAAGCGGGAGTGGCGCTCGTTGGCTCGGCGGCAGTTTCCTTGAGAAAATTATCCAGCACACCCAGATAAGCATCGATGGAGTCGCCGGCTTCGGGACCAAGGTCGCGCTTGAGCTCCCGTAACTGGTCCGCGGACGACTTTGCTTCGCGTCGAAGGTCATCCATGTTCAGCTTTCCGGTCATCAAGCCGCTGACTAGCTCGTCGTAGTTGCTGGCCGCCTCGGGATTGCCGGCGAGCATCTGCTGGCGAATTTGCCCGATAAAATTCGTGTTCGCGCCCAGATTGCGAAACGCAGCGGACAAATCCACGTTGGTGTTCGCCAGGGCAGCCGCTGGAGCCGCCGTGGGAAGATTCGTGGACACGGAGACTCGCGCGATATTGGTTGCCGTGTTCGGCGTGGCGGCGTTCGTGCCAATCATCAGGCTCGCCACCTTTTTGCGCGGCACGTTGATTTTGCCCAGCATTTCGCTCTCCAACACCACGGTGTCCGCGGACACGGACAACACCTTGCCGGCGTAACGGTCGCCGTTTTGCATTTCCACCAAGTCGGCGCGCAGCCGGGGCGCGGCGACGAACATGAGAATAATTCCGGACAAGAAGAACCGCTGCTTGGTCTTCATGGCAAAACGGTAGTCCATCGGAGAATGCTTCGCAAATAGGGCCAAGCACGCAGCGCGGGGAAAACGGGATGGTTAGGAAAGGTTGAGCGCTAACTGCCGGATGGCACCAAAGACAACTTTGAACTGCGCGTCATATTTCTTTTCCAGCGCGGCCAGTTTCCGGGAAAGTTCAATGTTGGAAGCGAGAGCATCTGTCGCAGCCGAATGAAGGCGCGAACCACTTGAACGCTGGTGGTGGCCCTCCCCCTTGACTGCAAGCTGAGGTTCAGGAGAATCTACTTCGAAAGCGTGAGCTTCAGACCCCAGTCATCTGCGGACGGAAAGTCGGGCACGTTGATCCAGCCCCACACGTTGGCTGCCAACACGCCTGGCCCCGCTTTTGACCACTCTCCCGTGCGTGGATCAAACCATTCCGCCTGGTAGCTTGCATGAGGCACAGCGCCGCGAATCATGCTTTTGTCCGGACAATCCTTTTCAAAGTAGGTGAGGAAAAAGTCCCTGGCCGGTGTGCGGGCGCAATACGCCCAACCCCGGAAGCCTTTGGCCAAATGCGTCTCACTCGGCGAAACCAGATTTGAATCAGGAACCAAATCCTGATAGCGGCGCCCTTCACCCATCGCAAACGTCTTCAGGTGTTTCATCTGGTTGGCGGAATTCCACTGGAACGCCTCCCACATAAACGGGCCCGAGCCCGGCTCGATGTCCGCGCCCCAAAGACCTTCCGCTCCGCAGATATGACCGGCCAGACCGCCGGAAAGGAAACTGCCGTACATGCCGGAGCGCACATCACGATCGTCTTCTTCCGTTCCGCCCGGAGCCCCGTATTTGTAGGGGGGATAGCGTTTGTCCGTCATGCCGGCATAATAGGGCTCGCCGTTCAACGCCGGCCGCGGCGGGTTGGAGTGGAAAATTTCCGTCAGATACCAATACGCGTCGTGCTCCCGCAGGTTGCCAATCTGATGGAACGTCAGCCATTGGTTTTCCCCCGGCCCGCCGAAGTTCATCAGGCTCGAAACTGACGCATTGCAGGAGGCCAGCGTCCCAAACGGCGGGTGGCCAAACTTCTCGATGACCTGATTGGCCGCTTGATTGATCTGCTGCGGTGAGGCGGTCATATCCGGATAGTCGTAATGCACGGGACTGTAGAGACAGTTATTTGCCTGGTAACGGCTCCAGACATATTGAATGTAACGGCTGTAGGACTCCGGCCAGTCGTAATACTTCGCCCAACACGCCGTGACATCCCGCCGCGCCACCTCGATGACCGGTATAAATCCCTGGGCGTTCAGATATTCAATCTTCCGGTCCATGAACTTGAAATAGTCCGGGTTGATGCGATCCATGTCCGGAAAAACCTGCCCGTACCCGGGCACTTTGCCGGGGAAAAGGAACGCGCGACCGCCTTCGTTATACATGTCTTTCGCGCGCCATTGATCGCGCGGTTTGTGATTGGCGATTTCCGCCTGATCCACCCACGCCGACCGAACCCCGAGGTTCGCCTGTTTGTCCAGCCAAACGTCCCACGGGGCCTCATCGGTGGCCCAATTCGGAAAGGCGGCGATGATGGCCACGGCGTTGAATCCCTGACTCTTTCGCAGACGCAAGTAATCTTTGAACCCGGCGTCCGGGCCGATGGGGCGTTCCTGGTCATCGTCGTTCCACTTGAAGCGATAGGTCACCGCCGCATACCAGGTATCGCCCAACAGGATATACGGTGTGCCATCGGCGTATTCAAAAGCATGGCCGTTGGCGGACGGTTTGATGAGCCCGCGACGAGTGGGCACGGCGTCCTTCTCGGCTTCGGACCATTCAACGGCCGTGAAGTTTCCCTGCTGATCGTTCAGGCCGGCGTCTTTCTGATTTGAGCCGCTGCGCCAGGTCCATTGGCCGGGTTGAGTCGCAAGGATGCGCACACGAAAAACATCGCCGCCGTCCCAGAACCCGAAACAACGTTTGTCGAATCCGGGACCTTTCAAATCCACCCAGACCTCCACGTTTGTGTACGGGTTTGTGTATTGGCCTTTTGCGTGGAAGGTCAGCTCGACCCTTTCCCAGACGTGTACTTCGTTCGCCGCCGCCATCACGGTTGGAAAAGTGATTGCCGCAATCAATACCATCAGTGGTTTCATGGACAACATTCTTTGACTGCAAAAGCGAGGCGTCAAACACGAATGGAAGGAAGCCGGGCCGGGCATGCCGGGCGTTGCCAACCAATTAATTCTTCGCCCCAGCCAGTTCCTCTTCAAAGTCCACGATCTCCTTGATCTGCACCAGAAACGAAGTTGGTTGAGAGTTCATGGTTGAGGGTTGAGCGCCCGTCAGTTCTTGGCGGTGGCCAGTTCTTCTTCAAAATCTACGATTTCTTTGATCTGCACCAAAAACCACCGGTCGATTTTGTTTAAACCAAAAATCTCTTCGATGGTGAAGCCGCCGCGGCGGGCGGGCGCGCCGGTCCGCCGCAACCCGCCGTCTGGTTTGGTTCCTGCCATTGAACCGCTGTTCCCGGCCCCGGCACAGCCGGGCGGCGGCTTGAGCCAGAAAGCTCGTCAGGAGAAATAATGTCGCCTTCTTTCCCGGTTTGATGCTTCAATCGCGCCGGACTCGAAGCCAGAGCATCGCCATGAACGCCTATCTCTTTACCGCCGGCCTCACCCAATCCCAGGTCCGCCCGACTCCCGGCCGTGGCGGACAGTTGGTTGACCGTTTGCTGACCTGGGATACCTGTGTAAGTGCGATCATTTACGGCGGCGACCCGGAACAGGCGCAAAAGCGGTTTGAAGCCTGGTGCCGTCTGACTCCGGACGGAGAAAAGCCGGTCGAGATGGATATCAAAAAGGTCGTCGCCGCGCAGTTTGTTGATCAATTGCTCACGGAATCGGGCGGTAAGCCGCTGGATTGGCCGCGGGTTTCCCAACAGGTAAATGACATTTTGCAGACAACTCCCGTGGACGATTTCGAACAAGGCTATTGGGTGGATATCAATCAGGCCGTGCCCCCGGGAAAAATTAGTTTCGACGTCGAATCGTTGAAACGCGATTTGCCGGAAGACATCCGGTCCGGCTTGAACTGGTCGCCGGACAAAAAGTTCTTCTTCCTCGTGAGCGTTCTCAGCCCCCGCCCATTGCCGGTAATCCCTGCCGATGAATTGGAATCCAACGCGCCAGACCGCGACGACGCTGACGATGAAAACGTGGACGACAAAGAACCGGAATTGGATGGTTTTGTCGCCGCACTTCCCGAAATGAGGGACAAGGATGCCGCGGCGCTGGTTGAGGCGCGCAATTCCGTGGTCGCCGCGTGGCTCTGGCGGAAATTTGCCGCCGGCACCCGGCTCGCTCCGAATGAAATCCAGATTGACCCCTGTTGCAGTTTCATTCCGGTGGAATAGAGCAGGCGTAGCGGCGACTCGGCAGAACGCCGCAAATTTAGCGGGATTTTGAATGGCGGCTTTCTGCCGAAAGCCGCCACGTGCAGCGCGGGAAAAAACGGGAAAGTTTGGAAAGGTTCAGCGCGGCCTGCGAATATTAGTGGCCGTGCGCCAGCACCTGCGGCTGGGACGTTGCACACGCTACGCGCCGGTTTCAACACAAAGGCGCAAGAGCGTGAAGTCACCAAGAGGTGGCCGTCTACAAAGACCTTTGCGCCTCGGCGGGGCGGCTCTGACCGTGTTGAAGTGAAACGAAGGCGGATGGCGTTAAACTCCCCAATACGGCTGCCGGCTTGTGCACCTGCTGGATCCGCAAGGCCATCCACTGTCGGTCCGGAAGATTGATGGCACGGCCCTGTTCGTCGGCAAAGGTATAGTTGTCCTTTTCGTGAATTGTGAAGATGCCGTCCACTGGAGTGATGGTCATGTTCCAAGTGTCGATGATGTCCGCTTTGAATTTCATGCCATTTGCGAGTTTGAATTTAGGCAGTTCAAACAGCCAGTTGGTCGGCCGCTCCTTGCCGAAATAGAGCAGATAGTATTCGCCTTGCTGGCCGCCAAGGTTTACCTCCTGCCATTTGTCAATCGGGTCAATGCCCCCGGCTGGACCGTCCGCCAGCACCCGGCGCAGAAACGCCAATCGCGCGGGACTCTGGCCGTAGAGCCGGCCCCCATCCGAAGTCCAGAGCAGGCCCTGCGCATTGGAGATGGTTTCGCCGTGCGTTGCGTAGGTACCCGCCACCGTGGCATTCCAGAATCGGAACACCATTTCCTGCGCCGACAGGTTGCCCCAGCGTTTCCAGATGTTGCCCTCGTATTTGATCTCGTCGTAGAGGACCGGCTTGCGATAGACGTCACGATACAATTCGGCGCGCCCGGGGTCTTCCACCGCCGAGCCGTTCTGAATGCTGGCGTGCGTGACCCACGGCTTCGTGTTGTTGTAAATGAGGAATCCATTATGAATGGAACGCAAATGCCCATACGGATCCACCGCCTCCACCACCTGAAACAATCGGTCCCAGTCGGCCTCGGTCTTGTGCTTGTTGAAATCATATTCATTGGACAGCGACCACCAGACGTTGCGATACGCCGCCAGACGGCTCACGATATACCTGACGTAACGGTCGTCTGCGGCCGCCGGCATCCGGTCGAATCCCCACCGCCCTTTGTCGTAAGGATCAAACAGAATCACGTCCGCTTCAATACCAAGGTCGCGCAGGTCGCCCACGCGCTTTTCCAGATGTTGAAAAAACTCCGGGTTGAACCGGGAAAAATCCCAGCCTTTCGGCGGCGTTCCTTCGAAGGGATAGAGCGCCAGCTCGTTGGTCTTGCCGGGTTCATGCTTCGGAAAGACGCACATGCGGATTTTGTTGAACGGCGAGGCCGCCAGGGTCGCGAGTGTCTGGGCCTCCAGCATGCTCACCATGTGCCACCAGTTGTAGGAAGTCGTGCCAATGGGCCGGTACGGCGTGCCGTCGGCGCAGGCAAAGTGATACGTGTAGCAAACCCGCACCGGGCCATGATTATTGGCCGACGGCGGCATGACGGTGAACTCGCCGGTGTGGCCTTCGAGTTCCGGGACGTTGCTGTCCGTCGCATAATGCCAGCACCCTTGTTTCTCCGGCATGAAACGAATTCGATAAATGCCATCGCCGTCATAAAAGCCCGCAACTTCAACCGAATTGGTGTCTTGGGTGAAACGGGCGGAGAGGTTCACTTCGACAAACGGGTTGCCGTTGGTCGGGCCGGAAAGGGTGATTTCAAAGATTCCCCATTGCTCGACGGTGGTTCCGGCGGCGGTGGCCGTCTGCGCCGGTGAAACCAGCAACGTGACGCTGGCAACGCAAATTGACATGACGAAGGCGCGCACCGGGCCACGCTATCTAAATTTTTCGCCCCCGCCAAGGTTTCTTGATTCCCGGTGAAGTACAGTTCGCGTACCAAATCTTGATTGCAACCCCTGCGGCTGGTGCTTCACACACAACCCCGCTCAGCTTTTGGAGCGCGACCTTCAGGTCGCTTCAGCGCGCGAAGTGGTGAGTCGTTGGTAAATCTGGTGCCGTTGGTAAGTCGTGAGATGAAGCGGCGTGAACGCCGCGCTCCAATGCGCGGCGCGGGGAAAACGGGAGACGGTTGGAAAGGTTGAGCGCGGCCTGCGAGTGTGGACGTGCTGCGTCCGGTACGTTGCATACACAAAATTTTATCGGGCATCCTGACCTTGCGAGAGAAGCTTGGGGAGCCGGTCGGCCAAATCCGCGGAGAACCGGCGTTGCATGTCACGATTGACATGGGTCAGATCTTCGTAGTCGGCTGGTGTTTGCTCCGGCAGATCACCTTGAGGCACAAGCACCACGCGGGAGTAACGGCTTTTGAGCCGGTCAAGGAAACGCATCATATCGGCACGTATGGCCGGATCGATCTGCCGGGCGAGGATTGGATTGTAGCCGCCAACCAGCAAAATAACCTGACGGTTCGCCTGCTGGCACCTGGCCACAAAATCCTCGAAGGCTTGTTTTTCAAAGTCGCTTACGCCTGATAGATGAAAGGCCGCCGCGTTTTCGCGCGCGCGCGCCTCAAGATCGGACTGCAGCGAACTGTCATATTGCAGTTGCTTCAGATTGATAATCGCGGGGCCGAACAAACGTTGAGCCAACACCTCCCGGCAGCGGAAAAGCGGCAGCAGGTCGCCGAATAATCCGGCGAAGATGTATTTGCCAAGGAAGTATCGGAACCCGCCCCGGCGCCATCCGTCTGGCACATCACGGAACTGGAAGAAGTACGGCAACGTTGCGCTGGTGGGACCTATGTAGAAGTACCCTTCAGTCACGTAACAGATCACCACTTGCGGGTTGGCGCGTCTGATTTGGCGTTCCATCAACAGCAAATCGTAACCTTGGACGCCAGCGTAGGTAAGTTTGGCGGTCCAGAAATTCGTGCCCAGCCGCTGGTTGAGGAGTTCTTCATTGATTTGTGCCCGGGTTTGACTTGAACCCACCAGAATGGCGCGGCGGGACATGGGGTTCTCCTCGAGCAGAATGCGTTTGAAATGGAATTGCATCTGGAGTTGTATGCCGGCACCGATACCCATTGCACCCCAAAACAAGGCCGTGTTGCTGGCGGCATAAATCCAGAGGTTGAGGCAGACAAAGCCCGCAACGCCATGCACCACCCCGCGACTGTACTTGATCCGCGCGCGGATCAGCCGGTCGAGCAGCCCATGCGCGGCGATCCACAGCAGAACCAGCGTCGCCAGCCAGAGCGCTTCACGCAACCGGTGCTGAACGAATGGAATCGGGTTACTGACATTGCCTTGTCCCAAACGGATTAACACGCTGCCGAATCGCCCCGCCACAACTTGCGCCACCAGCCGACCGGCCAGCACATAGCCGGCCCAGCTGGTCAGCAAACAAACAACAGCGATGAGGTAAAACCGGTGGCGTCTCATGGTCAGAATTGAAAATAGATGAACTGCATTCCGTCAAAAACACCCAGGCCGGTGATGGCCGCCAGCGCGAGCGCCGTCGCCACGGCCTGCCAGCGGGTTTTCCAGGCCGAAAAATGATCCATTTTTTCGTACTGCCATTGGAAGAACAGCGCCAAGGCGCCGAGCACGATGATGGGCTGGGTCAGCGGACTCACCCCCGCCGCCAGCGGCCAGTGAAACATGGCCCGCAAATAACTGAGTATCATCTGCACTTGATCGAACTTCGGGGGAAGCGACCCGGCTCGAAAGAGCAACCATCCGACACAGGTAATATGAAAAAAGAGCAAGGCGAACAAAAAGTGTTTCGCCCGCCGTCCGCTTTGGCTCCGCGTTTGGCCACCGGCTGCCTCCTTGAGCGGCGGCAGGTGGCGCGTGTCCCGTCCGGTCAAGCTTTGCCAGGCTCGATGGATGGCCAGCAGGGTGCCGTGGTAAAGACCCCAGAACAAGAAGGCTGTGCCCGCGCCGTGCCACAAGCCGCCCAGCAGCATCGTGATCATCAAGTTTGCATAGGTTCGGCCGGTGCCGCGGCGGTTGCCGCCCAGCGGGATGTAGAGGTAATCGCGCAGCCAGGTGGAGAGGCTGATGTGCCAGTTGCGCCAGAAATCGGAGGGGTTTGTAACCAAATAGGGAGCTTTGAAGTTTCTGACGAATTCAAAACCCATAAGCTTGGCGAGGCCGCGCGCAATGTCCGTGTAGCCGGAGAAATCCCCATAGATCTGAAATGCAAAAGCGTAAATAACGAGCCATGCGTTGGCGTCAGGGAAGGGCGCCGTGGGTTGGCCAAATCCCCAGCCGACAATTCCAGCCAGCCGATCGGCGATCACGACCTTCTTGACATAGCCCATCAGGATTAGCCAGATGCCATTGAGCACTTCAGCCGGATTGATGACTCGAGGGCGTTGGCATTGGGGAAGCAGAAAAGAAGCGCGGACAATCGGGCCCGCGACCAGGTGAGGGAAGAACGCAACATAAAGCATGAAATCGAGCGGGTTGCGGGTGGCCTTGAGTTCGCCACGGTACACATCAATCGTGTAGCTCATGGAAAGAAAAGTGTAGAATGAGATGCCAATCGGCAGAATGACATGGAGCACCGGAAACGTCGCCTTCATCCCGAAAAAGGTCAGCACATGCTCCAAGGATCCGGCAAAGAAGTTGAAATATTTGAAAATGCTTAATATGCCGAGGTTGACGATCATGCTGAAAGAAAGGAACAGTCGCCGTTTGGTGGGGTGAGGTTCCCGCTCTATCCAGCGCGCACACCAGTAATCAAAGAACGTTGTAAACAGCAGCAGCACCACGAAACGCCAATTCCACCAGCCGTAGAAAACATAGCTGGCAATCAGCAGCAAAATATTTTGCCCGCGGTGTTGCAGCCGGTAGTAAGCCGTCAGCACGATGGCAAGAAAAACGAGGAAGACCAGTGAGTTGAAGCTCATCCTTGCTTTGCCCTTTTACGAGTGGCAGATGCTGGCTTCATGTTGCCGGAGAATGCGTTTCCCGAGTGGCAGTGATTTCGCCTCCGCCATTTCCTCCTCGAAATCCATAATCTCTTTGATCTGCGTCAGAAACGAAGATGGTTGAGAGTTCATGGTTGAAGGTTGAGAATCAATCAGTTTTTGGCTGTGGCCAGTTCTTCTTCGAAGTCCACGATCTCCTTTATTTGGGCCAAAAACCACCGGTCAATCTTCGTGAGGTTGAAAATCTCCTCGATGGTGAAGCCGGCGCGCAATGCATGCCGGATGAAGAAAATCCGTTCGGCGTTCGGCACGCTCAGTTTGCGGCTGATGACGTCGCGGGGAAGGATGTCGCGGTCGCCATAAACTTCCGTGCCGATGCGCCAGGGTTTGCCGTCGCCACCCAACCCGCTGCGGCCAATCTCCAGCGAGCGCAGACATTTTTGCAGGCTCTCCTTGAACGTGCGCCCGATGCTCATGGCCTCGCCCACGCTCTTCATCTGCGTCGTCAGCGTCGGGTCGGCCTGCGCGAATTTTTCGAACGCGAAGCGCGGCACCTTCACCACCACATAGTCAATCGTCGGCTCGAAGCTGGCCGGCGTCTCGCGCGTGATGTCGTTGCGAATTTCGTCGAGCAGGTAGCCGACGGCGAGTTTGGCGGCGATTTTCGCGATGGGAAAGCCGGTGGCCTTGGACGCCAGCGCGGAGCTGCGGCTCACGCGCGGGTTCATCTCGATGATGACCATGCGACCGTTGTCCGGGTTGACGGCAAACTGGATGTTCGAGCCGCCGGTTTCGACGCCCACGGCGCGGATCACGGCAAAACTCTGGTCGCGCATGATCTGGAATTCCTTGTCGGTGAGGGTCTGAATGGGCGCGACGGTGATGCTGTCGCCGGTGTGGACGCCCATCGGGTCGAAATTCTCGATGGAACAGATGATGACGCAGTTGTCGGCCTTGTCGCGCATGACTTCCATTTCGTATTCCTTCCAGCCGAGCAGCGATTCTTCGATGAGGATTTCACTGACGGGCGAGAGGTCCATGCCGCGCTTGGCCAGTTCCTCGAATTCATCGCGATTGTAGGCGATGCCGCCGCCCGTGCCGCCGAGCGTGAACGCCGGCCGGATGATGAGCGGGAAACGGCCGATTTTGTCCGCGACGGCACGGGCTTCGTCTTGATTGTGCGCGGTGCCGGAAATCGGAACGTCGAGACCGATGCTGAGCATGAGTTGCTTGAACGCTTCACGGTCCTCGCCCTTGTGAATGGCTTCCGGCTTCGCGCCGATCATTTCAATCCCGTGTTTTTCCAGGGCGCCGGAGCGGTGCAGGGCCATGGCGGTGTTCAAAGCGGTCTGGCCGCCGAGCGTCGGAAGTAAAACCAGTTTATGCGGGGTCTTGGGTCTGGCGTCTCGGCTCTCGGGAACGCCCAGCTTCTTCATTTCCTCCAACTCGCGCACGATGATTTTTTCGACGCACTCGGGCGTGATGGGCTCGATGTAGGTGCGGTCGGCAAACTCCGGGTCGGTCATGATGGTGGCCGGGTTGGAGTTGATGAGGATGACGCGGTAGCCCTCCTCCTTGAGCGCCTTGCAGGCCTGGGTGCCGGAATAATCGAACTCGCACGCCTGGCCGATGATGATCGGTCCGGCGCCGATGATGAGGACGCTGTGAATGTCCGTGCGCTTGGGCATCTTTCAATTTTCGATTTGTGACTCCGCCCGCGCGGAGCGGTGTTGCCGATTTACGATTTGAGAACGACGCCATCGTTTGTCCACCGGCGTCGTCCAAATCACATTCAAACGGCGGAAGATTAAACACGAATTGAACGCGGAGCGAAAGGAAATTGCTGCTCGTAGCGGCGTCTCGGCAGAGCGCCGCCGATCGTTCGATGAGTTTGCGGCGCTCTGCCGAGTCGCCGCTACGCTTGGATCAGGCGGCGATTTGTCCGAGCAAGGCCGGGCGGGTTTCCTTGTGCGCCGGCAATTTTTCGGAAACGCTGCTCAAGAATTCAATCTTCACCTTATCGCCATCGAAACGGCAGGTCACCGTGTCGTGATGCGGCGTTTCGTAAAATTGCCAGGTCATTTGAAAAGTGTTTTCGTCTGTCCAGGTGCCGCTGGCCATAACTTTCGAAACCGGCCCCAAAGCGCCCACGGTCAGCTTCGGCGGAGTTCCGGGCATGTCGGTTTTGCCGTCCATCCATTTTTCGATGCCGCACGTGACGGGATGTTCGCCCCTGGCATCCTTCAAGATGAAGGTGCAGGAATTTCCCCGAAACTTGAACGACACGCTCTGAACATTTGCGCCGTTCCCGATCTTGAAACTTTTGCCGGAAATTCCGGCCGCGACGGGTGAAGTCGCCTGCGCTTTCGGCGGCAGCAAGGCCAGGGAAGAAAGTTTTTGTTTCAACCGGGCCTGCGAATTTTTTTCCGGCGGCAAAACTTTTTCCTTCATCGCGGGCAAAAGATATTCCCAGATCAAATCAAACTCGCCGGGCATGCTGCCGCTTTCGCCGGTGATGCAAATCACGGCGTCCTGGTCGGGCATGATGATGGTGTATTGCCCGAAAGCCCCGTCGGCGCGATAGGCATTGTGCCGCGTGCGCCAAAATTGGTAGCAATAACCCTGATGCCATTCGCTG
>Ga0208188_1000782_pt1 | contig 16480 bp, 14 predicted proteins | sample June2015DPH_8_50_FD_184698 | JGI IMG/M metagenome (GOLD analysis project Ga0208188, IMG submission 184698) | Peatland microbial communities from SPRUCE experiment site at the Marcell Experimental Forest, Minnesota, USA - June2015DPH_8_40... | ecosystem: Environmental > Terrestrial > Soil >...
ACTTTGATTAACATAATCACTCCGCTTGGCGGACGAAACCCGCCGCGCCGACGAAAAAACGCCGCGCCGATTAGCCGTCGGTGCGGCGCGAGATCTCCGGAAATTTTTCAGGACATGAACGAATAGTCAGCTGGCAATCGCAAGATGATTCCTGCCCGACGCCAACTAGAAGAGATTACCTTGCCCCGGATCGCCGTCGCGCCGTCGCCGTCGTCGCGGCGGTTCGGCGCGCGGCATGGTCGAAGCATGTACCACTTCGGCGCGGGCGCCGACGTGGCCGTCGGAAAATTCGATGTCCATCGGCGTGCCGACCATCACCGACGCGGCGGTGCGCAGCGGCCGCCCCGCACGATCGCGCACCAGCGCAAAACCCCGCGCCAAGACCCCGCGATAGGACAGCGCCGCCAGCAATTGCGCATCGCGTTCGCAACGCGCCCAGCGCGCGTCGAGGAGATTGTCCATAGCGCGCGCGGCACGCTCGGCCAACGCCCCGACGCGTTCGGCTTCACGTGAAATTCTCATGCGATGCGCCGCGACATTGGCGCCGACGCCGGCGCGCAGCCGCAGCGCAAGGGCGGCATAGCGTTCCCGGCGGCGCTCGACTTGCGTGCGTAAGAGGTGGGCGCTCAGCCTGCCGCCGATGCGCGAGAAACTGACGTGATGGATGTGCGCGTTGGCACGCAGCGCGCGGCCGAGCCGTGCCGCGGCGTGATCGAGCCGCTGCCGCGGCACCGCCAGCACTTCGTCGGCATCCGGCAGCGCGCGGGCGGCGGAACGCACGGCATTGCGCCGCGCCTCCTGACTGCGCAGCCAGCCGGCGAGTGCCCGCCGCTCCAAACTCTCGACGTCGACGATGAGCTCGGCACGCACCGGCACCGCCATTTCGGCGGCGGCGGTCGGCGTCGGCGCTCGCCGATCGGCGGCAAAATCGATCAGCGTCACGTCGGTCTCGTGCCCAACCGCGGAGATGAGCGGAATGAGGCTTGCGGCCGCCGCGCGCACCACGATTTCCTCGCTGAACGACCAGAGGTCTTCCAGCGAGCCGCCGCCGCGCGCGACAATGAGGAGATCGGGCCGCGGCAGCGCGCCTCGTTCCGGCAGCGCGTTGAAGCCGGTGATGGCGGCGGCGACCTCGGCCGCGGAGCCTTCGCCCTGCACCTTCACCGGCCAGACCAGCACATGGCGCGGAAAACGGTCGGCGAGCCGATGCAGAATGTCGCGAACCACGGCACCGCTCGGCGAGGTGATGACGCCGATCACCGCCGGCAGGTAAGGCAGCAGCTGCTTTCGCGCCTCGTCGAACAGTCCCTCGGCGGTCAGTCGTCTTTTGCGCTCCTCGAGCAGCGCCATGAGCGCGCCGAGGCCGGCTGGCTCCAGCGTCTCGACCACGATCTGATATTGCGAGCGGCCGGGATAGGTGGTCAGCCGCCCGGTGATCACCACTTCGAGTCCGGCTTCGAGCTTGAGCTTGATGCGCGGGGCGGCACTGCGCCAGATCACGCCGGCGATGCTGGCCCGCTCATCCTTGAGATCGAAGTAAACGTGGCCGTTCCCATGATAGCTCACCTTGCCGAGTTCGCCGCGCACGCGCACGTAGCCGTAGGCGTCCTCGATCGTGCGCTTGAGCGCCGCCGACAGCTCGGACACCGTCAGTTCCGGCAGATTGAGGCGTGGTTCGTTCATCATCCTGATGCTGCGATCGGCCTGCGCGCTGTTAGGGCCGCGGATCGCCCCGGGTCAAGACCCTGGACAACTCCCGGCATCATCTTGCGCCGACAGTCACCCGTGCTACAGGGGCCCGGCCATGTACTTTAGCCTATGAACATTCTGCTCCTCGGCTCCGGCGGACGCGAGCATGCGCTGGCCTGGAAGATGGCGGCAAGCCCGCTGACGGACCGGCTCGTCTGCGCCCCCGGCAACGCCGGCATCGCGCGCGAAGCGGAGTGCGTTGCCCTCGACCTTGCCGACCATGCGGCGGTGATCGGGTTTTGCCGCGCCAACGCCATCGATTTCGTCGTGGTCGGGCCCGAAGGCCCGCTCTGCGCCGGCATCGTCGACGATCTGGAGACTGCCGGAATCAAGGCCTTCGGTCCGAGCCGAGCCGCGGCCCAACTCGAAGGTTCCAAGGGTTTCACCAAGGATCTGTGCCGGTCTAATCGCATCCCGACCGCAGCCTATGAGCGTTTCCGCGCCGCGGAACCGGCCAAGGCCTATGTCCGCGCCCGCGGCGCACCCATCGTCATCAAGGCCGACGGGCTGGCCGCCGGCAAGGGCGTCATCGTCGCGCAAAACCTCGACGAGGCCGAAGCCGCGATCGACATGATGCTCGGCGGCGGCCTGGGCGACGCCGGCGCCGAAGTCGTCGTCGAGGAATTTCTCGACGGCGAAGAGGCCTCGTTTTTCGCGCTCTGCGACGGCGACACCGCGATCCCGCTGGCGTCGGCGCAAGATCATAAGCGCGCTTTCGACGGCGATACCGGGCCGAACACCGGCGGCATGGGGGCCTATTCGCCGGCACCCATCGTCGATGCGGCCATGAGCGCGCGCGTCACGCGCGAAATCGTGCTGCCGACCTTGGCCGCTATGAAGGCGAGGGGCACGCCCTTCAAGGGCGTGCTGTATGCCGGCTTGATGATCACCGCCGAAGGGCCGAAGCTCATCGAATACAACGTGCGCTTCGGCGATCCGGAATGCCAGGTGTTGATGCTGCGCCTGATGTCGGACCTCGTTCCGGCATTGCTCGCAAGCCGCGACGGCGTGCTCAAGTCGCTCGATCTGCGCTGGTATCGTGAGGCCGCGCTCACCGTGGTCATGGCCGCCCGGGGCTATCCCGGCTCTTACGCCAAAGGCTCGGTCATCGACGGCCTTGACGACGCCGCCGCCGTCGCGGGCGTGGAGATTTTCCATGCTGGCACCAAAACGGAGGGCGGACGCATCCTCGCCAATGGCGGACGCGTGCTCAACGTTTCGGCGCTCGGGGCCACCGTGCGCGAGGCGCGCGCGCGCGCCTACGAGGCTATCTCCCGCATCCGCTGGCCCGAAGGATTCTACCGGCACGACATCGGCTGGCGGGCGGTGGAACGGGAGACCTAGGGAAGCCTCGCAGGCTGGCGCTGCGGCTTGATTAGCGATATCGGGGAGACAAGCAACATCGGGAGGAAACATGAGCGGCACGGACCGTCAGAGCACCTTCTCCGGTACCAAGGAAGTCTCCGAACGACTGCGGTTCGATGTCAACCGGCTCGAGGCATATATGCGCGAGCGCGTCAACGGCTTTGCCGGCCCGATCACGCTCCACCAATTCAAGGGCGGCCAGTCGAACCCGACTTATCTCGTCGAGACGCCGTCGCGGCGCTATGTGCTCCGGCGCAAGCCTCCGGGCAAGCTCTTGCCTTCCGCGCACGCGGTCGATCGCGAATACCGCGTGATCGGGGCGCTGCACGCCCAGGGTTTCCCGGTCGCCGAGCCCGTCCTTTATTGCGCCGACGAAAGCATCATCGGCACCGCGTTCTTCGTCATGTCCCACGTCGAAGGCCGCGTCATCTGGGACGCGCAGATGCCGTCGTCAAATCCGACCGAGCGGGCGCAGGTTTACGACGCCATGAACGTGACGCTCGCGCGTCTGCATAGCTACGATCCAGCCGCAATCGGCTTGGCCGATTATGGGCGTGGCGAAAATTACGTGGCCCGGCAGATCGAGCGTTGGTCGAAGCAATACCGCGCCTCGGAAACAGAGAAGATCGAGGATATGGAGCGGCTGATGGCGTGGCTGCCGGCGCATCTGCCGCCAGAGCAGCCGACGCGCCTGGTGCACGGCGACTATCGCCTCGACAACATGATCCTCGCGTCCGACGCGCCGCGGATATTGGCCGTGCTCGATTGGGAGCTGTCGACGCTGGGCGATCCGGTGGCGGATTTCGCCTATCACCTGATGCAGTGGGACATGCCGCCGGCGGAAGCCGGCACCGGCTCGCTGGTCGGCTGCGATCTGGCCGCGCTCGGCATTCCTACACGTGAGGCCTATGTTGATGCTTATGTGAGGCGCACCGGACTTGATCCGCGACCCTATCTGCCGACGTATTCCGCCTACAATTTCTTCCGCATCGCGGCGATCCTGCAAGGCATCGTCGGCCGCGTGCGCGATGGCACCGCCACCAGCGCCCACGCCGCGGCGCGGGCCGAACTCGTGCGACCGCTTGCCGCCAGGGCCTGGGAATTCGCCCGCCAGGCTGGGGCAACTTGAGGCGACGAGACGGATGAAAACCTTCGCGCTTGCGCTCGGCGGCGGTGGCGCCCGCGGGCTGGCGCATATCGCGGTCGTCGAAGCGCTTGATGAGATGGACCTCAAGCCGGTCGCTATTGCCGGCACGTCGATCGGCGCCCTCGTCGGCGGCGCCTATGCGGCGGGGCTGCGCGGCAAGAACATCCGCCACCACGTCCTCGCATTCGCGCACAACCGGGCCGAAACCATGCGCCGACTGATCCTGGCCCGCGCCGGCAAATTTGCCGATTTGTTCGCCGGCGCCTTCGGTCACGCCACGCAGATCGACGCCGAAAAATTCTGCGCGCAGTTCCTGCCCGAAACGATTCCCGCGGATTTCTCCGATCTGCAAATTCCGCTCACGGTGATGGCGACCGATCTGCATCGCCGCCAGGAGGCGCCGCTGACATCGGGGCCGCTGCGGGCGGCTCTCGCCGCTTCGATCGCCATACCCGGCCTGTTGCGGCCGGTTGCCCTCGACGGTCGCGTTCTCATCGATGGCGGCGCCACCAATCCGCTGCCGTTCGACCGGCTGCGCGGGCGCGCGGTTTGCATCGTCGCCGTCGACGTGTTGAGCGTACCGCCCGCCGAGCGCAGCGACATCCCGCGCCCCTGGGAATGCATGTACACCACGCTCAACATCATGGGCAGCGCTATTGTCGCCGCCAAGCTCGCACACGGCGCCCCCGACCTCCTGATCTGCCCCAAGGTCGGCATCTTCCGCACGCTCGACTTCCATCAGGCGACCGCCATTTTGCGCGCCGCCGACGCGATGAAGGCCGAGGTCAAGGAGCGGCTCGGCGCGCTGCTGGCGGCCTGAGACCAGCACGAACGCATTTGCGGCGCACGTGTTGATGTCCAAGCCAATCCGCTATTGTAAACGCCACGGGGCCCATTGCCGCGCCAACGAACGATATGGAAACGCTCAGATGCCCGAGACCCAACGCGTGTCTGTTCACGGCCTGAAGGTTGCCAGGATCCTTCACGACTTCGTCGTCAACGAGGTCCTTCCCGGCACCGGGATCGAGGCCTCGGGGTTTTGGCTGGGGCTTGATCGCATCATTCACCGCTTCGCCCCTTTGAATCGCGCGCTGTTGCAGCGCCGGGACGCCCTGCAGGCAAAAATAGACGATTGGTATCGAGGACGGCGCGGACGTCCCTTCGACGAGGCCGCTCACAAAGCCTTCCTTGAGGAGATCGGTTATCTCGTTCCCGAAGGGGCCCCCTTCAAAGTCGACACCGCCAATGTCGACGACGAAATCGCCGCCGTCGCCGGACCGCAACTTGTGGTGCCGATCAGCAACGCGCGCTATGCGCTCAATGCCGTCAATGCGCGATGGGGTTCGCTCTACGACGCGCTTTATGGCTCCGACGCTATTCCGCGGGACAGCCAAGCGGCGCCGAGCAGAGGATACGATCCCGAGCGCGGCAAGCGCGTGATCGCCTGGGCGCGGCGCTTCCTTGACGAGGCCGCGCCGCTCGCTTCCGGCTCGCATGCCGATGTCCGTTCCTATTCGGTCAAGGGCGGGACGCTGGCTGCTGCCTGCAAAGACGGTGCGATGGCCGGACTTGCCGATGCCAAGCAGTTTCGGGGCTATCGCGGCCGTCCGGATGCACCCGAAGCCATACTGCTGGTCAACAACGGCCTGCATATCGAGATCGTCATCGATGGCGCGCATCCGGTTGGCCGCGACGATGCCGCCGGCATTGCCGATGTCGTGCTCGAAGCAGCGCTGACGACCATCATGGATCTGGAGGACTCGATCGCCGCGGTCGATCCTGAGGACAAAGTGGCGGCCTATCGCAACTGGCTCGGTCTGTGCCAGGGAACGCTGGTCGAGACTTTTCAAAAGGACGGCAAGACCCTTACCCGTCGGCTCGCCGCGGACCGCCACTATACGCAGCCCGACGGCGGCGCGGTGGTGCTCCCGGGCCGCAGCGTGATGCTCATCCGCAACGTCGGCCATCTGATGATGGACGAAAGCGTGCTCGACCGCGAGGGTAACCCCGCTCCCGAAGGCATTCTCGATGCCGCGATCACGAGTTTGATCGCGCTCCATGATCTCAAAGGCCGGGGTCAATTCCGCAACAGCCGGACCGGCTCGATCTACATCGTCAAGCCGAAGATGCACGGACCGGATGAGGTCAAGTTCACCGACGATCTCTTCGCCGCGGTCGAGGACATGCTCGGCTTGCCGCGCCACACGCTCAAGGTCGGCCTCATGGACGAAGAACGGCGGACGACCGTCAATCTCATGCAGTGCATCCGCGCAGTGAAATCCCGGGTGTTTTTCATCAACACCGGCTTCCTTGATCGTACCGGCGACGAGATCCACACGTCTCTGGAAGCCGGGCCGATGGTGCGCAAGGGCGAGATGCGCAATCAAGCGTGGCTCAAGGCCTACGAAGACTGGAATGTCGATATCGGGCTGGCTTGCGGCCTGCCCGGCCACGCTCAGATCGGCAAAGGCATGTGGGCGATGCCCGACCTGATGGCCGCGATGCTCCAGCAGAAAATCGCGCAGGTCGAGGCCGGCGCCAATACCGCCTGGGTCCCCTCGCCGACCGCGGCGACGCTGCATGCGACGCACTATCACAAGGTCAATGTCTTTCGGCGACAAAGCGAGCTGGCGTCACGGGCGCGCGCCAGTCTCGACGACATTTTGACCGTCCCGGTCGCCCGCGGCGTGAACTGGTCTCCCGAGGAAGTCCAGCAGGAGCTCGACAACAACGCGCAGGGCATCCTCGGCTACGTCGTGCGCTGGGTCGAGCAGGGTATCGGCTGTTCGAAAGTTCCCGACATCAACAACATCGCGCTGATGGAGGATCGCGCGACCTTGCGCATTTCGAGTCAGCACATCGCCAATTGGCTCCGCCACGGCATCGCCTCCGAGCAGCAAGTGATGGACACGATGAAGCGCATGGCGGCCGTCGTCGACAAACAGAATGCCGGCGATCCGGCCTATTCGCCGATGGCGCCGCATTTTGAATCATCGGTCGCCTTTGCCGCGGCCTGCGACCTTGTTTTCAAAGGCGCGGTCCAACCGAACGGCTACACCGAGCCGATCCTGCACGCGCGCCGGGCGGAATTTAAACGACGGCAAAAAGCTCGATAGGCTGAGCCGCAGGGAGGCTGCTATATTCGAGCGACAAAGCCTGCGGCAATTGCATGAATGCCGATCAACGCAACGCAGCCAGGGGAGATGACGCCATGACAGACTTGAACCGCCGCCGTCTTTTGGCCATCGCCGCCGCGGCTGGCACCACCGCCGCGCTGACCCCGTTCGCAACGTCGACTGCTCAGGCCGCCGCGCCGCCGTCCGGCGCGCAGGCGCCCGGTTTTTATCGTTACAAGGTCGGCAGCTTCGAATGTACCTCGATCAACGACGGTGCCCGCACATTCCCGCTGACCGACGCGTTCGTGCGCAACGTGCCGAAGGCCGAGGCGCTCGCCGCGGCGGCGGCGGCCTACATGCCCGAGGGCATGGTGACGGTGCCGTTCAACCCGCAGCTCATCAATACCGGCGGCAAGCTGGTGCTGATCGACTGCGGCTTCGGCGGCGCCGCCTTCGAGTCGAGCAAGGGCGCGGTCGGCCGCACGCTGCGCAATCTCGCCGCCGCCGGCGTCGATGCCACCAGCATCGATGTCGTCTTGATGTCGCATCTGCATCCCGACCACACCAACGGCATCCGCGCCACCGATGGCACGATGGCCTTTCCCAACGCCGAGATCATGGCGCCGGCGAAAGACTGGGAATTCTGGATGAGCGAGGACAATGCCGCCAAGGCCCAGTCCAACGAGATGATGAAGAACTACTTCGCCAACGTGAGGAAGGTCTACACCGGCATCGAGTCCAAGGTAACCAAGTACGAATGGGGCAAGGAAGTCATGCCCGGCATCACTTCGGTGGCGGCGCCGGGCCATACGCCGGGGCACACCGCCTTCGTGATCGCCTCCGGGTCCTCCACGATTCTGCTGCAGTCTGACGTGACCAACATTCCGGAATTCTTCCTGCGCAACCCGGATTGGCATGTGGTCTACGACGTCGATCCGGAGCAGGCGCAAACGACCCGGCACAAGTTCTACGACATGGCGTCGGCCGAAAAGGCCCTGGTCGTGGGCTTCCACTTCAGCTTCCCGTCGATGGGCCACGTCGAGAAGGACGGCGCCAGATACCGCCTGGTTCCGATCGCGTGGAATCCAGTGATCTGATCGTCACCTGCGGAATTGACATGGCGGGGTGGCCCGCGTCGGGTGACGGCGCGCCCTTATGGCTTGACCGCGACGATGCCCTCAATCTCGACCGAGATCTGGTTAGGCAGCATGACATTGCCGACAGCCGAGCGGGCGTGGCGACCGGCGTCGCCGAATACCTCGACGAACAGATCAGAGCAGCCGTTGATGACTTTCGGCGAGTCGTTAAAATTCGGCACCGCGTTGACCATGCCGAGCAACTTTACGATGAAATCAACACGGTCGAGCGAACCGAGCGCTTCGCGCATGGCGGCAAGAAGCCCGAGGCCGACGAGCCGTGCGCGCCGATAACCTTCCTCGACGCTGATTTCGGCCCCGAGTTTGCCGATCAACATACGCCCCTGTTCGTCGCGCGGACCCTGGCCGGATAGAAACAGGAGGTCCCCGGCGAGCCGGTACGGCAGATAATTGGCGACCGGTTTCGCCAGCACCGGCAACACTAAACCGAACTCTTTCAATCGCGCTTCCGCACTCATGGTCTGTTCCCTCCGGCTAGCGCCGTTCCTCGAAGAAGTTTTTGAGCAGCGCCGACGCCTCCGCTTCGGCCAATCCGCCATAGACCTCCGGCCGATGGTGGCACGAAGGCGAAGCGAAGAATTTCACGCCGTTGTCGACGGCGCCGCCCTTTGGATCGGCGGCGCCGTAATAGAGCCGGCGGATGCGCGCGAACGCGATCGCCCCCGCGCACATCGCGCATGGCTCGAGCGTGACATAGAGGTCGCAATCGGCAAGCCGCTCTGAGCCGAGCGCCGCCGCCGCCGCGCGGATGGCGACGATTTCGGCATGCGCCGTCGGGTCGCGGTCGGCCACCGTGCGATTGCCGGCCCGCGCGACGACCGTGCCGCCATGCACGACGACGCAGCCGATCGGCACGTCGCCGCTTTCGCCGGCGGCGCGCGCTTCCCGCAGCGCCATAGTCATGAACGATGTCATCGCCGATTGCCTGAGCGACCGCCCGGGTCTATTGCCGGAGACAGTCATGGACGACAACAGTCAATTCGACAATGGCGGCGAGCGCATCGCCAAGGTGATTGCCCGCGCCGGGCTTGCCTCACGCCGCGAGGCCGAGGCGTGGATCGCCGCCGGGCGCGTCGCCGTCAACGGCACGGTGATCCGCTCGCCCGCACTCAACGTCACCGCGCGCGACCGCATCGAGGTCGACGGCGAAGCGCTGCCGGCGCGCCAGCGCACGCGGCTGTTCCTCTATCACAAGCGGCGCGGGCTTTTGACCGCGCACGCCGACCCGCAAGGCCGGCCGACCGTGTTTCAGCATTTGCCCCGGGACCTGCCCCGCCTGATCAGCGTCGGCCGGCTCGATTTCAATACCGAAGGGCTGCTGCTGCTCACCAATGACGGCGCGCTCGCCCGCGTCCTTGAACTGCCCGCGACCGGCTGGCTGCGGCGTTACCGCGTGCGCGCGCACGGCGCGGTGACGCAGGCACAGCTCGACGAACTGCGCGCCGGCGTGACGGTCGATGGCATCCGTTACGAGGCGATCGAGGCCGCGCTCGACCGCGTGCAGGGCTCGAATCTGTGGCTGACTTTCGCCATCCGCGAGGGCAAGAACCGCGAGGTACGTAACGTGCTCGGCCATCTCGGCCTCATGGTCACGCGGCTCATCCGGATTTCGTTCGGCCCCTTTCAACTCGGCGATCTGGCGGAGGGCGCGGTCGAGGAAGTGCCGACGCGCGTGCTGCGCGCTCAGCTCGGCGAGCGCCTCGTGGCACTCGCCGGCGCGGATTTTTCCGCGCCGATCGCCAAACAAGCCGATCTCCCGCGTGATTTGCATCGTCATCCTGAGCCAGCCGCGAAGCGACCTTCGAAGGATGAACGGGGCCGAACCCGTGGGGGCGCCCCTCGGCGTGATGATGCAGATCAATCCGAACCACGCCGCAAGGTTCGGCCGCGACCGACTTCCCCGGCGCACGCCTGGCGCCGACCCGAAGAGGATCGCCCAGCCAAGAAGCTGCGGCGCAAATTCCGCGGCTCGCGCCGCGAGGACGAAAAGCCGGCTGAACGATCGGCGGAAAAGCCGCGCGCGGGGCTGCTCACCGACCGCAAGGGGCGCCGTGTATTGGTCGAGCGCTTCGGTCAGAGCATACCGCCGCACCAGCCGGAAAGCAGCGCACCAAAGCGCGGTCGGCCGGGCCGCCGCGTTGCGCCCGATCGCTCCTCCCGCCAGCGGCCGCGGCGAGGAAAATAGAGCGCATCTCTTCACTTGAAACGATTCGGGCTCCAAGTATTGAGTGGAGCATGATCTTGTCGGAAAGCCGAAATCCACTTGTCCGGATCATGCTCTGATGCGGGTCGTCGGCGGACGCTTGCGCGGGCGCTCGCTCGTACCTCCGAAATCGCAGGCGATCCGGCCGACCGCCGATCGCCTGCGCGAGTCGCTGTTCAATATTCTCCTGCACGCCTACGGCGATCCCATCACCGGCGCGCGCGTGCTCGATCTGTTTGCCGGCACCGGCGCGCTCGGCATCGAAGCAGCCTCGCGCGGCGCCGCGTTTGTGCTGTTCATCGACGAGAGCGCGGAGGCGCGGGCGCTGCTGCGCGAGAACGTTGCCGCGCTCGGTCTCGGCGGCACCTCGCGCATCTTTCGCCGCGACGCCACCAAGCTCGGCCCCGCCCATCCGCTCGCGCCATTCTCGCTCGTCTTCCTCGATCCGCCGTACGGCCGCGGGCTTGCCGCGCCGGCACTTGCCTCGGCGCGCGGCGGCGGCTGGTTGGCTCCCGAGGCGCTGGTTGTCGTCGAAGAGGCGGTGAAGCCCGCTTTCGTCGCACCCGAAGGTTTTAACGAGATCGAGCGGCGGCGCTACGACGACACCGAGTTCATTTTCCTGCGGCCGACCTAACAAATAGCTATCTGCGCCCGAACAGCCGTTCGATATCGGTGAGCTTTAATTCCACATAGGTCGGACGGCCGTGATTGCACTGGCCGGAATTGGGCGTGACTTCCATCTCGCGCAGCAGCGCGTTCATCTCGGCCGGCTTGAGCTTTCGTCCGGCGCGCACCGAGCCGTGGCAGGCCATCGACGACGCGACCTGCATCAGCCGGCGTTCGAGCGGCAAGGCCTCGTCCCATTCGCTCATATGCTCGGCAAGGTCGCGGATGAGGCCGGCGCCGTCGATCTCGCCCAAAAGTGCCGGCGTCTCGCGCAGCGCCACCGCGCCCGGGCCGAAGGATTCGAGCACGACCCCGTAATGCGCCAATTCTTCGGCGCGAGCCAGAAGCCGCTCGACATCGGCTTCGTCGAGCTCGACGATTTCCGGGATGAGCAGAATTTGGCGGGCGACGCCGCTCTTCTCGATCGCGGCCTTGAGCTTCTCATAGACGATGCGTTCGTGGGCGGCGTGCTGGTCGACGATGATCAGCGCATCGCCGGTCTGCGCCACAATGTACGTGTCGTGGACCTGCGCACGCGCGGCGCCGAGCGGATGGTTGAGCGCATCGGCGGTGAGGTCGGCAGCGACGCTGGCATCGAAGGATACGCCGAGATCGACTGCCGGCGTGCCGGTGTCGAACGAAGCCTGCGCCGGCTCGGCAAAACCGCTGCCGCCGCACCAGCGGCCCGGATCGCCGGGCCGCGCCGGCGAGCGCCGCCAGTCCCAGCTGCGCCGCGGCGCAGCGGCCGCAGGCCGGAACGCCGCGATGGTGGCACTGCCGCCCGTCGTCGCCGCGCGGGTCGATTCGCGGGCGAGCGTTTGTTTGAGCGCGTGCACGATCAGGGCGCGGACCAGGCCGGCATTGCGAAACCGCACCTCGGCCTTGGCCGGATGCACGTTGACATCGACCTCACGCGCCGGAAGCGTGACGAACAACGCGACCAGCGGGTGGCGGTCGCGCGGCAGATAATCGGCATAGGCCGCGCGCACCGCGCCGATCAGGAGCTTGTCGCGCACCGGGCGGCCGTTGACGAAGAGATATTGGCCGAGCGCGTTGGCCCGCGTCAGCGTTGGCAGCGCGGCAAAACCCTCGACCGCGACGCCTTCGCGTTCGGCCGCGATCTCGAGGGCATTGGCGCGGAAGTCGGCGCCGAGCACGTCGCCGAGGCGGGCAAGGCGCCCGGTGGCGCCAGGTAGCGTCGCGGCAAAGGTCACCGGCGCGCGCTCCTCGCCGGCGAGCGTAAAGGCGACATCCGGCCGGCTCATGGCGAGCCGGCGCACCACTTCGCGCACCGCCTCGGCCTCGGTGCGATCGAGCTTGAGAAATTTCAATCGCGCCGGCGTCGCATAAAACAGGTCGCGCACCTCGACGCGGGTGCCGGCGCCGAGCGCCGCCGGCATCAGCGCCGACTTGGCGCCGGCCTCGACGTCGATCGACCAGGCGTGTTGCTCGCTTTTGTGGCGGCTTGCGATGGCAAGCCGCGCCACGGCGCCGATCGAGGGCAGCGCCTCGCCGCGGAAGCCGAGCGTGCGGATCGAGACGAGGTCGTCGTCGGCGAGCTTGGAGGTGGCATGGCGCTCGACCGCCAGCGCCAGGTCGGCGCGCGTCATGCCCTCGCCGTCGTCGGTCACGCTAATGAGGCGGCGGCCGCCGCCGTCGGTCAGCACGTCGATGCGCGTGGCGCCGGCATCGAGCGCGTTCTCGATGAGCTCCTTGACCACGCTCGCCGGGCGCTCGACCACCTCGCCGGCGGCGATGCGGTTGATGATGGCTTCGGAGAGCTGGCGGACGGGCATGGGCGACTCGCTGACGGCGCAACCGTAACTCGGATCGCGTAGCGGCGAAATCCGGCGTGTTTCAGTCGAACGACGGCTTGGCGCGGCGCAATTGCTTGAGCCCGGCGCGGCGCTTCTTGCCCTCGATGCGGCGCTCGCGCGAAGCTCGCGTCGGCTTGGTCGGTCGCCGCGGCCGCGGCGGGATCGCCGCGCGGCGAATGAGATCGATGAGGCGGTCGAGCGCGTCCTGCCGGTTGCGCGCCTGGGTGCGATGGCGCTGCGCGATGATGACCAGAACGCCGTCGCGGGTGAGCCGTGTGCCGGCCAGCCGCTCGAGCCGCGCCCGCACGTCGTCGGTGAGCGACGGCGAGTGCCGCACGTCGAAGCGAAGCTGCACTGCGGTCGCAAGCTTGTTGACGTTCTGGCCGCCCGGCCCCGAGGCGCGCACGAAGCTTTCCTCGATCTCGCGCTCGTCGATGTTGATATGGGCGGTGACGCGGATCACGGGGGGCTCGAGCAAAGAAGAAGCTTATCCTCCCCCGCTGCGTTTCACTTCGCGGGGGCGGAAAAGTCGGCGCTGGTTGAAACGATCCCTTCCGGCCGGCCGACGGCGGTAACCAGGAGCCCGCCGTCGAGGAGGCGCTTGGCCACGCGCTTGGCGTCGTCGAGCGTCACCGCATCGATCAATTGCGATCGCCGGGTGATGTAATCGATACCGAGGTCGTCGCGCTGCAGCTGCACCAGCAACGCGGCGATCTTGCTCGAGCTATCGAGATTGAGCGCGAACGCGGCCTTGAGATAGGCCTTGGCCTTGGCGAGTTCCTCGGGCGTCGGGCCGCCTTCGGCCAGCCGGCGGATTTCCTTTTCGACGAGATCGACGGTTTCGCCGCTGCGATCGCCGCGCGTGGCGGTGGCGCCGAGGAACAAAGCGGCGTGATCGAGCAGAACGAGGTCGTCGTTGACCGAATAGGCCAGGCCACGTTTCTCGCGCACTTCCCGGTAAAGCCGCGAGGAAAACGTGCCGCCGCCGAGAATTTGGTTGACGATGTAGGCGACCATGAAATCCGGATCCTTGCGCGCGATGCCGGCACCGCCGAACGTGATCACCGTTTGCGGCACGTCGAGCTTGACCGTGATGCGCTGACCGAGCCCTTGCGGCGCCACGGTGGCGACCGGGGCGAGCTCCGGCTGCGCTGGAAGCGCGCCGAACACGAGGTCGAGCATCGATTTGGCCGCCTCGGCGTCGATGTCGCCGACGATCCCGACCTTCAGGTTTGCCCGCGCCAGCACCCGCCCCGTATAGGCTTTGAGATCGTCGATGGTGATGCCGGGGACCGATTCCAGCGTGCCGCTCACCGGGCGGCCGTAGGGATGGCCGGCGAAGGCGGTGTCCCACCAGCGCCGCGAAGCGATGTCGGTCGGGCTGGTCGCAGAACGCCGCAGCACCGACAGCATCTGCGCGCGGATGATCTCGACCGCGGGCGGATCGAAGCGCGGCGCGGTGAGCGACAGGCGCAGGTCGTCGAACGCCTCGTCCCGATTCTCCACCAGCGTGCGCAGCGAGCCGCGCAACGTGTCGTGCTCCGCCTCGAAGCCGAGCTCGATGGCCTTGCGCTCGAGGCGATCGTGAAAGGTCGTGGAGTCGAAATCGCCGGCGCCTTCGTCGAGCAGCGAAGCGACCAGGCTCGCGGTGCCGGCTTTGCCGGCCGGATCCTGAGCCGCGCCGCCGACGAAGGCAAAATTGACGGCGATGAGCGGGACCGCCGGCTCGCGCACCAGCCAGGCCTCGATGCCGCCCGGGCTCACCACGCGCTCGATGGTCGTGGCGCAAGCCGGCGCGGCGAAAATAGCAAGCGCCGCGACGGCGACGGCACCGCGGCGCAGGAGGGAGCGGCTCAAGGCCGGCGTCATGGCGTTCACGAGTGCTTCTCCTCCGACTGCAGGCTGTTGATGAGATAGCCGGTCACCGAGGCGCGGCGGTCGAGCCAAGCCCGCGCGGCCTGATGCACCGCGTCGGCGGTCACGGCGCGAATGGCCTCGGGCCAGTTGCGAACCATGTCGACGGTCTGGCCCGTCGCCAGCGCGGCGCCGTACAAGCGTGCCAGCGTTGCCTGATTGTCCTGCGCGTAGATGGAGTCGGCGATCAGCCGGTTCTTGGCGAGTTCGAGCTCGTCAGCGGTGACGCCGTGTTCGCTAACATCGGCAAGGACGGCATCAATCGCCGCCTCGACGTCGTGCAGGGTCTTGCCCGGCTTCGGCGCGCCGTAGACGCCGAACTTGCCGTAATCGAGCGCCGTATCCGAATAATAGGCGCCGGCGCCGAGCGCGATACCCTGCTCGACCACGAGGGTGCGGTAGAGACGACTGTTGGCGCCGCCGCCGAGCACATGGGCCAACACTTCCAGCGCCGCGCTCTCGCCGGGTTTCGCCGTTGTCCGCGAGGGCACCAGATAAAAGCGGGTCAGATTCGGCTGTTCGACGCGCGCATCGGCGAGCGTCACGGTGCGCGGCGCTTCCTGCACCGGCTCCCGCGGCCGCTGGCGCGGAACGATTTCGGCGCGTGGCGCAACCTTGCTGTAGGTCTCCTCGGCGTCGGCCTTGACTTCTTCGGGCGTCACGTCGCCGGCAACGACGACGATGGCATTGTTCGGCGTGTAAAAGCGCCGATAGAACGCCAGCGCTTCGTCGCGGCTGAGGCTTTCGATCTCCGGCCGCCAGCCGATCACCGGCCGGCCGTAGGGATGGTTGAGATAGAGCGCGGCGTTCATCTGCTCGGCCAGGCGGCCGTTCGGATTGTTGGCGACCCGCATGTTCTGCTCTTCGAGCACGACATTCAGCTCGGGACGCACGACCGCGTCGGTAAGCACCAGCCCGGTGATGCGATCGGCCTCGAACGCCATCATCTCCTTGAGGTGCTCGCGCGGGACCCGCTGGAAGAACCCGGTATAGTCGCTGGTGGTGAACGCATTCTCCTGACCGCCGATGGCAGCGACTTCCTGCGAGAAACGATTGCCGGGGTTCTGTGCCGTGCCCTTGAACATCAGATGTTCGAGGAAATGCGCGAGGCCGGATTTCCCCGGCGTCTCATCGGCGCCGCCGACCTTGTACCAGATCATGTGGGTAACGACCGGCGCGCGATGGTCCGGCACGACGACGACTTCAAGACCGTTGCCGAGGGTGAAATCCGCAACCTGAGGCTCCGCGCCGGCGCGCGCGACGCCTGCAGCGCCGACGAGCGCGATCAGGAGAATCAGCGTTTTCGACACGAATTGAGCCTACCCAAGCTTGATCAAAAGCCTCCT
>Ga0208188_1000784_pt1 | contig 16458 bp, 13 predicted proteins | sample June2015DPH_8_50_FD_184698 | JGI IMG/M metagenome (GOLD analysis project Ga0208188, IMG submission 184698) | Peatland microbial communities from SPRUCE experiment site at the Marcell Experimental Forest, Minnesota, USA - June2015DPH_8_40... | ecosystem: Environmental > Terrestrial > Soil >...
CTCCGCCCAAATAGATGGAGTCGGCGGTTTCATCGTACGTACATCCCAAGCCGGTCGCAAGCTGGCGCGAGTTGGCGATATCTTCCAGCACGCGGACAACGTAATTTTCGTATGCCGACTTCGAGAAGACGTCGGAGGCGAAGTTGCAGTAGCTGCATTTGGTCCGGCAGAACGGGATCGAGATGTAGAGGCCGAGGGGCATGTTTTGCTTTATTCTATGGGACGGGGCCAGGGGCGGTGGTCCCTTGCGGTGGCTTAAAATGAAGTAAGGGATCCCTCAATCAAATGGCACGTGGCATGGTTACGAGAACAAATATGAGCGCTGAGCAGATTGATCTTTTATGCAATAACTGCGGCCAGGCGTTTTCAGCCTTTCTGCACGAGATGGCCGATCACAATGCCAAGGTCACATCCTGCCCGAATTGCGGGAAGGTCCATGATGTCAAGCCTCCGAAGACTACCAAGCCGGTTGCGAGGGCGCGACCGATCAAAAAGACTATCAAGACGATTTAGCAGGCTGCGGAAAAAGAGGCTTCTTACTCTTTGCTTGCTTATCTCTTCATTCTTTGTTTTCCAGCTTGCGATGGAAAAAATGCGGGCGGCCTCGCGGCCGCCCGCTTCGCAGTGTTTAGCTTGCCGAGTTAGTTCGGGCTCACCTGGGGCGCTTCTGCCACAAGACCGGCAAAGAACCCTAGATTGGCTTTGTTATTGGGGTCTTGCAGCAAAAGACCGCGCGTGACCAGCGGCACCGCTGTGGTGTCCCCGGCCAGCGCGCTCAGGCCGCTCAGATTAAAGAACAGAGTGCCGTTGCCGGTGTAAACGGTCACCGGGCCGCCGGCAGCGTAGCCTACCAAGCCGTTGTTCGCGAGCTGAAAGGATCCGGCGTTGCCGTTGGTAACGGTGACGCTTCCCGGCACGAACAGGCCGTAGACCCCCTGGCGCCGCAGCGAAATCATCCGCGGCGTAAACGTGGAGTTCACGTAGCTGCCGCCGATGAAAATTCTCTGGCCAACTTCAATGGAAGTGTTGTTAAACAACGCGTTGGCGAGCGGGCCATCGAGGAAGCAGATCTCATACTCGCTGTTGGACACCGCGCTGATGTCGATATTGGGCTGGACGGTGTCCACCTCGCTGACGAGGTCTGCGCCCGTTTCGCCCACCCACATGGTCACTGACTGCGCTTGGCCCGCACCGTTGCTCGTCACCTGTAGAACGCGCCCGGAGAGGAACGATTCGGCGGTGGTGATGACTTCTACGCCGCTGGCCATCAGGCTGCCGTCCGCCTGAAACGCGCCCTGGACCCCGACAATCGCTGGAGCGGCGAGGTCGGTCATGCTCCAGCCACTGTTGAACTGCGTGCTGCCGTTGACGTACACCGTCAATTGGCGTCCATAAGGCCCTTGCATGACAAATGAGTTATTGGCGGTAGTCACCGAAACCAGCCCACCGGTCAGATCCGTAACCTGGCCATCAGGATCGCTCGCCTTAGTCGCTTTTATATAAATGACCGGATTCACGGCGCCGGAGATTTGTCCGTTGCTGACGGCCAGGGATTGCCGGACGTCGAATTCCATTTTCAGGCCGGCGAGGCCATTGCTTCCCACCACCATTGGTGTGGGGAAGTTGACCGTCAATGTGTAAGGAGACTGGGGCAGCGTACCGGGCATCGGAGTCACCACCGGCGGATTCTGGCTCATATCCACCCAAGAAATGACCGGGTTCGCCAGCACGAAGGTCGCGCTGCTGTAAGTGTCGGCAGGAACGGAGTTGAAGGCAAGCGGGGACCGCAGGCCTAAGAGGCGGGCGAAATCCACGGTAGTCGGGGCCGAGATCGCCTGCGGCGAATGGTTCTGGCCATTCAGGGTGATGGAGTTGATGGTGAGGTCAAGGCCCACTACAGAGGGCAAGGGCGCATCTTCGCCGGTGACGAACACGTTGCCGGACTGCGACTGTCCAGGATTGGGGTTCGAGGAGTTAGACCCGCAACCAACGAGCATGAAGGTTGCGAGCAGGGCTGCAGCGGTCAATGCAAGGAATCTTTTCATGCCAAGCTCCGGTTGAATAAGCTTTGGGGAAGAAAGCCATTTGTCGTACGGATATGGAAACACGCTCAATTCAGGAAAGTCGCGTAACCACGATGTATTACTTCTGGGGAGTCGGTCCGCGCGTCCGCCGCGATTACCCTTGATTTTGAGTAAGTTAGATAGGCATGTGAGGAGGAAGATTACTCGGGCATGTACCACGGAATTTCTTTTTGCTCCTGCAAAGACCCTCCGGAATTCCCTCCGTTCCATTACGTCCGCCTCCGGCGTTGCAGAGCGGGCCCGAGCTTTGCTCGACCTGCACGGGCGAGGCGCCCATCCCCACACGAGCTCAATCTTTTCCATCCTGATCGGCGGCTTGGCCATCTACTTCGAGTAATGGTTTTGGGGTAATCTTTATTGGGGAGATCTTCAGTTACGGTGATCTCTCGCGCCACCGATGGCCTCCGATCAGGAAGAAGAAGTATTAGGCAAAGCGTATGACGGCCGGCTGATGCGGCGGCTGCTTACCTATCTGCGTCCCTACAAGTGGCACGTGGTGGTGGCGCTGACGGCGATCATTTTGAAGTCGGCGGCGGACGTGCTGGGGCCGTTCCTCACCAAGATTGCCATCGACAAATACCTGGCGAAGTCGCCGAACTCGCATTCCTGGATTGGCGACCGGCTGAGCGACGCTCCGCTGACCGGCATCGCGCAGATTGGCGGGCTTTACGTTGGCATTCTCATCCTCACCTTCGCTTTGGAGTTCGTCCAGACCTACCTGATGCAGTGGACCGGGCAGAAGGTGATGTTCGACCTGCGCAGCCAGATTTTCCGGCACCTGCAGCACATGCACGTCGGGTTCTTCGACAAGAACCCGGTGGGCCGGCTGGTGACGCGCGTGACCACCGACGTCGATGCGCTGAATGAAATGTTCACGGCGGGCGTGGTCTCCATTTTTGAAGATGTCTTCGTGCTGGCCGGCATTATCGCGATCATGATGAAGATGAACTGGAAGCTGGCGCTCATCACCTTCGCTATGCTTCCGCTGATCGTGTATGCGACCAAGATTTTTCGCGACAAGGTGCGCGATTCCTACCGGCGCATCCGCACGGCAATCGCCCGCATCAACGCTTATTTGCAGGAAGCGGTCTCGGGGATGCTGGTGCTGCAGCTTTTCAATCGCGAGAAGCGCGCCTTCAATAAATTTTCCGACATCAACGCTTCGCACATGGAGGCGTTCAAAGACGCCATCATGGCGTACGCGGTGTATTACCCGGTGGTCGAAATATTGTCGGCGATTGCCATCGCCAGCATTATCTGGTTCGGGGGGAATGATGTCATCCGGGGCGTGGCGACGCTCGGTGTGCTGGTCGCGTTCATGCAGTACGCGCAGCGATTTTTCCGTCCGATTCAGGATTTGAGCGAGAAGTACAACATCCTGCAGTCGGCGATGGCGGCGGGAGAGCGCGTGTTCAAGCTGCTGGATACGAAAATTGAAGTGACCTCGGCGGCGATCACGAAACAACCGCAAGGGCCGGGGCGCATTGAATTTGATCATGTGTGGTTCGCGTACAACGCAAGTGGAGCGACGGGCGTCCCTGCCCGTCCGGAGGGCGCAGGTGTGGCGGCGGGGCTCCGTCCCGCCGGGACGCGGCGAAGCCCCGTCCCCACACAAGCTGCTTCACAAGCAAACGAGCCCGACTGGGTGCTGCGCGATGTTAGCTTTGCGCTTGAACCGGGTGAGACTATCGCCGTCGTGGGGCACACGGGGGCGGGCAAGACTACGCTGATCTCGCTGCTAATGCGCTTCTACGACGTGCAGCGGGGAGCGATTCGCATCGACGGCGTGGATATCAAAGAGATGAACCTCGACGAACTGCGCAGCCGCTTCGGCGTCGTCTTGCAGGATCCGTTTCTATTCAGCGGCACGGTCGAGGGCAACATCCGGCTGGGAACGGCGCGCATTCAGGACCAGGACGTGGAGCAGGCGGCGGAGGACGTCAACCTCGCCGACTTCATCCGGAGCTTGCCGGGAGGATTCAAAGAGGAAGTGCGCGAACGCGGCTCGACGCTCTCGACCGGACAGAAGCAGTTGATTTCGTTCGCGCGCGCACTGGCGCATAGTCCGAAGATTCTGATTCTCGATGAAGCGACTTCGAGCGTCGATACGGAGACCGAGTTCCGGGTACGCGACGCGCTCAACCGCATGGTGGAAGGGCGAACGGCGCTGATCATCGCGCACCGGCTCTCGACCATCCAGCGCGCCGACAAGATCATCGTGATGCACAAAGGCCAGGTCCGCGAGATGGGATCGCACCAGCAACTGCTGGCCCAGCGCGGGATTTATTACAAGCTTTATCAGCTGCAATATAAGGATCAGGAGATCAGTATGGACCGGGCGCCCTCGCCCGCTAACGCCGACGACTGAACGCCGCTTTCATTTTGCCCCGTTACAATGTCCCCGTGCGGATTCTCATCTCGGCCGGCGAAGCCTCGAGCGAAATGTACGGCGCGCAGTTGATGGAAGCGCTGCTGCGGCGTGTAGCAATTCCTGCTCATGTGGGGACGGGGCTCCGCCCAGTCCAGGCGGGGCAAAGCCCCGTCTCCACACAGGCTGGGCAGCTTGAATTCTTCGGCGCGGGCGGAGAGCGAATGGCCGCTGCCGGTTGCGAAATTGTTGTCGATGCCAAGGAGCTTGCGGTCGTCGGCATCACTGAGGTTATTAGCCATCTGCCGAAGATTCTTTGGCTCTATCGGAAATTGATTCGATCGGCCGATGAGAAACGCCCGGCGCTTGCGGTCGTCATCGACGCGCCGGCCTTCAACTGGCGCGTGGCGCAGCAGATGCGCAGGCGCGGCATTCCGGTCGTCTACTACGTCTGTCCGCAGTTCTGGGCGTGGCGGCAAGGACGCGTGAAGCTGCTGCGCAAGTATGTCAACAAAGCGCTGGTGATTTTCCCTTTCGAAGAAAAGTTCTATCGGGATCGCGGAGTGGACGCGACGTTTGTCGGACATCCTCTGGCTGATTTGCCCGCACCTGCGATTACTCGCGAAGCTTATGCGGCTGCAAACCAGCTCGACGCTGCTAAGCAGTGGATCACGCTGATGCCGGGCAGCCGCCGGAAAGAAGTGGGCATGAACCTGCCGACGATCCTTGGGGCGGCGGATCGCCTAGAGAAAGATCGTCTGGAGAAAGATCGTTCAAAAAAAGATCGCCTAGAAAAAGATCGCCAGGGCAGTGGTTATGAATTCCTGCTGCCGGTGGCGCGCACGCTCGACGCGGCGTTTCTTAAGGGATTGACGGAGACGCGGCAAGCCGCGTCTCTACGGGGGAATATTCACCTAGTCCCCGAGGCGCTGCCTGCTCTGTTTCACTCACGCGCCGCAATTGTTGCCAGCGGCACGGCTACGGTCGAAGCCGCCCTCATGGGCACTCCGTTTGTCATGGTTTACCGCGTATCTCGGGTGACCTACGCGCTGGGCAAGCCGCGTGTGAAAGTTCCTTACTTTGCGATGGTCAACCTGATTGCCGGCGAAGAAGTCGTCCCCGAACTGGTGCAGCACAAGTTCACGGTGGAAAATGTCGTCAGGGAGTTGAACAGGATCATCCCTGATGGCGAGCCGCGGGCGCGCATGATCGAGCGGTTGGCGGCGGTGAAGGCCAGACTGAAGCAAGGGAGCGGCTCGGGCGCGCCTCCTTCGGAAATGGCGGCGGAGATCATATTGAAGGAGATCAGCCAAATGTCAACAGTAAGTCAAAGGCCGCGGACAGGAGTGTCCGCGCCACACGCAACCTGAACAAATTTCCCTCACCCTTGTCGGCACAGCATCTTTTGCGGGAAAATTAACATCTTAGAAACTGTAGCCCTGCCAGGAGACTCTACTTGAAGCTCTGCCACTCTCGACCAGCGCGCCGGGCGCTCTGTCTATCTGTTGTCTTTTTTCTCGGCTTGTTTCTTAGCTTGGTCGCGAACCGGTCGGCGCTGGCGGCCGAGAAAACGCGTCTGCGCGCGGACGACTACCAGATCGACGTGGAACTCCTGCCGCAGACTCACAAGCTCACCGCGCGCGCTACGGTAAAAGTCACGGCGCTCGAAGACCTTAGCGTGGTCACGTTGCAGTTGAACAACGCGCTGCGCATTACCAAGCTCAGCGACGCCAATAACAAGCCACTTACTCCGGAGCGCAACACGCAGGATTCGACGGTGCGCTTCGCGCTCACGAGCGGCCTGGCAAAAAATACGACCACCACCTTTTACTTCGAATACGAAGGCACGCTGGAAAGCGCCGACGACAGCCCGGTTCAGGGATTGAAGCTCGCCTATGTCGGCCCCGATACCAGCTACCTGCTTTACTCCGGACTGTGGTTTCCGGTCGCGGGCTACGGCGTCAACCGCTTTACTGCGACGATCAGCGTTACCGTCCCGGCGCACATGGTGGTGATCGGCAGCGGGAAGGAACCGTCCGCGGCGGCGGCGCCAACTGCAACATCAAAGAAGCCCGCGACCGCGCTGGCGAACTCCAAGACCTTCACTTTCGCGTGGGACAAGCCGAGTTTCCCGGGCACGATCGTTGCGGGCACCTTCAAGGAATTCAAGAGCGACGAAGCGGGCATCGACTTGCACGTGTTCTTCAAGCCAAATAAACAGGACCTGGGCGCGGAGTACGCATCGACGGCGATCAAGGAGTTCACGTACTTCGTCACCCAGTACGGAGTCGCACCCTCGACGCATTTAAAAATCGTTGAAATCCCGGATGACACAGTGCCCTCGGCGTGGGCGCCTGAAATCGCAGCGCTTTCGAGCCGCGCGATCACGGAGAAGACCAACTACCGGTTACTGGCCAATACGATTGCTCATCAGTGGTGGGGCGTCTCGGTGAGTCCGGCGTCGAAAGACGACTGGTGGATCAGCGACGGCTTCGCGCGCTACTCCGAAGCTCGCTACGTAGAGAGCGCGGCGGGCGCCGCCGGACTCGGGGAAATGGTGAAGGACATGTCGGTGGGCGCGCTCGCCTATGACAGCGTGCCGCTTTCAAGCGCCGCCAAGCTGGACTATTTTTCTCCCGAATTTCAGTCTCTGGTCACAGACAAGGGCGCCATGATCCTGCACATGCTGCGCTGGGTCGTGGGCGAGAAGAAGTATCTGCAGATCACGCGCGACTTCGCCGCCAAGTATGCGGGTAAATCCGCCACCACCGATGATTTCCGCGAACTCAGCGAGAAAGTGTATGGCGAAAAACTCACCTGGTTCTACTCGCAGTGGATGGATTCCACCAGCGCCCCCGAGTTCAAGGCCAAGTACACGTTCTACCGGCTGGGCAACAACAAGGGCTTCCGCATTGTCGGCGCCATCACGCAAGATCTGGATCTGTTCCGCATGCCGGTTAGTTTGAGAATCGATACCGACGGAAGAACGGAAGAAAGACGCATCGAAGTGGTGGGCACAGATTCTCCGTTTTCGGTCGAAACCTTTGGACGCCCGCGAAGGATCACGGTCGATCCCGAAAACCGCGTGCTGACCAACTCCAGGGACATCAAGCTGCGTTCCTCCATCGTGCGCGGACAGGGTTTGATCCAACAAGGCGATCTGGCGGGTGCGCTGAGCGAATTCAACAAGGCGCTCGAAGTCAACAAGAACAGTTCGCTCGCTCACTACCGGGTCGCCGAGGTGTTTTACATGCAGAAGAATTATCAGGCGTCGGCCAACGCCTACCGCGCATCGCTGAATGGCGACGGGGAGCCGCGCTGGACCGAGGTTTGGAGCCACTTGCAACTGGGCAAGATTTTCGACGTAACCGGCCAGCGCGAACGAGCCGTCAATGAATACCGGCAGGCCATTCAGACCAACGACAATACCCAGGGCGCGCTCGAGGAATGCCGCCGCTACATGCAAAAGCCTTACGAGCGGGAAAAAGGAAGCTAAGCTATCCGGCGCTGACCCCGGTCACGGACGCTCCGAACTGTCGCACGAAATCGGGCCTGCGTTTGTGAGTTCGAATAATGCCGCTGAAGCATTGTAAATGCGGGCTCAGCAAGAGCCGCGCCTCCTTGACCCGTAACCGGGGCAGCGCGTACAGTCTTAAGCAAGGGTGGGGTGTTTATGTCCAGCGAAGCCGGCAAATATCTAAAATTTGGTTCCGTCACCGTGCTGATTCTGCTCTCGCTCGGCTATCTTGCCTACACCGGCGTGCAGGACAGCAAAAGCTACTACGTCACCATCAAGGAATTGAACGGCATGGGAAAAGAGGCTTACGCCAAGCGCCTGCGTGTGGCTGGAAACGTGGTGCCCGGCTCGATCAAGCGCTCCGGAACCCGCGTGGATTTCATGCTGAAGGAAAACGACCTGACGCTGCCCGTTTCGTATACTGGGACCGAAGCTCCGCCCGACACTTTTAAAGACGACTCGCAAGCCTTGGCCGATGGCAGCTTCGGACGCGATGGCGTCTTCCACGCCAAGCAACTGCAGGCCAAGTGCGCGTCGAAGTACGCGCCGCAGCCCGGTCAACCCGGAGCCACTCCGGCCGCTGAGCCCGGCAAGAGCATGTCGCAGGCCCAGAGTTCCGGGTCGAGCGGAATGGCGAATTAGCCTCCATTCCTTATTCCTTTGACTGAAAACACCCCCGTCCCCGTCATCACTGTTTCGAACCTGATCAAACAGTTTGGCCGCTTTGCCGCGCTGCGCGGCGTTACCGCGGAATTTTCCGGCGGCAAACTCTATGCCATTCTTGGCGATAACGGCGCCGGCAAAACTACACTGCTGCGCACCCTGGCGGGACTCAACCAGCCGTCGAGCGGGCATATCTTAATCCTCGGCTCCAGCAAGTTTCACGACATCTGCCAGCAGGTGGGCTACATGGCGCATCCTTCTCTGCTCTATGACGAGATGAGCGGGATGGAGAACCTGGACTACTTTGCCCGGCTGTACGGAATCACCAGCAGCACGCGGTGCGCGGAGGTCATTCGCGCGGTCGGTCTGGATCCCGGTCTCGTTCGCCCCGTCGGCCAGTATTCACAAGGCATGCGGCAGAGGATGTCCTTGGCGCGGGCTTTATTAAACAACCCCAAAATCTTATTGCTCGATGAGCCCTTCTCGAATGTGGACACCCATTCCGCAACGGAAATGGTCCACCTGCTGGCCCGTACCCGCGATCAGGGCAAAACGCTATTCATCGTCACCCACCAGGCATCGTTGCTCGAGGGCGTGGCCGATGAGTTCGTATGGATGGACTCCGGCAGAATTGTCGGGCGCACGCGGGAACTGAAACGGCCGACGGACGGGTGTGGTGGCGGGGCTCTGCCCCGCCGGGACGGGGCGGAGCCCCGTCACCACACGAGTTCGGAAGCGGGAGAGAGAGCGGGAGAGAGCACGCCATGATTCCGCAGACTGCGACCACGCCCACCGGCATCACCCGCGTCACGCTGCTCAAAGACCTCCGCCTCGAGTGGAGATCGAAGGACGCCATCAACTCCATGCTGTTCTTTTCTCTGCTGGTGGTGGTCGTGTTCAGTTTTTCGTTCGATCCGAGCGCCGAAGAATCGCGCCAGATCGCCGGCGGATTGATCTGGGTGGCGTTCCTGTTCGCGGCAGTGGTGGCGCTCAACCAGACCTGGGCGCGAGAAATGCGCAACCAGGTGCTCGACGCCTACCGCGTCTCGCCCGCACCAGCGAACTCGCTGTTCATGGCAAAGACGCTGGGCAATTTTATTTTTGTGAGCGTGCTGGAAGCGCTCATGACTCCATTGTTCATCGTGTTTTACCGGCTGCGGGCGCTGGGCCCGGCGTGGCAACTGCTGCTGGTGGCGGTGCTCGGAACCTGGGCGCTGGTGGTCAACGGAACTTTCTTCGCCGCCATGTCCCTGCGTACCCGCAGCCGCGAGATTATGCTGCCGTTGCTGCTGTTCCCAATCTCGATCCCGGCCCTCCTCGCCATGGTGCAATCCACCACCTCTATACTGAACGGCGAAGGCGCGCGTTTCTGGATCGTGTTGCTTGTGACCTACGATCTGGTGTTTACTACGGTGTGCTTGCTCTTGTTTGAAACCGTCTTGAACGCGGAATGAACGAAGAATTGAGACATTGAATCATTGAGTCATTGAATCCTTTAAAACATTATGGATTTTTCAATGATTCAATGACTCAATCAATCAATGATTCAATGACTCTATGAAACGCGCCTTCCCCATCCTCGGCATCCTGACCGCGATCCTGTTGAGCTACGCGCTTTACCAGGCGCTGGTGGTTGCGCCCACCGAACGGACCATGGGCGACGTGCAGCGGATTTTCTACTACCACGTGCCTTCGGCCTGGACGGCGTTCATCCTCTTCTTCATCAATTTCGGAGCCTCGGTCTTCTATTTGATAAAGCGCAACCCCGCCGCCGATATCGTCGCGCTGGTCAGTGCCGAAGTCGGCGTGGTTTTCTGCACCGTGGTGCTGGTCACGGGGCCCATCTGGGCGCGTCCGGTTTGGGGGATCTGGTGGACGTGGGACATGCGCCTGACCTCGACGCTGGTGCTGTGGCTTATCTACGTGAGCTACCTTTTTCTGCGCCGCTTCTCTTCCAGCGGAGAGACGCCCTTACTGGCGGCTTCCCTGGCGGTTCTGGGCGCGCTGTGCGTGCCCTTCGTTTACTTCTCGATCTGGTTCTTCCGCACCCAGCACCCGCAGCCGGTCATGGGCGGAGGCGGATCGATCGATCCCCGCATGCTGCATGTGCTGCTCATCAACTGGCTGGCGTTTTCCTGCTTCGCTTTTATGGTTTGCTGGTCGCGCTATCGACTGGAAAAGCTGCAGCGCGACGTCGACCACGCCCATGCCATGGAATCGCTGTTGGGCTCCCGCGGGAGTGTGCGATGAGCGGAAACACACGGTACCTCTTTGCTGCCTACGCCGTTACCTGGGTCATCCACATCACCTATTTGTGGACCATCGTCCGCCGCTACGCGCGCCTGAAGCGAGAGATCGGGGAATTGAAAAAAACGGATGTCAGGTCTTAGGTCTCAGGTGTCACGCTCGTGGTTTTATCGCCGACGTTTTTCCTGAGACCTGAGACCTTGGACCTGCCTTTTTCGTTGCAACCATTTGGCCCTCTTTTTGCTTCTCATTATTCGGACCACGGCGTCTGCCCAGCTTGACAGCGTATCTGTTGGATGTAAAAGTATTTGTTTGGTTTAATCCCAGTTTTGGTGACAGGTACGCATCCGCTTCGTAGGGGGCGTCGAGCGGCAGCGGTGTTTGTGCGCCTTCTTGTTCTCACCCCACGCAATTGGGAAATCGGAGGAGCTTCGTGAATCGGAATTATCCTATGTCGGTAGGAAGATCGGTGAGACGTTCGGTAACAGGAGATGGGATGAAGGCTGCGTTTCTGGCGGCGGCCATGCTCGCCAGCGCAGGCGTCGTGTTTTATCTTGGAACCGCTGTACACGCCGCCAAAAGCGGCGGGCTAGGATCTTCCGAGCAAGGTTCTGGCGAGCAAAGATCTGCCGCCCACCAGGCGCTTTCTGCGACGGCGCTTTCGCTGCCGCTGTTCTTCGAGCAGAACCAGGGTCAGACCGCTCCTCAGGTCAAGTTCCTGGCGCGCGGCGCCGGCTACGGCCTGTTTCTCACCGCCGACGAAGCGGTGCTGGAACTGCAGACTTCAGCCGTCAGCACTCAGCATTCAGCTCTCAGCTCTCAGCGTGCGTCCAGTTCTGTGATTCGCATGAAGCTCGACGGAGCAAACTCTTCCGCCCACATTTCCGGCACCGAGCCACTCCCCGGCGAGAGTAGCTATTTCATTGGAAACGATCCTTCCAAGTGGCGTCATGACATTCCGCAGTTTGCCCGCGTGGAGTATCAGGCGGTTTATCCGGGCGTCAACCTGGTGTACTACGGCAATCAGGGACAGCTCGAATACGACTTCCGGGTCGCGCCCGGCGCTGACCCGAACCAGATTGCGCTGAGCTTCGAAGGCGCTTCCGCGCACATTATTTCCGCGCACATTATTTCGCTTTCGGAGGATTCGGGCGATTCCGGCGATCTAATTCTCTCGACAGACCAAGGCGACGTGCGTTTCCACGCGCCGAAGGTCTATCAGCCCGCCACGCCCGAGTCCGGAAGTCCGTCCGGCAATGCCCCGAAGACAATCGCGGGAAGTTTCCGCCAGCTCGCCGACAACAAAATCGGTTTCACTATCGGAGACTACGACCACAGCCGCGAACTCGTGATCGACCCGGTTCTAAGCTATTCGACCTACCTCGGCCTCGGCGGCGAGGTTCCTCCGGTGAAAGTCGCGATCGATGCCGCCGACAATATTTACCTCGCGTACTCAACCAGTTCAGCGAACTTCCCCTTTCCCGGGTCACCGACCATCCCGCCGCTACCGGGGCAGGGGAATCTTAGCGGCGCGCAGAACATATTCATTGCCGTTATCAATCCGACGCCGCAATTGAACAGCCCCACGCTGTTGTTTGCCACCTACCTGGGCGGCTCGGGGACCGACAGCCTGGCGGGCATCGCGGTCGACACGACCCGCAATATCTATGTTGCCGGTACGACCACTTCTACCGACTTTCCTACCAGCAACGCACTCCCCCAACCAGGCCCCGTAAGCGGGACCCACGGATTCGTCAGTGCGATCACCTTGGTTAACTCCATCTACAGTCTCACGTATTCCACTTATCTCGCCGGCAATGGTGTCGATACGGTCACCGGACTGGCCATCGACGCCGTTCAGAACGCCTACGTCACTGGTACCACCACTTCCAGCAACACCACTCAAACGCTCTACCCCTTCCCCGCTAGCCCGAACGGCTTTCAGACGGTGTCGAATTCTCCCGGGAATCTCCAGTTCTTCGCTAGCAAGATCAGCACAACTGCCAGCGGTTACCAGAGCATGCTCTACTCCACCTACTACGGTGGGGGATATCCTTCTGCGGCAACCGGAGTGCCGATAATTGCGGTTGGCGGCGGCATTGCCGTGGACCCTCCGCCGAATACTTCTCCCAACATGTATTTCACCGGCACCACCAACATGCTGAACCAGATCCCGACCGGTTTGGGGCTGGCGCCGTTTCCGCTCTTCAACGCGCAGCAGTCGTGCCTCAACGAATCCGGCAAGAATAATTGCACCCCGGCCCCGCAAACCCCGACGACCACTCCGGACGCCTTCGTTGCCAAGATCAATCCGAACCTGGCTGCCTCCAATCCGGTCTACGCCACCTATATAGGCGCCAGCGGTGATGACTATGGCAACGCCATCGACGTGGACACTTCCGGCAACGCCTACGTCACCGGTTGGACCGACTCGAACGATTGGGTTTGTGGCGCCTGCAGCTCGACTGAATTTCAGCCCATTAGTGGGTCAGTTGACGTGCCGGGGGGGCAAGACGCCTTCATCGTCAAGATCGGCAATCTGAGCGGGTCGGAATATCCGATGACCTACTTCACATACCTGGGCGGCGCGGGCAACGACATCGGCCATGACATTAAGGTGGATTCGGTGCAAGCCGTCCACGTGGTGGGCACCACCTTCTCCCCGACGGGCAGCTTCCCCATCGTCAACCCCCTCCAGCCGCCGACAAGCTCGTACAATGGAGGCGTGTATGGCGGTGAGGGAGACGCCTTCGTCGCGCTGATTTCAACCACATCGGGGGGCACATACTCGCCCACCGATAACCCCCTTGGCGATTTCTCGACCTATCTGGGCGGCAGCGGATCGGATCAGGGCACAGGAGTCGCCATCGACCCTGTCTACGGCTCCACTTATGCGGCCGGCGTCACCCAATCCCCGAACTTCCCCACTACTCCAAATGCATACCAGGCGCAGTTGAGCGGGACGCAGAATGCCTTCGTGAGCAAGATCGGCAACAGCAGCACACTCACCATAACCACCCCCAGTCCATCTCCCTTCCCGGCGGTCGCGGCCGGAAACCAGGTCGAGTTTACTTTCGTTATCACCAACACCGGAACCGACCCGGCAAACCAGTTGGTTTTTACCGTGCTAGGATTGCCTACCAGCGGCCTGGCACAACCCCCGACAGCCCAAGTCAACAGCGGCTTGGGAAGCTGCAACTCGGTGCAAGGGCCATCGATCACCTGCACGATTCAGACCCTGGCTGTGAATTCCCAAGCAACCGTCGAAGTCTTCGTGACCCCATCCATTCCCGTCGTCAATGGGGGGCAAATCTCTATCTCGGGCAGCGTCAGCGCAAACGGCGGTTCAGTGGGAGCGTCCATGCCGCAGCCAACCGTGTACGTCGTCGACTTCGAGATCAGCGCCTCGACCCCGGCCCCCATCAATGCCGGCGACATTGCTACGATCCTGGTCACCTTTACTCCTACGCCCCTAAAGGGCTTTGGCTATAACGCCGTCATCACCCCCAGCCAAACCACGTCGCCGTCGATGGTCACCGCATCCACTCCCACCTTCTCGCCCCTTACGGTCACGCTTTCGGGGACCGCTCCTGCGACTACGACCCTAACCATCGCTACCGTGGCTCGCCCCGTGATCACCGGCAGCCTCTTCCGCCGCCGCTCGTTCTACGCCGCCTGGCTCCCCATCGGAGGCCTGAGCCTCGTCGGACTGGGGATCGGTGTTGGCCGCAAACGGCGCCGCTGGTTAGTCGGAGCAGTGCTGTGCCTGATCGCGGGCATAATCCTGCTGCAGCCGGGCTGTGGATCATCCTCCAGCAACACTCCCGCCACTGCCGGGGGCACGTTGGCTGGAACCTACATCCTCACCATCAACGGCTCTGCCGGAACGGGAGCGGTGCACACCTATCCGGTGACATTGACGGTGAACTAGACCAACGCAAGGCGCCTTTTTAAACTTCTCGATTGGAGCCTCCGCGACGGCGGAGGCTTCATTCTTTAGAAGCGCTCCGTGGCATCCCGCCTAAGCCCCTGCCAACAAGCCGAATTCAGTGCTTGACAATATTTCATATTGCGATATTATTATCGCAATTTGGCATATATGACGCTCGGCGAAAAAATTCGCTACCTCCGCGAGGTCGAAGGTTCCCTCCGCGGCTTAAATCGGCCCCTCACCCAACAGGAGTTGATGAAGGGCATTCAAGCCGAGACCGGCAAGACCATCAGCCAGTCGTATCTCTCCCAGATTGAGCGCGGCAAGCGTCCGCACATGACGCAATCCTCGCGCACTTTGCTGGCGCGCTTTTTCAAGGTGCATCCGGGCTTCCTGGTCGACGACCCCGAGGGCTATCACACCGAACTCGTCAGCGACTTACGCACTACCGAAGGTCAGCTCGACGTGTGGCTGCTGCAAGGCTCGGAGCGTTTCGCCAGCGACCCGGAGGTGAGCGACGTCCTGATCAAGGTGGCGCGTGACCAGGACACTCGGCGCTGTCTGTTGCTGCTCGGTGAAATCCTGAACACGCCCGGGCTCGCCGACCGCCTGTTCGAAGCTCTGCGTCCGGAACTCGCGCGCGCCACCGGCAGCGCCCCCAGGAGGCGAAACCTATGACCGGAAATATGACCTGGAATATGACTTGGGCTGATTTTTACCTGATCTGTTTCGCCGTCGGTTTTCTGCTGAGTGCGATTTCGTTCATCGCGGGTGGATTGCGCTGGCACTTGCACCTTCCGCATTTTCCGCATAGCGGCGGGCATGTAGCCGTGGGACACACGCCCGTGGCTCAGAGCCATGTCGGCAACGGCACGGCGGCACATGCCGGTCGCCAGGCGCCGGTCTCGCCTTTCAACTTCATTACGCTGACCGCGTTTCTCGCGTGGTTCGGAGGCGCCGGATTCTTGATCACGCGCTTCTCGAGCATATGGTTCGCGCTCGGACTGCTGATCGCCATGGCAGCCGGACTCTTCGGCGCCGCCATCGTTTTCCTGTTCTTCACGCGCGTGCTGATCTCGCACGAGGAAAACATGGACGCAGCCGACTACGAAATGGTCGGCGTGCTGGGACGAATCTCGATGCCCATCCGTGAAAATGGCACCGGCGAAATCATCTACTCCCAGGCCGGCACGCGCCGGACCTGCGGCGCGCGCAGCGAAAACGGCAGCGCGATCGAAAAAGGCGAGGAGATCGTAGTCACAAGATATGACAAAGGCATTGCATATGTACGGTTGTGGGAGGAGATGAGCAACGAGGAGCTAACGGCTAAGAGCTAATAGCTAACGGCTGAATTATGAGCGACGCATTTCATGGCGATGTGCTGGCGGAAGAAACGCATACCGGACGAGTGTGGATCCTGCTAATGGTGCCGGCACTGATCGGCCCGGCGATCTCATTGTCGCGGCCGCACGGGCGGACATCCGTGGTCGTCTCGGCGGCGACCCTGGTAGTTCTCATGGCGCTGGGCGTGAGCGCCATGGCATGGAGCGGATTCCAGTACCGGTTCCTGCGGCACGGGGTTGAGATTCGGATGCTTGGATTCCGTCTGCGCTCGATTCCGAAGCAGTCGATCGTGAGCTATTCGATC
>Ga0208188_1000788_pt1 | contig 16387 bp, 15 predicted proteins | sample June2015DPH_8_50_FD_184698 | JGI IMG/M metagenome (GOLD analysis project Ga0208188, IMG submission 184698) | Peatland microbial communities from SPRUCE experiment site at the Marcell Experimental Forest, Minnesota, USA - June2015DPH_8_40... | ecosystem: Environmental > Terrestrial > Soil >...
CGCTTCAGGTTGCGAGCAAACGAGCTGTCGCAGGCGGATCAATTCCAGCAGCGCCAGAAAGGTGCAGACGACCTCGGAGCGGCTGGCGGCGCTTTCGAACAATTCGGCGAAGCGCATGCTGCCGCGCCCGGAAATCGCGCGGAGAATGGCCTCGATTTTTTCGCTGACGATCCATTTGTCCTCAAAAATGTCGCCCCGGTCTTCGCGCCTGGTGAACCGTTGAAGCACGCCGTTGACGGCGTTGAGCAAATCGAAAATCGAAACGTCCGGCCTGGGCGGCGGTGCGGCGCTTTCAAATTCGAGTTTGCCGGGCAGACGCGGAAAAATGTTTTCCTGTTCGGCCTCGAGCACCTGCAGGCGGGCGGCGGCGTCCTTGAATTTTTTGTATTCGACGAGCTGACGAATCAATTCCCAGCGCGGGTCTGCGCCTTCCTCCTCGCCTTCCACCTGCACCTGCTGGTCCACGGGCAGCAGTTCGCGGCTCTTGATATACATGAGCGTCGAAGCCATGACGAGGAATTCGCCGGCGATCTCCAGATCGAACTGGCGCATGAGGTCAATGTATTCGATGAACTGCGTGGCGAGCCGCGTGAGGTTGACCTCATAAATGTCCACTTCCTCCTTTTTGATGAGGTAAAGGAGCAAATCGAGCGGGCCTTCGAAGACCTCGAACTGGACTTTATATTCCGCCATGCGCTGAATGAACTGTGAAAATTCTAAAACGGGCGCCGGAGGTTTGCAATGGCGGAACGAAAATGAAAAATACTGGCACGCTTGTCTTTTGGGAAGTTACGGCTCAGTTTTGATTCGTTTGCCACCCATGCACCAGGACGCAATAAAAATTGACTATCTCAAGAATCATGCGGCCTGCATTCCGCAACTTGCGAAATATTCCCATGACGAATGGAGACCGGTATATGACAAAGCCGGAATGACATTAGGTGACGCCGTTGCATCCTATGCACAGCGGGTTAATCTCGATGCTTTGCCATTGGCTTTGGTGGCGATTTATCAAGACATGGTCATCGGTACTGGTTCTTTGAAATTACAGGACCTGGATGTGCGTCCCCGATTAACACCGTGGATGGGTGGAATCTTCGTAGTTAAAGAATATCGAGGCCGTGGCGTGGCGACTGAGCTTATTCACCGATTGATAAAAGAAGCGCGCCGATTGAGTGTAAAACGCCTTTATCTTTGGACCCCTTCCACTGAAGTTCTCTATGCGAATCTTGGCTGGGTGAGACTTGAGAGGTTCGATTATTGCGGCCATGAAATTTCGGTCATGCAGAGAGAATTGCGCAGCCAAGCCAACCCACTGTCCCAAATCAGGACAATGCCAGGTAACAAAGTTGCTTGACTAATTAATCAAATAGTTGCAAAACAGTTCCAGTATTCAGTCACGATGGATAAAGAAATCGGGAGTTAGCTGCTATGAGCCGAACAACTGGTCAGGTTTGTGATGTGTCCGGAGTGTACCGTGCGGTTGGAAACTGCGGTCATTCTGTTGAGCGGGTCATTCCCCAAGGACACGTATTTCCCCCTTGTGAATATTGCCGGGAAAAGGGCAACCGCAAGGACATCACCTGGGTTCTGGTGGTGGAAACTCAACCCAAGTAATCGCCCACCCAAATTTCCGACCATCCAGCCCAAGGTGTGGGTCTGTCTTCAACAAAACGACGCTGACGTTCGGCCATTTTTACCAGCCGACTTGTATTCAGAGAAAGGCATAGTGTTTGAAATGGCTGTCCTGTTTTTAGACGCTGCCGGAACATTTGCCATTCAACCCCAAGAGTAAATGCGATTTCTGAGTTGACTCCCTGTAACGAATTGTCGTCCGTTTCAAATGGTTCAACCAACTCATAATCACCCTCGTCCTTATGTTTCATACGCGCCACTTGAAGCAAGAACCGTGCTAAAGACCGATCGGACTGGATTTTCAAATGGCGGAAACTCAAACGATACCACCACCCACATCGTGGCAAACTTGACGGATGCGGCCAATAAACCTAATTTGTCAGCCGGTTGGTGGTCGTAGCTCAACGGTAGAGTCCAAGCTTGTGGAGCTTGTTGTTGCGGGTTCGAATCCCGTCGGCCACCCCATTTTCATCAGTGCCCCCACCGAAGAGAGAGGGTTCAACGAACGCCAATTTTGTTTCTTGAGACCATCACCAACGCAATCAGGCCGCCCAGGAGCAGGCCAACCAACAGAACCAGCCAGGAGGGGGTTAATCTTGCGCCTTTGCAAATCGGGCGGCAGGCGTGGAAATAATAATTTAAAAAAATTCGCACGTTGGCACCAGCCTCTCAGGGTTTGCCGCCGGGTTCAAATCGAATAATCGTCGGAGAAAACCTTCACGTTCCGCAATTCCACGAACACCGGTTCGCCCGCTTTCAGTTGCAATTGCTGGAATTGTTCCTTGCTCAACTGCACCGTGAACCGCTCGCCGCTGTCGAGCCGCTCCAGTTCGAGATTTGCGAACGGGCCGACGGCGTTGCAATGCAACACGCGGGCCTTGAGCGTGGCCGGGCCGCCCGGCTCGCGCGTCACGCGGATGTCATGCGGGCGCACAAACGCAACGGCGGATTTTTCCTCTCCGCCGGCGGCGCCGGGCGCGGCGAATTTGCTTTCGCCGATGTGAACGGAACCGTCGCGCACCCGGCCGGCAAAGGCGTTTACGTTGCCGAGAAAATCATAAACGAACGGCGTGGCGGGATGATCGTAAATCTCCGCCGGCGCGCCGATCTGCTCGATGCGTCCCTCGCGCAAAATGGCCACGCGGCCGGCCACTTCCAGCGCCTCTTCCTGATCATGCGTGACAAACAGCGTCGTGACGTGGATTTCCTTATGCAAATGGCGCAGCCACTGGCGCAGTTCCTTGCGCACCTTCGCGTCGAGCGCGCCGAACGGCTCGTCGAGCAGCAGCACCTTCGGTTCGACGGCCAGGGCGCGGGCGAGCGCCACGCGCTGGCGCTGGCCGCCGGAAAGTTGCGACGGAAACCGTTGGCCAAGCGATTCGAGCTGGATGAGCTGCAAAAGTTTTTCGACGCGCCCGCGGATTTCGGCTTCCTTCGGGCGCGACCAAAACGGCCGGACGCGCAGGCCAAACGCGATGTTTTCAAAAACGTTCAGGTGCCGGAACAGCGCGTAATGCTGGAACGCGAACCCGACCCGCCGCTTGTGGGCCGGCAGCGCGGTCACGTCCTCGCCGTAAAACAAAACGCGCGAGTCGGGCGAATCGGGGAATTCCAATCCGCCGATGATGCGAAGCAGGGTCGTCTTGCCGGAGCCGGACGGGCCGAGCAGCGCCACCAGTTCGCCGGACTCAACCTTCAGGCTCACCCCGTGCAGCGCGGGAAACCGGCCGAACTGTTTCGTGATGTTGCGGACTTCAACGCTCATGCGGTAATTTTCTCCCGGGTTTCGGCGAGCGCGGCGCCCTTGCGCTCGACCCACGCTTTCAACGCGATGGTGACGAGCGCCAGAAACGCCAGCACCGACGCCACGGCGAACGCGCCGGCGGAATTGTAGTCGTCGTAGAGCGCCTGGATGTGCAGCGGCATCGTGTTCGTCACGCCGCGGATGTGGCCGCTGACCACCGAGACCGCGCCGAATTCGCCCATCGCGCGGGCGTTGCACAAAATCACGCCGTAAAGCAGGCCCCACTTGATGTTCGGCAGCGTCACGCGCCAGAACGTCTGCCAGCCGCGCGCGCCGAGCGTCCGCGCCGCCTCCTCCTCGCTGCGGCCTTGCGATTGCATGAGCGGAATCAATTCGCGCGCGACGAACGGAAACGTCACAAATGTCGTGGCCAGCACGATGCCCGGCACGGCGAAAATGATTTTGATGTCGTGCGCGAAGAGCCACGGGCCGAACCAGCCCTGCGCGCCGAACACCAGCACGTAAACCATGCCCGAAATGACCGGCGAAATCGCAAACGGCAGGTCAATCAGTGTGGTCAAAATGTTTTTGCCGGGAAAATCGAACTTCGCAATCGCCCACGCCGCCGCCACGCCGAAAACGCAGTTCATCGGCACGGCAACGCCGGCGGCGATGAACGTCAGTTTGATGGCGCTCAACGTCATCGGATCGGCCAGCGTGTGAAGATAAAAACCGGCGCCCTTGGCGAACGCCTGCGCGAACACCGCCACGAGCGGCACGACCAGGAACAACCCCAAAAACAGAAGCGCCACCGCGATCAAAATCCAGCGCACCCAAACCGGCTCGCCCGTCGGGCGAAGGCGCCCGGCGCGGCGGATGGCGTGAAATGCGGATGCGGGTCCCATAAATCAGATGCGTTCGCGATGCCGCGTGTTCCACCATTGGAGCAGGTTGATAGCCAGCAGCAGCAAAAAGGAAATGACAAGCATGACGACCGCCAGCGCCGTCGCTTTCGCATATTCAAACTGGTCCAGCTCCTGCATGATGAGCATGGGGACAATTTGCGCTTTGCCGCCGGAAATGAACACCACCGAGCCGTATTCGCCGAGCGCGCGGGCGAACGCCAGCGCGAAACCGGTGAGCAGCGCCGGAAAAATCATCGGCAGGATGACGCGGAAAAACGTTTTGAACCGGTTCGCGCCGAGTGTCGCGGCGGCTTCCTCCACTTCCACGTCGAGGTCTTCCAGCACCGGCTGCACGGTGCGGACGATGAACGGCAGGCCGATGAAGGTGAGCGCGACAAACACGCCGAGCCAGGTATAGGCAATTTTGATTCCGTGAAATTGTCCCGCCGCGTCGGTGGACCCAAACCAACGCCCGATCCAGCCGTGCTCCGAATAAATCGCCGTCAGCGTGATGCCGGCCACGGCCGTCGGCAGCGCAAACGGCAAATCCACCAGCGCGTCCATGAGGCGCTTGCCCCAGAATTGATAACGCACTAAAACCCACGCGACGAGCAAACCGAAAACCGCGTTGACCAACGCGGCGAGCAGCGACACGCCGAAGCTCAGGCGATACGCCGCCAGCGCCGCCGGCGACGCGACGACGCGCCAGAATTGCGCACCGGTCAACGCGCTCGTCTTGGCGAATGTCGCCGCCAGCGGAATCAGGACGATGAGACTGAGATAAAGCAGCGTGTAGCCGAGCGTCAGCTTGAAACCGGGCAACACGCTGGTTGTTTTCCTTGCCATGCAAATTGTCTGCCAGCGGTATAACCGTTGTTAAAATACAACGAAAGCAATTCTTTACGTGGCGGCGGAAAGTAGCCCGGGGGTGACGGTTTTAGTGATGGGGTTGAACCTGCGCGTCATAAGGTTTGGATGAGGATGTTTGACTGGTTTCGGTTTGGAGCCGGCTCACGACTTCTTCCGCCCGAAGATTGGGCAGGAAACCCACCGTGCCGCGCGCGTTGAAACAGGCCCGGTTGACTTCGCGGATGCCGAGGTCGCGGCAGAATTCCTGAAAGTCCAGCAGGGACAGAAAGTGCAGGTTGTGTGTACGATACCATGGCGCCGGCAGCGAGCGGGTGATCGGGGTACGGCCCCCGAACAACATCTGCAGGCGGACGCGGACATGGGCGAAATTGGTATAGGCGATGATGACCTCCCGCCCGACGCGGAAGGCTTCCCGAAGAATGTCCGCCGGAGCCAACAGCTCCTGAAAGGTGCCCAGCAGCAACACATGATCAAACGCCCCGGAGGCGTATTGATCCAGTCCCTCGGCAATGTCCCCCTGATGCACCACCAGCCCGCGTTCGATGCAACGGGTGACCAGGACCGGATCGCGCTCGACGCCCTCGGCGCGGACCTTGCGGGTTTTCACCAGCCGTTCCAGGAACGCGCCGTCGCCGGCCCCCAAATCCAGCACGCGCACGTTGGGCGGCAGCCACTCGATCACCTGGTCGTAAAGCGCGGGATGCATGGAATTCAGGCGGCGGTGTTCGCCGTGCAGACATCATATTCCTGGTTGAGAAAATGGCTTAATGCCCGGGAAAATTCCGGGTTGCGGATCAGGAACGAGTCGTGCCCGTAGGGCGTCGGCAGGTTCAGATAGGTCACCGCCAGGTTGTGCCGCTTGAGCAATTTGACCAGGTCGCGCGACTGGGACGGCGGATACAACCAGTCGGATTCGAAGGAAATTACCAGGAACCGCGCCCGCACCTTGTCCAGCGCCTCGTGTGCCTCGCGGCCCGCCAGGAAATCAAAACGGTCAATCGCCTTGGTCAGGTAAAGATAGGAGTTGGGATCAAACCGGCGGACAAAGCTGTCGCCCTGATGGTGCAGATAACTTTCGACGGAGAAGAAATCCGGGAACAGGTCCTCCGGCTTGGATGCGCGCTGCAAACGGCGGCCGAACTTGGCGCGCAGTGAATATTCGCTGAGGTAGGTCACATGACCAACCATGCGCGCCACCGCGAGTCCATGCGCGGGACGGGCGCCGTCCGGGTTGTCGTAATAATGGCCGTCGCGCCAGTGGGGATCGGTGAGGATCGCCTGCCGTCCGATTTCATTGAAAGCGATCTGCATGGCGTGATGGGCCGCGCAGGTGGCAATGGGCACGCAGGTCCTCACCCGTTCCGGATAATCCGTCGCCCAGACCAGCGCCTGCATTCCGCCCATCGAACCGCCGGTGACGGCGAAAATTTCCGGGAGCTTGAGATGGTCGAGCAAGGCCGCCTGCGCGCGCACCATGTCGCGGATGGTCACCGGCGGAAAGTCGGTGGCGAAGGGACGCCCGGTTTCCGGATTGAGCGACGACGATCCGGTGCTGCCGGAGCAACCGCCCAAAACATTGGGGCAGACGACAAAAAAACGGTCGGTGTCAATCGCCTTGCCCGGCCCCACGTGAAAATCCCACCAGCCGGGACGGTGCGTGGCGGGGTTGAGTCCGGCCATGTGCGCGTCGCCGGACAGGGCATGACAAACGAGAATCACGTTGTCCCGCCGCGGCGACAATTTGCCGAGCGTCTGGTAGGCGATTTGGAGTTCCTTGAACTCATGTCCGGACTCGGTGGCAAAGCCCGGCAGCGTCGCCACCTGCGAATGCGTCACCCCCAGGTCGGAGTGATATTCCCCGAGCACCTGGTCCTGCAAATCGCCTTCGAGCATTTGTTTTTCAGACATAAGTTCGCCGCTTCCCCGTCCGCCCAGCCTGCCGGAAACAACAGGCAAGCGGAACCAATTTTTGGTGGTGTCTTAATTTTTTTGTAGTATCGGCGCTGTGCGCCGATTTGGTCGAGCCACAGGCTCGACGCTACATGAATTAAGACGTTACCCAATTTTTTGGCGCCGCCTGCCGTTTCCCCATCTTTGAATGTTATGGCGCCACCTGCTTGAGCGCCTGGTCAATGTCCGCCTTGATGTCCTCAACGTCTTCGAGGCCAATGGAGAGCCGGACATAATCCTGCGTGACGCCGGTCTCAGCCTGTTCTGCCGGGGTCAACTGCTGATGCGTGGTTGAGGCCGGATGAATCACCAGACTCTTGGCATCGCCAATATTGGCCAGGTGCGAAAGCAGTTTCACCGAGTTGATGAACTTCTTGCCGGCCTCCAATCCGCCCTTGATGCCGAAACCGATGATGCCGCCGAAACCGTTTTTGAGATACTTCGCGGCAACCTTGTGGCTGGGATCGTCGGGCAGACCCGGATACGTCACCCAATTCACCAGCGGATGCGTCTTGAGCCAGCGCGCGATTTCCAGCGCATTCGCCGAATGCTGGCGCTGGCGCAACGGCAGCGTCTCCAGCCCCAGGAGAAATTCGTGCGCATTGAACGGGCTCAGCGCCGCGCCGATGTCGCGCAGCAGGGTGACGCGCACCTTGAGGATGAAGGCCACGTTGCCCAGACCGGGCACGTTGCTCAAGGCGTCCCAATAAACCAGGCCATGATAGCTTGGATCGGGTTCGGTAAATTCCGGGAACTTGCCGTTGTTCCACTTGAATTTGCCGGAATCCACAATGACGCCGCCGATGCTGGTGCCGTGGCCGCCGATGTATTTCGTGGCCGAAGTGGCCAGGATGTCCGCGCCGTAATCAAACGGTCGCACCAGGCCGATGCCCACCGTGTTGTCCACGACCAGCGGCACGCCGGCGTCGTGCGCGATTTTGGAAATGGCCTCGAAATCCGGCACGTCGAGCTTGGGATTGCCCACGGTCTCGATGTAAATCGCGCGGGTTTTCGGCGTGATGGCCTTGCGGAACGCCTCCGGGTTGCGCGAGTCCACAAACTTCACCGTGCGGCCCAGCTTGGGGAACGTATAATGGAAAAGCTGGTAGGTGCCGCCGTAGAGGTTGTTGCCCGCGACAATCTCGTCGCCCAGCCGCGTGATGGCCAGCAACGCGTAGGTGATGGCGGACTGGCCAGACGCCACGCCCAGCGCACCGGTGCCGCCTTCGAGCGCCGCGACGCGCTGTTCGAAAACGTCGGTGGTCGGGTTCATCAGGCGCGTGTAGATGTTTCCGAATTCCTTCAAGGCGAACAGGTTCGCGGCATGTTCGGTGCTCTTGAAGACGTAGGAGGTTGTCTGGTAAATCGGCACGGCGCGCGAGCCGGTGGTGGGATCGGGGACTTGGCCGGCGTGAAGCGCCAGCGTGTTGGGACCTTTTGTTTGGTTGCTCATGGTTTGTTTGGTTTGTTTGCGATGATTGATGAAAGGGCGTGACGGATGGCAGACAACTGGGGGTCGCGCAAACTGGTGACGCGAAGAAAATGACACCGCGGGTGCCTGCGGGTTTGTGGATGGTTAAATTGAACGGCTGGAGGCCGAAACGAGCTGCGTAAACCAGCGCATTCGGAGGAGACGCGCGACGAAAGCGCAAACCGCCGTCCGGCCTCCAGCCTGAATTGGTTATGGATCAGAATTCCCATTTGGTGGTGATTCCCCAGACGCCATTGGCTTCGTTGTTCAACACAGTGCCGAAATGTCCGTAGCCCACCGCCAGCGTCAGGTGTTTGTTGACCACATAGGCGGCGTCAATCGTCCACCAGTCGCCCGCTTTTCCGATCAGACTTTGACCACCCACGGCAACGGTCTTGTAATCGGTGGGTTGCTGCCGGTATTCCGCCGCCAGCGCGATGGAATCAGTCACGAACACAACGATGTTGCCTTCAAACACGAAGTTGTAACTGTCCGTGAAGCCGAGCAGCCCGTTCCAGACGCCCTCGGTCGCGCGACCACCCAGCTCCACCAGCACCGGACGCGGCAACTGGGTGAACAGCTTGGAAGCATAGAGCGTGAAATCCACCCCGTCGTTTTGACTGACACCGATGGCATTCAACGTTCCCTTGAGCTGGTTGTTAATGTCGTCGTAGGAATCGTTGTATTTGTAATGCACGCCAAAGGTCAGCGCCGGGATCCACTTCTGGTCGAACTCGCCTTCCTTCAGAATTTGCAACCGCGCGTTGAAGTTATGCAATTCGACGGAGGTTTCCGAGAGGTTGAGTCCTGTCGCCCGATAAACTGCCAGTGGCAAATTGCCGAGGTTGAAGTTCTCGAAGCCGTAGCCCAGTTCGAGACGGCTCAAAGGCGTTTCCGTCAACGTCAATGCCTCGAGGTCCTGGCCGTGGCCGAGGTCAACGAAGGCAAAGCCGACGGCGGGCCGGCCAACGGGTTCGCCGTTGCGCGGGGGATTCACCAGATAGGCCGACAGCGTCGAGAAAATACCACCGTTGCCTTCGATCTGATGCAGCGGAAGCGGCGGCGGCTTTTCACTCTTCGCCGACGCGCCAGCGTTTGCGGGCGGAGCATTGGTGGTTGTCTCATCGGCCCTGACGCCACCCGCCGAAGCGAGCAGCAGCGCCGCAAACAGGAGCACGAGACGCGTGTGCCGGTTTTGAATGGATTGAATGACTCGGACAAACAGATTGATTTTCATTGGCTGATTTTATTTTTAGCCAGCAAACCTCCGGTGGTCCGGTCGGGCTGAACAAACATTGATTGATGATTTTTGGGGCCTTCAGTTTTCTGATCGGTTTTAATTGGATGTTTTACCGGCGGGAATCAGACCGGTGATGTCATCGGTATTGGTGTCAATGTCAGCAAACAGCCACGTCGAAAGGTAGCGTTCGGTTGACGATGGCACGATGGCGACGATGGTCTTGCCCTTGTTTTCCGGGCGTTTGGCCAACTGCAATGCCGCCCAAATTGCCGCGCCGCTGGAGATGCCGACGGGAATGCCGTCAAGCTGGTTGACCTCCTTGGAAACCGGGCCGGAGTCCTCCTCGTTCACCTGGATGACTTCGTCCACGATTTTCACGTTCAGGTTGTCGGGAATGAAACCGGCGCCGATGCCCTGCAATTTGTGCGGGCCGGCCTGGCCGCCGGAAATGACCGGTGACTTCGCCGGTTCGACGGCGATTGCTTTGAACGACGGTTTAAGTTTTTTGATGACCTCGGCAACGCCGGTGATCGTGCCGCCGGTGCCGACGCCCGCGACGACAAAATCAACTTTGCCGGCGGTGTCCCGCCAGATTTCCTCGGCGGTCGTCTTGCGATGGATTTCCGGGTTTGCCGGATTGGAAAACTGCTGGGGAATGAAGCTGTTGGGAATTTGTTTGTTCAGTTCCTCGGCCTTGGCAATCGCGCCTTTCATGCCCTTGGCGCCTTCGGTCAGCACGAGCTTCGCACCGAGGATTTTCAGCAGCTTTCTCCGTTCCAAGCTCATCGTTTCCGGCATCGTCAAAATCAGCTTCAATCCCTTGGCCGCCGCGACGAATGCCAGCGCAATACCGGTATTGCCGCTGGTCGGCTCGATGAGCACGGTGCCCGGGTTGATGGCGCCGGACTTGAGCGCGTCGTCAATCATGGCGATGCCGATGCGGTCCTTGACGCTGGAGAGCGGGTTGAAGAACTCGAGTTTGAGCAACACATCGGCGATGGCGCCGTGCTTTTTCGCCGTGCGGTTCAGCCGCACGAGCGGGGTGTTGCCAATGGTTTCGGTAATGTCATTGAATATTCGGCTCATATAATGATTACAGGTTTGGTGCGTAAGCGATGAATTTGCGGTATTCGGTCAAAATAGTTTTGAGCGCCACGACAAATGCGCATTCCTTCAAAAAGGCCGGCGGCGCCGGCGGCGTTTCGAGAATGATTTCAAATGGACGCGGGCGGACCTTCGGCGGCGCGCTCAACACGCCGTCGTAAGCATCGCGGATGACCCCGTTGCGCGCCTGGAAGCCGTCAATGATCGGACGTTGGTCGCGCGGCAGAAATTTCCCGGCAGCCTGCAACGCGGGCTCAATGAGATGCTTGGTCAACGTCGCGCCGCGCACGATGCCGTAAAAACCGTCGCTCGTGTCATCGGTATGCAGTGAAATGATGCCATTAAAGGAACGCGAAATCAGTTCGGCCTGCAACAGCCGGACTTCGGGTTCGCTGGAGTTGCCCCAGAATTCGCGGTTCAAATCCCTGCCGTTGCGCGAGTGGCGCGTGCCGTCTTCGAAGCCGGTCGGATTGCAAACCGGATAGAACGACAAATAATAACCGGCGGCCAGTTCCGGCCTGGCTTCCAGCAATTTGAGAAATTGAACCACCGCGCGCACGCCTTCCGGCTCGTCGCCGTGAATGCCTGCAAAAATACCGACGCGGATCGGCGTGTCACCGCCTTTGGGTCCCACGAACAAATAGCGCGGCAGCTCATAAGTTTCACCGCCGGCTTCAAAATGCGCGCCGTGATTCGCCACGAGGTTGGGCGAATGGGCGGCAATTTGATTCAGCGGCGCGAGCAGGTCGGCGAGGGAACGCCGGCGCGCCGGCAGTGGTTGGGCGGCGATTTTGGATTGAGTTGCAACGATTGACATAATGTTTTCGATTGGGGTTGGTGGTTTCTCCTTTGCGTGGGCGGCGGCCGGCATTCACCAGACCGCCGCCCTCCCATCGGAGGAAGCACGGACCGGTTTTAGGGTTGGAAGATTTGGTCAAAGACGCCGCCATCGGCGAAATGGGTTTTTTGCGCCTTTTGCCAGCCGCCGAAAACTTCGTCCACCGTGACGAGTTTCACCGGGCTGAACTGGCTGGCATATTTCGCCGCGGCCTTTTCCGAACGCGGACGATAAAAATTCCGACCGGCGATGTCCTGGCCTTCGTCGGAGTAAAGGTATTCGAGATAAGCCCTCGCCACATCGGACGTGCCGCGCTTCTTCGCCACCTTGTCCACAACCGCCACCGGCGGCTCGGCCAGGATGCTCAACGGCGGCGTGACGATGTCAAACTTGTCCAAGCCAAACTGCTTGATGGCGAGATGCGCCTCATTTTCCCACGCGAGCAGCACGTCGCCGATTTCGCGCTCAACAAATGTTGTCGTCGAGCCGCGCGCACCGGAATCGAGCATGGGCACGTTTTTGTAAAGCCGTTTGATGAAGTCGCGCGCTTTGGCGTCGTCGTGGCCATATTTGTCGAGCGCGTAAGCCCACGCGGCGAGGTAATTCCAGCGCGCGCCGCCGGAGGTTTTCGGATTCGGCGTCACGACAACAACGTTCGGTTTCACGAGGTCATCCCAATCCTTGATGCCTTTCGGGTTTCCTTTGCGCACGAGAAACACGATGGTCGAGGTGTAGGGCGTGCTGTTGTCCGGCAGACGCTTTTGCCAGTCGGCGGGCAACAGTTTCGCCTGTTGCGAAATCGCGTCAATGTCGTAAGCCAGCGCGAGCGTCACCACGTCGGCTTCGAGACCGTTGATGACGGACTGCGCCTGTTTGCCGGAGCCGCCGTGCGATTGCGCGACGACCACGTTGTCGCCGGTTTTGGCCTTCCAATATCTGGCGAACGCGGCGTTGTAATCCTGATACAACTCGCGCGTGGGGTCGTAGGAGACATTCAGGAGCTTGATTTCTTTCGCATTGGCCGCCACGGCGAAAAAGAAAGCCAGCGGAACAAGAATTTTTAGAAATGTTTTCATGTGTCGATATATTTTTTTTGGTTTACCCGGTTAAAAGGCAATTTGAACGCGGGTGAAAACCACGTCTTCCGAATGACCGGTGACACTGCCCGGCGGAGATGCGGCCGCGCTGCCGGTGGCGGTTCCGCCGCCGGTGAACGCAGTATGAGAGTAACTGGTGTTGACCCGGATGTTCCGGTTCAAATACCAGTTCAATCCCACCGACCATGACCGCGCCTCGGAGGCCGAGGCCGCCGGATTCGCGAAAAAAGGAAAGGCCGCGTTGTCGACGTCCAAATCCGCGTAACGTCCCACCACCTGCAATGCACCCCACTGCCCAATCCGCGGGTCAAACGAATTCTTCGGCGTCACACCGTTGAACGTGGCGTCCTCGCCCGTCAACACCCAGCCGCCGGAGATTTCCCAGGCGGTGTTTCGCAAATCCGCCGAATGAGTGCCATTGCGGACGTCCTGGTCGGAAATCGCATATTCACCCATCAAACTCAGCGGGCCATAGTAATAATATCCCTGCGGTGACAGCCGCCAGTGAGTGTGGCCGGCCACCACACCGTTGGTGTAGGCGAAGAATTGCTGCTGTCCGTCTGTGAAGTATCCCGGCTGCGACCCGCCCGTCGTGTTGGGCAGACCGAGGGTGTTGGTGATGGACGCATCGCCCCAACTGCCGCCGACGCCAAAGCCCAGGTTTTGCAGGGGCTTGAGGCTGGTTAGTTTGAACGGCTGGATGAACAATCGCCCGTCAAACTCCCGGTCATCCTGAAAACCGATGTTGCTCGAGTTGCGGGCGTCGCCCACGCCGTTGAAGATGCCTGCAGCATAACTCAACACGCCGCCGGCAATGTCACCGTGCAGTTCGAAACCCACGTCCCGGTTCGGCACCAGGTCCGTGACCAGCGAACGTTCATTTAAAGAGGTGTTAACGTCCGCCTGCAATTGCTCCAGCCCGACCGGTGCCTTGAATTTGCCCGCCTGGATCTGGAACGCCGGCGAGTAGCGATAATTCACATAGGCATCGTAAATACTCGGCGTGGTCGCCGAACTGGAAGCCCCGGGTGTGCCGTTCCCGAATTCCGGCACGAAAAGGAAGTCAAAGTCGCGGTACACTGTTCCGGAAAGGATTGGGCGCGCCCGGCGCAACAAAATGCTGTCGTTGCCCGGCACCTTGTCGTTTTGCTGAAAGGTGCGGCTGTCCACCTGCACCACGCCGTGCAGGGCCACCACGAAATTCGAGTCGGCGGAACCGAAACTGAAACCGTTGGCCCCAACCGTGATGCGCGGCTGGGCTTGGGCGGCAGCGGCGGCGGACTCCTGGTCCAGTTCGCGCTGGCGCCCGAGAACCCGCACCTTTTGGTCCAGATCCTGGATTTGCTCTTGGTCGGTGTTGGTTTGCTGGTCCAACTCGCGCTGATGTTCGAGCGCCTGGACTTTTTGACCCAGTTCCTGGACCTCCTTTTTCAAGGCTTCAATCTCCGCCGCTTCCACGGACTGGGTGGCCCCGCCACTCGCAGTATAGGCGGGGATTTCGGCTTGCGCCGCGCCAGTGGAGTTGGTGGCCGTGTCATCGGCAGCCCATGCGGGGAAGACAAGCTGCATCCCGGCAAAGGTCACAAGAATCAACTGATTTAGTTTCATGTTGTCTTTGTTTGTTGTTTGTTTCGCCTCCGGCAATCCGGCAGGCACTCGTTTGCTTCCGGCTCCGGCTTTCTGGCCGGCTAAAATGTTTGCGCACGGGTTTTCCCCAGCCGCACGCGCTCGGTTTTTTCAATCTGCGTGACCTGTGAATCATGCACGATGATTTGCACCACGCCATAATGCAACGACCCAACCTGCCGGCGAACCACCTCCAGCCAGTTCGAATTTTCATCGGCACCATTTCCCGGTTTAATCTGAATCGCGCTCATTTCAATAAAAATTCAGTCGTATTACTATTTTGAATGGCGACTGTTTATGTCGTTATTAAAGCGAAATAAAAAGCTCTTCGCCAACGGCGTCCATCCATTCGTAAGGATACGAGCCAAAATCAAAGTTTTAATTTCGCTGTTCATTTATATAGACGACTTATATTGTCGTTATTTTCCACAATCGGCCGGATTTGTCAACTGGTTATTTGAGTTTTTTTTAAATGCCTTCCCCGCCAATGAAACCGGCTGAAATCTCTTGTTTTGACACCGGCGCGCCCTTGGAAACTTCGGCGAGCGTTGCTTGCTCCATCAACCCGGCAACGTAATTGCGTGCGTCAAGAAACACGCGCCTGAACCGGCAAACCGGCTCTTGCGAACACCGTTTGTAACCCGTGACCGAAACACAATCAATTGGCGCTAAAATACCGTCAAATTGCCGTACCACCTCGCCCATCGTAATTTTGCCGGGATTTTGGGCGAGCACATATCCGCCGCGCACACCCGTCACGCTGTCCACCCAACCCTGCGCCTTGAGTTTGAGCATGATTTGCTCAAGAAAACGTTTGGGAACATCGTTCCGCCGGGCCAGCTCACGAATCGGTATCGGCGCACCGCCAAAATGATCCACCAATGTGAACAAGGCGCGCAACGCGTAATCAGTTTCCTTCGACACTCGCATGACGAAAAACGATACGCCAGGTCGAGATTAAGTCAATTGCGGTTTTTATGACTTATTCGATGGGGCGAGCGTCCCCGCGAGCCGTCGTCGCCATGCTTTGACGCCAGGTCCGGCTCGTCAGTAGCCTCGCCCCACCAAAATGAGTCACTACGACTTATTCAGCAGACGTCGAATCAACTGCTGATAATACGACGACCTTCATCCAGGAAGATGCCCTTGAAATTCATTTCCAGCGCCTGGGGATTGCTGGCCTTGGACATGGCTTCCTTCTCGGTCACGCGCCCCGCCTTGACCAAATCGAACAAGGACTGATTGAACGTGAGCATGCCATCGTCCAGGCTGGTTTCAATGGCGGCGGGCAATTTGTCGAGGCGGTTTTCTTCGAGGAGTTTTCTGACCATCGGTGTGTTGATGAGGATTTCCAACGCCGGGGTTGATTTGCCGTCCAGGGTGCCGACCATGCGCTGGCAGACCACCGCGTACAAGGTGGCGGCGATTTGCCGGCGGATTTGCTCGCGCTCTTCGGCCTTGAAGAATTCAAGGATGCGGCTGATGGATTGCGACGCGTTGGTCGTGTGCAGCGTGGACAATACCAGATGCCCCGTGTCCGCCGCGCTCATGGCCGCGGAAAAACTGATGTCATCCCGCATTTCACCGATCATGATGACGTCCGGGTCCTGGCGCAGAACGTTCCGGAGTGCGTGATGGAACGAAAGGGTGTCAAGGCCGACTTCCCGTTGTTCAATCACCGATTGGTTGTCTTCAAAAACGTATTCAATCGGGTCTTCAAGCGTAATAACATGTTTTTTGAAATTATTATTAACGTGTTCAATCATGGCCGCGAGTGTGGTGGATTTGCCACAACCGGTGGCGCCGGCCACCAGCACGATCCCACGGGGTGATTCGGCGATTTTCTTCACCTGCGGAAGCAACCCGAGTTCTTCAAAGCTGGGCACTTGGGTCTTGACGAAACGCAT
>Ga0208188_1000793_pt1 | contig 16337 bp, 17 predicted proteins | sample June2015DPH_8_50_FD_184698 | JGI IMG/M metagenome (GOLD analysis project Ga0208188, IMG submission 184698) | Peatland microbial communities from SPRUCE experiment site at the Marcell Experimental Forest, Minnesota, USA - June2015DPH_8_40... | ecosystem: Environmental > Terrestrial > Soil >...
ACGTCCGGGCAAGTCCGTCTGCACTTTGCTGTGCGATTCGTGGTTTGAGCACCGGAGCGATGCCGACGGATTTTTGCACCGCGACGAATGGCGGGTTTTATTTTATCCCGGCCAGAAGGATGAAATTGATGAAGTCACCGATTTGACCCGCTGGTTGCGGCGCGTCAAACGCGACCGTGCGTTTCATGATCTGGATTTTTGCATGGCGCTGGAGGCGATTGACGAAATCAAAATTTACGGTCGTATGCTCGCGCCTTACGAGCGCCTGGCCGCGGCCATGCTTGGCCGCCTCCGCCGGTTTTTGGGACAGCCCGCTTGACACCGGGCGCCCCGGCGCGTTTTTTTGCTGTCAAATCCCAGGACAAATCCTGTCTTGCGCGCCTTTTCCGCGTCATCTTTTTGTTCATCCTCCGCCGGCATCCGGTGGCCCGGCCCATGCTCGACTGCAGGGCATGACTAAAATTGCTTACAACGTGAGCAGGAAGAGCCATATTTTTAATACTGCGCTCGTCCCGGCCAACCACTCGGAAGAAGCCCGGTTTGGCCCGATTGATGGGGCAGTCATTCTCTTCTTTCTCCTCTGCGTCGCGGGATTCATCTGTTTCCTCGTGGCCTGAAGGCCCCGGTTTGGGGTGAGATCGCGTAAGGTGCTTGCTTCGGCCTGAAAAATGGCCGCCGGCGGCCTCACAAAAAACTGTCCTTTCATCTGCTGGCCGATAAACATTTCGGCGTGCGTTTAAAAGAGGTTTCATTCAATAATACCGTAGTCAATCAAAGAACATTTACAATTTTGGCAGGACCGTTTCATCTTTGAATCATGAGTGCGCTCGAAATCCAACAGATGCCCCGGCAGGAAAAGTTGAAGCTCATGGAAACCTTGTGGGCCGACTTGAGCCGGGACGAGTCAGAATTGGAATCGCCCGCCTGGCACGCTGACGTTTTGCGCGAAACATCGGAACGCCGCGCTCGTGGCGAAGAAACGACGCTCGACTGGGAACAGGCCAAGGCAAAGTTGCGCAAGGGTGCGGCATGAAACTCCGGCTGCTGACGTCAGCCTTCAACGATCTGGCGGATGGCCGGGATTTTTACGAGCAGCAAGGCGAAGGCTTGGTGGATATTTTCTGGATTCACTTTTCTCCGATATAGATTCGCTGCTGCTTTATGCCGGGATTCATCGCAGGTTTTTGGTTTTCACCGGTTGCTCTCCAAGCGCTTTCCTTACGCCATTTACTACCAAATTGAGACCGGAAACGTGGTTGTCGTGTATCGGGTGCTGGATTGCCGTCAAAACCCGCGCAAAATCCGCACGGTCTTGAAATCTGGCGGTTGACAGACTCAAAAAGGATTTTCTTTCGCCGCGCCTGTGCTCATCATTCCAGCGTGACACCGGCCGAAGCCAGAAAACGCCACGCCCAGCTCGTGGAGGAAATCCGCCGGCACGACCGCGCTTATTACGTGCTCGCGCAGCCGAAAATTTCCGACCGCGACTACGACCGGCTTTATCACGAACTGCTCGACCTTGAAAAAGAATTTCCCGAACTCGCCACGCCCGATTCGCCCAGCCAGCGCGTCGGTGGCGAGCCGCTCAAGGAATTCAAACCGGTGCGCCACACCATGCCGATGATGAGCCTTGAAAACACCTATTCTCAGGAGGAAGTGCGCGATTTTGTGAAGCGCGTGCAAAAACTTTTGCCGGACGAAAAGCTGGAATGGGTCGTCGAACCGAAGGTGGACGGCGTGGCGGTGAGTTTGCGCTACGAAAACGGCGTGTTCACCACCGGCGCGACGCGTGGTGACGGTGCCACCGGTGACGACATCACCGCCAATCTCAAAACCATCCGTAGCGTGCCGCTCAACTTGTTGCACGTAGCGGCGCTCGGCAGAGCGCCGCAAACTTCCGAATCACGCGCGCAACAACAAGATGGCCGCGCTTTGACAAGCGCGGCTACGCCGGAAGTGCTGGAAGTCCGCGGCGAAGTTTTCCTGCCGCACGCCGGCTTTGAGAAGTTGAATGCCGAGCGCAAATCCGCCGGCGAGGAAATGTTCGCCAACCCGCGCAACTCCGCCGCCGGTTCGCTCAAACAACTCGACCCCAAAATCGTCGCCAAACGCCCGCTCGACATCATCCTCTACGGCATTGGAACGCCGGCCTCCGGCACGGCGCGTTGGGGTTTGTTGCCGAAACACGCCGTGCCAGAGGCCGGCGCTCCACAATCGCAAATCGAATTGCTCGATTTTCTAAAATCCCTCGGTTTCAAAACGCCCGAACGCACCTGGTTTTGCATATCGGAAGACGAACTCATCGCCGCCATTGCCGAACTCGACAAGGTCCGCAAAAAATTTGCCTACGAAACCGACGGCGCGGTCATCAAACTGAATTCCTTCGAGCAGCAAAGGCGCGTGGGTGCGACAGCCAAGGCGCCGCGCTGGGCCATTGCCTACAAATACGCGCCGGAACAAGCTGAGACGAAACTCCACAAAATCACAATTCAGGTCGGACGCACCGGTGCGCTCACACCCGTGGCCGAACTGGAACCCGTTTTTCTCGCCGGCAGCACCATCAGCCGCGCCACGCTGCACAACGAGGATTACATCCGCGAAAAAGACATCCGCATCGGCGACACTGTAGTGATTGAAAAGGCCGGGGAAGTGATTCCCGCCGTCGTGAGCGTGGTTTTAAAAAAACGTGCAAAGCCAGAGCCTCCAGAATTTAATTTTTCAAAGCATATCGGAGGTAAATGTCCGGTTTGCAGTGGCGAAATAGCACGCGACCCCGAGTTTTCTGTTTGGCGATGTCAAAATATTGCAGGTTGTCCCGCCCAAAGCGTTCGGCGAGTTGAGTTCATGGCTCAACGGCGTGCGTTGGACATTGAAGGCATCGGTGGCGTGGTCTCTGAAAAAGTTATTGAACGTGGTTTAGTCAAAGAACCTCTCGACTTATTTGAACTCACGACAGATCAACTGGCCAAGCTGAATCTTGGAACTCAAGACGAACCGCGAATTTTTGGAGAAAAGAACGCAACAAAAGTTGTTGAAGCACTAAAGCGGGCAAAAACATTTTCTTTGGCACGTTGGCTTTTCGCTCTTGGAATTTCTCATGTTGGCGAAACCACCGCTTACCAAATAGCACAATTTCATACCGATTTAAGTTCTCTGGCTAAATCCGCAATCATTTTTGATTTTTTGCACCTGCAAGAACTCGTTGCAGAGTCAAAGCGGGTAAATCCAGATGCGCGAACAGGCGAAAATAAGCTTCCACGCAAAGATGAACGAACGAAAGCCGACAATGCGGAAGAAGAACGCAGAATAAGGCAGCACGCGGAACTAAATTCTAAAATCGTAGCTCTTGCCAAGCGTCTTCAAGAAGCCAGAGTCAAGATTAAGCTCCAGCCGAAAGACTTGAAGCTGAAGAAGAGCGGAAAACCACCTCTGATTACCGTTGCCTGTGATGAACTTGAACCGGAAGCGTGCAACAGCGTCGTGGAATTTTTTGCTTCTGAATATGGAAAACGAACGCTGGGACGCCTTGCAAAATTGGGCATCAACCCAAAGTCGCAATCCAAAGAAATTGCCGACACAAACAGTCCGATTTCAGGAATGTATTTCGTTCTCACTGGCAGTTTAACAGCAATGACTCGTGATGAGGCGTTTGAAAAAATCCGCGCGCTGGGTGGCATTATTTCCGATTCAGTCACTGAAAAAACCAACTTTCTCATTGTCGGCGAATCTCCCGGCTCAAAGCTGGCGAAAGCGAAAAAACTTGGAATAAAAATCCTGACGGGAAAAGATTTTCTGAATTTGCTTGGTTCAGAACCCAAACCGAGCCAGAAAAAACAGAACGAACTTTTCTAAAATGAGAGCGAACGAAAAGAAAGAATACGTCCTGAAAGTTCAGCGTCCGACGGCAAAAGAAAAATCTCCAAATCCAATTCTAACGGCTTTGGAATTCTGTGATGATCCGCCGCCGGAGGTCATATTTGAAGGACGATCTTTTTGTTTCACGGGCATTTTTGAATACGAAAATGGTGATCGTGTAAAATGTGAGGCAGCAGTCAGAGCGCGCGGTGGTTTTTGCAGTGCCCGACCCACCCAAACCACGAATTATATCGTCCTTGGAACTTACGCGGACAGTGCTTGGACTTACATAACTTACGGAAAAAAGATTCAAACTGTTGTCGAATGGAAACTCGCCGGTTCAAATTGCAAAATCATTTCCGAGAAACATTGGCTTTCATTTCTTCAAAAAGTTCCAGAGTTACAAAAAGAAAAACAAATTCAGTTTGATGAGCAAACAAAGAGTCATCAAATCGTTCGATTGCAGGAAGAACTTCAACAGCTCCAAGAAAATCAGAAGCTGCTTTTTGAAACGTTGAAGAACCAACTTAAACCTTCAGATTACCAAAAGTTTCTCGAAAAACTTCAGAAAACCGGATTCATTCCAATCGCCGCCGGAATTCCGCGCAGGCTTTAGACCACGCCCGGAATGTTGAGGATCATCGAGGCACTCAACGCCATAGGCGCGGCATCTTTGTAGAATCATAACCCAAAATAAAATCCAGCCCCGTCGGGGCGGCATATTCCGTCAAGCCCCCGAAGATGTCGCTCCTGACGGAGCTTTGGCCGTTAATGGATTACTGTTCTACAAAGATACCAGCCCTACGGGCTTTAAGATTTAAAGTCGGTGCCGGAATATTCCGTCATTGGCGTGTAACTTGGCAGCCCCTCGTTCCGTCAACTATGGCGTATATGAATATGAATACCAAACATCCAAAAACAGCCGCAAAAGCTGCGGTTTTAGTCACCGTTCTGGCCTGCGGCGTGAACCTTCGCGCCGCGACACCAGCAACCCCGCAAACGTTGAGCGGCTCCGTTGCCGTTCAGAATCAATTCCAAACCGTGGCGTTCAGCGACTCGGCGGAAGCCGGAATGCTCCAAAACGCTTACCTCATTCTGGCCACCGGCGATCACGATTACAAAGGCCATCGCGTGAGGGCCATGCACCAGATTGAGGCCGCCGCCAAGTTGCTGGGCGTGACTCTCAGCGGTGATGCCAAAGACAAACAACCGCAGCCGTTGTCGGACGCCAAGCTGCGCGAAGCCCAGGGATTGCTTCAAAACGTGCTGGGCGCCGCCGAGGTCAAAAACCAAGAGCGCGTCACCAAACACATCACCAACGCCATCAATCAAATCAACACCGCCCTGTCCATTCGTTAACGAGAACCGCAGTAATTTCCAACAACCGGATTCTCCCCAAAGTTGGCGCAACCAGTTTGCGCCAGCTTTTTATTTTGCAGTGATTCCATCCAGCATCGGTGAGTTGCGAATGACAATATTTTTGACCGAATCAAACTTTGCCGCCGGCACGCCGGGAGCGAGTTGCGCTTTGAAGTTGTCAATTTCCAGTCCATCCACATCCACACATTCGATGGCCGGCCTCAAGTCTTCCGTCTCGAAGCTCGTGCGGATGTTCGCCAGTTCCAGGTCGCGAACGTGGCGGGCGAAAAGTCCATAGGCGGGCATTACGCCGAGCCGGCCGGGTTCGGGATAGCCGGTGCCAAGTTCGGGCGGCACGCGCGCGGCTTGTGCCTTTGTTCCACCGCCCTTGAAAAGAAGCCGGATATTTTCAAGCCGCACGCCTTCGATGGGATGTCCGGGAACTCCGGTAACCTGGATGCCGCTCATCGGGTCAACCTCGCTGGCAATGATGTTGGAAATAAAAATGTTCCGCATCCGGCCCGGCGTGGTCGCGTCCGGGCCGCGCTGTCGTTCCCCGGTGGTGAGGTAAATGGGGTATCCGACGACGTCCATCATCGTAATATTGTTGATGGAAATGTTTTCCATGACGCCGCCGTCCACCTCTTCCAGCGCCAGTCCATGGCAGTCGCGAAACGTGCAATTGGCGATGGTCACGTTGCGGAAACCGCCGTTGGCTTCGGTCCCGAATTTGATCCGGCCCGTTCCGCGTCCCGGTTTCATCGTGCCGTCGAGCAGCGTGCCTTCCTTAAAACCGGACACCTGGCAGTTCACAATCGTCAGGTTTTCCGTGGGAACATTCCGGCCCAGCGCATAGGTGCTTTTGGGACACAAGCCGTCGTCACCCGGCGAATTGATCCGGCAATTGGAAACCATCGTGTTGCGGCAGCAATCAATGTCAATGCCGTCGCGGTCGGTGTCCATCGTCACGTTGTCCACAGTCAGGTTGTCGCAGCCGGTGACGAGGATGGCAAAATGTCCGCCGTGGAAAATCGTGATGTCACGCAGCAACACGTTGCGGCACAGTTTGAGCGCGATGGCCTTGTTGCCGAGCCGGACGGGCGGAAGATTCGATTCAATCTGCGGCGTGCGGTTGCCCGGACTCCACCTTGAAAACCCGCACATCTCGTCGAGCAACTTGTCGTCGCGCACCATCCCGCCGCCGTTGATCATGCCGGTGCCGGTGATGGAAACGTTCGTGAGATTTTCACCCCAGATGAGACTGTTGTGAAAATATGTGTGCCCGCCGTCCTGATACGCCTGACCGTGCCAGGCTTCCGTCGGATCGTAAGCATTCATTGCCTGCGGCGTGCCGAGAATCACCGCGCCGGCGTCCAGATACAAATGGATGTTGTTGGTCAGATGAATGCTGCCGCACAGATACGTGCCCGCCGGAACAAAAACTGTTCCGCCGCCCGCAGCGGAGGCGGCTTGAATCGCCTGGTCAATGGCGGGGCTGTCCAGGTTTTTCCCATCGCCGATGGCGCCAAAGCTGCGGACGTTGAAAATCGTTTTGTCGTCCGGCGAGGCAATCGCCGACAAGAGAAAAGAAAAGGAAATAAAAATGGCGAAAGTGCGTGTTTTCATTTTTCGATTCTGGCCAATTCGTCCAACGCTGGCAACCATTGATGAAATTCGGAAGTGGGTCAATTTGCTTTTTCGGTGGGGCGAGCGTCCGCGCGAGCCGGCTCGTCGGCAGCCTCGCCCCACCAAACCGACCCACCACCCGAAATTGGCGCCGGCTTTGGCCATGTCCGGCGCGGGAGAAGGAAATTGGAGCGCGCCATTTATCTCTCCAACGCTGCGACAAATCGCGCCGGTGTCAGCACCGGCACTTTGCCGGTTACGGATTTTGGGAAATGCCGAAGGTTGCCGGTAACCAGCGGTACGTTTGCCGTCCGGGCACAATCCAGAAACGGCGCGTCGTCCGAGTCCGGCAGCCCCCTGGCCCTCTGCCCGGCGGCGGCTTCAACCCAAAACGCCCGGGCGCGAATGGCCGCCAACACAATGTCTACCTCGATGACGGGCAGTTGAAAAATCGGACGGGCCAGCACTTCGGCGTATTCGGCGGCAATCCGGTCATCCAGCACCGCCTGCACGGCGCCCGACCGCAGCCATTCGACAATCCGGCCGGGCGGCCCGGCGGGCGACAGGAAACCGGACACGATGACGTTGGTGTCGAAGACCGCGCGGTTCATCGGCGGGTTTTGTGCGCCTTGCGCGCGGCGGCGATTTCGCGGTCAATCTGTTCCGGCGTGAACCGGGACACCCCGGTGCGCCGGGCCGTCTCCCGGATGCGGCTCAACGCCAGCCGGCTGCGCGAATCGCGGATGGACTGAAGGATGCTCTCCGGGTCCTCCGCGTTGTCCACGTTGACGAGCACGGCCACGGGATGTCCATCGCTGGTCAGCAGCAATTCCTTTTCGGCCTGCAACCGCTCTTTCAACCGGCGCGGTTGCTTCAAATCTTTGATGGCTATCAGGTTCATGATAATAATATTATAATGTCCTTTTAAGATGATGTCAAGGCGCAAAAAAACAGCGTGAAGGTCATTGGCGGGGCAGATTTCTTTAAGAGGGGTGGATAATTGGCAGGGCTGCGGTGCTCCGCAGCCCAAAAATCCAGGGCGGCGCGGCAACCCCGCCCTACCATCTCATTACACGCGGACAGGCTGTCCGCGCTCCTGTCCCAAACGGTGTCTGAATTCCGAGCAGGCCTTCGTCACGTTCCGTCTTCGCAAAGCTTCGCCGCGACAAGCCGGCGCGTTGAAGGTTGTGCCGTTGTTTCAAAAAATAAAAACGAACACATCCTTGCGCGGCAATAATTCCCCGGCGGTGGCGGGTTTCATTCCACGATTGGTGTATCGGGTCTCAATCTCCTTTGCATCCGCCGGCGAATCGGCTACAAAATCCATCCAAAAATCAGCCCTTTCACCTTCGCCTTCACATTCCCTTCTCCGCTGATCGGGATTGTTGGTCAGCCCGATTCTCCAAGAGCTGTATTTTGAAGACGTTCTCAATTCAATTTCGTCAATGATGGCTTGTTTGGTCATAATTGTGTCCGTAGTCCAATTAAATCATTCCAGCAAAAAAATCAACCCATCCGTACGCAAAATTCCGAGCAGGCCTTCATCACATCGGTTGCATTCAAAATCGCCGACACAACGCAAATGCGCTTTGCGCCGGCCGCCAAGACATCATCCAGCGTCCGTAAATTGATGCCGCCGATGGCGAACCACGGGATGTTCACGTTCTTCGCCGCCCAGCGGACGTATTCCAGCGTCACCGGTTTCGCCTTCGGCTTTGTGCCCGTCGAATAGACCGGTCCGATGGCAATGTAATCCGGTCCGGCGGCCAGCGCGCGTTTTGCCTGCTCCGGCGAGTGCGTCGAAAGACCGATAAGGGTCCTGGATTTGGCGTCTTGGATCTCGGAAACATGAGTGTGCCCGGCGTCGAAGAAATCTTCCTGGCCCAGGTGACACAGTTCCGCACCGGTTTCGCGCGCGATTTCCAGATGGTCGTTGATGACCAATCCGACGTTGGCGCGCCGCGTGACGGGCAGAATCGCTTCGGCCATGCGGCGGATTTCGTCGGGCGACGATTTTTTGGCGCGGAGCTGGATCAAATCCGCGCCGCCGTCGCAAAGTTGCTGCGCAAAGACTTCCGGCGCGCGGCCATGGAAGTAGGCCGTGTCAATAAAAGCGTAAAGCCGGCAGTCCGCGAGCGGTTTCATTTAGGATTGAATTTTATTTTTGCGCGTCTCCTCGCGGAGCGAGGTCTTGATGGTAGCCGTGGGATTTTATCCCACGGATGAATCGGGTCGGAAAGCAGCGCGTCGCGGAGCGACGCTTGAAATTTCCGTAACCGTGCCCTATTTCAACCGTCGCTCCGCGACGAAGACGGACTCGGGTTCCCAACCGTGGCTTGAAAGCCACGGCTACTCTCCCAAGGTCGCTCCGCGACCGGCCCAAACATTGAAATGCGCCCTTCATTCTGCGAGTCTGGCAGAATCAGCGTGTGCGCTCAAACGCCATCCGCCAGAACCAGTCGCTGCGCGCGGCGAACCTGACCAGCACATTTTGGAGCGACGGCGTCAGCACGAATCGCTGCAGCCATTTTGCCCAGGCGAGCCGCCGGGCAAACGCGGCGTCGCAACGGCGGGCGATTCGCGGTTGGGTTTCGGCCCAGGAAATTTCCCCGCGACTCCATGCGGCCAGCGGTTCGATGGCGAGTTCCGCCGATTCGAAGGCCATGGACATGCCGTTGCCAGTAACGGGCGGGATCATCGTGATGGCGTCGCCGATGCAGCAATCCGCGCGCGCGACCGCCCGGTATGGCCGCAACGAAAGCCTGGCGACGGCACAAAACGAATTTTCATCAAATTCAGCCGAAGCCAGCCGCTGATGCAACGGCGAACCGGTTGGTCCGCGCAACAATTCGCGCCGGTTTTGCGGCCCGACACTTTCGGCGGCGCGCCGGCGGAACAATCCGCAGACGTTCACCATGCCACCGTTGACCCGGCATAAACCGACATAGCCCCGGGGTGAAACGTGCATTTCGAGGTCGGCCGTGAGCGGAACGTTGCTTGCGTGCGCTTTCAATCCAAACCAGCGCGCACCGCCCTCCTCCGGCTGCACGCGCCGGCCCGTGGCGCGAACGACGCCTTCGCCGGCGTCTCCGTCGCTCCGGCGTTTGCCTTCCCACAATTCACCGCCGAGTTCGCGGAATTTTTCCGCCAGCGTGGCGTCCAGGGTGAAACGCGAAAGGCAAATGGCCCGTGAAGGCAGCGGCCGCGGCCCGGTGGATTGGGTTGCGGAAAAGAAGGCCGCCGTGTCCGCGCCCACCGCGCCCGCGCGTTCGAGCCATTCGCGCAAACCCAGCCGCGCGAGCGTTTCCTGGCCGCGCCCACAGATGAACTCGCCGCAGACGCGATGGCGCGGATAATGCCCGGCCTCCCACAAGGCCGCCGGCACACCGCGTTGACGCAGCCCGATGCCGAGCGTCAACCCCGCGAGTCCGCCACCGACAATCGTAATGGATTTCATGACCGCCCTATTCTATCCCGTCCGCCGCGCGATGAACAAATGGCTGAACCAACTGACGCGCTGCTCGGTCAGTTGCCAGTTTCTTTTGTCAGGCCAGAGCGCGGAAAGTTCTTCACGGACAAAACCCGCGCGCACGCTCACCGTCGCGTCGTGCCGCGTGACAGAATTGCAGCCAATCGCCCAAAGCAGCCGGCTGCAAAACAACGGCCAGGGCGCGCGGCGCGGCTCGATGGCGATGAACAAGCGCGTGTGACCGGCAATCACGCGAAACAACCCGGCCAGACGCGCGTCGTCGAAATGGTGCAGAACTTCATTTACGATGACGATTTCCGCCGGGGCTGGTGTTTGCAGCCAGTCAAAAACGTCCGCGACGACCGCTTCCGCGCGCCAGCCGAGCGACACGAAAGCCGCCAGCGTTTGCGGGGTCACGACTTTTTGGCGGTCGAGCAGCGTCACGTTCACTTCATTCCACGCGCCCGTTGCCCGGAGTCCCGGCTTTGGCCGGTTCGGGTTGTCCGGCGAAGTGCGGGATGGAACTCCAAACGATGAGAGCCGCCGCGCCACGCGCAGCAGGAAATCGCCATCGCCCGCGCCGAGTTCGACAATTTGTTTTGGCGTTTGGCCGTTCGCGGCGGTTTGCAGCGCGTTCGCCATGATGGCGTGGTTGCGCATCCAGGCGTTGAGCCGGCGCAAATCGCGGCGCGAGCCGGCGGCGTGCGGGTCGCCGGGCGGTAATTCATCGAGTAATTCCGGTTCGATGATGCGTTTCACTTTGCTCTTTGTATTTTTGGTGGGACGAGGCTGCTGACAAGCCGAAAATTTAATACAATCACGGCTCGCGAGGATCAGCCTTCGCCAGGCTACGGCGCGACAGGCGCTCGCCCCACCGGTTTAACCAGGTAAATCAAGTTTCTTTTACTTCCAACAATGCGCCGTGGCAACTGAACCCCGCGCCGAACGCCGACATCCACCACAGGCCGTCGGGTACGGTGTCATGCAACGCACGTTCGAGCACGAAAAAAACGGTCGGACTGCTCAGGTTGCCGAATTCGCGAAGCACGGCGGCGCTGTGGCGGATGTCGGATTCGGTCAAGCCAAGCTTGTCGCGCAACGCGAGCAGCACGTCGCGTCCGCCGGTGTGCAAAATCCAGCCGGCGATGCGGTCGCGTTTCACGCCGGCGGCAGCGAGCGACTCGTTCAGCAGTCGTGCGGCTTCGTCGCTGGCGATTTGCGGGACTTGCAACAGCAAAATGTTTCGCAGCATCCCGTTTTTCTGTTCGAACCGCAGCGTGTCGCGTTTGTCGGGAGCAAGGCACGACGAACCCGATTTCCATTCGATGCGGCGGCGGTCCGGTTGCGGTTTATTCGCGAGCACCGCCGCGCCCGCGCCATCGCCAAAGAGGCACGCGCTAATGAGCACGCCGGGATCGTCATCCAGATAAAATGCCGCGCTGCAAACTTCGACGCAGATGGACAAAACCCTTTTGGCGCGGCGGGCGGCGAGGATGGCTTCGGCGGCGCGCAAATTTGGCAGCGCCGCGCCGCAGCCCTGACCGACGAGATCGAGTGTGAACACATCCGGACGCAGGCCAAGCCGTTCGCTGACATAGCTCGTCAGGCCGGGACACAAATAGCCGGTGCAGGTGCTGATGAGCACGGCGTCAATTTCGCCGGGTTTGCAGTTCGCGTCCTTCAGCGCGCGTTGCGCGGCCCTGGCGGCCAGTGCGGGCGCGTGTCGGGCGAAGCGGGCGTGGAGCGTATCGGGCGTCAAATTGAAAACTTCGGAAATCGGTTCCAGCGCCAGATGACGGGTGGCGATGCCGTTGTCGCCGCAGAGCACTTTTTGGAGAAGGGCGCGCGACCGCGGCACGAGCCGGGCGAACGGCGCGGATTTTTGCAGCGCGTCCCAGCATTCGCGCTGGGTGTAGCGTTGTGACGGCGCGGTAATTCCGAGTCCGATAATGAACATAATTCAGCCTGGCGCGCCTTTTGTTGGCGCGCCATTTCCATGGTAGGATGCCGAAAAAAATGACTTGTTCCAGATTGATTTAACGAAATAAAAACGGCGGCGGGGAAAATTTTCCCGCCGCCGGGTGCGTTCGTAAAACCTTACTTCACGCCGACGAGATAACCGAAGCGTTCGCGGAACTGATCGGGCGTCATGGAAACAACACCAGCGAGCCGGGAGAGCTGTTTCGCGTCCTCAAAATCGTCGCGTTCCAATCGGATCATGTAATGGCAGGCGCATTCGTAGGCTTCGCCGTCCACGTTGACCGGGCGCGTTTGCATGCGGCCGGTCTTCGGATTGAGCATTTTGTCGAACGGCAGCGGAATCATCTTGCCATCCACGAAGCTGATGATGGCGCCGTATTTTTCGGCTTCGGGCGAAAGCAGAAATTTCACCGCGGCATAACCGAGGTCGCGCGTGTATTCGGCGTCGAACGGAATCGGGTCGGCGCAGCGGAGTTCGTAACCGAGGTCCTTGTCAATGAACGCCATTTTAATGCCGAGCTTGTCGAGACGCGCGGTCAGCAGCTCTTTTATCAGGCGGCCAAATTCAATTTCACCGAGACGCAAATGGCCGTGGTCGTCGCGAACGACTTTGCCGAAGCGTTCCAATTGTCCGGCGGGCAACGCCTTGACCAGGCCCTGTTCGCCCATCGCTTCGATAAGGCCTTCGGCGAGGACAACAATGCCGTATTGCGAACCATCGGCGCGGCGTTTGATGATGGAACCGATGATGATGTCGCACACTTCATCAATCGTGACCTGCCGTCCGCGGAATTCCTCCGGAATGATGGCGAGCGTGGCCGCGGCGGCCTTGGCGATGCCGAGCGCGAGATGCCCCGCCGCGCGTCCCATGCTGATGATGAGATACCAGCGCGAAGTGGTGCGCGCGTCCTCGGCCAGATTGCGGACAATGTGAACGCCGTAGTGCCGTGCCGTTTCAAATCCAAACGTCGGCGTCGAACCGGGCAGCGGCAGATCATTGTCAATCGTCTTGGGCACGTGCGCGACCTTGATGCGGCCTTTGCTTTGTTTGGCCACGACGCTGGCGGAAAACGCCGTGTCGTCGCCGCCGATGGTGACCAGCGCGGTGATGCCCAGCTTTTCAAAAACGCTGAAGACATTTTTCATCTGCGTTTCCGACTTCGTGGGATTGGTGCGGGCGGTTCCCAGGATGGAGCCGCCGCGCAGATGGATTTCCCTCACGTCACGGATCGCCAGCGGCCGGCAATACTGCACCTCGCCCTGCGCGAGCCACTTGAAGCCGTCCCGGAAGCCGATGACTTCGTAGCCCTGGTTGATGCCTTCGATGGTGGCCGCCGCGATGACGCCGTTGATGCCCGGCGCCGGGCCGCCACCGACCAAAATTCCCAATCTGCCTTTGCTCATTAAATTAGTTGGTTAATTGTAAAAACCGAAACTGGCACAGAATGCGCCAGCGCCGGAAAGAATTCAATTCCATTCTTGCCATAATCAAACCACTATTCGCTGAAATGAACCGGGCTGTTTTTCTCGACCGTGACGGGGTGTTGATTGAGGAAAAAAATTATCTGCACCGCGTCGAGGACGCGGCCTTCCTCCCCGGGGTGGCGGCGGCGCTGAAGCGTCTCTCGGACGCCGGGTTCAAACTGTTCATCGTCTCAAACCAGTCCGGCGTCGGGCGCGGCTACTTCACGCTTGCGGACGTGGAGCGCGTGAACGAGCATTTGTGCCGCGAACTGGCCCGGGCCGGCGTGCGCTTTGAAAAAATTTACATTGCGCCCGAAGCGCCCGGCCAGTCCAGCCGCGGCCGCAAGCCGTCGCCGCAATTTTTGTTCGACGCGCGCGATGAATTCGGCGTGGATTTGGCGCAAAGTTTCATGATCGGCGACAAGCTGATTGATTTGGAATGCGGCTGGAACGGCGGAGTCAAAATGAGTATTCTGGTCCGCACCGGCTACGGCGCAAAACTTGAACGGAAATCACCGGAACCACTCAAACTTGCGGTGATTGTGGACGATTTGAACGGCGCGGCGGACTGGATTTTGAAACAGAAACGGTAGGGACGCGCTGCCGCGCGTCCTGGTCCCGCAAAGCGGGATCGGCCCTACCAGAGAATTTTAAATTATGTGCGGCATCATCGGATACGTTGGTAAAAAAGCGGCCACGCCCATCCTGCTCGAAGGATTGCGGCGGCTGGAATATCGCGGCTACGACAGCGCGGGTGTGGCCGTGCTGGACGGCGACGAACTGCTCGTCCGCAAGAAAAAGGGAAAAATTGACGAGGGCCTCGCGCGCCTGTTGAAACAAGAACCCGCCCCCGGCCACATCGGCATCGGCCACACCCGCTGGGCCACGCACGGCCCGCCGTCGGATATCAATTCCCATCCGCACCTCGATCAATCCGGCCGGATCGCCGTCGTCCACAACGGCGTCATCGAAAATTACGACCGGCTCCGGGACAAACTGCTCAAGGCCGGCCATAAATTCCGCTCCGGCACGGACACCGAAGTGCTGGCGCATTTGATCGGTGATTATTACGAAAAACGGCGTGGCAAGGTAGGGTCATCGCGCTGCGATGACCGGACGGCGCAGCGCGCCGTCCCTACCCAAAACGGCAGCTCCAACCCGCTGACCCAGGCGGTTTGCGACGCGCTGCGCGAAGTCATCGGCGCTTACGGCATCGCAGTCATTTGTGCCGACCAGCCTGACACCATCGTCGGCGCGCGGCGCGGTTCGCCGCTCATCATCGGCATCGGCAAAGGTGAAAATTTTCTGGCCAGCGACGCCAACGCCATCGTTGCTCACACGAAAAAAGTTGTTTATCTCAACGACTACGACGTTGCGACGGTTACGTCCGAACGCTTCGACGTTTTGAATCTCGGCGCGGACACCGCCAACGTCCAGATCAGCAAACTTGAATTCAGTTCCGAGGACGCCGCGCGCGGAGATTTCGAGCACTTCATGCTCAAGGAAATTTTCGAGCAGCCGCGCACCGTGGAAAATGCCCTGCGCGGCCGCGTGGACATCGAAGGCGCGACGGCCAAGTTTGGCGGCCTGAATTTGACGTCCGCCGAGTTGCGTTCGATTGACCGCATCGTCATCGCCGCCAGCGGCACGAGCTGGCACGCGGCGCTGGTGGGCGAATATTTGATCGAGGAACTGGCGCAGATCCCGGTCGAGGTCGAGTTCGCGCACGAATTTTGTTACCGCAACGCGCCGCTTGAAAAGAGCACCGTCTTGCTGGTCCTCTCGCAATCCGGCGAGACGGCGGACACGCTTGCCGCGCTGCGCGAGGCCAAGCGCCGCGGCCATCGCGCGCTCGCCATCGTCAATGTCGTCGGCAGCAGCATCGCGCGCGAATCCGACGGCGGCATTTACATGCACGCCGGCCCGGAAATCGGCGTCGCCTCGACCAAGGCCTTTGTTTCCACGCTCACGATTCTGGCGCTGCTGGCCGTGCATCTGGGCCGGCTGCGAAATCTTTCCGCCCGTCGCGCGCTGGAAATTCTGCATGCGCTGGAAGCCATGCCCAAACAGCTCGAATCCATCCTCGCGCAAAACAACGCGTTCAAGAAGCTCGCGAAGAAATATGCGAAGGCCGACGACTTCTTTTTCCTCGGTCGCGGTTACACGTTTCCAATTGCGCTGGAGGGCGCGCTCAAGCTGAAGGAAATTTCTTACATCCACGCCGAGGGCTATTCGGCGGCGGAGATGAAACACGGCCCGATTGCTTTGATTGATCCGAAGACGCCAACGGTCTTCCTCGTGCCGCAGGATTCGATGTATGACAAGACCATGGCGAACCTGGCGATGATTCGCGCGCGCAAAGGCCCGATCATCGCGCTGGCCACCGAAGGCGACAAACAAATCGGGAAGGTGGCCAACGACGTGATTTACCTGCCCAAGGCGTTGGAACCGATATATCCGATCCTGGCGAGCGTGCCGGTGCAGTTGTTCGCGTATCACATCGCCGTCGTGCGCGGCTGCGACGTGGACAAGCCGAGAAATCTGGCCAAGAGCGTGACGGTGGAGTGAAAAGGAAACCCTCTTG
>Ga0208188_1000798_pt1 | contig 16268 bp, 15 predicted proteins | sample June2015DPH_8_50_FD_184698 | JGI IMG/M metagenome (GOLD analysis project Ga0208188, IMG submission 184698) | Peatland microbial communities from SPRUCE experiment site at the Marcell Experimental Forest, Minnesota, USA - June2015DPH_8_40... | ecosystem: Environmental > Terrestrial > Soil >...
AACCGGAGCCTCACTTTGAGCAAGGTAATAAATATGAGTTGCGGTTGCCGGCGTTTCGCCCGAAGGGAGTGGTCCCGGTGGTAACCAACCATTATTTTCGTCAATGTACATCGTCAGTGCCAGGCCCACTTGTTTCAAATTGGAGGCGCAGTTGACTTGGTAGGCTTTTCGTTTGCTTGATGCGAGCACCGGCAATAACAACCCGGCCAGCATGGCAATGACCGCAATCACCACTAATAATTCGATCAAGGTAAAAGCCGATGCCGAACTACGCGCCTTAATGAAGCGATAATAAGCTGCGCGTTTTTCCAGGTCTGAAGGCACATTCATTGTTGACTCGTGCACCCAACTGCTTCGGAATGCAAAACAACTGAACCTTTGATTCAGAGTCAAGAATCCCAAAACCAAGTCTCAATTCCATTAAATGGAAACCATTAATTTAACGTTTGACAATTGTTTGAGTTATTGTCAAGATGCTTTAACCAGTTTTTATCGGGGTGGCAGTTTTCGGTTATGGGTGCGATTAAAATTTTGAAGCTGGTTGTTTCCAAGCCAGTCAGTCTTGCCCTTACAATTATTGTGCCTCTGTCAATCGTAGGTTGGCACATGGTGGTCTCGGCCAGGAGACCTGTTCAATTGGCAACAACTCCCGTCGTTGGCAACTCAACCCCCCAGCCGGACGACGAAAAGCGTTCCAATCTGGAAGCAATTGCCAACGAAGCGGGGTCCATCAGGAAATTTATCGGAATACCAGTGCCGAACAACGCCGGCACGCGGGTGCTTTTTGAGCAAACCATAGAGGCCGGCGTCGGCATGTTTTTCTGCAGAATCCCCGGTGGCCACAGACAGCTTCTCTACGAACAGCCGGAAAAGGGCTCTCATGTGCATGATATTCGCTTTTTGGGCTGGTCTCCTGACGACAAGTATTTTGCCTATTGCCGTCGAACTGACAAACGGGAAATTGTCATTTGCGACGGGGATTCCGGCCAGGCCGTCACGACGATACCGGTCAGTCAAACAATTTATTCAGGCCTGTGGCTGTCGCCTCAAAACCTTGTGTACTTGGACCGGCATCAAGTTCTTCGCGAGATTCGTCAGCGTCAAGGGCAATGGAGCCGCCCCAATCATTTCAAGAGTTTCAAGAGTGTTCCGGAAAAGGATCCGAACGACCAGGACAACGAAGGGGAACCCGGCCAGATGTCTTTGCAAGGACTGGCCGCTGCCGGCGACGCGGTCGTTTGGCAGCAAGGCGGGACCATATGGAGTTGTAAATACGACTCGGATGCTCCTGAGAAAATTTGGGAGTCGAAGACGAACATGCTTTTGGAGTTTTGTTACTCTTCAAAGGATCAAAAATATCTCCTGCATTGCAAAGACCAGAATGGGGAATTTTTGGCCAGTTATATTTCCGGCAAAGGACAACTTCCGGCCCGCTTTTCTGAATTGACCAGAATTTCAACTTTGCCGGCGACGAATGTAATATGCATCAACGGTATCAATGGATTTGTATATCTGACAAAAGCTGACACAGGCCGAAAAGCATTTTTCATTAAACAAGACAATTCCTCAGAGCCTTTTATTCAATCATGGGCATCAATCAAAAGTTTTTCTGCCAACGAAAGCCAGCTCTATGTGATCGGTGCGCGTCCTTTTACAAACGGTCTTGTAGGGATTTGGCAATACGACACGATTTCCCACTCGTTTAATTGCGTCGTGTCCAATCAGGATTCTTCCTTCAAATATGCCAAATATGACACAACTCCGCCCATTACACTCACAAACGCCATGGGTGATAAAATTTCTTACACTCTAAGGCCTCCAGTGGATTTCTCCCCATCAAAAAAATATCTGGTGGTTATTGGTGAAGGATGGGCTGGATATCAAATGGCCGTCAACGACGGCGGAGCCTATTTTGCGAGTCTTTCACGAGAAGACCGTTCAGCGGATCAATACAGCGAAGATATTATGGCCGTTTATAAAGACGTGGCAAAAAATCCGAACATTGATACGAATAACGTCTACCTTTTGGGGATCAGTGCCGGGGCAAGCACTGTAAGCAGGCTTCTTGAAGAAAAGCCTGACCTGTGGCGCGGCGCAATTTTATTTTCTCCGATGGTTTTTCCAGATCTGTCGCGCTGCCGCGTCTCAAGGATTCTGGTCGATTACGGTACCGCCGACAAGAACCTCAAGATATTAGGTAGCCTCAAACCATTGAGTCAATTCCAGGATGCAGCACTGCAAGCCGGCATACGAATAACGGTTGCCACGCACAATGATGCCGGACACGTTTTTAAGTCCGTTAATGCGGAAAGGGAAAGGGTGCGGGAACTGGTCAAGTTCCTGTTTGAAGACTGACATCATGCGAACAAAGACAATCCGCATTTTTATCCATTCCGCCGGGGTCTTGCTCCTGGCCATGGCTACGGTTTTGTTCGTCGGTAATTGGATCGATACCAGCTTCATCCAACCGCACGACCCTGTTTTTTCGATTTCCATGCGTAATTTGTTCTGGATTGTTGCCGGGGGGTTTTTTGCCGTGGCTTTGCTCTGTCTTTTCGGCGAACGAGCTTTTCAACAGATGTTGTGGGTCGCCTGGTTAGCGACTAATTTTGAGTTATACCAACTCAGCATGGTTTACAGCGGTTCTCGCAGCTTGAACGTTTATTTGGGGAGTTTCCATGAGGTTTTAGGTATTTCGACCGGAACGATGGGTTTAATGACGGAGATTGTTTTCGCGTATTTGCTGATTGGGAGCTATGCCGTCTTGTTCTGGCTTTGGTTTGGAAAAGAAGGTGGGGTTGCGCTGCCGCGCAGCCAGCCGGTCCCGGCTGAATTTCTAAAAATGTCCTGCGTTTTATGCAACGGACACATCGAATTTCCCGCCAAAAACCTGGGACAAAAAATCCCCTGCCCGCATTGCAAAACGACCATCACGCTGATGAGTTCGAAGAACGTCAAAACTTCCTGCCCTTCCTGCGGTGGCCACATCGAATTTCCGCTTCACGGGCTCGGTCAAACCATTGCCTGCCCGCACTGTACCGTTCCGGTCACCCTGCAATTACCGGTTTGACGATATGGATAAAACCCATTTCATGCTGATGGTAGGGCGCGACACTCCGTGCGCGCCGCAACCAATGTTTCGGTCTTTGTCATTCTTCAGTCCACCTTTTGCATTTGAATTATGAACACACGCTTGCATCACATTCAAAACTGGCCGGAACTGGCGCAGGCGACGAACTGGTCCGCTGCGGCGCTGGCGAAGAAGTGTGGTGTTTCGGTGCGGACCTTGGAGAGGTATTTTCTTAAGGAAATGGGTAAACGTCCAAAGGCTTGGCTTTCTGAACAGCGGCAACATCGGGCGATTGCACTGTTGCAGGATGGTTCCACGGTCAAGGAAACTGCGGCCTGCTTGGGCTACAAGAACCAACATCACTTTTCACGTGAGTATAAAAAGCAGAATGGTCATCCGCCCAGTCAACTTGTGGTTCGAGCGGAGCTTGAGATGAAAAGACGAGAATGTCGTGTTTAGACACAGAATGTCGCGTTTAGACATGCAATATTGCTCACATGACCGAGTATCCAATGGTTTAATTTTGGCCAGTACACTCAAGCAGTATATACAATCGCGTTTTGACTGGAACAGAAGCAACATGATGGATTCTATTAAAATTAAAAAGGCGGGTTTGCAGCAGCCTTGCGGCAATAACGCTGTGAAATGGTCAATTCGGATTGTTATCTCTGCTTTTATCGGCGTAATTTTGACCGTTACAGGTTTCTCTGATTCTTCGGTGCAAAAAAATGGTCCTAGATCTGAGGCCATGCCCACACCTGCTCGAATATGCCATTCTGACAATGAGAAAGCATGGGTATCCGTTTCAGGATTTGCTCATCTACTCCTTTTTTACGGACGAGGGCCTACTGACTTGCCGTCTTTCACGTCGGGAGATTTGATGGTAAAAGCACTAACTGACGAGCAGACGGCCATCCTTGCATTCGGAAAGAGTCCATTTGTGCAAACCCGAAATGGATTAAGGTATTTTCTTTACGATGATCCTACCTTTCACACTGATGTCGGCGAGGTCCACCGTGATCAGTGTCTGGCCACCTTTGCTGATTTAAATATGTCTTTAGAAATACCTATTCATCTTAAATCTGGAAATTATACAATTTCGAATTTGCTTTCCGAATCTGTAGCGAATTTTAGTCTTGATCAAAGGGAACCAGCATGGACAGCCATGGCGTATGTAAAATACCTAGCGCCCCAAAAAGAATGGGTAAACCGCTTTGGCGAACGAACGTCCTTTTCACAATTGGTTAAGCACCTTTTTCTTGTGGATTTGAACAGTCAAAGTTGTGCGGGCATTCATATTTTCGAAGCACTGGTTCGAATTTACAACGCCGACGAACATTATGCCATTCTCGACAACGAAACACGTAAGCAGCTTAATTCGTATCTTAAAGCTACGATTCATGAGATTGTTCAGAACCAACAAGCAGACGGAGGCTGGAAAAAACAGTGGTGTGCTTCAGTCAATGACGACATTGGGAAAATGACGCCCATTGAAGCGCGCTTACTGGTGACAGGACACCTCCTCCAAATACTAAATGAGCTCGATTCTCAATGGCGTCCAACGAACATGGTTTATGTGCGTGCTGCTGAATGGATAAAGCAAGTATTAAATTCTCCGAACACTCATTACGATGTTTTCTGGTTATGTCCCTTTACTCATGGTGTTTTAAATGCACGCTCTATTCTAATGCATTATCCTAAGGATGATTTGAATTTTGTTAACTCTTTCCACAACACGGAATAATGGGGTGGATTATTAAAAAACAACCAAAACAAGTAAAAAACATAACCATGAAAAAGACAATTAGTACAATAGGTATTGCAGCACTCGTATGTGCTGCCCTTCTATCGCCAGCGGCTCTAGCTCGGCAACAAGTTGGTGTGGCGATTTCGGATCAACAAGCGTCAACTTTCTATGGTGGATGCGTTGGATCTCAGACGAAGAACTGTGGTGCCTGCGGAGGATCGGTGTTTATAGGCGGTCCCCACGATGATATGACAGAACCAACCGACTGTGAACACCAGCCGGGAGTTTGTTGCGCCTACGCATGTTTTGAGTGTTTCGAAACTTGTGGCGGTGGATAATTCTTATATACAGCCACGCATAATTCAGCGGACATTCGTATGCACGGGAAGGCAGCAAAAGCCCAATAAATACGGCCTACTTGTTTTTTACGTTCGTTTGATGTTTCGTTTTCAATGCGCGGATGTATAGTAACCGTTTGCATAAGACTGTCGTAAGCAAGGGGTGAGTTTGGTGCAAGCGTAGAGGCTTTCGGAATAAAAGGGCTGTATAAAAAGTCCGTGTATTTCAATTATGGTTAAATTGTCAATACAAAGACTTTTGATAGTTTGTGGCTTTATCAGTCTATGTTGCCAATGTCATGGAGTGAACGAAAGCGCAGCAAGCGAGACCGATATTAGACCAAGCATCTCTTATGTTGGCATTTTGAAATGCGGTCCTAATTCGCTGTTTTTATTTCTGATATTGTTGGGCCATACCGAAGTCACTTTGGAGCAGCTGGAAAAACTTCCGGTTTCATCTGAAGGAACATCGTTGCTGACTCTCCGAGATGCGGCTAGGCACTACCATGTGGACGCGGAAAATCGCCACTATAGTATTGAAGACATTAGCTTGCTACCATTGCCAGCGATAGTGCAATTTAAATCTGGGGCAGATTCGGTCACCCGTTATCATTTCAACGTGATTTACAAAGTTAGCTTAAATCGTGTGTATATGATTGATGGCACTACAGGTGAAAAATCTAGGGTGAGTAAATCGTGGCTCTCTGATCATTGGACGGGGAATGCCATGAGTGAAAGGCGTTCGATCCATACGTTCATAGCTAACGAATGGCAATACCTACTTCTGACGATGTGTTTTCTCATAGTTGATTTTATTATTTTATTTAAAATCACTCGTCTTTATAAGGGCATTAGAGTGGTAAAAGAAACGGGAATAACCGCGTGATACAGAAAAGACCATTCGCGCTTGTTCTCGCCATATTGGCGTGGAGTCTTACATTGAACGCTCAAACATTCGATGAGAAAACCGATACATTTAACAATTGGCGATGTGCGTCCAATGGCGGGATCAATGCTCTTTATTGCTATTTGAGTGTTAATGGAGTTTCGTGCAAATATGCTGACCTGCTAAGAGAGCAAAAAAAAGAAGTAAAAAATAGACAACATACAGCACTTACATTAGTGCATCTTGCAGCGAAATACGGATTGCCGTTGCAAACAGTTTCAATAACAGAGAATGAGCTGTCGTTGTGTACTTTCCCAGTTATAGTTCACATGGACGGGGAATCGCCGGAAGCGGGAGCGTTTCTGTTAATACTTACCATGTCAGACAAAGCAGTGGATTATGTAAATGGACCATCTGCAACGATCCATGAGATGACTCGTGAAAACTTTCGTCGAGTTTGGAGCGGGATTGCACTCTTACCGGTGACAAGGCGGTGGGAATATCTAATTTTTTGTTTGATTGGATTTGTCGTAGGGCTAGTCTTGTCATTGGTGGTGCGGTTTGCTAAGAGCAAGAGATACTTATGAAAACAATAAATTTGACATGTTTTCGGACAATATTCAACAAATGTATTAATTCCCGGTTTGCTATTCTGATGCTGACACTGGCGTCGATCAGTCATTCTGGAATCGTATATGCCCAAACAAATATCAGCCAGAATTCAAATTCTGAAATGCTGACAAATATCCAAGTACAACTGGAAAAGCAGGCAGCCGCGATGGCAACAATCCATCTTGAATATAGCGAGACACAAACCGGGGAGGACGTTCCTAGTTATTACGGGGGAACAACAACATATTCCACCTACTTTGATGCAAACCGTTTCTATCTGCGTACAATATATCTTTACAATAATAGAAGTGGAAAACATACAATCCACGAAGATGCATTTGATGGCACATTTTTTTATTATGGTGATCCAGAGCGAGATTTTGGCCCCCCTGGCATTCTTACAAAATATTTACCCAGTGACATAACTGACCCCGAGAGATCTCAGTCGATCTATTTTCGATATTTTGAGGCAGCTGGTTTTTATCCACCGCAAAGTATTGCTGATTTAAATGCATCTTCCTACATACAGTCACTGGTACTGCATTACATAAAAGAAAGCGATTCTACCACAATTGAAAAGAAAGGCGAAAATCTGTATGTTACCGTTTACGTGCCTGACCCGCTTATAGTTCGCGCGCAAGCCACCGACCTTGAAAAACAGCGGGAGACATTACGGCCGCTTCGTAATGGGACTAATTGGATTAATAAAGAGATTGAAACTTTAAAAGAGATGAAAACCTTAATACCTAGGCGTACTGTTAAATTTGTCCTTGACTCAAAACATGGGTACGGGGTTGTCGAACGCGATGATTTTACTGCCAGTGGACAGAAGATAGTTCATGTTCAATCGGACAAGTGGAAATATTATGAAACCGCAGACGTCTGGTTGCCAAATAGATGTATTGAATCATATTATACGGGGCGATTCGCGTATACGGAATTTTCAGATCAGCCACGTCTGACTGTTATGTTTGAATTAAATCACGTCGACTTCGGCCCTCAAACGAATGCTCAGTTTGCGCTTAATTATGACAAGCCGCGCAGTCTCATCGTTGATCGTACTACTCCTGAGGCACAAGAGAACCCAGACCATAAGGTAACCTATACTGTGGCTGCCAATGGAACCTTACTGCGTGGAGTTGCGCTTAATGTGTTGCCCGAGATGAATCGTGCCAGACATTGGTTCTGGATTTGTGTCTTCCTTGTACTCTTAGGATTACCCCTTATCGTGTTCTTGATTCAACATTGGAGAAATTTAGGAAAGCCTAAGTAAAAATGGCATCAAAAACCGTATTTAGTTTTCTTGCATCGATTGCAGTGGTAATTATGTTGTCGATGGGAACCCGCGCGGATGATTTAGATGGAAAATTTAGATCAGACGCTGAGAAATTTAACTTACTTAACAAAGCGATGGCACAATGGAATGTTGTAAGCCAATGGTTAATCGAATACGAAATTGTGCCCTCCTCTAAAACCGGGGGGTTTTCCTCTTCACATCGGATCATGGCTGTGTCAGCGCCGGGTGAGTTCTATTATTTGGGCGCACATTTTAATAGGATTCATCCTTGGCAAGTGGACCCGTTTAGCCAAGAATTCTTTGTTCACCAAGGCGGGACATATCTTTGGAGATGGCCTTTCAATCGAGCCTATTCAGAAGGTCAGATGAAAATCGGGGGAGCCATACCGGGATCAATTCCAACGGATGTTTTGTTAACCATTATTCCGAGATGGTCGCTCACCGACTACAGAATACCACTGGGTGATTCAGGGGGGCCGATTATAGCAGTGGAAGCCTTGCGATCAGCCGACTACCATCTTTTGTCCAGATCAGAGACAATCGCGGGTGAAGACTGTGCGGGCTTTGATTATAAAGATGGAGTCGATTGCATTTGGATCGCAAAAAACAAGGGAGGCTGCATTATGCAGCGGGATTTTCAAAATCCTAATTCTAGGCGGCTGTTCGAGAGGATTATAACAGATAGGGTGGATCAGATCGCGCCGGGTATTTGGTTACCCACAGAGTTTCGAAACCAATTCTTTTCAGTTAGTCAAGGCACGAATGAGAATATCATAGAACGAGAATTTATGGTACATATCATTCGGTGCATGTTAAACGACGTTGTCCCCAAATCCACTTTTATTCCAACACTTCGTCTTGGGTCTATAAGATATGACAAGGATAATCAATTTACCCAAGTGTCTCCGGGTGGAGAGGCCTTACTGGACGATATTGTCAATTTCATGGTGAAATACGCTCACTTGCCAACCAAGCTGGTTTCGCGTAGCCACCCTTTCAGATGGCTTCTGGTGGGGCTGGCAAGCGGACTGGCCGCAGGTCTTTTCCTTTTTCCGATAAATAGAAGCCGTCTTTCGAAAGTGAAAGAGCCAGTCCCAGAAAACACGTCACCCGCGAACCACTGACAAGGGCATGAAAAGTCTTTCGGTCGGCTTATTGTTGGGAGATTACGCCTCGCAACCACCCTCTTCAACCGACATAATGGCTCTTAGATGAGTAGCAATATTCTTGGCAAACCAGGGATGATGGTAACGTTCTTTCTGGTATTGGCTCTGTGCTTGTTTCCCGACAGCGTTCTCGTCCGGTTTGACAATCCTGTCGATTCGCTTCTCCGTGAGGCATTGGCAATCTTCCGCAGTTCCGAGACGCAATGGATGGTGCTCTTATGCGCGGTTGTTTATTTTGCCGTGTTCACCCTGCTGCGGTCTCGTCAAACCGTTCGGTATTCTTGGGGGCCAGCGACGCCTGGCCTGTGGCTCACAGGGACGTTGATGGTCGCGACATTTGCGTATGCTTTCAATTATTCAGCGAGCGCTAAATCAACGCAGGCATTGACTCTGCTGGCTGGCGCTGCATTGGGCCAGGGAGTGACGGCATGGGCCAATTTTAATGGCGAAAAGCGGAAAACAGAAAATGGGAATGGCTTAGCGGTATTAGTCATTTCCCTTCTGGTGGTTCTTCTGGCTTTGGCTTCAGTTTGGAAAACGAGTGCGAGCCACATTTTTGAATATCGCGGTCACATACGCTGGTCCGGCCCTTGGGACAATCCAAACTTCGCCGGGCTGCTGATGGGCGTGGGTATCTCGCTTGCGCTCGGATTGGGAGTTAGCAGATGGCAGATGGCAGATGGTAAAACGGAGAGGGGCAATAGAAGTTGGAAGTTGGAAGTCAAAAGATATGCGGTCGCAACTTTGTGCCTTTTGGCAGCAATTTTTATGGCTCGCGGGCTATTGCACAGTTACAGTCGGGGCGCGTGGCTGGCTACGCTCTGCGGGATGGGGTATTTAATCTGGTCTTGGCTTTGGGGGCCGGGTTTCCGGACCAGTCGAGTGTCGAATTCATCAACCATCAACTACCAGCCAGGCATCGGATCACATGATTGGCTCCGAAAAAATTGGTTGCCACTGGCGGTAATCTTTGTTGCAACGGGAACATTGGCATTCTGGAGTTTTCGACAAACGGAATGGTATCCGGTCCACCGTGCCTTCTCAGTGGTCAACTCCGCTGACTATTCCTGGCGCAATCGTGTGGCGGCATGGGAGGGGGCGTTACAAATGATGGCTGACCGACCGTGGTTCGGATTTGGCTGGAACCACCCGGAACCGATGTATGAAAATGACTATTCCAGCCCGAAACTGGGAGAAAGCGCGGCTATGGAAATGAATGATTATTTCATGCTCGGAAGTTCCATCGGTTTGCCGGCGTTGTTTTGTTTCGGCACTTATGTCTGGCTGTCGCTGAGCCGAAATCCTGTAGGAGCCGAGGTGACGAGGCTCAAACTAAAAGAAAATCAGAGACTCCTCACGTCGTCTGCTACATTTCAAAAATCAGAAGTTGGAGACAGGCAAGATGCCCGTCCTACTTTGGAATTGGACTGGCTGCAAACTACTTGTCGCGCGGGAGCCATTGTTTTGTTGGTTGGCTTCTGGTTTGACGGCGGCTTGTTCAAACTGCCCACGGCCGCCACGTTTTGGATTCTGCTGGAATTGGGAGCGGCCCTGGCCTGGAATCGTGATGCCGTATGAAGTTCAAGGAAGAATTCTGCACCTTTTGCTCCGGCCGGCGCGGTTTGCTGTTGCTCATGGTGCTGGCTTTTGCCTCGGCACTAATTTGGGCCAAAGCCAGGGACCCGTTCCGGCGCGTCGAATTTTCCTTCAAGACACCAGACGGCGGCAGGACATCGGCCCGGGTGGTTTTGCCCAAGCGTAAAGGTCGCTTTCCCGTCGTCCTGTTCATTCATGGTTCCGGGAGAACCATCCTGACGACGGGACGTAATCTGAGAGCCTTCGCGGAACTGGGACTTGCCGCCGTGGATTTCGAATACGACAAAACGAATCAAACCAGCTTCGATGCCCAGATGCGGGCTTTGACGGCAGTTGTGCCCCGGCAGGCAGGGGCCAAAAGCAACTCCGTAATCTGGGTGGCAAACAGCCTGGGGGCGCAACGCTCGTTGAGCTTCCTGGTGCGTTATCCTGAATTTCAGCCACAAGTGATGGTGCGCCTGGCCGGCGGTTGGGTGCCCGAACTGGATCAGTTTTTGGATGCAACCAATCACCACGTCCCGTTTCCCATTCATTGTCCATTTCTTCTGGTCCATGGTGATAAAGATGAAGATTTTCCCGTCGAAGATGTCAGGCGACTGGCAGCCCTTCTGCAAACCAATGGCATTTCAGCCAGCCTGGTAATTCTGCCGGACCGGCCTCACAAATTTGAACCGGATCGTGATTTGATCTTTCGCCTGACTGCTGAATATTGCAAGGCGGCCCTTGCTCCCGAAGAACCATTGGTTGAGGCATCGCAAAATTATGTCGAGCCTCATTTGGGATATTTTGTGCCCGTCCTGGTGTTGGCCGGCTTCTGGTCCTTTTTTACGATGCGTAAAGTGCGTGCCGGGAAAGAGGGGGCGATACTTGCCAGTGGGGAAAAGGTGTTGCGTTGGGTTGCCTGTGGACTGGCGCTCCTGGCCATCGGAGAAACGGCCTTGCATCTTGTTACACCACAATTAAACGTCAGCGGGACCACTTTGCGCCTGGCGCAAAAATATCTTGTGCCGCCAAAACAGCAGGCAGACTTTGCTTGTTTATCCTCCAACTCGATTTTTCAGGGGAAACCGCTGAAAATGCTCCTTCAGCAAGTCGAACTGGCCAATTACAACCGGGAACTGGTGAACTGGAGGCTCGATGACCAAATTTATAGAGACTTTGTGCTGTCACCGGTGATGGACGACAACTCGTCGGAAGAACTCGATTGGCGGCGGCCATTGTGGGAGAACTTTTACCCGCGAATTCGTCACGAAACCGACACGATGTCCGCGGCCCAGATTGTTGTTCGCTTTCTCCGGGAACGGGTGACCATTGTCCCGCGTCCCCTTGAATACACTGGCATCAGGACGGGTTGGAACCGGGGATTCACCGACGCGGCCGGTTTTGAAAGACTCTATGTGGCTGCCCTTCGTTCAGCAGGGATTCCGGCCAAACTGGATGTCTCCGGCAAAGCCGAAATCTGGTCTGAGAACAAATGGATGACAGCACCACGCCCTCTGGTTTCGTCATTTGTGGCATATGCTCCGTAACAAGGTGATCTGCCAAATCGACGCCCGGTCGGGTTCGTGAGGGTATGAGCTTTGAAATATCAACGTGCCTCAGCGTTAATCAGCGGTAAACACCTTGTAACTTGGTGTCTTTGTTGTTCAATCTTCGCGGTTAAAATCCGGCGCTGGCCGAAGCCTGCCGTTTGGTGTAATTCTTTCCGCGCGTGAGAAAACTAATCCAACGAACCGCGCCTGGCTTTTTCGTTTTGCTGCTGTTGCTGGTCGTGGCCGCGATTATTTTTCCGCAACCGTTTTTGTGCGTGGACAGCGGGCCGGTGAAGGCCGACGTGATTGTGGTATTGGGCGGTGGTTCGCACGAACGGCCGGAACGTGCGGCGGAACTTTTCAAGGAACACGCCGCGCCGCGCATCATCATCAGCGGGCTGGGCGATTACGAAATAAACCGGCGGCTGCTGATTGCGGCGGGCGTGCCGGCAAATGCGATTGAACTGGAAACCCGATCCCGCACGACAAGGGAAAATGCGCAGTTCACCGTCAAATTGCTCCGCGAACAGAAACCTAAGCGCGTCATCCTCGTTACGTCGTGGTATCATTCGCGCCGCGCGGTGGCGTGTTTCCGGCATTATGCGCCGGAGATAAGATTTTATTCGCGCCCGTCCTATTTTGCCTCTGCCCGCGCCGATTGGTCGCATAACCGCATCGGGCCTCGCGTCCGTCTGGAATACGCGAAACTGATCGGCTACTGGGTTCGCTATGGAATTTGTCCATTCTGAACAGGACATTGTCCACCTGTGGCAGTGACCTTTGCAAAAATGGCGGCGCTCACCGAGCGCCGTTACAGTTATTGAAATTGGTTGCGGGGCCAGGATTTGAACCAGGGATCCCGCTCTGCGGGATTATGAGTCTGACGAGCTTCACAATCCGGTCAGCTTGCGAAAACCCGCTCCACCCTTTTGTTGCTTGAGCCGATTCTCCAGTTTGCGCGCCTCGGAAAGTGTCAGCGATTCACTTGTCCAAATCAGCGACCATGGTCCACGATGTCGCGTCCACTTTGAAACGCCGTGGTTGTGCTGTTGCAACCGGATTTGAACATTTTCACTCAGCCCGATGTAAAACTTCCCAGCGGTGTTCCTGATTACATAAACCTGATAGGCGTTGGTCTCGGACATAAAAAACCCCGCTTGTGGCGGGGTTAAATTGGTTGCGGGGGCTGGATTTGAACCAGCGACCTTCAGGTTATGAGCCTGACGAGCTACCGGGCTGCTCCACCCCGCGATCAAAAAGTCGCGCTCTCAAATTGCGGAACTGGATTTGAACCAGCGATCCCGCTCTGCGGGATTATGAGCCTGACGAGCTACCGGGCTGCTCCACCCCGCGATTAGGGATAAGTAATATGTTCAACACCAGCAGCCAGCGCAAGAAGTTTCGGCTCCTGTTTTAAACAGCATTACGGCATCACAGGTTCAAATCCAGCCCCCGCAACCAATTTTTCAAAAGAAATTGGGGCAACTGATGTTGCTGACACAGCCCTGACACAACAAGTCGAGCAGGCGCAAAACCGCCTTAAAACGCGATTACACGAGCCGGAACTCACTTACACGCAAACCGCCGTGCGAATTTCCTCTGCCGCCTGCCACTCCGCCATCACGGTCACCCGATTTTGGTAGATTACCGCCGAATCAGGCCGGGTTTCGCCAGGCATTGGGGCTTTGGCAATGCCGGGTGCAGTTATCCCAGCAGATGGTGCACCTCCTTCAGCTTCGCCACGATGTTGATGTCAGCCTTGCAGGCGGGCATGCAGTCTCCGCAGGCAATGCAGGCCGAGCCATCCTTGGTAAGCGTCCTGTATTCGGCCCGCGCCCGTGAAAGTTCGTGGTAGTCGAGTGCATAGCGTTCGTAGCGCAGGATGTCGGCAATCGCGATGTGTTCCGGGCAATATGAGACGCAGTCTGCACAGAGCAGGCAGGTCAACCCCTTGTTGTAGGCCGCCAGCAGACCGAGGGTCTCCCGGTCGCTGGAACTCAGGGTGCTCTGGCGTGCCGCACGGAAGTTTTCCTGCAACTGGTCAAAGTTGTTCGTGGCGATGACGGCCGCCGTGAGGTTGGGGTTGGACATCAGCCATTTTACCATCGCCGCGCCGGGCGTGCTGCCGCTGAAGCGCGGTTCGGCCAGCAGGGTCTGGAACTTTTTGTCCGTGGACGCCCGTCCCACTCCGCCCATGGTTTTCATGGCGATGGTGCCGAAATCCTTCTTTTTGGCCAGCGCCAGCACATCTTCCAGTTCCTGCTTGTCGCCGTAGGTGTAGAAAAACTGGGCGGCTTCGTAGGGCGAATGTTCAATGAGATAGGTGACGATGTCGTAGGCCATGTCGCCGCCGATGTTGTTGTAATGATGCTGGGAAATGGCGAGGTGCTTGACCAGTCCTTCCTTTTTCAGCCGCTCGTAGGCCCGGACCATTCCCATGTCTGTCTTCGCCTCATTCAGCGAATGGTAGCCGAAGTGGAACTTGAACACGTCGTAATACCCCGCGCCCGAGAGCGCGACAGCTTGTTTTACAAATTGATAGTGCTGTTCCTCGTCAATGCGGCCGTGCATGTGGTCGCCACCGACGCGGTCCACGGTGATTTCCAGATAATATGACTCGCGCGGCTGACTCTTGATCGCTTCGGGCATGTTTTCGGAGGTCCAGCGATGGCCCTTGTGCCAGTAGTTCACCCCGGACTTGACCGCCAGCGGGATCACGGCGGGACTCCAGTCGGATGCCCCCACCAGCGTGCTGATCTCCAGTCCGGTCCGCCCGTAACGACGCCGCGGCAGCAGGCCCGTGGTCGCTGCGGCGGAAACGGTCAACTCTCCCAGGCCGGAGAGCGCCACGCCCATTGCACCCGTTGCTCCAACCCGGATGAAATCCCTCCGGGTCAGTCCTTTTGTTTCTTTGCTGTCGTCATTCATAATGATGTGCTCCTCACGAGTGTCCAAAAGCTCTTGCCGCCAAACCGGGAAGTTCTCCCGGTTGTATTTTGCATTTTGGGACTTTTGGTTAACCGGTTTAGTTAAGCCTTTTTGGGGTTGAGTTGCAATCCCCAGGAACCAGGTCGCTGCTGATTGCAGAAAAAGCAATAGCCAAATATCTGTATGGCCCTGGCGTCGCAAAGGATATTGATGAAGGCAGAATATGGTGTCAGAAAGCCGCTGACCAAGGAGATGAAGCTGCCAAAGAGGAACTGGCAAAGTTGAACAGCAATCCTTAATTCAGATATGTTGGGCGAGTGTGCACCGGAAATGGGTTAGCGTCAATTTTCCATCTTAATTCGCTTGCGAGACGGCCGTGAGCGTTGACCGAAAATTCACCGGCAGCAACTTTGGTTGCACGCTGCGTTGTGCATTTTTATCCCATTCCTTTTCCCAATCATCCAGCGACGGCACCGTGACTTCCGCCTTCGCCATGGCTACGGCGGGACAAGTCGGCGTGTTTCGAGCAGGCATGATGCACCGCCTTGGAATTGTGCCCCAACGCCTGCTGTGCGAACCGTTAAAGTTGCCTGATTACCTATTCGATTTTATATCCCAGTTCCCGGAATCGCTGGAGCTTGTAGATCAGCGCCCGACGGCTGATGCCCAGTGACTTGGCGGTTTCGGTGCGGTTGGACTTGTGCAGGCGCAACGCCTGCATGATGGCCTGCCGCTCGATTTCCTCCAGCCGTTCCAGGTCGCCGGCTTCGGCGGTTGCGGGTTTGTCCGCGGCGTCGCGCACGCGCATGGGCAGATGTTCCGGCAGAATCAGTTCGCTGCGGGAAAGCAGAACCGCCCGTTCCATCGCGTTGCGCAACTCGCGCACGTTGCCGGGCCAGGGATAGCGTTCCAAACAGGCTGAAACCGCATCCGAAAACCGCGCGCGGCCCTTGGTAAATTCCTCAATGAACCGGCCGGCCAGCGGCAAAATATCCTCGCGCCGCTCGCGCAGCGGCGGAACGTTCAGCTCCACCACGTTCAAACGGTAAAACAAGTCCTCGCGAAAACGGCCGGCTTTGACTTCATCGTCGAGAAC
>Ga0208188_1000806_pt1 | contig 16138 bp, 13 predicted proteins | sample June2015DPH_8_50_FD_184698 | JGI IMG/M metagenome (GOLD analysis project Ga0208188, IMG submission 184698) | Peatland microbial communities from SPRUCE experiment site at the Marcell Experimental Forest, Minnesota, USA - June2015DPH_8_40... | ecosystem: Environmental > Terrestrial > Soil >...
TGCCCCTGCAACATCAACAACGGCAGGTTCCGCTCGAAATCCGCGTGCCGGCACCATTCCTTGAACATCTCGCGGTCGAAAACCGGCTGCTTGATGAACAAACGCTCCTCCTCCGGCACCGCGAGGAAAAATTTGTGCAGGCGGGTTTCATCCCGTTTGCCCAGCGGACGCACAACACATTCCGTGCCTTCCCGCAGTTTCATTGAGATCGGAAATTTTTCCAGCGCGTATTCGAGCATCATAGTGAACCTTTCGTTGCCGGCTCTTCTTTAGCACAGAAGCCGCCGCGTGAAAAGGTCGGATGGGAATAATCGCGATTTCGCGGACGAATTTAGTTCTACGAATTCTCCGGCTGACCACGACTGATGATGGCAATCCGGAGAATCACTTGCCAGCGACACCGCGAAGGTTTAACAAGACATTATGCAAGTCCCCTTGGTGATGACAATCATCGGCCCGGACCGCACCGGCCTCGTTGAATCGGTGGCGCGCGTGGTGGCCGATCACGGCGGCAACTGGCTGGAAAGCCGCATGTGCCGCCTCGGCGGCGAGTTCGCCGGTATTCTGCGCATCGAGCTTCCGGTCGAAAACCGCCAGACGCTGCTCGACGCCTTGCAAACGCTCCAGGGCCGCAGCCTTACCGTCGTTGTCCGCCCCGACGAAGCCGCGGCTGCCGCGACCAAAGGGCGGCAGGCCAGGCTCGAAATCGTCGGGCACGACCGTCCGGGCATCGTCTGCGAAATCACCAGCGCCCTGGCGCGCGCAAACGTGAACGTCGAGGAATTTTCCAGCGAATGTGTCAGCGCGCCCATGTCCGGCGAAACGCTTTTCAAGGCCGTCGCCCGATTGCAACTGCCCGATGGCTGTGACGATGCCGCGCTGAAAACCGAACTGGAAAAAATCGCCGACGATCTGCTGGTGGATATTTCGTTTGCGGAACTCGGCAATCAGTAATACCAATTTCCAGAGACAATCGGTGCAAATGGGTAGGGCGGCGCTGCTGCGCCGCCGGGGATGATGGCCGCGCAGCAGCACGGCCCTACCATCTGGAATTGGTGCCGATTATCATCGGGAAATCGTGTAAGAAGCCCGGTTGCCATGGAAACGGTTGAAGCCATTTCGTCGCTGCACAACGCGCACAACCTGTGGGCTGATACGGGCTAGGCCAAGGCGTGCGCAACCTCGCCCAACCCCGGGTCTTGAAACTGGCCGGCATCGCCTCACTGGTCACGGCCCTGGCGTGTTATCCCCGCCTGTCGCTTTGGTTGAACCGTGCCGCCCCGATCTGGTATTTGGAGGCCGTCATTTTCTTTTGCGGCATTGTCCTTTGGGGCTTTGTCTTTGCGTGGCATACGCCATACACCCATCGGCCGGTTTTTACTCTCAAGCTGGAATACGCACCGTTCATCACCGCAACCCTGGCCGGAATCGCCGTCGCAACCGCGTTTCACCTGTTCCTGGACCCGGCGCTCCGGCTCAAAATGCCGGAAGATTACCCGGCAAATCTGAGACAATGGCTGGCCATGGCGCTGTTTTCCATGGCCTTCAACCAGTTGTTCCTCATCTTCGCCCCTTTTGCCTGGCTCATCCGGCTGTTTCAAAACCGGCGGGTGGCCACCGTGCTGACCGTTTTGTTTGGAGCCTTCGTACTAACGATCAAATACCGGTCCGCCACAACGCCGATTCCGTCCTTGCTATTTGCGGCGCTCCTGGCCGTCAGGATCGGCATGGGATTTCTGTCGGTCTCGTTCTATCTGCGCGGCGGGGTGCTCTTGAGCTGGTGGTGGACACTTCTCGTCGAATCGAGAAATTTGTTGGCTGTGGCGGGTAATCCGTAAACCGGCGTAAACCAGCCTCAAAATTTCATGTTCAACCGCGCCGTTTTGATTAAACCTTCGCGCGATGTTTGAACTGCTGAAAACGGACGCGCGCACCAGGGCGCGGCTGGGCCGGTTGACCACCGCGCACGGTGTCGTGGACACGCCGGTGTTCATGCCGGTCGGCACCCAGGCCAGCGTGAAGGCGCTCGACCCCCACGAGTTGATCGAGATGGGCACGCAAATCATCCTCGGCAACACTTATCACCTCAACATCCGCCCCGGTCTCGACATCATCCGCGCGGCGGGCGGGCTGCACCGGTTCATGAACTGGGAGCTGCCGATCCTCACCGACAGCGGCGGGTTCCAGGTTTTCAGCCTCGCCAAAATCCGGAAAATCAAACCGCACGGCGTCGAATTCCGCTCGCACCTCGATGGCTCGCCGCTGTTCCTCGGCCCGAAGGAGGTGATGGAAATCCAGCGCGTGCTCGGTTCGGACATCGCGATGGCATTCGACGAATGCCCGCCGCACGATGCTCCGGCGCGCGAACAAAAGCTCGCGGTCGAACGCACCATCCGCTGGGCGCGGGAGTGTCGCGAGCAGCCCCGCGCGCCGGGCCAACTGGTTTTCGGCATCGTGCAAGGCGGCAGCAACCCCGCATTGCGCGAGGAATGCGCCAAGGCGCTGGTCGCGATGGATTTCGACGGCTACGCCATCGGCGGCGTGAGCGTGGGCGAGCCGGAGCCGGAAATGCTGAAAGCGATTGAATTGACCGAACCGTTTTTGCCCGTAAACCAGGCGCGTTATGCCATGGGTCTCGGCACGCCCGCGCAGATGGTCGAATTGATTGCGCGCGGCATGGACATGTTCGACTGCGTGCTGCCGACGCGCGTGGCGCGCAACGGCACGGCATACACGCGCAAGGGCGCGATCGGCATCAAGGGCGGCGCTTACAAGGCGGATTTTCGCCCGATTGAGGAAGGCTGCGACTGCTTCGCCTGCCGGCATTTCACGCGCGCCTATCTGCGGCATTTGTTGAACGTGAACGAAATCCTCGGCCTGCGCATGGTGAGCGTCCACAACTCGCACCTGTTTTTGAAAGTGATGGCGGACGTGCGCGCGCATCTCGCCGCCGGCACGTTCGCGGAATTTTACCGCGAATTCATTGCGAATTATACACCGTCGCGAAAGGTGTTGTCCGCCCGGCAAAAGGAGATCGAGCGATAGGTTGTGTCCTGATTTGGTGTAGTGTCGAGCCTGTGGCTCGAAATCGGCGCGCAGCGCCGACACTACAACAGCCAAATCAGAACCCGGCTGAACGATAAATACTCATTGCAGTTGAGGAGGGATGTGGCAATATATTGGCATTTGAAAACCAATTATTGCAAATCTATGGAAAAACCGAAAATCATTGCCTATTTGAAACCGACCTGCGGCTGGAGCAACGGCGTGCGCGCTGTGCTCCGCAAATATGATCTGCCCTTTGAAGACCGTGACATCATCAACGACCCGGCCCAACGCCAGGAAATGGTTGAAAAGAGCGGTCAGATGCTCAGTCCGTGCGTCGAGATCGACGGCCAGATGCTCGCCGACATCAGCGGCGAGGAGGTCGAAGCGTGGCTGCTCGCCAACAGCGTCGTGCAGCCGAACGGCCTCACCGCGGAAGTGCCGATCAACCAGGCCTGCGGCGCACATCATCGCAGGTGATTCCTTGAAATGTTGAATTTTGCGACGGTCGCAGACCGCCGCTACAAACCCAAGTCGCGCAGAGCCTTCTGCGCGGCTGGTTTGTTAAAAGATGGGGACGCGCAGCAACGCGTCCCTACCTTCATTGGTAGGGCCGAGCTGCCGCTCGGCCCAAAAATTTCCGCCGACAATTGAATTGCCTGGCTGGCGTAGCTGCCGCACTTTTTCACCATGCGAATCGTCACTTCCATCGCCGCGATGCAGCGTCAGGCCAGGCAATGGCAACGCACGGGCAAACGCATCGGCTTCGTTCCAACGATGGGCTGCCTGCACGCCGGCCACATGAGTCTGGTCCGTGAGACGCGGAAACGCGTCGGGAAGGCGGGCAAGGTTGTCGTGAGCATCTACGTGAACCCGACGCAGTTCGGACCGAAGGAAGATTTTTCAAAATACCCGCGCGACCTGAAACGCGATTTCAAACTTTGCCGCGCGGAAGGCGTGGACGTCGTGTTCACGCCCGGCGACAAGGAAATGTATCCGGGCGAAACCTGTAGCCGCCGATGTGAATCGGCGGACGAACCGCGCTTTGACAAGCGCGGCTACAGCACCTGCGTCGTCGAGGAAAAATTATCGCGGAGCATGGAAGGCGCGTCACGGCCGGCGCATTTCCGCGGCGTAACCACGGTGGTGGCCAAGCTCTTCAACCTCGTGCTGCCGGATGTGGCGGTGTTCGGCGCGAAAGACTGGCAGCAAGCCGCCATCATCAAACGCATGGCGGCCGATTTGAATTTTCCGGTGGAAATCATCGTCGCCCCGACGCTGCGCGAACGCGACGGGCTGGCGATGAGTTCGCGCAACAAATATCTCACAGGCGATTTGCGCCGGCAGGCCACCGTGCTCTGGCGCGCGATCCAAACGGCACGAACTGCCGTGAAAAGGTCAAAAGCTGTCCCGGTGGTGAAACTGAAGGCGGACTTGAAAAGGTTGATTAAAACCGAACCGGCGGCGCGTTTGGATTATGTGGAATTTTTTGAACCGGATACACTGTCGCCTGTTTCAAAAGTGACGCGCGGCACACACATGGCGCTGGCGGTGTTCGTCGGCAAAACGCGGTTGATTGACAATGCACAATTGTAAAAACAACGAAGAAACGGGGAAACCGGGCGAGTTAAGAGGCTTTCCCAAAACCCCGTAGCGGCGTCTCGGCAGAGCGCCGCATTCTTTGTTTAAGACAGGAGGTTGGCGGCGCCGCTACGCCCAAGCCATTTTATCTTCGCGTCTTTGCGTCTTTGCGTTAAATTTTTGTCGTTGATGAAACAATTTGATTATCTCGTTCTCGGCAGCGGCCTCGCGGGGCTGTTCTTCGCGTTGAAGGTCGCGCCGCGCGGGCGCGTGGCCATCGTCACCAAAAAGGACCGGGCGGAGTCGAACACGAATTACGCGCAGGGCGGCATCGCGTCGGTGACGAGCAAGGAGGATTCGTTCGAGTCACACGTGCGCGACACGCTCACGGCGGGCGCGGGCCTGTGCAAGAAAGACGTCGTCCGCACCATCGTCGAGGACGGCCCGGCGCGCATTGCGGAATTGATCGAACTGGGAATGAAATTTTCCGAGCGCGACGCGTTGGACGAGGACGGCGGCAAACAACTCGACCTCGGCCGGGAAGGGGGTCACTCAAAGCGGCGGATTTTGCACGCGAAGGATGTAACGGGCCGGGAAATCGAGCGGGCGTTGCTGAATGCGGCGGCGCGGCAGCCGAACATCCAGATTTTTGAAAATCATCTGGCGATTGATTTGATCACCAGCCAGAAGCTCGGTTACGCCGGTGAAAATCGCTGCCTCGGCGCGTATGTGTTCGACAAAAAATCGGGCGGCGTTGAGACGTTCGCCGCGCCCGTGACGACTTTGGCCACGGGCGGTTGCGGCAAGGTTTATCTTTACACGACGAACCCCGACATCGCGACCGGCGACGGTGTGGCGATGGCGTATCGCGCCGGGGCGTCGGTGGCGGACATGGAATTCGTCCAGTTTCACCCGACGTGCCTTTATCATCCGCAGGCGAAGTCATTTCTCATCAGCGAAGCCGTGCGCGGCGAAGGCGGCGGGCTCAAATCGCTCGACGGCGTCGAATTCATGGATGCTTATCACCCGTTGAAATCGCTCGCGCCGCGCGACGTGGTGGCCCGCGCCATTGACAGCGAGATGAAAAAAAGCGGCGCGGAACACGTATGGCTCGATATCACTCACAAACCGGCACGGTTCATCATCGAGCGGTTTCCGAACATTTACCAGACCTGCCTGCGCTACGGCATCGACATCACGAAAGAGCCGATCCCGGTCGTGCCGGCGGCGCATTATCAATGCGGCGGCGTGGTGACGAACGTGGACGGCGAGACGGACATTGCCGGGCTTTACGCCGTCGGCGAAGTGGCCTGCACGGGATTGCACGGCGCGAACCGGCTGGCGAGCAATTCACTTTTGGAGGCGCTGGTTTGCGCCCACCGCGCGGCGCAGCGCGTCACGGAAAACCCATCGCCACAGACCGATTTAAAAATTCCAGCGTGGCAATCGGGCGACGCGCACAATCCGGATGAAATGGTCGTCGTCGCGCACAACTGGGACGAAATCCGGCGGCTGATGTGGGATTACGTGGGCATCGTGCGCACGAACAAGCGGCTGGCGCGCGCGCAAAAACGCATTGCGAACTTGCAGGAGGAAATTCACGAATACTATTGGAACTTCATCGTGACGAGCGACCTGCTCGAATTGCGCAACATCGCCACGGTGGCGGAATTGATTGTCCGTTGCGCGCTGATGCGGCCCGAAAGCCGCGGGCTGCATTACAATCTGGATTACCCGGAGGCAAATCCCGAATGGGCGCAGCGCGACACGGTCTTAAGAAAATCTTGAAATAACGCGGGTGGTGAATACGCTGTCAGACGGTCGCGCGCTTAGCTCAGCGGCAGAGCACTTCCTTCACACGGAAGGGGTCGCAGGTTCAAACCCTGCAGCGCGCACCATCCTTCGCTCGGAATCTCCAGACGTCGGTTCCGAGCTACGGATGGCAGGCCAGTCTTTCCAGAACGGAGGGCGAAAGCTGCCGCACCGAAGCACAAAGTGCGTAGGTGGGTGAACGAGCAGATCACGAGGAAATTGGCATGACAAACCGTCAAAGAGAGGAAGAGAAACGCCATGAGTGGTGAGCCTATTATTATTCTCCTTGTCGAAGATGACCCGGCCCACGCCGAAATCGTGCGGCGGAATTTCGTCAACTTCCGCATGGCCAACCGGCCGGTACAGTTGGTGCATGTGGCTGATGGCGAGGACGCTCTGGATTACCTCTTCAGCCGGGGGAAATTCCAAAACCCGGGCCTGTCACCCCGGCCCAACCTGATCCTGCTCGACCTGCGCCTGCCCAAGGTGGACGGCTTGGAGGTGCTGAAAATCGTCAAGGCCGACGCCGACTTGGTGAGCATCCCCGTGGTCGTCTTGACGACCTCGTCCGCCGAAGCGGATATAGCCAAAGCCTACGAAAGCCACGCCAACAGTTACCTGGTCAAGCCGATGGATCTTTCCCAATTCAATAAATTGATGGATGTGCTCGGCTTTTACTGGCTGGTATGGAACCAGTGTTAAGACTGGCGCGGTAATGCCTTTCGAGGCAGCGGAGGACAAAAACAAAATGCTTGATAGAATCGCCGAAGCTGAAAGTGAAGGCGGGGTGGTTTGACAACGGACAAGAGAGCTTCGACCCGGCGAGCCAATCACGCGAACGCTCACCCCATGCAAGCTTGGTCGTGTCAAATTTGCAACCAGCACCGCACCATGTCCCCCACTCGCGGATATGGTTTCAAATCTGACACCACCAAGGTACGTCACACGGGTACGATCCGCCTGTCTACGTCACTCTTCCAATCACGGTTAGGGTTTGCCAGCGTCAGCTACACCAATCAATCTGTCATGGCAAAAATGTTTCTTGCGCCAAGCGACAGTCCAAGGCATTACCTCGCTGCACGATTTCCCCAAATCGTATTCGACACTGAAACATTTGACGTCATCACGAACGTCGAAATAGTCACTGTGGCTAGTTATAAAGACCTGATTAAGCAGCCTTGGCGTTGCCGTTACGCACTTCTTTAACAGCTCAAACACTTGTTTCTGGGCCGCCGGTGAAAGATTGATCTCAATCTCTTCTATGGCCAGTACTTTGCCTTGATGAAGAACGATCACGGCGACTAGATACAAGATCTGCTGCAATCCGGAGCCGATTCGATTGATTGGCAGCCGAAAGTCGTTTTTCTTCACCATTATTTCAAGCTCATTTCCCTCATGGGAAAACCCCAGCTCCCCAAACTCGAATGGCGATGAGTTGAACAGCTTTTGAATTTCTTCAAATTTAGCAAAATCGTTTCGCCCTAAATATGCATTAAATAACCATTGTTTGAAATTTTGTGGCGTCAGCGCCGTATCTGCAATTCTGCCGGTTGGAACTACCTCTTTCAAAAGATATCGATTCGCTGGTATTAAGCGAACCGCATTCGACATCTGGCTCAAAAAACGATCTACAAAAGCTTGGCTCTTGCTCGTTTCCATCTTTAGTGTAGGTAAATATTGGTATTTACCATCGGTGCCTTTTGTGTAAATGGGATATTCACCGTTAAAGTCAACCTCTCTAGTTGTCATTTCGGCTATAGCCTCACCTGCATACACGATCTCGCCTTGTATGTTGCATGTTTTCTTGTGGTTGTCTCCAAGTGTAATGCGCTTCTTCGCATCGGGTGCCGTTGGAGGAATTTGTGCTAAAACCTCGCCATATGGTTTCAGCTCCTCATCATCGAGTATAACGGACACTGCAAAATTTATTTTACGAATCTTATTAAAATAGAAGTTGTCTCTAAAATTTTCGATTTTGCCTTCGTAAAATTGTTTTGTTTTTCTGGTGCTCGTTTGATTTTTTCCGACGACTGTCATGTCTACCTGAAACTTCGATGTAAAAATAGCCTCCAAGGCTGCGAGAATATTCGACTTGCCGGAATTATTTAGGCCGTGAAAGACTGTTACTGGCCGCATATCTTGAATAGTCGCCGCCTTGAGACTCCGAAATCCATCAATGAAAAGCTTTGAGATATACATTGGTTGTTCCTTTTAGGTTTATTGGTTCGTTCAAAAATCCGAAAACTGCTCATCAAATTGCTTCAGAAGATACTCGTACATCTCATCGGCCGAACGACTGCTTTCCTTTGCGATGGCCATCAGAATGCAAAAACGTTTAAACAGCTCTCCATAACGTTTTGATTGAAATAAGCGGTAATTTGTATTCACAACAACCCGGTTTTGTGCTTTTAAAACGCAAGGCAAACCCTTTGTTACAGGTGTATCATCTAAATCCTTATAATCGATTTTATATGTTTTGCCACGAATCGAAATCTTGTCTTCCAAACCCGAATGCCCTTCTACCATAAGGATTTCGCGTTTTGCCCTGTCTATTTTTACCGGTTCTGCTTTGGACGACTGAGTGGCTTGAATTGTTTTAACGTGAAAACCTTTTGCAACAAGCTTCTGAATATTTTTTTGTACCACTTCGCGTTTGGAAGCCACTCGAACTTGTTTCGAGCCACTAACCTGTTTGGTCATATCACGAGCAGCTACGTCAATGAATTCAACCTCATCCGCATGTTTTCTAATTACTGAAGCAAGCCTTTCTGAAAGAGCTTCAAATTCAGGAATGTTAATAAAATCCTCCCGACTCAGGTTAATTGCGTCATCTAGCCCTTCAATGATATGCGCTTCGCCAGATAACCAAGTTATACGGCTATAACGTCTTCCTCTCTGAATGTCGAAATCCCGTCGAGGTCCGACCCCAACATTGTTTAAACGCAGTTTCATGAAACGCATTTCAATCGGTTTGACCGGCTTCCAAGGCGTAACGATAGCGAATCGACATTTGATCTTTTCTATTTTTATTTCTCCGCTTTCCAAGATTTCTCCTCCTGGATCGTTTCTGAAAAGTTGCTTCTCTTGAAAATAAACCTCAATTCCCAATGGCTCTGGATATGCAAGCACCTCGTTCAATTTCGACCCCTCTGGAAACGGTAGTGGCAACTCGTCTTGCAACTCCCAAACAAGTCTGTCATAAGGCGCCCATTTTATTATGCTATCCTCCTTTATTCCTTTATCATTTTTTGACAGACGCGCCTGAGCATAATCATTCAGATTCTTCAGCCGCAGCGTTGTGGAGTGTTCTGGGGACCTGCGGACATCCTCATTTAAGACGCCATCGACGAGGATTTCGCTCACGTCCTCTTCAGAGGAAGACGTCCTGAAAAAGTCTTCTGCTGGGATACTAGCAGTCAATATCACAGGCGAATTCTCAGTCGTCGTAACTACTTCCAGAGTTTCGCAAAATGGTAGGATAGAAAGAAATCCCACGCCGAATCGCCCGATCCGCTTTCTCGCGAACTTTGGAGTGCTTCGTTTTCCTCGTTTCTGACCAGCAATTCGCAAATAAAACTCAAATTCATTACGTGTCATCCCATTCCCGTTATCTCGGACAATCAATTCATTTTTTTGCTTGTCGTAATTTATTTCGACAGTTGTGGCATCCGCATCATAGGCATTACTGATCATCTCACGCAGAGCATATGAGAAATTCCGCTGATAGGTGGACCGACTGAGAAGTCCGACAATATTCTTATCGACCGTCAAAGGAGTTTGAAATGTACTTTCCATTTTTTAAGCTTTCATTCCAACAATTAGCGCTTCTCGATTAAACTTCGCATCTCCATTTTGATGGTTTAGCGCGTATTTGTAATGACGTGTGTGAACATGCACAAGTCTGCGATGCCGTCTCAAAAGTCGTACGATAGTAGAAAGAGAGGGCACTCCACCTTTCCTGTACGAGATCACAATAGTACTTTTGGGAAACCTGCCGAACAATTCGTCGAAAGCTTGGGAACATTTTTTACGGTCACACCAAATGTTTGTTTCCTGAATCTTTAACCGACGATTCGCCGTTTCCAAATCCACAAGAGAATGCCACTCGTCGTAATTGGCGATGCCTTCCAGAAAATGGTAGCATCTTCGATAATCGGCTGTTTCGTGCGAACCCTGCTTGCGTAGATAGGGTGGATCAAGATACACAAGATCAAAATCTGCATTGGGAAATTCTGAAGCGTCGTGGTTCATAGCTCGACATTTTGCCTGGCCCTTGAACACTAGCCTATTGGCTTCTTGGGCAAACTGTTTGAAATGATTCGAAAACGGACGATCCCATGTTGCTTTATTTCCGAACGTTCTCTCCACGCAAGCATGACGGAGATAAAGATTTTTTCGATGAAACAAATTAAACGGACGTTTTGCTAAGCACGCTTGGAACAGCGCATAATACGCGAGAGCAGCCTTGAATTCCCCCTCAAGCGATGCCCCAAGTTTCGATATTTTCATGCACATAGCATCAATCCATTGGTTCTCTGCGTTGCTGAAATAGATCCCTTTAAATGTCTCTGCTACAAAGGAGTATTCTCGGACAACCGATGGGCTGAGCAGATTGTGAATGTCCTCGCGGCTAAGGAGGACGGACTCATTTTCAATCAGCGCTTGGCCGATTAGGTAATTAAAATGGAGCGCGTCATTATACGTGACAGATTTGCCCAATTTTTTTAACAGGTAGCTAACAGAACCAGTGCCCCCAAATAGATCCAAGGCAGTATGAAAATCTATGGGTTGTAGAATGGTATGAATCCATGGGAGTATTTTCCTTTTACTCCCTTGATATCGTGTGGATGGGAAATCCTCCAAATTTATTGTTGGACGACAATCCGTTTCCGCACGATTCGACGAGGATTCCATAAACACGACCGAATAATTACAAAAAGCCGATACGTAGTAAAGGCTGGCGTAGGCCGCAGGCGTTCGCAGTTCTATTGGTTTCATCAGGACATAATTTATCTTCAAGCCACCCTGACGGGCGCGGCGCACGCCCCGCGTGCGCTCGCGCCCGCCAGGGGCCCTTGAATTTCACGTGCGCGTCAGTAACAGTCCGCCATTTTATCCGTGAAACAGCTCTTCAAAACTGGTCTTCTTTTTCCTTGAACAGCACGTTGAACGTGGTCAGGGAGCCGTAGCTGCGCGTGATGTATTGCTGCAGCTCGACTTTTTCGCCGTCGGTGAGCTTTTCGTGTCCGTTGATCTTTTGCTCCAGCACGCGCAGGTTGTTCCGCACCATCACGATTTTGTGGAAGAAGGTTTCCAGCGGGACCTCCTTGGCTTGCAACGCCGGGTCGGCGGGATGCATGACCAGTCTGCCGCCATGCCAGCGGACGCCGAGTTTCTCAATCACGACATCCGGCTTTTCCAAACCGAGCCTGACCACAGCGGCATCCACGGTTTGCTCGATAAATTGTTTGAGCGGAAGGCTCAAGCCGCTGACGGCAACTTGCGGTTCGGCGAGTTCAAGGCCGGCGGCATCCGGCGCGATCGCGCGCTTGTCGCCGCCGTCAAATTGAATTTCCGCGGTGAGTTCGTTCAAAGCCTTGACGACACCGGTGCCGTATTGCTGGTGCCGCACCCGCATGCCAATGTGGAGGGATTCGATTTTCATGGGGAGAATTTAACCACGGATGGACGCGGATGCACACGGATTTTTGCACTAATGAAGTGAACCTTCCTGTTGTCGGCGAATACTTCTCCAGTGACGTGTACATACAGCTCCCCCCGATGAGAAATTCGTTGCCATTTGGGTGGATGAATCCAACAAAAAATGATCATGGATAAATCAACCGGAGAAAAACACTGCCGTTGGCCGGATTGACCGGAATGAAAATTTGGTTTGTAAGTTGTGAATTGGGGACGGCGGCCCAATTCGTGCCGGGACCTGTGCTCAAACTGTTTATTTGGATTTGCAACGGCCAGCCGAGATGGTCTTGCGGCCAGGAAAGTTGCAACTGGCTCCCGCTGATCCGGGCGGCCAGGCTGGTTGCAGCCAGGGAAGGCAAGGGCGCAGCCCTGCCCCCAAGCCGACTATTCTCAGGAGTTGGCAATCAACCAGCCCCAACCGAAACAAACAATCGCGGAGTTCCCAATTTTCAAACGAGTTTGCAAAAAAAGGATGATGACAAACTCAGAAAGCGGGTTAATATCCATGTAACGGCAGTGTAATAATTTGCAGAAGCCTAACAAAAATCAGAAACATAACAATATGAAACGTTTATCTTTGGTGTTGATTGCAGTCGGCGCATGCGCGCTTATCATTCAGAATGCTCAGGCTACGCTTTTGTTTTCAGAAGCTTTTAATTATAATCCCGGTGCCCTTCAGAATCAGGTGAACCCTAGCACTGCGGTTTGGACTGGCGGTAATTCCGGTTTGACCATTGTTAGCGGCAACCTGACTTATGCAGGTTTGGCGGATCAGGGCGGCAACGAACTTCAAATCTCTAACTCGGCCGCTGGAACCAGCTACATTACATTCGCAAATCAGACCAGCGGACAAATCTACTATTCGTTCTTGTTTAATCCAACTACAGTTGACAGTGGCAATAACTACTTCACCGCGATGAATCCGGGCACTTCAACTCCGAATGGCGGCAGCGACGCAATTGACGCTTATTATTATTCCAGTGGTAAGATTGAATTGCGAGCTAACGCTGCATCCGCAACCGCTGGTACCGGCACTGCCTTGACGCTAGGTACGACGTATTTAATCGTTGAAATGCTTGACCTCACTGCACATACCGCCAGCCTTTGGATAGATCCAAGCTCAAGCACCTTTGGTGGCACCGCGCCTACGGCCACTGCGACCATTTCAGGTACCTCAGCGACAATTACAGCGATAGACGATGTAGGGTTCAAAGCTCAAACCGCCACGGGCGTTTATTTGGTTGACAACCTTCTTATTGGCACGACTTGGGCGGATGTTACACCGGCGGCGGTGCCGGAACCCACCACGTGTGCGCTGGCTGGGTTGGGCATGCTCGGTTTGGTTCTTGCGCGCCGAATGCGCAAGTAAGGTTTGGCTGCTCTTTTCACTACAGGCGCTGGGAAATTACCAGCGCCTGTTTCGTTTTTGGAGCGACCAGACCGCCCAGCGCGGCATTGCCACCGGGAAATAAATCATGCTCGACGTGCAAATCTTCGGAACCGGTCCAGCCGGACCGCATCAGACCAATGTAATCCTGCACGCGGCCAACGCGATGCTGTTGTTTCTCCTGTTAAAACGATTAACCGGCACCCTATGGCCCAGTGCCTTTGTGGCCGCGGTTGTTGCCTTTCATCCGCTGCGGGTTGGAGTCGGTGGCGTGGGTGTCGGAACGCAAGGACGTGTTGAGCGGGCTGTTCTTCATGCTCACATTGTTGATGTATGTGCGGTATGTGAAAAAGTCCAAAGTCCAAAGCCCAAAGTTTGCTACAGTCTAGCATCGAACATCCAACATCGAACACCCGCGCAGACTGTTAGCAGTTGTCGGGTGCAAAAATTTCGTTAGCATCCCAAGCACTCGATGCCATCTTCAACTCAAGCAATGGATGGAAGTTTGGGCTGGCTGCGTGATTTGTGGGAGCGAGGCTGGCTGAAGGGATTGTTGCTGCTCACCGCCGTCATCTTTGTTTACCAACCGGTATGGCACGGAAAACCCATTTGGGACGATGACGCACACCTTACCCCGCCCGGACTTCGTTCATCACAGGGATTGGCACGCATCTGGATCGAACCCGGCGCCACGCAACAGTATTATCCGCTGGTCCACAGCATTTTTTGGGTTGAGTACAAACTCTGGGGCGATTCAACGCTGGGTTACCATTTAATTAATATTTTGCTGCACGCCTTTTCAGCCCTGCTGTTGTGGAAAATTCTACGGCGGTTGCAGGTGCCGGGAGCTTATTTGGCGGCGGCCATTTTCGCCCTGCATCCCGTCTGCGTGGAGTCGGTGGCCTGGATCTCGGAAATCAAGAACACGTTGTCGGGGGCATTTTATTTGGGCGCGGTGTTGGTTTACTTGAGATTTGACCGGACCAGAAACTGGAAGTTTTATTTCGTGACTTTGGGGCTGTTTCTGTTGGGGTTGATGTCCAAGACTATTATTGCGACCCTGCCTGCGGCCTTGCTGGTGGTTTTCTGGTGGCAACGTGGAAAGTTGTCCTGGAAACAGGATGGATTACCGCTGATTCCATTTTTTGTGGTGGGAATTGGTGCCGGGTTGTTCACGGCGTGGGTGGAATGGAAATTTGTTGGTGCGAGAGGTTCCGGGTATAATTTTCCCATCATTGATCGGTTGCTTATCGCCGGGCGCGCGATTTGGTTCTATTTGGGCAAGCTCGTCTGGCCCGTGGATTTGACTTTTGTCTATCCCCGCTGGCATGTCAGCCAGACGGTGTGGTGGCAATACCTTTTCCCCATCACGGCACTGCTGGTGTTGGTGGGGTTGTGGTTGCTTTCACGCCGGAACCGCGCGCCGCTGGCGGCATGGCTCTTTTTTGTTGGGACGTTGTTTCCAGCACTGGGCTTTTTCAATGTCTATCCCTTTTGTTATTCGTTCGTAGCTGATCACTTTCAGTATTTGGCCAGTATTGGCCCGATCACATTGGCTGCGGCGGGAATCGCCATATTATTCCGTTCTTTAACGAACAAGCGACATTTCCTTGAACCCATTATTTGCGGAACGCTGCTATTGGTGTTGGGTGTATCGAGTTGGCGACAGAGTGGAATGTACACCGACATTGAAACCCTCTGGCGGACGACAATCGCCGGGAACCCGGATTGCTGGCTGGCTAACAACAATCTGGGCGGTTACTTGTATAAAGAAGGGCACGTTAAGGAGGCTATAGAACACTACCAGAAGGCCATCCAGATCGATCCGAATTTCTCCGAATCGCCGAACAATCTGGGTGTCGCCCTCGCCGCCGAAGGGCGGTTTGATGAAGCAATCGAGAACTATCACAAGGCCATCCAGATCAGTCCGAATTGCGCCGATGCGCTGAACAATTTGGGCATGGCTTTGGCCGCCCGAGGCCAGTTCGATGACGCGATTGAGAACTATCGCAAGGCCATCCAGATCAGCCCGAATTACGCCGATGCGCTGGACAATCTGGGTGCTGCCCTTACCGTCAAGGGCCGGTTTGATGAAGCGCTTGGGTATTATCGCCAGGCTCTTGCGATTGACCCCAACCTTGCAGGAGCACAAAACAACCTGGGAATCCTGCGGACCAAGCAGGGCCGAACCACCGAAGCCATTGAACATTACCAGAAGGCCATTGAACTCAACCCCAACCGTGCAGAGTTTTACAACAACCTGGGCAACCTGCTTTCCAAACAAGGTCGAACCGACGAGGCCATCAAGCAATTCCAGAAAGCCCTTGCAGTTGAGCCGGACTATACCAAGGCCCACTACAACCTGGCCAATATATTCTTCGCCCAAGGACGGTGGGACGAGGCTATCGAACATTACCAGCAGGCGCTCAAACAGATGCCAGATTCCGTTCATGCCCGCTATCAATTGGGCCTGGCCTTGCAAAGCCGGGGCCGGTTTGCCGGGGCGGTCGCGCAGTTGCAAAAGGTTCTCGAACTGGATCCCAAACACATACCCGCTCAAAACAATCTGGCCTGGCTGCTGGCGACCTGTCCGGACGGTACCTTGCGTGATGG